>Ga0224496_10001142_pt1 | contig 16884 bp, 13 predicted proteins | sample SF_Jul11_sed_USG_2_FD_168127 | JGI IMG/M metagenome (GOLD analysis project Ga0224496, IMG submission 168127) | Sediment microbial communities from San Francisco Bay, California, United States - SF_Jul11_sed_USGS_8_1 | ecosystem: Environmental > Aquatic > Marine > Sediment | place: USA...
AAGCCCATGCCGATAAAGTATTGATTAGCGGAGATTCAGGAGGAACAGGGGCGTCTCCGCTTTCTTCCATTAAATATGCGGGAATTCCCTGGGAATTAGGATTAGCAGAAACTCATCAGACGCTCGTGTTGAATGATTTACGTGGCCGTATTCGAGTGGAAACAGATGGCCAACTGAAGACTGGGCGGGATGTTGTCATTGCGACCCTCTTGGGGGCCGAAGAATTTGGCTTTTCGACCGCACCCTTAATCGTAGAAGGGTGCATTATGATGCGCAAATGTCATCTGAATACCTGCCCGGTTGGCGTGGCCACACAAGATCCTGAATTGCGTAAACGTTTTACCGGTAAACCGGAACATGTCGTGAATTTTTTCCTGTTCGTAGCGGAAGAGATTCGAGGAATCATGGCGCAATTGGGATTTCGCACGATGCGAGAAATGATCGGTCGAGTGGATAAGCTTAAGGTGCAAAAAGCGGTGGATCATTGGAAGGCCAAAGGACTGGATTTGTCACTCTTGTTGACGAAGCCTCAGGTTGGTCCAGAGGTGGCGACATCCTGGGTTCAAGCACAAGATCATGGCCTGGGGGAGATTTTGGATAATCAATTGGTGGAACGATGTCAGTCGGCGATTGAACGAGGCGAACCGGTTGCCTTGGAATTGCCCATTCGTAATTTAAACCGGACCACCGGCACTGTGTTGTCCAGCCACATTGCCCGTCGATACGGACCCGAAGGACTTCCCCCGGATACGATTCGCATTAAATTTACAGGCTCTGCCGGCCAATCCTTTGGGGCATTTTTATCAAAGGGGATAACGCTGACCCTCGAAGGCGAATCTAATGACTACTTGGGTAAAGGCTTATCAGGTGGAAAAATTATTGTCGTACCTCCACCCAACGTGTCCTATTCTCCAGAGGAAACGATTCTCATTGGGAATACGTCGCTCTATGGGGCTACTGCCGGTGAGGGTTATTTTTACGGTACCGCTGGCGAGCGCTTTGCCGTTCGCAATAGCGGAGCCAGGGTCGTGATTGATGGAACTGGCGATCACGGGTGTGAATATATGACGGGCGGAGTCGTAGTGGTCTTAGGGAAAACCGGTCGAAACTTCGCGGCGGGAATGTCCGGTGGGGAAGCCTATGTCTTGGATGAAGAAGGAACCTTTCCAGAGCGATGCAATATGGGAATGGTGGAACGGGAAGCAGTCGACGCATCTGAAGATATTCAAACCCTTCGTACGATGATTGAGGCCCATTTCCGCTATACAAAAAGTGTGAATGCCAAACGAGTGTTGGATGCTTGGGATGTCATGTTGCCGAATTTTGTGAAAGTGATGCCCAGGGATTACAAACGGGTACTCCAAGAGCGGAAGGCAGCGTTAGCTAAAGAACATGCCAAACGCGAACGTGAGGTGGTGAACCGTGGCTGATCCTCGTGGGTTTTTAAAATATACTCGTGAAGGACCGCAACGACGGCCGGTGGAGCTTCGCGTTAAGGATTATAAAGAGCTCTATAATCCCATTGAGGATGAAAAACTCAAAGTGCAGGGCGCTCGGTGCATGGATTGCGGGGTTCCGTTTTGCCAAAGTTCGACCGGTTGTCCTGTGGTTAATCTAATTCCGGAATGGAATGATTTAGTCCATCGTGGGCGCTGGAAAGATGCGCTCAAGGCCCTACATACGACGAATAATTTTCCGGAATTTACTGGGCGCTTATGTCCTGCGCCCTGTGAGTCGGCCTGCGTCTTGGGTATTAATAGCGACCCCGTTTCAATTCGCGTCATTGAGTGGAATATCATCGACAAAGGATTTGAAGAAGGTTGGGTTGAGCCGGTTTTGCCGGTGGTATCGACCGGGAAACGAGTGGCGGTTGTGGGATCTGGGCCAGCTGGGTTAGCCGCGGCTCAACAATTGGCCCGTGCCGGTCATCAGGTTACGGTCTTGGAAAAAGCTGATCGAATTGGGGGGCTTCTTCGCTATGGCATTCCAGATTTCAAAATGGAAAAGTGGGTGTTGGATAGGCGGTTGGAGCAGATGCGCAAAGAAGGCGTCATGTTTGAAACCAGGGTGTGCGTGGGAGTCGATACGGATTTAGAGAAGCTGCGTCGTGATTTTGATGCTGTCTTGCTCGCTATGGGCGCTGAAAAGCCTCGAGAGCTTCCCGTTCCTGGCCGGGATCTCAATGGAGTTCATTTGGCCATGGATTACCTTACCCAACAAAATAAACGGGTCGCTGGGGATAGGTTACAGGGCGAAGAAATTTCTGCCAAAGGGAAACGTGTAGTCGTCATTGGCGGAGGCGATACCGGTTCGGATTGTTTGGGAACCGCACATCGTCAGGGCTGTGTGGAAGCGCATCAATTTGAGTTGCTGCCGGAACCCCCACCGACCAGGGCTGGTTCCACACCCTGGCCTCTATGGCCCATGAAATTGCGGACGTCTCATGCTCATGAAGAAGGTTGCGACCGTGAGTGGAGCATCTCCACAACAAAATTCACAGGAGAAAATGGGCATGTCAAAAAACTGCATACGAATCGTGTCGTGTTTGAAGAAGGAAAGATCGTACCAGTTCCTGGTTCTGAAATGGAGATGAATGCCGATCTGGTATTGTTGGCGATGGGCTTTGTCGGCCCGGTGAAAAACGGCCTCTTGGATTCTCTCGGGCTGAACTACGATGCCCGAGGCAACGTGGCGACCGACGAACACTTCATGACGAATATCGATGGGGTGTTTGCCTCAGGTGATACAAAGCGTGGTGCGTCTCTCATCGTTTGGGCGATTGCGGAAGGTCGGAAAGCCGCGCAGGGCGTTGACCGGTATTTGCAAGCAGGACAATCCCTTCGAACCCATTAAGTCCTTCCTTTCAGAATTCACAGGCTTTTCTTCAGGCCTTTTCCTCCTTTTCACGCGGTTAAGTTTCTCAACAAACCCGGTTGGCAACTCTAGAAGTTCTTGGCGTGTGCCGCATTTCCACTGGCGAGGGTTTGATGAATTTCCTGAATGAGGCGCAATTCTATGTCGGCTAACTCAGCTTGTGGTGCGGCAAAAATATGCCCGTTTCTGGAAAGTTTTTCAAATTCCGCTCGAACCCAAATCGTGGTGTGGTCGGCAGGACCCTTCTCGATCATGGCCAGGTATTGATTGCGAAACCCAGAGAGTTCCAATGATGGCGGGAGTGAGGTTTTCCGATCCGTAATATAAATAGCTTTTTGGTCCGTTTGCATGGTGGTCAGAACCGTATAGCCATTTTTCGTTAAGGCATCTTCCATGATAGTTGAGACCGCAGAAAATGTGAAAGGCAGTTCGTGTGTTTGGCCGCCAATTTGTTGGATGACCAGAGATTTCCGCATGAGATCTCGTTGACTGCGTAACCATTGGGCATCCTTTTGGAGCTTGGTATTCTGTTGTTCTAATGATTGAATGGTGGCCACGTCTTTTTTCGGCGTATTGGCCAGCGTATTGGTCAGTTGAGTAATCTGGCTTTGAGCTTCTTGTAATTTGGCTTTGTACGAGGCTTCCGCCTCCCGGCTTTCCTGATTCAAACGGTCGATTTGTTGTTGTAAGACCTTGTTGCCTTCCTGAAGCGATTGAATGACCGACTCCAATTTCGCGGCTTGTTTTTTTAACTGCAGGGTTTCGCCTTGAAGAGCCGATTGATCTTGAGGACAGGCTGTGAGCATGAGGAGGCAAAACCCAGCCCCGAGTGCCAAAGTCACTCGAATTAGAAAACCCTGCATCGTACTAATCTGTAGTGAATTGGTGTGGTGCCGTAATCCTGGCATGGTTACCGGCTCAGCGCTGTGAGCAATGGTTCAATATTGGAGGAGAGTGGCAAATGGGTACCTTTTATTAGGTAGTCTATGCTTAATCGTCTGTTATTTCAATGAGTGAACCGGTATGCTCCATCTGTGATTCAGGCCAGAAGCATATCAATAAGGAGTGATTGATGCCGACATTGATCCGAAAAACCTTTCCCGTTCCTCCCCTTTCCTGCAATTGCTCCATTATCGGAGATGCCGAGACGAAACAAGCGGTGGTGGTTGATCCAGGAGGAAACCCGGAACGCATTCTTCAAGAAATTGATTCATTGGATCTCACGGTGTGCGCTATTTTGCATACACACGCCCATTTAGATCACATTTTAGCATCGGGGCATATCAAACGAGCGACTGGAGCGCCTCTATGTTTACATCCTCATGATCAAGATCTATGGAATATGCTGGAGATCCAATGTCAAATGTTTGGTGTCCCCTATGCTCCTGTTCCACCGCCTGATCAGTGGATTCAAGATGAGGAAGAGGTGACTATTGGACCGTATACGGCAACCGTCCTTCATACACCTGGACATACTCCTGGTTCAGCCTGTTTTTATTTTGAAGGGCAAGGGCTGGTCTTTTCTGGAGACACACTTTTTCGAGGAGGAATTGGTCGGACAGACTTATGGGGTGGAGATGGTCGAGCGATCATCCAATCCATTCGAGAACGATTGTATTCTTTGAAAGAAAATACGTTGGTGATTCCGGGGCATGGTGGTGAATCGTCGATTGGCTGGGAGCGAGAACACAATATGTTTGTGAAGGCCTCATGACAAATGACTTAGGCAACTGCGTCAATATGCGGCGGAAAATATGAGAGTGCGTATATTGACTGTTTCGTCTGACTTTTTCATTCAAAAGATACGAAATCAGAATTAATGAGAATAACCTAGGTTAATGATTGCTTCATGTGGGCAATCATCTGAATTTATGGGGGATTCAGAAAATTTCCTCATACGAGCCAACATTCAGCTAAAAACTTTCTTGCGTCACTGATTGCCATATGCTATAAACAACACCTCTTTTGAATAGATTGACAATTATTAATTAGAAAAATGGCTTTCGTTTTTAGGTAAATTCTTCATTATCAACAAGCTTCTCATGAGGAGGTAGGCGATGCACAAAGTGCTTCTATCCGTCCTTTTAAGTGCGGTGTTAATTGCGGCGGGTTCATCTACAACGTGGGCGTTACAGTCGGGTGGCGTGGAAATCGGTGATCTGGAAACCGGGTCTGTGGTTGGTCAACCTTTTAAGACATTAAATGTCGATCTTGAATTCAATGCTCTCGAAGTTGGCGGGAAAAAAGTCTGGTATCCCCCAACGCAAGTTTTGAATCTCGTGAACGTAGGAACAGGGGCACGTCCCCTTAGTCCTGTACTCATTAAGGTTACCAATAATTTAGATAAGGAACATGGCTTTAATTTGTCAGCGGACTCAGCATATGCTGCACCGACATCCATGAACATTAAAATTACGTTGGCTCCAGGGGAAACTAAATATATTGGTATTCCCATCAGCGACCTTAGTTATGTCACCGCCAATAGCGTGTTGCAGTATAAGTGTCAGCTGCATGCTGCGCACATAGGTGGAACGCTATTAATCTTGACGAAGTAGAAATTTAGGTATTAGATTGATCCCCAGGAGATTTGGGGTGAAACAAAAAAGCCCCGTTCCTAGTTAGGAACGGGGCTTTTTTTTAATTATTTTGGCTGCTTGATTTGTGTGAGAAATGTGAGATTTCTTAGATTTCCTTTTCCTCACTGTGACAATCAATTTTAGCCCCTAAGGGGATATGTTGGGCTCCAATCAGTTTTCCTTTGATTAGGAGTAGTAAGAAGCGATTGGGCTGAGCATTCTCTTCTGACTCTACTTGGAGAGCGGTGTTGATGTCCACGATGATTTCATTTGAAACATCTGAGGTTGTATCATTGATCACCCAAAAATAACGACTGCCCTTTGGATACACCTGCGAAACAAATTGATCGATAGCCAAAGAGACGTCAGGGTACGCTGATTCGCTGACTGGGGGAGCAATAAACAGCGATAATACAATGGCGGTGATGGGAAGGTAGCGCATGTGAATCCTCCATGGTAAGAATTGCGTGTGAGGGTTTTACATTAAATTCTTATTCTCATTCCTACTCTTTTTCGGGTAAAACGAGTCAGAACTATAACGATAGCTTACCTTGAATTGGCTTCCAGGTAAATTGGGCAGTTGTGGCTTGCATGAATACAGACATTTATATGGTTTAATTGATTCAACTTTCATAAAGAGAACTGTGATTTATTCCTATGCTTTCGTTTTTGAAATTACAGGACGGAACCAACAAAAAGCGTATATTTTTCCTGCTGATTATGGCCTTGTTCCTCATTTCAGGAGCCTTATTATTTAATTCACCGGGCCAGACGCAAATTATCACTGTGAGGTTTCCTAATGGAGCCTTTCTAAAAGCAGAGGTGGCTGATACGCCAGAAAAGCTATTATTTGGATTGGCATTTAGGCCGTCGCTTCCAGAAAATGAGGCGATGCTCTATATCTTTGGGGAATCCGGTCCTCATCGAGTGTGGACAAAGGAGTTTCAATTTCCGGTGGATGTCATATGGGTGGATGAAAGTAAAATTGTTGTGTATTTGGAAAAAGATGTTTCACCCTGTTCCGAAAATCCCTGCACATGGTATGGTCCACCGCCGAATGACGCGCGCTATATTCTTGAAACCAATGCGGGCTTTATTGACCGAGAGAAGGTTGTCGTTGGGAACCAACTCAAATTTGCGTTATCTTTCCCTTAAGGCCCTGCGCTAACTGTGGCATTTGACGTGAAGCAACGTGAACCGGTGAGTCCCAAGGAGGGGTATGTGTTTGTGGCTAACCTTGAGGATCTTCCTCAAGGCAAAGGCCGCGTCTTTAAAATACAAGGCAAGAGCGTAGCGGTCTTTCGTATCGATGATCGGTGCTTTGCCATTAATGATATTTGTCCGCATCAGGGAGCTTCATTGGGGAAAGGCCGACTCAAAGGTTTTGTGGTCGCTTGTCCCTGGCATCATCAACAGTTTGATATTCGCACAGGGTTTGGGCCAGATGGGGGAGGGTACTGTGTGGTGAATTATGATGTCCACGTAACGAAGGGCCAAGTGTTTGTTTGCCTCAAAAAGCGCGATTGGTTATCCGGGGAATAAACATGAATCGCTATCTAAATGTGTTTGGATTAGTAGGGACAAGAATATGGATACCAGCCAAATTGACATAAAACCAATCCAGACAGCGCAATCTAAAACCTTTCTGATTCATTTATGGGAAGATCGTACGCGTGGAGAGCAATGGGTGCCCACCTATGATCCCAAGGTTTTGGCGTTAGTCGCAGATGATTTTCTACGTACGGTCAGTAACAATGCGGTGGATTCCGGCCGCCGCTCCTTTGAGTTTCAGGCGTTGGTGCCGGGAAAATATCGCCTGGAGTTTAGTAAACGAATGGCCTGGAAGTTCACCGCTGAAGATCGACGGGTGTTCGAGGTCACGGTCCTTCCTGCTTCTTCACTGTAAAACCGTATGCCAAATATTGGGTATCTCAACGGTCGATTCTCACCCTTAGAAGAGATTACAATTTCCCCTGATGATCGAGGATTCCTATTTGGTGATGGGATCTATGAAGTAGTCCGTGCCTATCACGGCGTCCCGGCTTTTTGGGAGGATCATTATGCTCGCCTCATTCGTAGTGCCAACGAAATTCAGCTCCCCTTTCAAATACAGCCGCAGGATTTTCATAGGCTTCTGCTCACCGGCCTTCAACAGAGTGGGTATGCCGAAGGCAAAATATATATTCACATAACCCGAGGGGTGGCCCCTCGAGAACATGGATTTCCTCTCAATGTCCAGCCCACCGTGTTTTTGTCATTTCGTGAGATGGGCGGGCTTTCGATGGAGTTGATCAAACGAGGAGCAAAGGTCATCACGGTTCCGGATATTCGTTGGGACCGGTGCGATATTAAAAGTTTAAACCTCCTTCCCAATGTTTTGGCGAAGCAGAAAGCTGAAGAAGCCAAGGTATTCGAAGCCATCTTTGTAAGGGATGGATTGGTCATCGAAGGGGCGACCAGTAATATTTTTTTGGTGAAAGATGGGCAACTTCGAACACCTGAACGGAATAGTTTTGTCCTGTCTGGTGTCACGCAACAACAGGTCATTCAGGTCGCGCAAGCCCATGGGCAGGAAGTCCATTTTGACCGAATACCGTTAGAAGATCTCTATCAAGCGGAGGAGGTCTTTCTCGTTGGGACCACGATTGAGGTCCTTCCCGTCGTGAATGTTGACGGGCAAGCGGTTCACAATGGAAAACCTGGCCCGGTGACGTGTGCTCTCCAACAATATTTCACTGAGTTAGTTGCCCAGCTTTAGGGTAATGAGAAGTATAAAGTAAGAATGCAAGAGAGAATAAAGGTCTGTCGCTCCACCTCTTCCATGGCTATCTCTTCCCCCCCCCTCCCTCTTCACAGGTCGAATTCTTCTTATTTTCTCACGGTATGGACCTTTCAAAGGCCATGAAATCTCATGAGATGAAACTTTAACTTGACAGGCCGAATTGTTTTGGATACCTTTTCTGCTCCCCGATGCAGGAGAAAATACGTCTATTTGTCCGATTTTAATGAAAAAATATTAAGTAGTTGGCAGGTTATTTTTTTTAAGGAGGCCGGTCCATGTTTTACGTGAAAACTCGAAATGTCGTCACATCCCTTTCCCTGGGTATATTCCTGGGAGGGATTTCGCTGTTTTCGGCTGGGACACTCTTGGCCGGAGAATCCCATGAAGCCATGATGCACAAGGCCGGAATGACGTCACAGTCGCCAGGCTGGGCGGAAAAGCTCAAGGGCCAGACTATTGTGGAAGATTCCATGGAAGGCCGTGCTGAGCGAGCTGCACTCGTCGAACAGCAACACCAACGAATGATGCAGCAAATGGACAAGGAAATGGACCACAAGGGTGCCGAAACGGGGGCCTTTAATGGCATGTCCATGATTCATCAATATGGTGGCGGACCGGGCAACGGACTGTTGTCGAGCAATATTGGTGTGGAGCCCGTTTCGATGAATGGTGGAAAATGCCCCAAGACGGCCGCTGTTCGAAACTACGATATTTCAGCCATCAACGTGGAAATTACCTTGAACCAGTGGCTGGATTACTATCCAGGATACATGTATACCCTCACCGAAAATATTGAAAAAGTCCGCGAAGAAGAAGCCAAAAATGCCGAGGCACGAGAAGCTGAAGGTCATGCTGATCCAGGTGGCGTGAAAAATGGGATTCAAGGTCAATGGATCCAACCTTTGGTCATCCGAGGGAATCAAGGCGATTGCGTAAAAATCACGCTTCGCAATGAATTGGAATTCGGTGAAGAAGTCAGTTTGCATATTAATGGGTCGGATATGGTCATGAGTGAGACAGGCCAACCTGCGGCGACCACCAATCCCGATACCGTAGCGGAAGAAGGTAAAACCATTAACATGGAATGGTACATCCATCCTGATACGCAAGAGGGTGGACGCCAATTCCATACATTCAGCAATGATCGAGAATTGACGGTTATGGGGATGTTTGGTGTGTTTGTGGTCGAACCGCGTGGTTCGAATTATTACGAACCGCTTGGAACAGGCCCTGCTACGGAAGCGACGAGTGGTTGGCAGGTGATGATTGATAATGGAGATGGTCCGGATTTCCGTGAATTTGTCCTGATTTATCATGAAGTGGGTGACGAAGCCTTCCGTCCGGTGAATAAGCACGGGGACTTCTTGCCCCAACGGGATCCGTTAACCGATGCCTATCGGCCAGGGGCCCGAGCCATTAATTACCGAAGTGAACCCTTCGGCATCAATAATATGCATGTGCAACATGAATACTTTGGCTTTGAAGATGAGTCGATGGCGTATAGCTCTTATACATTTGGTGACGCAGGTCCCACGATTCCTCGAAGCTACTTGGGTGACCCGGCCAAATTCCGACTCGTCCATGGCGGATCGGAAGTGTTTCATTCCCACCATCCACATGGGGGATCTATTCGATGGCAGCGAAACCCACGGGCCACGCAAATGCCGGTATGGAACACAGGGCAAAATGGGCCGGTGAAATATCCTGTGATCCGAACGAAGTCTGACCGGGTTGACGTGGAAGTCATTGGGCCTGCGGAAGCCTTAGATTTGGAAACCGAATGTGGTTCCGGCTTGTGCCAATGGTTGGCAGGAGATTTTTTATTCCATTGTCATGTGGCGCATCACTATGTGGCTGGCATGTGGGGCTATTGGCGGGTGTACAACACCATTCAAGAGCCTGGTATACAAAATGACGTGATGGCCCCATTGCGCGAGTTGCCAGACCGTTTAGGCCGTATACATAAGCCCGTCACTTCCGATCAATTAGTAGGAAAAACCGTTAATTGGTTTGGCAAACAGTTCAAAATTGTGGGTGAAGGCAAAAGCAATTGGAAAGCCGAGCCTGCAGTCGTCAATATCAAGGATTGGGTAGAAATGCAGTTGGTAAACCAGGGTAAACCCGGGAATACCGATGCTGAGGAGGGCCAGCTGAAATCCTATGATGCGAGTGTCATGGATTGGACGTGGCAGGGCAACAAAGCGATGAGTGAAAAAGAAGCCACCATTGGGGAAAACCCAAAATATCATCCGGAGTGGCAGGGCTATACACCTGGTGAACGACGTCAAATATGGTTTGAGCCAACAACAGGGAAAGTGGCTTGGCCTTGGCTGACGCCGCATTTTGGCAAGCGCGTACCGTTTTCAAACGATCATAATCCGGCACCATGGTTGGAAATGATTCGGATGAACGAGGATGGGACGCGATCAGTCGAACCAGCCAAGGCGGGCGAAAATGGTCCGTGGAGTTTGTGCCCGGTTCGAGCGGGTTCACAGGATTACAAGGTGCATTTCATTAAGCTACCGATTGAATTGTCGGCAGCTGAGGGCGATGAACCGGCCATTGTTGATCCCAATGGGTTATTGTATGTGGTCCATGAGGAAGAAGCAGAAGTCCGTGCCAACAATGACAAGAAGTTTCCATTGGTGGTACGGGCCAATGTGTATGATTGCATTGATTGGACGCTCACCAGTGAATGGTTGGATGATGATATCACCAACTTCCAATCGTCCAAGATCAACACGCATTTCCATTTCTTTCAATTTGACAATCAAGCGTCCGACGGGGTGATTTCAGGATTCTCGTATGAGCAATCCATGCGCCCGTTTACGCAATTTGAAAAGCCGACCAAAAAAGGGTTGCCGATTCCAATGAATGCCAAGGTCACCAAGGCAGCTCGGAAAGGATCGAAGACCCTGGAAGTGACGAATGCCAAACAATACCATGTGGGCATTCCGATCTTGATTGGGGCGGATAATGTAAAGGGCCAAGAAGTACGGCGTATTGTGGCCATTGGGGGTTCTGCGGGTTCGGGTTCACAGGGGGGAAATGCGGCCACGGAATATACTGTGGCATCAGGGGATTCCCTCAGTAAAATTGCCAATTCTTTTGGTACCACAACCCAAACATTGGTAGACCTCAATGGATTAGCGAATGCGAATCTTATTGTTGTTGGACAAAAAATTAAAATTCCTGGTCAAGGAGGTTCTGTCCCGGTATCTGGTGCAGGAGGACAGACCTTGACCTTTGACCAACCCTTAAAGAATGACCACCCGGTTGGCGATATTTTGACTGTCGAATATGTCCGTCAACGATTCTGGGTAGATGCAGATGTTGGCAGTGTGTTCTGGCATGATCATGCCTTTGGTGGAACCACGTGGCCTCATGGTGCAGTAGGGACCATGATTGCCGAACCGTTCAACTCCACATGGCATAATCCGAAAACTGGTGAGCCTATCCGTACCGGTCCGGTAGCAGATATTCATGCCGTAGAACGCGTCGGACATGATGTGGCCGGCAGTTTCCGTGAACTCATGGTCCATGTCATGGATACCGTGCCTCATACCGTGAATGTGGTCACGGCTGGAAATCCTCCAGGCCAACCGATTGATGTGGCTTTAGAGGCTGGTCGAACGGTGTCGTTCATTATGCCTCCAAATGAAAAGATCAAAATGACCCCCATGCCATTTTTGAATGGGGGCACGCATACAACAGGTGGGGCGTTGAATTTTCGAGCAGAACCATTTGCTCAACGCTTGGCCAATAACCCTGAGCCATCACAGATCTTCAGTAGTGCAGTTCATGGGGATCCCAGCACGGCCATGTTGCGGGCCTATCTTGGGGATGCGATTGTGTTTCGGTTGATTGATGTGACCATGAATGAAAGCAATGTGTTCACGGTTTCAGGGCATACCTTTTGGACAGAACGGTATGCGCAAGAAGCCAACCGTAAAAATTCCATACATGTAGGAATCGCAGAACGATATGATCTGGTGGTTCCTGAAGCAGGTGGTCCTCGCCATCAACCCGGTGATTACATGTTCTTCAATGGCCGCAGCTCCAAGTTCTCGGAGGGGGCCTGGGGAATTATTCGGGTGTTGGATAAGGAAACCGATGACCTGAAAACTTTGCCCACGAAGGCCTACGGGAAGGACGGAATACCGGAAAAGTTGCCAGTGTGTCCTAGCGAAGCTTCTGTGAAGAGTTTCAATGTGGTGGCGATGGATCACCCTGGCATGAGCTTTAATTCTAATGCTGGAGAATCCATTGAGGTGGACTTTGAGCGAACGATTGAATTGCGTAACCCTGAAGCGAAAATTTATGTATTAGAGGATGAAGTCCAGAAGGTATCTGGAGATGTTCAACCCATGCCGTTAACCATTCGGGCGAACGTGGGTGATTGTCTCAAAATCAATCTGACGAATAAACTCAAAGAGGGTCGGGCTTCTTTCTCGGCCTTTAGTTTAGTGTTTGATCCAACCGATTCCCAAGGTGTGAATCTAGGGAATAACCCAGGCGACCAAACTGTGGCTCCTGGTGAATCACGCACCTATACCTACTATGCGGACCCATTCAATGGGGAAACACAGTCCTTGGTATGGGACTTTGGCAATGCAGCCACGAATCCTCGCAATGGATTATTCGGTGGCATTGTGATTGGACCAAAGGGGTCCACCTATCGAGATCCAAAGACAGGGGAAGATATTTCCCTTAAGAATAGCTGGAATGCTGATGTGATTGTTGATCATACGATCGAGGGAAATGAAGGTCGAGCCAATTATCGTGATGTGGCCTTGTATTTCCAAGACGAGGACAACATCATTGGGACAAGCTTTATGCCATATGTACAAAATGTGGCAGGGCTGATTGGTGTGAATTATCGAGCGGAACCCTACCTGTACCGCGAAGAAGCCGGCTGCTCTTTGGGCCGGATGTTCCAACCGTGCGAGGTGGATAATCCGCAGGATCCTGTTACACCAACCATTGAAGCCCATGCTGGTGACAAAGTACGAATCCATGTCTTTGGTGCTAGTAGCGAGCAAAATGGTATGTTCACAGTTGAAAAACATGAATGGCCAATTGAACCCTTCCTTCCAGGTGCAGATATGATTAGCACCGTGGAATTCTCGGGTTCTGAAGGCTTGGATGTGTTTTTACCCTCAGCTGGTGGAAAATGGGCAATGGCAGGGGATTATGTCTGGAGCAATGGCCGGTTACCGTATTCCCAGTCAGGACAATGGGGGTATCTGCGGGTATTGCCGAGCACAGATCAACGCATTCTGCCCTTATCCGGTTCTGCATCTTCTAATAAACAAGCCTCGCTTGAGAATGATTTGGGTGAAGCCCGAATTATTCCGGCTGTAGCGAAGTAAGTTTAGAATTAGGTTAGAAAACAAAGCGGGGGAGTCGAAAGGCTTCCCCGCTTTTTTTTTACGGGGCATAACATGGTATTCTAAAAGTAATGTCCTTTGGTTTTTGTATACTGTACTCACTCTAGATGGCCGGATTGAGTGATGAGTAAAATTTAGGAGGGTGGAAAAATGTTTGCTAGGGTTCTGTTTGTTGCATGGTGTGGGCTACTCGTTGGTACTCCCGCGTGGTCCTACACGGAAATTTCTGTGGAAAACGGCGGGACCTTGAAGGGAACGGTGACCTTGTTGGGAGAGAAACCTCGACCCATGGCCATGAATTTGGTCACGATTCCTGATGCGGTCTACTGCGGGAGGATTTCAACGGGAACGGGCTGGCGAATTGTTGAAGACTTTCTCCTTGGACCAGGTGGTACGTTAAAGGATGCGGTGGTGATGTTGAAGAATGTGGAAAAAGGCAAGCCATTTGACCTTCCCAAGGTTGAAATCGAGGCGATTGACTGTGACTTTTTGCCTTTTGTGAATGTCATTAAAGATCTTGAAGAGTTAACGGTTATTAATATGGATCCGATCGAACATGATATCCAAGGATATGAAACAGCTCGGGAACGAGGTGCGAGAATCCTGTTTAATCGACCCCTGCCGATGAATCCCTTCCATAAGGTTGTTCAGCTATTCGGAGAAAATGCTCACACCCATATGCCGGGAAAACCTATGGTGGAAGAAATTCATCTTCGAAAAAATCGGAATATTTTTGTGATGCAATGTGGCTTTCATCCGTATATGTTTTCATGGGGCGTTGTTCTGGATAATCCGTATTATTCTATTACGAAGGAAGATGGGGCCTTTGAAATTTCCGACATTCCTCCAGGAGAGTATGACCTGGTGACTTGGCATCCTGGAATGAAAGCGTATCTCGAGCAACGCGTTCACGTTGGAGCCGGAAAAACGGTGAATGTCGATTTCCAATATGAATCCCCCAAAGGGCGGCGCAGTGCCCATGAAATGCATGATAACCCGCGTTTTGGAGAGGAATTACTTGAAGAAGGTGAAAAAATCATCCCTTCTCTTCGACGCCAAATTCCATAAGATCTATGAGTAGGCTGTTATTAATCATCATGGTTGTTGGGGGACATTTAATTTGCGAAGGCCCCTTAGCCTTCGCCTATGAGGTGAGGAATGTCGAAAATGGGGGAACGATCAGGGGCACTGTGAGGCTCAAAGGGACTGCCCCTGCTCCCAAAGCCTATAACCTTATTACTTTTCCTGACCCTGAATACTGCGGTCGTATTTCTGATGGTAATGGGTGGCGATTGTTGAAAGACTTTGTGGTGAATAATCGCAATCAAATGCAAGGTGTGGTGTTGGTGGTAGAGGGGGTTGTTGCTGGGAAACCCTTTACGCTTTCCATTCCAAAGGTTGAAGCAAGGGATTGCCAATTTCTTCCCTTTACTACCGTCGTTCGTAGTGAACACGGTATCGAGGTGGTGAATATGGATCCCGTGATGCACGACATACAGGCTTATGAAACTTCGGTGATCCATGGCACGCGTGTCTTGTTTAATTCTCCGCTTCCCTTCAATCGAAATCATCATCGAGAGAATATCCATGCCACGCATGAGCATGTTCCGGGAAAGTCCATGGTTCATCAATTCCAACTGAGTAAAGGCCGGAAAACCTTTGTGATGCAATGCGGATTCCATGCCTATATGGAAAGTTGGGCTATTGCCGTAGATAATCCCTATTTTACGTTAACGAGTGAGACGGGCAGTTATGAAATCACCGGTATTCCTCCAGGAACCTATAGCCTACGAGCCTGGCATCCTAGTGTGAAGCAAGAAGAAATTCAAACTGTGACGGTTCAATCATCAAAAATCACTCATGTGGATGTTTCTCTGGATTCTCCAGTCAGGCGGTGGACAGCCCATACCCGTCAAACGCCACCTCGATTTACTCCAGCTGCATTGGGACGCCCCATCAACATTGAGCCCCTGGTCGAACATCAACGGCCATGAGATGGCTAGTTGTCTTTTTTATTCCAACATGTAATGCGACGAATGTGGTTGGGCGGCTATTGATTGCCGCCCTTGTATTTGTTGCATGCTTCATCCTAAGTACAGAAGGAGTGGCACAGCCGGTGGAGTTGGGCACCAGCCCACCGGAATTTTCGGCCAGACTGATATGGAAACATGATGGGCGTAAAGCCAAAGCCCAGTTATTCGTCAAGCGTGATCGTTATCGAATCGAACATATGGGGGGTGTCAAAACGGAATTGGGATATGCCAGTGTCACGATTGTGCGTTTAGATGAGCAAAAGGTGTGGTATGTCTTATCTCAACGTCGAATAGTCGTAAGCGTTCCGTTAACATCCGAGTATTTGTTACCCTTTACTGTCACATTGGAAGGCGAAACCAGCCGAACTTTGATAGGCGACTCAAGGGTGAATAATCACCAAGCTCTGCTCTATGATGTTGAGGTACGGGATCGAGTTGGCAAAACCGAGCGATTTTTTGAGTGGGTGGATCCTGACCGAAACGTTTTGTTGAAATTGGTCAGCCAAAATCGCGACTGGTATGTGGAATATGAGCATGTGGTTGTATCCATTCAGCCAGAATATTATTTTGAGGCGCCTTTGGGATATAGGATTATTGAAGCTCAGGAGGCTCAAACCCCTAAAGGATAAAGAAGGAAAGTTGTGAAAATACTTATGCCTATTGGTTTTATTCGTGTATTGAAAATGGTCGGTATCTTCGTGTTGGTAACCGGTGGGTTCCTTCCAGTTCAAATCTGGGGGGAAAATTCACAAAATACGGTCCTTGAACAAGCGAACGGTGCTTTTAATAAAGGGGACTTTAAAAAAGTCGTGGAACTTGTGGAGCCCCTTCTTAAAGACGCCAGCCCTTCGCCTCAAATGTATCGACTTCATATTTTGGCTTTGGCCAGAATGGGCAATGCCCCAGGGGCTATGGATTCGTATGAGAAATTGGTTCAGTCTACAAAACGTGAAGATGAAAGCCTTTTACGGCAACTTGCTCTTGCGATGATTTTGTCAAAACAAGCCGATATGCGAGAACAAATGCGAGGGGCCGTCTACACAGCTTTCAAAGAAATTGATTCCGATGAGATGATCGCATATTTAGAAGATGGGTTGACGGATGGGTCAGGAATGATCCGTGCGCTGGTTGTTGAAGCCTTAGGTCAACGCAAGGCCGGGCAGCGTTCCAAGCGATTGCGGGAGGCGTTAAAAGATTCGGCAGGTCTCGTTCGGGCGACGGCAGTTAAA
>Ga0224496_10001143_pt1 | contig 16881 bp, 17 predicted proteins | sample SF_Jul11_sed_USG_2_FD_168127 | JGI IMG/M metagenome (GOLD analysis project Ga0224496, IMG submission 168127) | Sediment microbial communities from San Francisco Bay, California, United States - SF_Jul11_sed_USGS_8_1 | ecosystem: Environmental > Aquatic > Marine > Sediment | place: USA...
GGGAGATATTCCAGGCCCTGGGACTGGGCTACATACCCCCGGAGCGCCGGGAGAACATGGGCGAGATCGAACAGGCGGAAGGAGGCGCGGAGCAGAACCTGGTGGAGAGGAAGGATCTGCGGGGAATATTCCATCTGCACACTACATACAGCGATGGGCTGGAGACCCTGGAGGCTATGGCCCAGGCCTGCATGGAGCGGGGGTGGGAGTATATGGGGGTGTCCGACCACAGCCGCGCCGCCCATTACGCCGGCGGACTGTCCATAGACGACTTGAAGCGCCAGGGCGACGAGATAGACCGGCTCAACGAAAAGCTGACCGGCTTCCATATCTTCAAGGGAGTGGAGTCCGACATCCTGGAGGATGGAAGCCTCGACTACCCGGAGGATGTCCTGGCCAGGCTCGACTTTGTCATAGCCTCCGTCCACATGCGTTACAAGAAGGAGGACGAGGCGAGGATGACCAAACGGCTGACGGCGGCGATTATGAGCCCATACACCACCATGCTGGGGCACCCCACCGGTCGGCTTCTGCTGGCGCGGGACTCGTATCCTCTGGACATGGCGGCGGTGATCGAAGCGTGCGCTGAGCATGATGTGATTATCGAGCTGAACGCCAATCCGCAACGGCTGGATATAGACTGGCGGGAGATAGGCAAGGCGCAAAAGTCTGGCGTCATGATATCAATCAATCCGGACGCCCACCGGATCCCAGGCCTGGATCATGTGACCTACGGTGTGATGGCCGCTCGAAAAGGAGGAGTGGCCCCGGGGATGGTGTTCAACACCATGGGCACGGCGCAGGTGGGGGCGGACCTGCATGCAAGGAGAAAAAGGAGGCTTGGCAAATGATCGATATAAAACAGTGGGTGGCCGAAGTGGCCGGGGAGTTCAAAAAGCTCTACCCGAAGGCGGATATCAGCCTGAACTACTCCACCCCGATGGAGCTTTTAGTGGCCACCATCCTCTCCGCGCAATGCACAGACGCGCGAGTGAATCAGGTGACCCCTGCGCTGTTCATAAAATACCGTTCACCGAAAGACTTCGCAGCTTCCCCGCCGGGGGAACTGGAGGAGGATATACGCTCCACCGGGTTCTACCAGAACAAGGCGCGAGCAATCCGCCAGTGCGCCGCCGATATCGCCAAAAAGCATGGCGGCAAAGTTCCGGGGACCATGGAGGAGCTGACACAGCTCTCCGGCGTGGGGCGCAAGACCGCCAACGTGATTCTGGCCCAAAAGTTTGGCGTGCCGGCAGTGGTGGTGGATACTCATGTGGTCCGGGTGAGCGGGCGACTGGGGCTGACGGCCAACAAGAACCCGGAGAAGATAGAGCAGGACTTGATGGTGCTTCTGCCGAGGAAGGATTGGATCGTCTTTTCCACCAGGATGATATTGTTCGGGCGCAACGTGTGTAAAGCTCGAGGCCCGATGTGCGGCGAGTGCCCGCTTTATGTCGGGTGCCCATGGGAGGGGAAGGCGATGGGGACGAAAAAGTAATTTATTTGCGCTGTGAAGAATAACGATCTGCATACGACCCAAAAGGAATACTACCGTTCCCTATACGCCTCGGGCCAGCCTGTGCCGTGGGAAGATTTTTTCGATGGCGACTGGCTGAGAACCAGACTCGGTGACGGAAGACGCCACCATGGAAAAATGGCGCTGGAAATCGGCGCGGGAAAGGGCCGGGGGGCGGCAATCCTGGCCAGGGGCGGCTATCGGTGCGTGGCCATCGACTACCTGCTGGAGCCGATGGCGCTGGCGTCGCGCCCTGCGGGTAAAGGCAGTCCACACTTCATCAACGCCGATCTGTTCGCGGCTCCGTTCCGGGAGGGGGTTTTTAGCCTTGCGCTCGACTGGGGCGTGTTCCATCATATAAGAAGGAAGGACACAGGGTTGTACATCAGTTCGGTCCGACACCTGCTGGGTCAGAATGGCCGGTTGTTGCTCGGTTGTTTCTCACCCAGGTTCCGGCATCCGGGCGAGGGGAGGCGCAAGCGTGGGTTTACGTTGCACCATGGTCATTATGATCGGTTCTCGACCCGCGCCGAACTGAGGAAAACATTCGGTCCATGGTTTGAAATTACCTCCATGGAGGAGCGGAAGGCCGGTTATTATCTGCTGGATATGACGGCCAGGGAAAAAGTGAAATGACATACGAGGAATGCGCCTGCTGCGGCAAGAAGATCGGCGAAGGGGATATCAGGTTCGTGGTCCGGGTGTCTGTTGTTGGGGACGATGGCGGAGTGCTCGACGAGGAGGAATACTCAGATGTGGACTCCAAGATCGAGGAGCTGATCGCGGAAATGGAGGGGCGGGAATCCTATGAGCTGGAGAACGAGGTTTTCGAGGAGCGGGTGTTCGTCCTGTGCGGGCCGTGCCGCAAGGCGTTCATGAAAAATCCATTCGGCTTCAGGTCCCGGCACGACATTCCCGACGACGAGATATTCGGCCCGATTCAGTAGGGTGAAGCCGCTCGATCCCACCGGGCAAATCCGGCGCCCGGCGCCAAAAGGGCCGCGGTGAACATCCTTGGCAACCGTCAAGGCTGGCCTACCCGGTTTTCCTTGAAGCTTTAAAACCCTCTATCACCGCATCCTTTATGATCTCCTGAATTGGCCGCTGATCCTGTTGTGTATATTTCTTTAATGCGTCATTGATTTCCGTCTGATAGCCCCGGCCTTAGCGCTCCGCCTTTTCCTTGTACCAATCCAGCGTGGAGCTGTCTATCCATATGGTAATCCTTGTTTTGCCAGGATGGCGGATCACACTTCCCAGCTTGCCCTTGCTAAAATCATATTCCTTCGTCTTCACATTGCTTCCTTTCTTTTATGTGGCCTTCCTTGCGGGAATAAGCCTGATCCCTCCGGTTTCGGGATAGGAATACACAACCGTGAATATCCTGCCGATCAGGTCCGCGCCCACGGTCACATAGCGTAATTCGTCATGCCGTGTGTCCTCAACAGTAAGAGCGCTGGCATCATCCAACACGGTCGCCGCATGCGAAAATTCGACGCCGTGCTTCTTTAGATTCAGAGCCGTCTTACGTTTATCCCATGCTATCCCCACAAACCGATGATATGCATATGTCAACGCTTCTTTGACTCATACCTCGGGAGACGCGTCCATGCGTCATCCGCGAAAAAGGGGGAAAGGTTCTTCTGAGCCCATAGACGCATTCTCCGCATACCTCCAAAGGGCGACCCGCCGCGCCCTCCTGATCCGGGAGGGGAAAATATCCGCATTCCGGGCCTGACCCGGAATCTCTCTCCCAGTCTTATCCGAGAGAACGTCCCAACGAGCAAAGGTGGAGCAACAACGCTTATAAGAACTCCCCAACCCTGGCCGCTATTTTCTCCCTGAATATCTCTGTGGAAAATCCGGCCGCCCGGTTTATCAAATCCCCTTCCCTTATCTCCCCCCTCCGCTTCTCGAAGGTCTCCACCGCCTCGATCAGCGCCTCCACCGTCTGTTCCGGAAAGAACACGCCGGTGGGCCTATCGTCATCAAGTCCAGCCACCGTCTCCAGCGCTCCCCCGGCCCCATATGCTATCACCGGCGCCCCGCAGGCCATCGCCTCCACCGGGGTTATGCCGAAGTCCTCTTCGCCGGGAAAGATAAACGCCGCCGCGCTTTTATACAGCTCACGCAGCCTCTCTTTGGACACCGGCCCCAGGAAGCTGATGTTCTCCGCCGTATTGGCGCGCAGCCTTGCGTCGTCCTCACCCCCGCCAGCCACGACAAGTTTTTTGCCCATCCGCCCGAAAGCCTCCAGCGCCAGGTCTATCCTCTTATAGGGGGCGAAGGCGGAGACCATCAGGTAATGATCCTCACTTTTCTGCGAGGGGCCGGAGGTGAAATATTCCACATCCACCGGCGGGTGGACCACTGAGGCCTCCCTGCGGTATATCCTGCCTATGCGCCGCGCCACGTAGGCGGAGTTGGCCACGAAAGCGTCCACCCGGTCGCTTGAGGCAAGGTCCCACTTTCGCATGAGAGGGATGATCCTTTCGATGGCGAAGAGCTGGGCGGCGCCCATTCTTTGGCGATTGAAGTAGTGATGGTACATGTCCCAGGCGTATCGCATAGGGGTGTGGCAATAGCAGATATGCGGCGCTCCCCCGGGGCGGATCCCCTTGGCCACGCAATGGCTGGAGGAGATCACCAGGTCATACCCCTCCAGCCTGAAGGACTCGATGGCCATGGGCATCAGCGGCAGATACCAGCGATACCTTCGCTCCACATCCGGCAGCCGCCCGATGAAAGACGTGTGTATTGTGTGTTTTTCTATGATCGGGGAGACCGAGCCGGGGATATGCAACAGCGTGAAGATATCCGCCTCTGGAAACAATTCGCACAACGCCTCCAGCACGAACTCGCCCCCCCGCATTCCCGTCAGCCAATCGTGGACCAGGGCCACCTTCACGACATGGCCCTTTCATACACTTCCAGGGTTTTCCTGGCGGTCTCCTTCCAGGAGAATGTAGCGGCCCGGGCCATACCTTTTCCCGCCAGCTCCGTGTGGAACCTGTCGTCATCACGCAGCCGCTCCAGCAGCGCCGCCGCTCCTGCCGTGTCGTCCGGGTCCACCAGCTCCGCGGCGCCCCCCACCACTTCCGGTATAGAGGAGCGGCTGGAAACCACCGTTGGCGTCCCGCAAGCCATGGCTTCCAGCGGTGGCAGCCCAAACCCCTCCATGTATGAAGGAAAAAACAGCGCCCTGGCTCCGGCGTATAAGGCGGTGATGGTTTTCTTCCCTGCGCTGTTGATGAAAGTCACCCTTCCATCAAACGGAGCGAAGAGCGCCCTGGCCGCCGACGCCATCCTGCCGACGATGACAAACCTTGTGTCCTGACGCATCACGGCCATGGCCTTGGCCACAGCCTGGATATTCTTATGGGGCCTGTCACTGCCGACGAACAGAAAGTATCCCTGTGCAATATCCAGTCTTCCCAATTCCTTGTCAATATCATCCCTGCTCATCGGGCCGAACCCGGAGTCCGCGGCGTTATAAGTCACCGTTATCCGTTCAGGATCGGCGCCGAACATGGCCACCAGGTTTTCCTTTGTATGGTTGGAGACGGTGATCACCTGGTCCGCCCTTTTCAAGGCGGAGGATATCATCCAGCGGGCATATGTCTTTTGCAGTTGGCCCACCTTCGGGTCCAGCAGGTGGATCACGTCGTGAACGGTGACCACTTTTTTACAGGGGGTGTACAGCGGCAATGTGAAGTGCGGCTCGTGAAACAGGGCCACTCCCGCCCGGAGGGCCATGGTCCCCAGGGCCCAATGCTCGCGGATGGAGTATTTCCCCACTTCGGCGCACACGCATTCCACCCTTTCACGGGGGAAAGAATACGCCTCCATATGCTCCGGCGCCAGGAAAAGAACGTACTGGTGGTCCCTCTCCTGCTCCAGCAGGGCGCGGATCAGGCTATCGATATACCTTCCGATGCCTGTGTCCGCAATCTTTCTTGCGTCTATTCCTATTTTCATGCTTGCACTGGCGCCCGTGAGAATCCCCGGCGGGCCGGGCGTGTATTTTTGTAGATTTTTGTGGAAACCGGTTAGAATAGGGTATCACAGCGAGTTTTTATTTAGGTATACCATATGACGCCGTCAAGGTGGACCTGGAGGGCGGCGGAACAATGTCCGGCAAGCTAACACGCATCTCTGTCAAACTCCATAACCTGCTTGAGGATTCCTCAGGGTTGGCAAAAAGTTTTCTTCCACAAAAACATCATGTGGAGGGGAGTTTCGCCAGTCGAATCCTGGGCGCCACCCTGTTGCGGAGGGAGTATTGGAGCTTTAAAGGGGAGGCGCTGGCCAAAGGGTTCGCTGTCGGGCTGTTTGTGGCGTTCACTCCCACTCTGGGCATCCAGATGTTGCTCGCCTGCATAGCCATCCTCTTCATCCCCGGCAACCTCCCTATAGCTCTGGCCACTTGCTGGCTTACCAATCCCATTACCGCGGTCCCGGTCTATATGGTGGAATGGCGTATTGGCGAGATGATACTGGGGATTTTCGGCCACGACTCCGGGGAGCCGCCCAACATTGTCGAATACGAATCTATAATGGACTTCGTGACCAACATTTTCAAGCAGGGGGGCACCTTGTGGCTCGGGTCCATTATCAGCAGCACCATAGTCGCCCTGCTCGGATATTGCGCACTAATGGGTATAGTCTATCTGGAACGGTGGCTGCGAAAGATAAAGCTGGACGATTTCAGGCAGATTCGCCGCGAGGAAAGAAGGAGGAAAAAGGAGCTCTCAATCACCGAAGCCCTCCACGAATACGCCACCGTGTCGCAGGAAAAAGAGAGCAATTCCCCCCAGGAATAGGTCAAACGTTAACCACTTGTTTTTCAATTACTCTTGCCCGAATCAGAAATTCGTTATAGAATGTGGAGATTGTGGGTTGAAGCAGGACTTTTTCAGCGCAACTTAATGTTGTATTTTGCTGTAGCGAGGTGATAATGGCGTTAACAAAAACTAGTACATTCGACTTCGTGAAGTTGTTTGCCCGAGCTGTGACGGAAACGATCGAAGACGCGACAAACTCCCAGATTTATGTTTCCCGCACCGCCATGCAAGTGGAGGGTGTGCAGATCAGGGGTGACCTGGGTGTGTTCATGGCTTTCAGCGGTGACTATAACGGGATCATGATCCTCAACTACGATGCCGAGTCGGCGTTGGAGATCGTGGGGGCGGCCCTGCGGACAATGAGCATGCCGGAGGAGGAAATCCCCAAGTACGCAGGCAGCGACGAAGTGCGCCAGAGTATCGGCGAGCTGAGCAACCAGGTGATCGGCAAATGCCGCGCCATGGTGGAAGAGCGCTACGGGCTTACTTCCATGACCAACATCCCGGCGGTGGTTCCCATTACGGTCCCCATCGCCCTGAGTATGGTCTCTAAGGAACCGAAGGCCTTCGAGTGCGTCCGCGTGCAGTTCACCACGCAGAACCACAACAAGTTCTACATGGAAATGGCGCTGGAGCCTTTCCGGGTGGTTCCTTTCGAGGCGTCCTAGCATAAACGCGCGCCAAGGGCATTGGCGCCAGATAATTATCGGCGTCGGTATCAGTATCGACGCCGTATTTTTTTTCGGGTAGTTCCCATGACCAAGAAAAAAGTCAGGCTCTCCACACTGGCCACTTCCGGCGGGTGAGGGTCCAAGCTGGGTCCGGAGGACCTGGGTAAAATCCTGAAAAAAATCGTACCGTTCGATGATCCCCGGCTGGTAGCAGGATTCACCAACCGTGGCGACAGCGGCGTGTTTCTCATATCAAAAAGCCTGGCCATAGTCCAGTCGGTGGATGTGTTCACCCCAATCGTGGACGACGCCTATATGTTCGGCCGGATCGCAGCTGTCAACGCCATGTCGGACATATACGCCGTGGGCGCCAAGCCCGTATGCGCATTAAACATCCTGATGTTTCCGTGTGGTCTGATAGACGAGGCAGCCGCCACGCTGGAGGGTGGCGCGGACGCGGTTCGGGAAGCGGGCGCGGTCATCCTAGGTGGCCATTCCGTGGACGATCCGATTCCAAAATATGGCCTGGCGGTGACTGGCGCCATGCGGAGAAATGAATTGGTCTCCCACCAGGGCGCCAGACCGGGCGACATTCTTATCCTCACCAAAAAAATAGGGACCGGGCTGATCACATCCGCCTTTCGCTCCGGTGGGGGCGCCATGGCCGATATCCGCGGCTGGAAGAAAACGCTGGCGGCCTCTCACAAAGAGGCGGTGGTAAGCATGGCCAGGCCCAACATGGCAGCATCCCAGGCCATGGTCAAGACAATGGTCAACGCCTGCACCGACATCACCGGCTTCGGATTGCTGGGGCATGCCAGAAACATGGCGGAGCAATCGGGCGCATGCCTGGTGATAAACGCCTCCGCTGTACCCCGCTTCAACGGGGCCCTGGAGCTGGCCGCCGCCGGCCCGCCGGGGGGAGGGATGACACGCAATATGAAGTGGATAAAGCCCAACTTCAAAATAGAAAAAGGCGCCCCCCCAGGATCCGCGGAAATGTTGTGCGACCCTCAAACCTCCGGAGGACTGCTGATAAGCGTGCCGGAGAATAAATCGCAAGCGCTGATGAACCGTCTTATCGAGGGGGGCGATTTCTCCAGCGCCATAATCGGGCATGTGGAAAGCCCCAGCGGATCATGCGTCCGTCTTCTCCCATAGGGTTGCGCCCCTCTCCGCCACCGGAATGATATGCGACCGATAAAACAGTTCCTGCTGGCCCACATGGCCGCCCCGATAGCCAGAGCGATCATATGGCTGCTATGCGTCACTGTCCGCCTGAAAGTGGAGGGGGTGGAGAATGAGGATGATCTGTTTTTGGAAGGGAAGCCCGGAATTATTTGCTGCTGGCACGGAAGGGTGCTTTATCTCCCATACTACTACCGCCACGTCAGGAGGAGAAACCGCGTCATTGACGTGCTGGCCAGTCCCAGCCACGATGGAGAGTTTGTGGCCAGAGTGTCGCGGCTATTCGGCTTCGGCGTGATCCGGGGCTCGTCATACAAAAACTCCAGGACCGCCCTGCGCGCGATGGTCAGGAGCGTGGCCGTGGGCCGCTGGCCGGGTATAATCGCGGACGGCTCCCGGGGGCCGGCGCTGGTGGCCCAGCCTGGCTCTGTGATGCTGGCCAAGATCACCGGCGCTCCAGTAATCCCGGTCACCGTGGCGTTCGACAGGCACTGGACGCTCAACAGCTGGGATCGGATGATAATACCGAAGCCTTTCGCCAAAGGCTTGGTGATCCATGGAAATCCGGTGGTATTCCCCTCCGGCGGAGGGAGGAGGGAACTGGACTCCAAACGGGAGGAGCTGAACCGGACTCTGGGCCGGATCACCGGACGGGCCGATGGCTACTTTTTCCACAAGCCGTCATGAGCAGGATCATATACAACTGCGCGCTATACCTCGGCTTGCCGGCGCTAGCCTCGGCCTACGCGTGGAAGATGACCAGTAAACCTGCCTACCGCGCCGGATTTTTCCAGAAACTGGGTTTCATGCTGCCCAGACAAAACAACAAGACCATATGGATCCACGCCGTCTCCGTGGGGGAGACCATGGCGGCGGCGCGGCTGGCCCGGAGGCTATGCCGGGAGCAAACCGAGTATCGGGTCATGTTCTCCACCACCACCCCCACCGGCCAGCGGGTGGCCCTGCAACAGCTGGCGCCGGAGGCTAGCGTTTTCTATTTCCCCTTCGACCTGCCCGGCGCCGCCGCCCGCGCAGTGAAAGCGGTGAACCCCGCCGTCCTGGCGCTGGTGGACACAGAGTTCTGGCCCAATGTCATCCATGCATGCGCCAGCCGGGGCGCCGCGGTGGCCTTGATAAATGGGCGCATATCGGACCGTTCCTATCCCCGCTATCTGAAGGCAAAGCGTTTTATCAAGCCGACGCTGGATGAGGTGGCCCTCTTCATGGCCCAGGGCCCGCGTGACGCTGAGCGTTTTCTGGAAATAGGAGCGCCGCCGGAGCGAGTGGTGGCGGGAGGAAACCTGAAGTATGACCAGGACACAGCGCCTGCAAGTCAGGAGGAAACGAAGGCCATCAGGCGATCTTTGGGCATCGCCCCCGATGAACTGGTGGTCCTGCTGGGTAGTGTGCACCAGGGGGAGGAAGCGGCCATTGAGGCGGCGGCGGACGTCATGCGGCCTGGACGAAGGATGGTGATCGCCCCCCGCAGAATAGACGACCTTGCATGGATAGAGAATACTTTAGCGCCATCAGGCATGTCCATCGCCCGGCGCTCCGCCAATCCTTACATGACGCTGGGTGACCATGCCATCATCCCGGTGATAGACACATTCGGCGAGCTAAACAGATTATACGCCATGGCCGACGCCGTATTTGTCGGCGGGAGCCTGATCAGCCACGGCGGGCAGAATCCACTGGAGCCTGCGGGCAGAGGTGTCCCCTCCATCTTCGGCCCGGACATGAGCAACTTCCAGGAAGCCTCTCAAAATCTGGTGGAGGCGCAAGGCGCATGGATCGCCGCCACCAGGGATGAGATCGCCCAGAGGCTGGAAGCCCTGCTGACCGACAAGAACCTTCGGGAAAAGGCAGGCTCCGCCGCGCGGAGCGTGGTGGAGATAAACATGGGCGCTACCGACAGGGTTATGGAAAGGATCATGAATCTTGCCAGGGGAGATTGACTCCATGGCTGGCCAGGTGGTCAGCTTCGCCGAAAGGGTGTCCGGCAAGGGAGCCCCGCTGGTAAACCAACTGGCAGGCGACGCATCCACCCGGCGCTACTTCCGCGCCCGGTTCGACGACGATTCCACCGTAGTGGTGATGGCCGCGCCAGACTCCGCCGATGTGGATAAGTTCATCGCTATGACTACTCTGATGCGTGAACTTGGCGCGGACGTCCCCCGGCTTGTCCGGCATGATGACGCCTTGTTGGCCATGGAGGATCTGGGAGACACCATGCTCCAGGGTTCGCTGGCTGGCATGACCATGGATCAGAAACGCGTCGAGTACCATGCCATCATCGAAAAGCTGATCCTTTTCCAGTCCGCCGCCCGCGCCCGCAAGGATAAAAGCATGGAGTGCTTCTCCTTAAAGTTCGACGAGGAGAAGCTGGGTTTTGAGATCGATTTCGCCGACACCCACTTCTTGAAGGGATATCTGGGCGCGGCGCCGCCTCAAGCTGATATGGACGAGATGAAGCGCCACTGGGCGAAAGTGATTGGCGATCTGGCGGGAGAGATGGAAACCTTGGCCCATCGCGACTTCCATTCGCGCAACATCATGGTGGCCGGTGATCGGAGGGTGTGGATCGACTACCAGGACGCGAGGATGGGGCGCATGCAATACGACCTGGCGTCGCTGCTTATCGATCCCTACGTGGACCTGGGGCAAAAGCTGGAGATGGAACTGGCAGAGTATTACTTTGACCTGCAGGACGCAGAAGGAGCCGCTCCCAGGAGCCGCGCTCCATGGAGCCGCGACCGGTTCTTAGAGCTATACCATCTCAGCGCGGCCCAGAGGCTGTACAAGGCGCTGGGGACATACGGATATCAGGCCACAGTGCGTAAGACCGACGTATACCTGCCTTACATCAAGCCCGCGGCCCGGCGGCTGGCGCGGACAATGGAAACCATCGCCCCGCTGGCGCCGTTGAGCCGGTTGCTGTGTCCATACTTTTCCACGGCTCTGGAAGCGTACCCCGGCTCCTGAGACAGGGGGGCGTCATTTATCGCGTCCCAATCCGGTTTGTCATCATAAAAGCTGTTCGGTATACCATAGTAATATTTGCCCGTAACAGGATCTTTCCCGGTCTTTTTACCGCCGGGCTCCACAACTAGCAGATCAACGGGAGACGCGACTATGAAAAATAAGCCAACGGGGGAACCGCCGCCGTGTGGCTGATCGTTTACATTTTTGTACCGACGCTTAGATAAGTGACGGCCGAAATAGGGCTCAAGCGTATTCCTGCTATATCCCCCATCAAGAATTTCCCAAGTCCACCCCCCCCCGTGCTGTCCAGTCCTCGCCCGGTGGCCATTACAAAATGATTACTATCTGGATTAACTGTTCCATTTCTGCCGACAGGTGGAACCTTAAGAACTTGAGATCCCCATTGGCATACTTCCCATATATGGGTTTCGCTGCTCATATTTTCTGAACGCACCTTCATCCCCTGGACCTTTGTAGTAGAAAGCTTCGAGCATGAATTTATCTCCAATCCACATGGGCTGGTATATTTTCCATGTGGCGGGTTTGCGTAGCAAGGGTTGAATGGCAGTATTCAGAAATGAATGTGATGGACCTTGCGCATATTGGGAAGGGTAAATATTACCGGAGCCCCTCGAAATGTCCAGTGGCGCGATACGGAGTTCCACATCACGCCCGTTCGGAGCAACACCATTGAAACTCTCAGCATTATGCTGAGCAATGGCGGAGTTGACTGTAATCAGGGTAAAAATGAAGGAAACTGCAGGAACGGAGAAAAGCCAATATTTCGCTCTGCCATAACAAACCCTCCCAATCTGCAGTGAGACCACTATAATACCAGCGGCATATTCAAGTTAAGAGTGAATTTATCAGTGGTATATAAACAATGGCCAGGTCTTCTGGGCAATGATTGCCGACAAGGATATACCGCTTAGTCGACAAAAAAACCCGCCCGGCATGGGCCGGACGGGCGCTAAAACGGAAAATGCGCTATTCCAGCGTGATGGTCATTTCCACTCTCTCGTTGGGATTGTCGTTCCGGTCCCGAGGCTCGGCCACGATCTTGTCTGCCACGTCCATCCCCTCCACCACTTCGCCAAAGGCAGTGTATTGGCCGTCCAGGAAGGTGGCGTCCGCAACACAGATGAAGAACTGGGAGCCCGCGCTGTCCGGATGCCCGGAGCGGGCCATGGAGACTATCCCGCGTTTGTGGCTGCGGGTGTTAAACTCGGCCTTGATTGTATAGCCCGGTCCGCCGGTGCCATGCATAGAACGGTTTTCCGCATCCTTGGAGTTGGGATCGCCCCCCTGGATCATGAATCCCGGGATCACCCGGTGGAACGTGGTTCCATCATAGAACTTATCCTTGATAAGTTTTTTCATGCTCTCAACATGCTTGGGCGCCAGTTCCGGCAAAAACTTTATCTTTATCTTCCCATGCCTGGTTGTCAGGACGGCCATCTCTCCATTCTCGCTCACTTTTGTCTCCTTTATTCCTGGTTTTGCCGCTTTTTCGGCTTTAGCCGGTGATTTCATTTGGTCGGCGGTGTGGCCGGCGCCTGCAAACCCAAGACAGCCCGCCATGACAACGGTCAAGAACAATGCGGCCCGAAACCCTGTTTTCATCAACAATCCTCCTATGGATATATTACTTGTCAGCGGTTTACGATATCATTCCGGAGGGGCCATGTCCATCTTGCGGTTGTGTACCATGGCGGCGGCGCATTAGAATTAGACGATGAGACAATCGAAGCGCATTCATATAGGCCCCGTGGCCGTGGGGGGTGGGGCGGAAATTTCCGTCCAGTCAATGACCAACACCGACACCCGAGACGCCCCCGCCACAATCGCCCAGATAAAACGACTGGAGGAGACCGGATGCGAGATCATCCGTGTGGCGGCGCCGGACCAGGAGGCGGCCATCGCCATCTCCCAAATCAAGGCTGGCATATCGATCCCGCTGGTGGCGGATATACACTTCGATCATCGCTTGGCCCTCACCGCCCTTGAAAACGGCGCCGACGCCTTGCGACTGAATCCCGGCAACATCGGCTCCCGCAACAGGGTGGAGGAGGTGGTTCGCGCCGCCCGGCACAAAGGCGCTCCCATCAGGATAGGCGTGAACGCCGGATCGGTGGAGCGGAAGCTGCTGGGGAAATATGGTGGGCCCACAGTGGAGGCGATGGTGGAATCCGCCATGGAGCATATCCACATCCTGGAGGACCTTGGATTCGACGCCATAAAGGTCTCTATGAAAGCCTCCTCCGTGGGGCTGACCGTGGCGGCGTACAGGGCGCTGGCGGACCAGGTGGATTATCCGCTCCATGTGGGGGTCTCTGAGGCGGGGACGCGATTCGGCGGGACAATCAAATCCGCCATAGGTATCGGTATCCTGTTGGCGGAGGGAATTGGCGACACAATCCGTGTCTCTCTCACCGACGACCCGGTGGAGGAGGTGCGGGTGGGCTATGAAATCTTGCGCTCGTTGCGCCTGCGGGACGTTGGGCCGGAAATGATATCGTGCCCCACCTGCGGACGGACGGAGATAGACCTGATCCGCCTGGCCACCGAGGTGGAGGAGGAGATCCGCAAGATGGACAAGCCGATCACCGTGGCGGTGATGGGGTGCGTGGTGAACGGGCCTGGCGAGGCCAGGGAAGCGGACATAGGCATCGCAGGCGGCAAGGGATGCGGGCTTATCTTCCGCAAAGGAGTGGTGGTACGCAAGGTTCCGGAAGATGAAATGCGCGAAGCGCTATTTGAAGAACTGAAAAAGCTGTAAGGCGGATGGGGCTTTCTGTTCCCTCGCCAAGCTCATATTAAAGGGGAGTGTATAGACGATGAATATCCTGGTCATAGGATCCGGGGGGAGGGAACACGCCCTGGTGTGGAAAATTAAACAGAGCCAGAAAGCGGGGAAGGTTTTCTGCGCTCCTGGGAACGCGGGTACCGCAAATCTGGCGCGGAATGTCCCCATCCCGGCAGATGATATTGAGGGACTTGCCAGATTCGCAAAGGAGAACCTGGTGGCCCTCACCGTGGTTGGGCCGGAGGGGCCACTGTGCGATGGAATCGTGGACCTGTTCCACGAGCAGGGCCTGACCATCTTCGGCCCCTCCAAGGCCGCGGCGCAGCTGGAGGGAAGCAAGGACTTCATGAAAAATGTGGTCACCAGCGCCCAGGCTCCCACTGCCGCTTACGAAACCCATACTATCCGCGAAGAAGCGGTGGAAGCGCTGGCACGCTTCCCCAATGGAGTGGTGGTGAAGGCCGATGGGCTGGCCGCCGGCAAGGGAGTGGTGGTGTGCGATACAAAAGATGATGCGGTGGATGCCATAGACCGCATGATGGGGCAAATGGAATTCGGCGCCGCCGGGGCCACAGTGGTGCTGGAGGAGAAGCTGGTGGGTGAGGAGGCCTCCGTGCTGGTGTTCTGCGATGGGGAACGCTATTACATGATGCCTGCGGCCCAGGACCACAAACGTATAGGCGACGGAGACACGGGTCCCAACACTGGGGGCATGGGCGCGTATTCCCCCGCGCCGGTGGTGACGCCGGAAATCCTGCAGGAGATAGAGAAGCTGATTATAGAGCCTGTGATAAAGACCATGCGTGGCATGGGAGCGCCCTACCGGGGCGTGCTATACGCTGGGATAATGATCACCGCCGAGGGACCAAAGGTGCTCGAGTTCAACTGCCGGTTTGGAGATCCGGAGTGCCAACCGGTGATGATGCGTCTGAAAAGCGATATCGTACCGTTGTTGGCCGCCTGCGCCAAGGGCGTTCTGCCGGTGGATCCACCGGAATGGGACCAGCGGGCGTCGGTGTGCGTGGTGATGGCTGCTGGTGGATATCCCGGCCCATACCAGAAGGGAAAAACGATCTGGGGTCTGGATCAGGCGGCCACCATGAAAGACGTGATGGTGTTCCATGCGGGGACGAAGTTGGACAGGCAAAACGTGGTCACCTCCGGAGGCAGGGTACTGGGTGTCACTTCCCTGGGTGATTCCGTGGCCGCGGCGGTGGAGCTGGCCTATAAGGCTGTGGGGATAATTTCCTGGGAGGGCGCCGTGTATCGCACGGACATCGCCAGGAGGGCGCTTTCACGTTGACCAGCGCCGCACCGGCGGCCGCGATAGCCGCGCTATTGATCCTGCCTTTGCTTGCGGGTCCGATCGGTTGCATGAAAAAAGTGGATCGCGCTCCCGGCCACTTGGCCGTGGCGCTGGACGTGGAGCCCAGAACTCTGGACCCACGCAACTACACAGACGCCGCCGCCACCAAGGTGGGCGGATTAATATTTGAGGGGCTGGTAAGAAACCAGGGGCAGAAGATCGTTCCCGCGCTGGCCGAACGATGGGAGACCCCCTCCCCCACCCGATACATGTTCCACTTGCGGCAGGGGCTTTACTTCCACGACGGGAGGCCGCTCACATCCAAGGATGTGAAGGCCACCTTCGATTACGTCATGGATCCGGCAAACAGGTCACCAAAAATGAGCGCCTTCTCCAGCGTGAAATCAATTAGCGCTCCGAATGATCTCACCATCGTCTTCGACCTGAAGACCCCATCGGCGCCGTTTCTTTCTGAGCTGGTCCTGGGGATCGTTCCTGACGGAGCTGGAGGAGAGCTGACGGAAGCGCCCATTGGCTCTGGGCCTTTCATGTTCATCTCAAAGTCTGCCGGGCTGATACAACTGACCGCCAACGAGCGATACCATGAAGGAGCGCCGAATATAAAGAGCCTCCTTTTTCGTGTCATCCCGGACGAGACTGTGCGGGTGCTGGAACTGGAGCAAGGCGGCGTGGACCTGATCATGAACCCGATCACGCCGGACCTGCTTCCACGGTTCGAGAAAAACAAAAGACTGCGGGTCATAAAAAGCCAGGGGACCAACTACTCCTATTTGGGATTCAACATGTCGGACCCGCTGACCGGGGACCAGAATGTGCGCCGCGCCATCGCCCATGCCATAGATCGGGAAACTGTCATACGTCACATTATGAAAGGCCTGGCTTCTCCGGCGGACTCGATGTTCACCGCCCAGAGTCCTTTCCACGCGCCGGGGCTCACTTCATATGAGCACGATCCGGCCAAAGCCATGGCCCTGCTGGACAAGGCCGGATTTAAGGACCCGGACGGCGACGGTCCACAGCTCCGATTCACTCTGCAGTTCTCCACTTCGCAAAACGAGACTCGCAAGAGGTTGGCGGAGGTGTATCAATGGCAGCTATCGCAAGTGGGAGTGGGGCTGGATATCCACTCCTATGAGTGGGGTACATTTTATGGGCACATTCTGAAGGGAAACTTCCAGATCTACTCGCTGACCTGGGTGGGGATATCGGATCCGGATATCATGCACTACGTTTTTCACTCCTCCATGGCGCCCCCTGGCGGCGCCAACCGTGGGCGCTACCAGAATGCGGAAGTGGACCGGCTCACCGAACAGGGGAAAACCATATTCGGCAAGGAGAGGGTGGAGATATACCGGGGAGTCCAGCGCATACTGGCGGAGGAGGTTCCATACATTTCGTTGTGGCATTCGGTGAACGTGGCGGTGACGTTGACACGGCTGAAGGGTTTTGCGCTGGAGCCGGACGAGTCGCTCTATTCGCTGAAGACCGCCAGGGCGCAGTGAGCGGACGATGAGAGCGTATATCGTAAGACGGTTGATCGGAGC
>Ga0224496_10001145_pt1 | contig 16879 bp, 21 predicted proteins | sample SF_Jul11_sed_USG_2_FD_168127 | JGI IMG/M metagenome (GOLD analysis project Ga0224496, IMG submission 168127) | Sediment microbial communities from San Francisco Bay, California, United States - SF_Jul11_sed_USGS_8_1 | ecosystem: Environmental > Aquatic > Marine > Sediment | place: USA...
CGGTCCGGGTGGCTGTCGGGTAGGTTCTCTGTTTCGAAAGCGTCAGAGCGGCTGCGGCCGCTGCGAATGTCCCTTTCGACACGGCCTATTAGGAAGCGGTCCGGGTGGCTGTCGGGTAGGTTCTCTGTTTCGAAAGCGTCAGGGCGGCTGCGGCCGTTGCGAATGTCCCTTTTGACACGGCCTATTGGGAAGCGGTCCGGGTGGCTGTCTGGTAGGTTCTCTGTTTCGAAAGCGTCAGAGCGGCTGCGGCCGCTGTGAATGTCCCTTTCGACACGGCCTATTGGGAAGCGGTCCGGGTGGCTGTCGGGTAGGTTCTCTGTTTCGAAAGCGTCAGAGCGGCTGCGGCCGCTGCGAATGTCCCTTTCGACACGGCCTATTAGGAAGCGGTCCGGGTGGCTGTCGGGTTAGGGACTGGATCAGGAGTGGATTTGTTTGCCTGGGGGAGCCTGAGGGTTTATAATCAGGCTTGGATAAACCATTCACCCGGCAATATCATGGACATCAAGGAACTATTGGAAATACTGGCTTGCCCCAAGTGCAAGGGGGAGCTTATGCTGACGGAACCGGAAGACGGATTGGTCTGCCAGGCGTGCAACCTGATGTACGAGATCAGAGAGGGTATCCCCGTCATGCTGGTGGAAGAGGCTAAGGATCTGGGAGGCGGCAAGTAGCCTGTCTGGTCGACGCCGCTCTTTCCATCCCTTCACTTGCGCTGCGCGCGCGCGTGGGTCTGCTCAACAATCACCTTGAAGGATGGCTGGATCAAATATCATGGAAAACAAGCCTGCTTCCAGCGGCCTAGTGAAGCTGTCGGCGGTGGTGGTGTGCCTCAACGAGGAGGAGAAGATCGCCGATTGTCTGGACAGCCTCTCCTTTGTCGGGGATATCGTGGTGGTGGATTCCGGGTCCACCGACAGAACCCTGGAGATATGCCGCGCCAAGGGCGCCAGGGTGTTCCACAACGAGTGGAAAGGGTATATCGAGCAGAAGAACTTCGCTCTGGGCAAAGTGGACAGCGAATGGGTTCTGAGTCTGGACGCTGACGAACGCATTTCCGCCAGTTTGCGCGATGAGATCCTGGTGGAGCTGATAGATCCTTCCGCCGATGGGTACCTGATCCCCAGGCTGGCTTATTACGTCAACCGCTGGATATACCGTTGCGGATGGTTTCCTGACAGGAAGATGAGACTGTTCAGGCGGGGTATGGGGCGGTGGATCGGCGAGAACCCGCATGATCGAGTGTCGGTCGGGAAAGGGAAGGTGGCCAAGATGGACGGGATCATATACCATCTCTCCTTTGAGGATATCGCCGCCCATGTGCGGACGCTTAACGACTTTTCCACCATCGGCGCCCAGGAGCGACTGAAAAAAGGAAAACGTAGCGGGATGGTCTCCGTCATCACCAGACCGCTGTTCACTTTCGTCAAGATGTACTTTATCCGGCTCGGCTTTCTGGAAGGAGCCCCCGGATTTATCGTGTCCGCCCTTTCGGCGTATCATGTGTTTTCGAAATACTGGAAAATCATGGAGATGATGGAAAATGGCGATGGGAAGGCTGAAGGATGATTTCGACGAAGGGATGGCCCCTTATTTCCTGATCGCGGCAACCCCGGTGGCCCTCGTGGTTGGCGCGCTGGCGCCGACGCCGCTTTTTCCCTTTATCCTGCCGCTGGCGGTGTATCCGGTGTTCTTTCACTTCACCCGGCAAGGCAGGCTCTGCGCCGCGTTCTGGATGACGGCTTTCTGGGGGGCGCTTTGTTTTGCGCTGGTGACCATGGCGGTGGCCCAGGATATCGGCGCCGTCCGCGCGGGGGCGGCGGGAATTTCCATCATCGCTCCAGCGGAGACTATGCCGGGATCCGAGACGATGCGGGAGCAATTGGCCACAGTTTCAATAGCCAGAATTGGTGACCTGGCCTCGGTGGCGGCCCTTTCCGGAGTATCCGGCGGGGCGCTGGCGCTGGTGGCGGGGACGGCGGGGCTGAACCATCTGGCGGTGAGGGCTGGCAGGTCTATGGCCGATGGAGGCGGGCTGGACGCGGCGGTCCTTTCCTTTCCTCCCTGGATGCTCTTTCGCGCCATCGGCTTGTTGATGTTGGCCATAGGGGTGTCCTACATCTTCATACTAAAGCTGGAGGGGAGGCCGATGGAGTGGCGAAAATCATTGCGCTGGGCCGGGATGGGGGTGTTCTTCCTGGCGATGGACACCTACTTTTATCTGAGCCTGCGCCAGGCGTGGGCCGGGTATCTGCTGGAAGCCATGTGAGGGAGGGTGAATAGTCTCAGGCTGCCTCTGCCCGGCATCAGGGCCCCACTCTTTCCCGCAACAACCCGGGATTCACCTGGGAGAGGGCCTGCTCGAAATATTCCACGGCGCGACGATCATCTCCGCCAGCCAGAAGGCACAAGCCGATGCGATATGGAATTATGTAGCTTAACTGGAACTGGGGCTGAAGTCTTTCGTAAAGGGGTGTCGCTTTTCCGAATTGGCGCTGGAAGAACGCCAGGTCCGCCTGCATTTTGAGCAGGGAAGGATCCGCGGCGCCTGCTTCTCCCAGGATGGCCAGAAGCCGGTTCAGGTACCTTTCTGTTTCGTCATACTTCCCCCGCGCCATGGAGTGTTTCATCATCGACTCCAGGGCCTCCACGCAACCGGGCGAGAGCTCCAGCGCCATGGCGAACTGCTCCAGGGCAAGGTCGTCTTTGCCCAGCCCTTCCAGCCGGTCCCCTTCGATTACTTTCCAGTAGATTCTTCTCTTCGCCGGGTCCAGAGCGTTGATAACCAGGTTCAGCGCCACGGATATCAGCCAGTATATCCATATGGCCAGATCATCCAGGAGGTCGAGAACCCGCCCGAGTGAACCGGTGGTTCGGTCATCTTTCTCCTCGGCGCCGGTGTCTGAGGGATTGGCCTTGGCGATAGACTGCTCCACAGCCAGCAGGATAAGCCCCTGGACTTTCATAGCGGCGTGGGGGAGGGCGGCGACATGCTGTCGCAACTTTGACAGATCCCCTGTGCGTCGAAACCTGGCCAGCCCAAAAAGAGCCTGGGCTGTCATGTTGTTTGGCGTCATGTCCAGAGCCCTTCTGGCGAATTCCTCGGCCTTTGCATAATCATTGGCCAAGGCTCTTTCCAGAGCCAGGAAAAGCCACGCGGCCCGGCCACCCCGCCCTTCCTGGGCTGCCTTTAGCAGGGGGGAGTAGTCCGCGCTCAACAACGCCAGCCGTATGCCCACCCTATGGTCGGCGACATTCTGGTCCACGGCCAGGGCCAGCCTTTTGGCCGCGTCATTCTTTCGGTCGGAGCGCAGAAGCCTGGCAGCGGCATGGATGGCGGTGATTGACTGAAGGGACATGGATCGACCGGCCTTTCCGGGTTGGGGACTCTACCAGATGAGTTGGTTTCTAAGTTCGAAGTTGGAACTGCGGACTTTTTCCGATAGCAGCCTTGCGATGTTTTTCATGATCACAAAGCCCACTTTCGCATCCGATTCTGTCAGCTTTTCCAGTTCGTCGCCTGGCAGAACCACGCAGGAGACGTTTTCCTGCGCACGGACATTGGCCGAACGCCTTGATTTGTCGATAAAGGAAAACTCGCCCAGGACACCTTTGTTTTTCAGCACACGCAGGCGCTGGGCGGTAGTGTCATAGGGGAAGCGCTGGATTTCCACTGAAATCCAGCCCTTGTAGAGGATGAAGATGTCGCTGCTGGTGTCGTTTTCCTTGATAAGTATATCGTTTTTCTTAAAGTCCACAGCTCTGGCTATCGCCGCCAGCTTGTCGAGCTGCTCGACTTCCATCCCCCTGGCGATATCGCTTTGCGCAAGAATACTTTTAACGTCCATCCCGTTGTCCGATTTCGATTCACGACGCTAACAAAGCAGAAGCATAACAGGATAATCCGCAAAGGACAATCCCCCATCCTCCCACCAAACTGGTAAAAAGGCCAAAATAACGTTACAGGTCGCCAGTCGGCTCCCCCCATCCCATCAGCCCCGCCAGGGGCAAATCCCCATGGCGGTTATGGTCGGTTTCCGACCAACGGAATCGGAGTCAGGCCTCCTGGTTTTCCAGATCCCGGTCTTTGGATTCAGCCGCATCGGTCTCGGGAGTCTCCATTTCCTCGGCCTCCGGCTCCGGAGTATCCGCGTGGACAACTACTTTCACGACAGCGGTGACCTTCGGGTGCAGTTTTATCTCCACCGAAGTTTCCCCGAGACTCTTGATCGGATTGTTCAAAACGATCCTTCGTTTATCGATATCGAATCCCTTGGCGGCCAGCGCCTCGCCCAGATCCGCGGAGGTGACGGAGCCGAACAGCTTTCCCATCTCTCCTGATTTGCGGGTGAAATCCAGGGGACCCACCGCCTCCAACTGGGCTTTTTTCGCTTCCGCCTCGCCGTGAAACTTCACCAGCTTGCGGGCCTTCTGCTTCAGGTTGTTCTCGTAGGTCTTGACGTTCGCAGCGGTGGCTTCGAAGGCCAGCTTCTTGGGGAGAAGGTAGTTTCTGGCGTAGCCCCCGGCCACGGTCACCCGTTCGCCGGCGTCACCTAGGTTAGGCACATACTCATTAAGTATGATTTTCATGATTCATATCTCCAATTATCTATTAGGTTTTAAAGTTAATTACCCGGCGCAAGCCCCTTGTCGGGGTCACTGCGCAAATCGAGCGCGGCGTCGATCAATCCCAGGCTGCAAAGCAGCATCACCGACCAGGGAATCGCCACCAGAAGAAGGATATATACCAGGTTGTTCACTCCCACGGGAGTTTTGACCTTACGCAGCCAATGATGGACCGTGGAAAGGCCTTGCAGGGAGTAAACCATCCCGGTGGCCAAAAGCAGGTTCAGTCCCAGCGCCGCGGTGAAAGTGTTCAGTCCAGTAAGTGACAACGCCACTCCCGCCAAAACCACCCAGACAAGCTTCTCCGGCGCCCTCCACCGGGTCAGGTCGTGATCCGGCATGTGCGCACCCCATCCAAACCGGATAGAGAACGCGCGAGCCATCAGGTGGTGCAACAGCGCCAGAAGCAGGGTCATGTCGAAAATCACCGAGGGAAAAACAGCCGAAAGAACCCATACCAGCGTTTCCCGTTCGGATTTCAGGAATTGACCAATTTCCTTGCGTCCACCGGCCTGGGCCTGCTGTTCCACCATGTTGGCCACGACTTTTTCAGAGACCTCTCGAGCTGTATGGAACATGCCTTCACCAGAGCTCTGGGCAGTGATGGAGAAAACTGCGACCACCGCCAGAAAGGGTACAAGCGCAGTCATCGCCATAGCCAAACCCAAGCCGGCCCTCCGCCGCAGAGCCTCTGCCGCCGCCAGCGCCATAAACACACAGATCGAGGTGAACCAGAGGGCCAATATGGCGTCGCTGATAATAAACACGGCCAGTGAGGAGCCGACAGCCACCGTGACGGCATACTCGCGTCCGTGCCGGGCCATGGAGTAGTATAGGGGGATCCCAGCCAGGGCGAGCGCATAGGGGACTCTCAACGACACAGCCACATAGAACAGAAATACCGACAACGCCATGGGCGCCAGATGGTATAACTGGCCGCTAGCCTGCTGGCGCCAATCCATTACACCAATCATTTCCAGCCTGCACAGGCGCTAGATGTTGGCAAACGGTATCAGCGAGATATTCCTGGCCCGCTTGATGGCCACTGTCACCCTGCGCTGATGCGTGGCGCAGTTGCCCGATATCCGACTAGGGATGATCTTGCCTCGCTCCGTCAGCATGTTTCGCAAGGTCTTGATATCCTTGTAGTCGACATGCTCTATCTTGTCCATGCAAAACCTGCATATTTTTCGCTGAAACATGGGCCTCCGCCGAGCGCCGTTGGCGGCGGGCTTTCTCCTTTGCGTCTGCATTATGTAACTCTCCAGTCAATAGTAGAGCCGATACGGCCACCCTTCGGGGGGCCCAAAGGCTTCTTGGTTTTTTTAAAACGGGACGTCGTCCTCGTAGTTTCTCTCGCCACCGGAGGAGCTTTCCTGACCATCCTGGCTCCCTGGCTCTCTGCGGCCACCGCCGCCGCCACCGCCCAGGAACATCACATTCTCCGCCGTGACCTCAAGCTTGCTGCGTTTCTGGCCATCGTCGGTCTCCCATTTGGAGTAGGTCAGCCGCCCCTCAATGCACACCTGGCGTCCTTTGGACAGGTACTCAGAAGCGGTTTCCGCCTGTTTGCTCCAGACAGTGATGTCCACAAAGGCCACATCCTCTTTCAGTTCATCCCCCGCTTTATACTTGCGGCTGACCGCAAGGCCAAACTTGCACAAGGCCACTCCGGAGGGGGTGTAGCGCAGCTCAGGATCCCGGGTCAGATTCCCTATGAGTATTACCTTATTCAGGCTGGACATTGGGTTGTTCCTTTGTTGCAGGCGCAGCCAATTCCGCAGGCGGAGCTTCGGCCGAAGCAGCCTTCGAGGCTTTCTCGGCGGCTTCTTTGGCGGCTTTCTCCTCCGCTTCCTTCTGCTCCTCCTGGGCTCTTATCCAGGATGGCGTTTTGTCCTCGACCGCAGCCTCGGGATCGATCTCGGCCCCTGGATTGTATCCAGTGCCGCCATCCAGCCGCAGAATCATTCCTTTCAGGACATTTTCGTTATAGCGGAAATGCCTGGTCATCTTTTCCGGTGTGGTAGGGGGGCTGGAAAAGCGAAAAAGTACGAATTGGCCGTATCGCTGCTTGGCGATGACGTAGGCCAGCCTTTTCTTGCCCCAGTCAGAATGCTCGATCACGGCTCCACCTTCGCCGATGACGATGGCCTCCACGGCCTTTACTTCCTTCTCCGTATCCTCCGGCGACATATCTGTCTTGAGGATATACATTGCTTCGAACTCTTTCAAGTGGACCTCCTTTCGGTTTAAATAGCCCCGCCCCGATGGCGTGGCAAGGAGTTTGAAGAACCGACACTATATCAAAAATCATGAAACAGGGCAAGGATTGTAAAAAAATCACCAAATCAGCTCATAGTCCTGCCCGTCCCGCCGAGTGCCGGTGCAAATCACATTGCGCCCATACGCTGTCATTTGACATAATCCTACCAGCGAACAGGGAAACTTTTATGACGGTTGATTCTCATGACGGCTGACAAGGAAAATTCCACCCAAAAGGCGGGCGCCAACTCCCCGTACGTAACCTTCCAGCCAGACAAACGAATCCCCTATCTTTACGACGTGGAGGTGAACCGGATGGATGAGCTCAAATCCTTCGATTCGGTGGAGCTGCATGTGGTTCTGTATCCATACTCCAAGATGATCAACACAAGTAACTACTCGGTTAATCCCTTTGAGGAATATGCCCACGACATCTCCGGCCACCTGCGCTCATCATATGTACCGATCCACAGCCCGATGGCCAATGTCTTTGGCCTCGGTCTTGGAGCGCTGATCGCCACCATCTTCTACATAATCGCGCCCGACCAACTGTTCAGCGTGGAGGCGGTGGTCTCCATCCTGGGCGCATACGCCATCGGCAAGGAGCTGTATGGAGACATCGACAACGGCCTGGTGCGCCTGACAAAGAACTGGCCCGTGCGCTTCCTGGGCCAATACTACGCATACCGCATCGAGCGGGGAGCCACCCTGACCACTTATTCCGCCCTGGCCCGTCAGCGCAGATATGGGAAGCAGACCCTTATGCCGGAGCTGTTCGACTTTATCGAGAAGTCCAATTCTGTTACGGTGCGAATGTTTTTCACAAATGAGGATCTGGCCCGGTTCGGTGATGGCTCTTCGGCGCATATCCTTTCCGTGGCCATGGATGAAAAGCTAAACGGGGAGTTTTGCAAACACGGATTCATGCTGGGAATCAAGATCGCATTCAACACCGGGTCGTTTGGCCTGACCAGGAGCCGGGAGTTGTTCCAGTCGATAGACGGCCCTGCCAAGGGATGCCTGGCGGCTGGAACCGAATGGAGAGAAAGCGCAGTGGGGGAGAGGGTCTCCTACAACCTGCGAAGAATAAAATACTTCGCCTCCGCCGCTGTGCTGGAAAACCAGACTATTGTGGAATCGAAAGCGTCTTGACGGCCCACCTGCCAGGTGAGGGCTTGACTTTAGGAAAGGCTTTGGATATCTGGCCGGAGAAACAAGTATGGCTATTGCCTGGAGGGCACGGAATAGGGTAAACTCTGGCGTTGATTTAGAAGGATTTGCACAATGGCGAAAATAGACGCTTTTTTCAAACTGATGCACGATCAGGGTGCATCCGATCTTCACATGGTCTCCGGCCAGCAGCCGATCATCCGCCTTCATGGAGAGTTGGAGCGGATCAAATACAAGGTTCTTGAACCTGAAGAGCTGAAGATGATGCTCTACGAGATCGCTGCGGAGGACAAGATAAAGCAGTTCGAGGAGACCGGGGATATCGATTTTGGCTACGAGATACCTGGTATCGCCAGATATCGCTGCAATTTCTTCATGCAGAAATATGGCATTGCCGCCGTGTTTCGAGAAATTCCCTCCACAGTGCTCACCTGCGAGCAACTGGGCCTGGGGCCCATATTCCAAAAGATGGCCCTTCTGGGCAAGGGGCTGGTGCTGATCACAGGGCCCACCGGCTCTGGTAAATCCACCACTCTGGCCGCCGTTGTGGACCACGCCAATAAAGTTCGTAAGGACCACATCCTCACTGTCGAGGACCCGATCGAGTTTGTCCACAAGTCCGCGTCCGCGGTGGTTAACCACCGCGAAGTGCATATGCACACAAAGTCTTTCGCCTCCGCCTTGAAAGGCGCCCTGCGTGAGGATCCGGATATCATACTGGTGGGCGAGATGCGCGATCTGGAGACTATATCACTGGCGCTGGAGGCGGCCTCCACCGGCCATCTGGTGTTCGGTACATTGCACACCCAGTCCGCCGCCAAGACGGTGGACCGCGTTATAGACGTTTTCCCTTCTAGTCAGCAAGCCCAGGTCCGCACCACTCTTTCTGAATCCCTGAAGGCGGTGGTGGCGCAGAACCTCTTTAGAAAAGCGACAGGCAAGGGCCGGGTAGCAGCTCTTGAAATCATGATATGCATCCCCGCCGTGGCCAACCTGATCCGGGAGGCGAAGACCTTCCAGATTCCCTCGACGATCCAGACCGGCAAGAAATTCGGTATGTGCTCGCTGGATGACGCCATCCTGGATCTGTTGAAACAGGGGATCATAACTGCGAATGACGCATACGATAAATCGATTCAAAAAGACAGGTTCGTCGGCTTCCTGAAAGAGCCGCCAGATATCTTCGGTTGAGTTTTCTGGTGGTCAGCCGATGAGTTTTTCGGAGGCGGCAGGTTTCATTCGGGAGCATGGGCGCTTTTTGATCACCAGCCACGTGAATCCGGACGGCGACGGCATCGGCGCCATGATGGGCCTGGACTGGGTCTTGCGAAAGCTCGGCAAGCAGAGCGTCATGGTCCTAGAATCCCCCCCACCTGAGATATTCGGCTTCCTGGCGGGTTACTCGCGTATATGCAGCATGGAGGGCGCCGGAGATATGTCGCCATTCGACATCGCCATTCTGGTGGACTCCCCCACGATGGAGAGGGTGGGCCGGGCAGTGGAGCTGATTGCGCCGAACGCGGCCGTTTTGAACGTGGATCACCATATCTCAAACAAATATTTCGGCCAGGTGAACCTGGTGGAGCCTACCTTCTCCTCCTCCGCGGAGATGATTTATAAGCTGGCGCTGGAACTGGGGCTGACTCCGGACAGGGATTGCGCCGAATATCTGTATACCGGGATGATAATCGACACCGGGCGGTTTCGTTTTTCCAACACATCCCCAGCCACCTTGCTCACGGCCGCCGCCCTGGTGCAGGCGGGTGTCCGGCCAGATAAAGTCTCCGAGGGAATATACGATGCGAAGACCCTGGAGACCACCCGCGCCCTGGGCAGGTTCATCGACTCGATTCAGATCCATCTGGGGGGCAGGGCCGCCGTGGGAGCCTTTGAGCATGACTTTATCGCTTCAGAGGAATATCGGCATGTGGAGACGGAGGGATTTGTGAACCATGCCCTGTCAATCAGAGGGGTGGAGGTTGCCGCATTTTTAAAAGAAGTGGAACAGGGAAAAACCCGCGCAAGCCTGCGCTCTCGAGGGGGGATCGACGTGAACAGGCTGGCGAGCGTTTTCGGCGGCGGTGGTCACACCAGGGCCGCCGGTTGCACTATCATGGCCCCCCTTGATGAGGCGAGACAAAAACTGCTGGAGCAGATGGCCAAAGGGATGGACTGACTATAGGATCCTGCCCCGGGGTTTCGGCTCCGGCCATTCATCGGAATCATTCTTTATGTCCAGCGCCTGCTAAACACTCCAAGTCCACCTTTCCACTCCCCCTCCAACGAAGAACGCCGGGACTATAGTGCGTCATCTGGCGTGTATGTTTGCCTGTTTGAACGGAAAACGAGATATCGGAGTCGGCGGTGAGAGTGGGCGGGGAAGAGCGCTATGGATATGTGATGCGGCGCCACCCATTGCCGGATCGCCGTTTATTTGCGGTTACCCATTGACATTCCCCTCCAAAACCCCCTAGCATTACAGTATTCAATTGAATAGTTGAATTGTCCGCTGCGACCGCTCCATGGTGTGTCGGCGTTGCGGAGGAATCGATGGCCGCAGCCAAATAGCGGAGAAAAAGGCGAATTTGACCCTGTAGTGAAGAAAGAGACTCAGAACAAGTTAAAATTAAAAAGGCTGCAAAGAGGAGAGGAGTAGTTATGTCCGCAACATCATTGCTTGTCGTGATTTCAAGCGCCCCATACAACGGCTCCGACACCGCGTGGAATTCGCTGCGGCTGGCAAAAACGGCCGCCGCCCATGATTCCAGGGTCCGGGTGTTCCTTATTAACGGGGGGGTGGACGTGGGACGAAAGGAATTAAAACCGCCTGATAACTATTTCAACCTGGCGGAAATGCTTGGAGAAGTGGTTGAAGCAGGCGCCGAAGTCCAGTATTGCAAAACATGCATCGACCGGTGCGGCGTGGGTGAAGGGGAGATGATAGATAAGATTACTCCCGGTTCCATGGCCATACTATATGAGTGGATCATGACATCTGACAAGGTAATTTCTTTCTGAGGATACGCCAATGGGTAAAAGGATACTTGTTCTCGGCTCGTCGTTCGGTGGATATCGCACGGCGACAGCTCTGCGAAAACGTCTGGGCAAGGAGCATTCCATCAGGGTCGTCTCGTCCGAGAATGTTTTCACCTTCGTCCCGTCATTACCCTGGGTGATCGTGGGCTGGCGAGAGCCGGCCGCCATACAGTTCCCCGTGGCGGACAGCCTGGCCCGCAAGGGGATAGACTTCACACAAGACACTATCGTGAAGGTCGACCCGGACAATAACCGGGTGGCAGGTAGAAATGGGGATTACGAATACGACTACCTTGTGGCGGCCACCGGATCGGAGCTGGACTTTGAAGCGATCCCCGGACTGGGCCCGGACAAGGGGCACAGCCATTCTGTATTTTGCGTGCAACAAGCGCTGGGGGCCAGAGCCGCTTTGGACTGGGCCATATCCAGGGAGTCCGGTTCGCTTCTGTTCGGCAACGCCCAGGGGGCTTCCTGCCTGGGGCCGGTATACGAGGTGGCGATGATGACGGACACCCTCTTGCGGCGCAAAAAGATTAGGAGCAAGTTCAGGATATTGCTTTTCACCAACGAACCTTGTCTCGGGCATTTTGGAGTTGGCGGATTTGGCAGGGTAACGCGGATGCTGGAAGATGAGTTCGCCGACAGGGACATCGAGTGGAGGGTCAACAGCAAGCTTGCCCATGTGACGCCCGAAGAGGTCGAAATGGATGATGGCGTTAAATATAAGAACGACTTCAGCCTTATTGTTCCCGCTTTTTTTGGCAGCCATGCCTACATGGGAATCGACGGATTGTCAAATCCCCGCGGCTTTATTCTGGCGGACGATTATCTGGCCAATCCGGAGTATCAGAACATATACGCCGTAGGCGTATCGCTGGCCCTTCCCCCGCCGGTGGCGACGCCGACGCCGGTGGGTGTTCCGAAGACGGGCCAGATGACCGAGGCGATGGCCGATGTGGCCGCCCACAATATCGCGGCGGACATCAATGGCGGCTCGAAGAGGCGGGGCAAGGAGTTCGAAGTTACATGCATAGCCGACGCCGGGGATACGGCGATATACCTCTCAGCCAGCCCGCTTTTTCCACCACGCGACAAGTTGATCCATCGAAAGGGGAAGTCGGCGCATTATATGAAAGTGGCCTTTGAGAAATACTACATGGCCAGCCTGCGATACGGGTTGCCGAACCTTGATTTCGGCTGGTGAAATAAGGAGCGCCAAAATGCGATGTTTTTACGTGGCAGGGGTGGTGATCATCACCGTTTGGTTGGTTTCTGTTTCCGATGCTTCGGCCGGAGCCATGATGGGCGGCATGATGGACAATGGAAAGATGTGCGGAATGATGGGCAAAGCGCCTACCAGGGGAATCGCCCCCAAAGACCTGCCGAACCCCGACTCCAAATCCGCCACCACCTTCGCGAGGATATGCTCCCGATGCCACGCTCTACCCAGCCCGAAACGCCATACCGCCGATAGATGGAAAGAGTTGGTGGAGCGGATGGAGAGGCAGATGCGCGGAGAGGGGCGCATGGGGATGGGGATGATGGGGGGAATGATGGGCCGGCGTATGAAGGCCATGTCCCCGCAGGAAAAAGAAATGATCATTCAATATCTGCAATCCAATGGGTTGAGACCGCTGGACAAGTCTTCCGTGGCGGATATGGACCATCCAGGATACGTGGAGTTCAAGGAATTCTGCTCCCAGTGCCACGACCTGCCCGATCCGTCGATACATACATCGCGGGAGTGGCCGCAAGTGGTGGAAGAAATGGTGGGTCAAATGAAGGAGGCTTCGCTAAAGACCCCCGACGCTTATGAAGAGAAGGTGTTGCTGGAATTTCTGAAAGGCGCCGTCAGGGATTGAAAAAGGCGGCACGAGGGAGATTCGGACATCAGCCAACTACGCGCGCCGGGCCGATAATGCATAACCCGGCGCCCGGTGGTTTCAGATATGAAACGAGATGTCTGAATCGGCGGCGAAATCAAGCATGGTAGCCGCGCCACCAATCTCGACTCCGTCGATAAGATCCTCTTTCTTCACGCCCATGACATCCATGGTCATCTGGCAGCCGATCATGCGGACACCCACATCCTGACACATTTTCAGCATCTCCGGGATGGTGGCCACGTTCTGCTTCCCCATCCAGCTCTTCATCATGGCCGTCGCCATCATGGTCATGCCGGGCAATACGCCAATGATATTCGGCACCGGCATGGGGGACGCGGGATTGGCAAGTGGCGCCACGCCCAGGTTCTTATATTTGTGCTTGTTAATTATATCCAGACCGTAGAAGGTGAAAAATATCGCCACCTCCATCTCCATGGCCGCCGCGGTGGAGCCAATTATCAGCGGTATATAGGCCATGTCCATCGATCCCTTGGAGGCGATCATCACTAATCTTTTCTTTTTCTCTTCTGCCATATTGCCCTCTTCTTTTAAACATCAATCATTACATCATTGTTGGTTCACGACCAGTCGGCCGTCACGACTTCTTGATACGAAATGTCCAGACACCGCCCTCTTCCTTCGATTCAATAATTTGATTGCCTGTGCGCTTGGCCCAGGCGGGGATGTCGTTTGCCGAACCCGGATCAGTGGCTATCATTTCCAGCACCTGGCCTGGCTGCATGTCGTTCATCGCCATCTTGGTTTTCAGAACCGGCTCCGGGCAGGAAAGGCCCTTGCAATCCAAAGTTTTATCTGATTCGCCACTCATCATATCCTCCTGATTTTTCTATTTTGCCGTTAATGTATTACTGGCTCTATGTTTCCCCTTACCCAAATACATGTAGATTATCTCACAGTTAGATTCGAAGGGGAGGGAATGGATTCATAATAATCGCGGACACCGGAAATTGGACTATTCCCCCACCGCGCTGACGATAACTTTCCGGCTTCGGCTTTTGTTATCAAACTCAACCAATACAATCTGTTGCCACATCCCCAGGGCCAGAATTCCTTCCATGAGGGGGATCGAGAGCGATGGCCCCAATAATGCCGCCCGCACATGGGAGAATCCGTTTCCATCCCCCCACCGCTCATTATGCATATAGTCGCCGCCCTGGGGGGCGATCCGCTCGATGGCCGCCTGCAGGTCCGCCACGGACCCCGGCTCATACTCAATGGTGGTGAGGGAGGCCGTGGAACCGGGGATGAATATGGTTACAACGCCGTTTAGGATCCCTTGACCTCGCAAAGCCCTGGATACGTGTTCCGTAATGTCCACCACATCGCAGAAGCCCTGGGTTGCGATGGTAATTGACTGGTGAGTAACCATTCTCTCGCCTCCTTTGGTAGTGGTTGTTATCTGGTGATTGTCGCATATCAAGCCTCTGGGGCGTGAGCGGAGCGGTCAAAACTCAGGGAATCGGCGGGGATGATAAAAACGCCGGCCCCAATGCGGTCGGTGGCGCTTTCATGCAGTAAAAAAAACCTCACGCCGGAGGAGACGTGAGGCTCTCGAAATGCGCTAATCGACGAAGATTCCCGGGTTGCTTTTATCATCGTGACAACCGCCCGCGTTGCACCCGCCATGGGTGGGGAGCTGGCTCATTTGAATCGTGTTTCCCTCCACAACGGCTGTGTATCCGCCGGAAGGGGAGCCGGAAGGGTTATAGAAATTTCCGGATCTGTCTGAAACCATTGTTATCACCGCGCCGCTGGCTTCCGTGATAGTTATTCTTACCCCGGTGACACCGGAGGAGCTGGATTGGGACGCTGTTATAGTCCCGGCATAGGCCAGGCTGTGGCACTCGCGGCAATCCCGTCCGGCGTTGTGGCTGGAGGATGACGCGGTGCTCGTACCAGTGGGGCCTTCATCCCCACATGCGGACATCATGGGAAGAAGAGCCAGAACCGCCAAGAGAATTCCAGATTTTGCGAAATAAAGTTTAATAAAATTCATATTGCTGCTCCAAACGTTTGAGAATGAGTTGTTTACCATCCCTGATGATCGGGGATATGGGCGTGAGGATTATAAAATATTTTCATATGGCCGAAAAGCATAAATGAGTTATCGCTACCCAAATTTGACTGGTCTTCCCGCAGGCCTGTGGCCGGATACGCCGCATATTCCGTCAGATCGCCGATAATGCCTTGAGATACAAACAGATAGTTACATTAGGATTAGGTTGGAATAAAGTAATCAATGCCTTTTCAATATGTTAAAATCAACCATCATAAAAACTCGCGGTTCGGAATTTCCAGGGAAAATATGTCGGCGCTTCTATTGTGCAATGTGACGGGCCATGAAACCCGTGTGGCCTTGGTGGAAAACAACATGCTCACCGAGCTTTTCATCGAAAGGACCGGGGGCCATGGGATCGTGGGAAACATCTACAAGGGGAGGGTGAGCAAGATACTGCCTGGAATGCAGGTGGCTTTCGTGGATATCGGCCTGGAAAAAGCCGGCTTTCTTTATGTATCGGATATATATCGTACCCAGGGCAATGGTGGGCCCGACTTCATGGAGAGAGAAGAGGAACTGGGCAATGAAGGGGAGACCAGCGCCATGACGGTGGAAACCACTCCAAAGCATGAAGAGCACCTTCCCATCGAGCAACTCCTCAATGACGGACAGGAGATCATGGTCCAGGTTTCCAAGGACCCGATGGCCGCCAAGGGCGCCAGGATCACAAACTATATCAGCCTGCCCGGCAGGTACCTGGTGTACATGCCCAACACGGCGCAGGTGGGCGTATCCCGCAGAATCGAAAACGAGGATGAGCGCAAAAGGCTTCGGGAATCCGTGACATCCATGCGCAAAAACGGATCTGGATATATCATCCGCACCGCGGCGGAGAAAAAAGACAAAGCCGACCTGGAATACGACCTTCTCTTCCTGGACAAGTTATGGGCTTCCATAAGGGAGAATTTCGAGTTGGCCCCATCCCCCAGCGTTGTGTATGAGGATCTGAAGCTGATTCACCGCGCCATCCGGGATCTGTATAAAAAAGAGATTGATATCGTGATCGACTATCCACAAGTCTTCGAGCAGGCAAAGGCCTTCTGTGGCTCATATCTGCCGGACATGGTGGACAAGATCCATCTATACACCGAAAAGGAGCCGATCTTTTCCAAGTATGGAATCGAGCTGGAAATCGAAAGGGCCCTGGACAAAAAAGTATGGCTCAAGTCCGGCGGATATATTGTGATAGACCAGACCGAGGCGCTGACCGCCATTGATGTGAACACCGGCAAGTTCGTGGGAAAACGCGACCAGGAAGAGACCATCCTGAAAACAAACCTCGAAGCGGCTCAGGAGATCGTCTACCAGTTGCGATTGCGCAACATTGGCGGCATCATCATCATAGACTTTATAGATATGGAGCGGCAGGAGAGCAAGGACAAGGTATACTCCTCCCTGGAGCTGGCGCTCAAGTCGGACAGGTCCAAAACCAACATACTCAAGATTTCGGAACTGGGCCTGGTGGAAATGACGCGAAAGCGCAGCCGCGACTCCTTGTCGAGAATCCAGACCGCCATCTGCCCATATTGCGAAGGAAGGGGCAGGATAAAGTCCAGCGCCACTATCCTGTTCGAAATGTACCGGGCCATCCGCCAGGTCGCCCGGCAGACACCGGGTGGAGGCAATGTCATCTGCTCCGCCAGCCCGGAAGTGGCCGAGCTATTGATGGAGGAGGAGCCTTCCTACCTGGAGGGAATGGAAAATGACCTGGGAGTGAATATCGTGATCAACACAGATCCCAATATGCATCAGGAAAAATTTCACGTGTGGATTGAATGACCGCCCCGCTGACAGGCGTGGCAAATGTATAAACAAAATCTGG
>Ga0224496_10001148_pt1 | contig 16853 bp, 15 predicted proteins | sample SF_Jul11_sed_USG_2_FD_168127 | JGI IMG/M metagenome (GOLD analysis project Ga0224496, IMG submission 168127) | Sediment microbial communities from San Francisco Bay, California, United States - SF_Jul11_sed_USGS_8_1 | ecosystem: Environmental > Aquatic > Marine > Sediment | place: USA...
TGATCGGAAACACCTGACCTTCAGCCAAGCGCGATATCGCCGTCCACGCGATGCGTGAGGTTTAGCGCTGGCATCGACAACGTCACCTGCACCGGCAGTGTTTCATCCCCTCGGAGCTTTCCTGCCGCGCGTGCTGCGCGAATCGCCTGCTCAATTTCGCGCTGTGACGTAATGCCGACTTTTTTAAGGTATTTCCGGATCTCGATATTTAGTTTTTCTTCATTTATCGTCATTTCATCCATAATGAACCTCCTTATCTGATGCCGTCACGGTGCTGATACGGCCAGTGGTTGCGTTCGCCATTGTCTTGTCGATTGATACCGGATGGCGTAACAACGTCACCCGGAACACGCTGCCTTGCCCAAGGCAAGACTCCACGGTGATGTATCCGCCGTACCGGCTCACCAGGCCGTAGCTCACCGACAATCCCAGTCCAATCCCGCGTCGCGGATCGGTGGTGAAGAAAGGATCGAAAATCCGCTTGAGCTGGTCCGTCGCAATGCCGGGGCCGTTATCGCGCACGCTGATCATTACGCCCCCGTTTTCTGAATCCGTTGTTGTAATTTCAATTTCACCGCCGTCGCGCACAGCGTTCGCCGCGTTCATAATCAGGTTGATTAACACCTGCTCCAGATCGAAAACGTTGGCGCCAACGACCTGGCGCGCCTTGAGCCGAGTCGACATCCTTATGGATTTGGTTTTCAGTATATGCGCCACCAGCGGCAACACGTCCTGCGCCACGAGGTTGATGTCGACGTCATCGACCGAGCGTTCCGCCGGAGTGGTGCGCGCGAACTGGAGCAAACTGGTTACGATATGGCGGATGCGCTCGACTTGCTGCGTGATGAGCTCAATTTCGCGCGCCACGGGTTGCGACCCCTCCCCCAGCTCGGCCGCCAACACTTCCAGGTTCCCAAGGATGACGGCCGCCGGGTTATTGATTTCGTGCGCCACGCCGGCCGCCATCTGGCCGAGGGCTGACAGTCTTTCCGCGAACACGAGTTGCTCCCGTGTCTCCGCCAACTGTGTCACCATTGTCTGCAACTCGGTATTCTTCCGGGATAGTTGCCAGGTGCGCGCCGCCACCTTGACCTCGAGCGCCAGTGCCGCGCGCCGTATTTCACGGTTACGTTGCTGCAGCAGGTCAAGCAAGGCGTCGAATTGACGTGCCAGCTCGCCGATTTCGTCTTGGGATCCGACCGGCCCGATGCGCCGCTCCTCACCTGCCTGAGTCGCACGCACGACCGCCGTCATGCGCTCGATCGGCCCGAAGATGGTGCGCACCCCGCGCACCGCAACCCACGCCGCGGCCGCCGTGGCGACGAGAAACAGAGCCAGCAGTATTGCCGCCGCACGATAATGCGCAGCGCGAAATGCCATTTCACGGAAACCTACGTGCAGCGCACCGATCCGTTGCCCATTGACGTCGTAGAGCGGCCCGTAGGCCGAGATGAATCCGTCCCCGCCAACACGATCGCGTCCGATCCAAGTACCGTCGCTGTCTTGTCTCTGGGTATCGGGGCGCGGAGGGATCTTCTCACCTTCCAGAACGGTCACACCGGAGGTCGAACCGGCGATACGGTCGTTACCGAGTATCAGTGTCACGATCGGCTCAGCACCGGGGGGCAGCGCCCCGGATCCAAAAACACGCTCGTGGACTGCATTGAGCAAGGCTGTGTTGTGGTTGAGCGGCACTGCACCATCGAGCACCACCCGCACACGTCCTTGCTCATCGGAAATGGGCTGAACAACCCGCAACATCAAGACGTGTTGCTCCGCAGGATGCGCACGCGGCGCGTTGATCTCGCGACTCAGGTCATCCTTCGAGAATACCTCAAGCGCGGCATCGGCGATGCCGCGTATCGCCCGATCGGTGAGCGGGCTAGGTTTGCTGCTGCGAGCTGCGCCCGCGGCGGGCTCGTAGAGCCACTCGCCCACCACGCCGGTGAGATGTAAAAAAGCGAATCCCTTGTCGTCGCGCACTTGGCTTAGCAACCGCTTGATGGCAGGGGTGTCGGATTTGCTTAACGCTTGTTTAAAAGAGGGAGATTGCGCAAGTTGCTGTAATGAGGCACGGTAATCGTCACCGATTTGACGCAGCGCGCCGCGCGCGAGCGCCAGGTCGTCGTGCACAGCGAAGAACAGGGTTTCCAGGGTATAGCCATTAAGCCAATAAAGCGTGTAACCCAGTGTCGCGCCCATGGCGAGCGAAAGGGGCAAAAGCACCAGCACCAGCAGCTTGTAGCGCAGCGCCGAACGGTACCGCTCACGCAGGATCTTCCACACGGGTCGGTCTTACCTCCTGCGCTTTCAGCGCCAGACTAAACTGATCGTTCCGACTCCGGCCAGGCGGTCAGCTTGCGTTCGAGCGTCTTGCGCGAGATTCCTAGTCGGCGTGCTGCCTCTGATTTGTTGCCACGCGTGACACCGAGCATGCGCAACGTGTGGTACTTTTCCACTTTGTCGAGTGACCATTCGACGGGAAATCCTCCATTCGTATTCTCGGATTCCGCGTGCGGCAAGCCGCCATCCATGCTTTCCCACGGTGGGCGCCCCAACAGCAGCGTCCGCTCCACGACATTCCTGAGTTCACGGACGTTCCCTGGCCACGAAAAAGCCTGGAGCCTGGCCAGTTCCTCGCTGCTGAATACGTAGGGAGCAACACCAAGTGATTCGGAGAGAAGGCGCGAGAAGAAAGCCACAAGCTCAGGAATGTCTGAGATCCGGTCGCGCAAAGCCGGAAGAAGCAGCCGCACCACATTGAGTCGGAAGTACAGATCCTCGCGGAACGCGCCACGGCGAACAACTTGGGTCAGGTCACGATTTGTCGCCGTAATGAGTCGCACATCTACGGGAATCTCTTGGTCTGCGCCGACCGGACGAATACGACGGCTCTCCAGCACGCGCAAGAGTTTAGCCTGCATCGGCAGGGGCATTTCCGAAATCTCATCGAGAAACAACGTTCCGCCGCGCGCGGCGGTGAACAGACCTTCGCGCGACTGATGTGCACCGGTGAATGCACCTTTGGTGTGACCGAAGAGTTCGCTTTCGAACAGTTCCGGCGAGATCGCCACGCAGTTGACAGCCACGAAAGCACCGCGCCGCCGACTGAACCGGTGGATCGCCGCGGCCGCCAGCTCCTTGCCGGTGCCCGTCTCTCCTTCGATCAGTACCGAACTCGGAATCGGTGCTACCAGCCGGATAACACGATCCACCTCCTGCATCGATGGACAGCACCCGATCATGGCGATGTCACCAATGTGCGATGGATCGGCCGGCACGCCATTCACCGCGCTGGCACTACGTCCTGTGGCCGGACGTGCCAGACAACGCTCGATCGCCGACTGCAATTGTTCGATGCGAAACGGCTTGAGAATAAAATCAGCCGCACCGGCGCGCAGCGCACCAATCGTGGCGTTGAGATCAGCGTATGCGGTAATAAAAATCACCGTAGTGTTGTCGCCGGCGGCGCGCAGGCCCTCGATCCACTCGAGACCGGAGCGACCCGGAAGGTTAATGTCCACAATGACAATATCGAAGCGGCAACGCTGACGTAGCTCTTCAGCGGCTTCCATGGAATCAACCGCTTCGACCAAACCATAGTCGCGTTCGAAGGCACGCTGCAGAAAATTGCGGATTCCCGGCTCGTCGTCGACGATTAGGAGGGAGGTTTGGCGTTTTACTTGCGCATCAACGATGTGACGGCGGGCGCCGCTTGCGGAGAACGACTCTGCCACTTGGTTCATGAGCTTCCTCTCTCGCGAATCCACAATGGTCGTTTGTCGGCGTACAAGAGCCAGAGAAAACACCGACAAGAACTAGAACACTCCCAAAAAATTCAGATGGCATGTAATTGTTATTACCATCATTCCATGAGTCATTTCGACACATGTCACGATCAAATTGCGTCAAATTGACGCGACTGTCAACGCATTTTCATACCACTATCCAAAAAAGCACAGTGTTTGATGAACCTGGCAACTGGCATTGTAGTTGCAATCACTGGAAAACATTCCCTTACAAAAATGAGGCATGATATGCGTGTACTCCGTATTTTGCTGATATTTCTGATGGTTGTGATAGTACCGCTCCTGTCGACGGCATATGCCGAGCAGAAGATCCTGCGGCTCGCTACCACCACCAGCACCGACAACTCCGGACTGCTCAAGGCCCTTTTGCCCTCCTTCGAACAAGCCTTCGGTTACAAAGTGCAAGTCATTGCCGTTGGCACCGGCAAAGCGCTGCGCATGGGCCAGGACGGCGACGTAGACCTCGTGCTGGTGCATGCCCCGTCGGCCGAGGAAAAATTCATGGCCAGTGACTATGGTGTTCATCGCCGCTACGTGATGTACAACGACTTTTTCATCGTAGGCCCGAAAAATGATCCCGCCGGGATTCACAACACCAAGGACGCCACGGCCGCATTGGCGAAGATTGCCAAGACGTCGTCTATCTTTGTCTCGCGTGGCGACGACTCCGGAACCAACAAGAAGGAAAAAGAATTATGGAAGGAAGTCGGCATCAACCCGCAGGGTAACTGGTACCGGGCTGCCGGTCAGGCCATGGGCAAGGTTCTGCTGATGGCGGATGAATTACAGGGTTACACGCTCATCGATCGCGGTACTTGGCTGGCAATGCAGAAAATGGTCGACCTGAAAATCTTGGTACAGGGGGACAACCGCCTCTTCAATCCCTATCACATCATGGCTGTCAATCCGGCACGATATCCCGATGTAAATTACACGGGGGCCATGGCTTTGATCAGCTGGATTACCTCAGTCGACGGCCAGCGCCTCATCGCACTATTCCGCGTGGGCGGACAAGAATTATTCGTGCCCACGGCGATTCCCGCCAAAGTTGCCATTGAAGGCAGGTCTCCCTAACCATGGATGGCCTCGGGGAAGCGACGCTGCGCGCTCTGTACCTGTTGATCGAAGGCGATGGTGCACTCTGGAACATTATCGGCGTCTCCTTCAGTGTCTCGGGCGGCGCGATCCTGATTTCAGCACCGGTGGCGATGGTGCTTGCCTTCCTTCTCGCTTACGTAAGTTTCCCGGGGCGCCGTCCGTTGATTTCAACTTTACAGAGCCTGCAGTCGATTCCCACGGTGGTGGTAGGACTGTTGGTTTACATGCTCCTGTCACGCCGCGGATTGTTCGGCGACCTGCACCTGCTGTTTACTCAAACGGCGATGGTCATCGGTCAGATCGTGATTGCGTTTTTGTTCGTGGTGCCCATGGCGCACGGCGTACTGGCGGCCGCCGACCGGCGTGCCTGGGAGACAGCGCGAACTTTGGGCGCTGCACCTTGGCGCGCGATGCTCACGGTGATGACGGAATTGCGTTTCGGTTTGCTGGCTGTCGCCATCGCGGCCTTCGCGCGGATAATCACCGAGGTCGGCACCTCGATCATGGTTGGCGGCAACATCGAGAGCTTTACCCGAAATATTCCGACCGCCATAGCGCTTGAGACGAACAAGGGCGAATTCGCCCAGGGCATCGCCCTCGGGCTGGTGTTGCTGGTGCTCGCCCTGTTGCTCAATGTTCTGCTCGGACAACTGCAAGGCAAGGGAGAAATGAGATGAACGGCATGGACGTTGACCAGCCCATCCTGCGGCTCCGGGACATCCGCAAGACACTTCCCTCCGGGCGGCGACTTCTCGAGATTGACGAGCTGTCGATCCACGCGGGTCGCTGCCTACTGCTCACCGGAGCCAACGGTATCGGCAAGACCACCCTCCTCAAGATTCTCTCCGGCCTGGAACCGCCTGATCACGCGCTTGTGGATTGCGATGGTACGCACCTGCTGTGGTCGGTGGCGCGGCGCCGCTTCCGACGTGAAGTGATTTACCTCCACCAGGAGGCTTACCTTTTTGATCGCAGCGTCACGGACAATGTTACTTACGGGTTGCGTGGGCTGGGCCTGTCGCGCGCACAGGTTGCGGAACGCGTACAGCGCTCCCTTGAATGGGCAGGGCTCTCTCACCTTGCCGCACGCAATGCGCGCGAACTCTCCGGCGGGGAGCAGCAACGTGTCGCGCTGACGCGCGCGCTGGTGCTGACACCGCAAGTATTGTTGCTCGACGAGCCGTTCAGCGGATTGGATGAAGAGTCACGCAGTCGCACGGGTTTCCTGATACAACGTCTCAAGTCCGAACGCGTGGGCGTGGTAGTGACGAGCCATGAGCTCTTGCCGATGAGCGGCATTGCCGATGAGCATCTCGAATTGCACGCGGGCCGGCTCGTCCCGCCGACGCGTTCGGTGCAACGCGCCAGCACCGGGCACCGTCCGCGCGAAGTCATGGCTCCCGGCGAGGTTGCGTACTTCGACACCAAGGGAGGACGATGAAACCGGTCGAACGGATATCCGAATCGCACGCCGTCGAAGCCGCCGCCACGCTTACCGGCGCGCGCAATCGTTTCAATCGTTTTGAATGGGCCGGGGCTTTTGGTGATCTCGGCACGCTGATTCCGTTCATCGTCGGCTACGTGAGCGTGGTTGGCATGGACCCCGGCGGCGTGTTGTTCGCGTTCGGCTTTGGGATGATCGCGTCCGGTGCTTATTACAAAACGCCATTTCCGGTGCAGCCGATGAAGGCCATCGGCGCCGTCGCGACCGCGCAGGCTGGAAACGTCGCGATCACGGCGCAGGCGATCGGCGCGGCGGGTTTCATCACCGGCGTCTTCTGGCTCTTGCTCAGCACCACCAGTCTGGCGAAACGCCTGAGCACCTGGGTCAGCAACGCCCTCGCCTCAGGCATCGTGCTTGGCCTCGGACTCGGTCTGATGTTGGCCGCGATCCGCATGATGGCCGATGACTGGCTACTCGCAAGCGTTACGCTCACGGCAACGGTACTGCTGCTCACCCGGCCCGCCGTACCGGCCATGCTTCTTCTACTGGTCTTCGGCGCCGGCGCCGCGTTGTTTCAGGATCCCACGCTCGCAAGCGAGCTGAGTGCCATCGATCCGGGATTGCAATTACCCAGATTGGCGCTAACCGATCTTTCTTGGAACGATCTCGCCGTGGGTGCGTTGATACTGGCGCTGCCGCAGGTGCCGCTGACCCTCGGCAATGCTGTTATCGCGACCACGCGCGAGAACAACCGGTTGTTTCCCGACCGGCCGGTGAACGAACGCAAGGTTATGTTCTCCACCGGCGCGATGAACCTTGGCAGCGCGGTGCTCGGCGGCGTGCCGATGTGCCACGGCGCCGGGGGTATGGCGGGGCATGTGCGCTTCGGCGCCCACACCGGCGGCGCGCCGATCATCCTCGGTTCGATTCTGCTGTTGCTCGCGCTTTTCTTCAGCGGATCTATCCAGACATTGTTCCGGATGTTCCCAACCCCGATTCTCGGCGTTATCCTGTTCCTCGCGGGAGCGCAGCTCGCGTCGGGGTCCGGCGCCTTTTTCAACAAAACGCGCGGCGCCGGTCGCCTCGTCATGCTCGCGACCGCGGCCATCGCGCTGTGGAACGTCGGGGTGGCCTTTATCGTTGGCCTTGCGCTCGACTACGCGACGCGGCACTGGCTACGAACCTGAGATGTAATGCGATGAGCGAGGCAGTCATTCCCCAGAAGGAAATTACCGGAGTTATCCTCGCCGGGGGACGCGCTCAACGCATGGGCGGCATCGACAAGGGACTGATATGGCTCAATGGCAAACCCATGATCGCGCACGTCATCGCGGCGTTGCGTGCCGAGATCGACAACTTGCTCATCAACGCGAACCGCAACCGGGAAAAATACGCCGCGTTCGGTTATCCGGTGATCCCCGACATCATGGACGGATACCTCGGTCCCCTGGCAGGAATGGCAAGCGGCATGCGGGCGGCCAGTACCCCTTACATCGTCACGACACCTTGCGATTCTCCGCTCATCCCCAGCAATCTGGTTCAACAACTCTATGAGACTCTGCTACGGGAAAATGCCGATATCAGCGTCGCTCATGACAGCGAGCGCATGCACCCGGTGTTTGCGCTGATACGGCGCGATCTGCTGCCAGACTTGCTCGATTTCTTGAACGCGGGCCAGCGCAAGATCGACCGTTGGTACGCGCGGCATCGTCTGGCCGTGGCGTATTTCCGCGACCGACCCGAGGCGTTTCGTAACGTCAACAGCCCGGAAGAACGCGCGAAGCTAGAAAGCGAACTTGAGGTGACTCATCAATGAAGCTGAACAACGCCCACCTACCGATTCTGGGATTTGCCGCTTTCAGCGGCACCGGCAAAACCACCTTATTGGTGAAACTTCTGACCGTGCTCCGCGCGCGTGGATATCGCATCGGCGTGGTCAAGCACGCGCATCACAGCTTCGAGATCGACAAACCCGGCAAGGACAGCTTCGAATTGCGCAAAGCGGGGGCCACTCAGACACTGGTCGCTTCTCGGGAACGCTGGGCATTGGTGACGGAAGAAGCGCGCGAACAGGAACCGCGACTCAGTGGACTGTTGCGGCATCTCGATCAGCAAACGCTCGATTTCATTCTGGTGGAAGGTTTCAAGGCCGAACGATTCCCCAAAATCGAATTATACCGTCCACGTCTCGGTCATCCGCTGTTGCACCCGGATGACGACTCGATTATCGCGATTGCGACCGACTCACCTTTGCCCGTGAATACTTCGCTCCCTTTGCTCGACCTCAACCAGCCGGAAAGCATCGCGAATTTTATCGTGGAATTTCTGTTTGGCTCGGATCAGGCGAATAACTGCGCATCCCACAGTCAATAACGACCGTAACACACGACGGAGGATTATGACGATGAGCAATGCAACGGTCACAACGCGGGAATGCGGTACAGACGCTCACGCCGCCAAAGCCCTCACTGTGGAGCAGGCGCGGAAGCGGATCATGGCCGCGGTCGAGCCCGTCTCCGGCGTGGAAAAAATCGCGCTGCGCAGCGCGCTTGGGCGTATTTTGGCCGAGGATATTTTCTCACCTATCGATGTCCCCTCGCATACAAATTCCGCCGTTGACGGCTACGCCCTGGCCAACGCAAGTTTGTCTGCCGAGACAACAAAGTTGCGCATCATAGGGACATCCTGGGCCGGTAAACCCTTCAGCGGTCGCGTCCGGGCTGGCGAATGCGTACGCATCATGACGGGTGCAGTGGTGCCGGAAGGCACCGATACGGTGGTCATGCAGGAGCACGTGCAATTCCTCGGCAGTGCGATTGACGTCACCGCGGGTATCCCTCCCGGCGAAAACGTGCGCGTCGCCGGCGAGGATCTGGCCAAAGGTCAGATGGCCCTCGCCAAAGGGAAACAGATCATGCCGCCGGAACTCGGGTTGCTGGCCTCGCTTGGCACGGTGGAAGTTGCCGTCTGGCGTCACCTTCGGGTCGCGTTTTTTTCGACCGGGGATGAATTGCGGTCTCTCGGTCAATCACTCTCAGAGGGGGAGATCTACGACAGTAATCGCTATACCCTCTTTGGCATGTTGACGCGTCTGGGTGTGGAGATACTCGATATGGGAGTCATCCGCGACGATCGCGATGCTATCGAATGCGCGTTTCTTGAGGCCGCGGCGAACGCCGACGTTATCATTACCTCGGGGGGTGTCTCCGTTGGCGAGGCCGACTACGTGAAAGAAACGCTCGAGCGCCTCGGCGAGATCGATTTCTGGCAGATCGCGATGAAGCCCGGCCGTCCGCTGGCGTACGGACGAGTGCGGGGGTCGACATTCTTTGGCCTTCCGGGAAACCCGGTGTCGGTGATGGTGACATTTTATCAGTTCGTAGAGCAGGCACTTCGTCACATGATGGGGCAAAGCAATGCCCGGTCGGCCCTGACGACGTTCAAGGTGCGTTGCGCGTCACGACTCCACAAAAAACCTGGCCGAACGGAATTCCAGCGTGGAATCCTTGAATCGGACGATACCGGAGAGCTGGTCGTGCGCGCTACGGGGCAGCAGGGTTCTGGTATTCTTCGTTCCATGAGCGCTGCCAACTGCTTCGTGATTCTGCCCCGTGACAGTCAAACGGTTGAGCCCGGCACGCTCGTGGACGTGCAACCCTTTCACGGAATACTTTAAGCATTTACTCTTTAATATCTTCGAGTCGTGAACAAGGAAACATCCATGACCCAGCCATCGATCCAGAAAAAAGAACGCGCCTTCATCCCCTTGAATATCGTCGTGTTGACGGTCTCTGATACGCGCACCGAGGAAACAGACGTTTCAGGGAAGACACTGGGGCAACTCCTCACCGGGGCCGGACACCGGCTGGCGGAAAAGGCCATTGTCCCCGATAACATCTACAAAATACGCGCGATCCTGTCTCGCTGGATAGCGCAGGACGATATACAGGTCGTCATCACCACGGGCGGCACGGGAATTACCGGTCGCGACACGACGCCAGAGGCCGTCAAATCACTGCTCGACAAGGAGATCGAAGGATTCGGTGAGATGTTTCGCGCTATTTCCTATGACGAAATCAAGACCTCGACGGTGCAATCTCGTGCCGTGGCAGGTGTGGCGAACGGCACTTTCATCTTTTGCTTGCCGGGTTCCTCCGGTGCGTGCCGCACCGGCTGGGATAAACTGATTCAACAGCAGCTGGATTACCGGACCCGTCCTTGCAACCTCGTGGAGCTGATGCCCCGCCTGCTTGAGGCGTGAGATTTCAGCTAGAGATTTCCGCCAGGGACTGATCTCTATTATGTAGCTCGCTGAGCCTGACCGAGGACGTATGTGAGTCGGTCACGACCCCCTTGTATCGGTATGCGTCATGTTGGAAAACGATTCGTGCCCCGGGAAAGGGCCGAAAAGAGCGCCTTGAGCAATTGGTTCATCTCATGTTCAATACCGATACTCCCAATCACGGACCCGCCCGACTCAGCGTGAGCGTGACCGGTTCGGTACCGCGGCAGCGGAGCTCGTCCCAAACCGTCGCAGGGGTTCGGTACGCTGCGGTGAATAATCGAACAGGGGGCATATATTATGAACCGGCCATACGAGAGCTTTTATCTCCGATCGCTGCGCGACCCCGCGGGATTCTGGGCGCAAGCGGCTGAGGCACTGCACTGGGAACGGAAGTGGGAGCGCACGCTCGACGACTCGCAGCCACCCTTTTATCGCTGGTTTCCCGGCGGATTGCTAAATACCTGTTACAACGCCGTCGATCGCCACGTCGCCACCGGCCGGGCCGACCAGCCCGCGCTGATCTACGACAGCCCAGTTACCAATACCATTAAGCGTTACACCTATGGGCAGTTGCGCGACGAAGTGGCGCACTTTGCCGGGGCGCTGGTAAATCAGGGAATCGCCAAGGGCGATCGCGTTATCATTTATATGCCGATGGTGCCCGAGACGGTGTTTGCCATGCTTGCCTGCGCACGCATCGGGGCCATCCACTCGGTGGTCTTCGGCGGTTTCGCCGCCAACGAGCTGGCGAAACGCATCGACGATGCCGGGCCCAAGCTCATCGTCGCGGCCTCTTGCGGCGTCGAGCCGAACCGCATCGTCGAATACAAGCCGTTGCTCGACCGGGCCATCGAGATGGCAACGGCCAAACCGTTGCGGTGCATTATCCTGCAACGGCCGCAGCACACCGCCGCGCTGCTGCCCGGGCGGGACATTGAATGGAACGAAGCGCTGGCGGCGGCACGCCCGGTCGATTGCGCATCGGTGGCGAGTACCGATCCGCTTTACATTCTCTACACCTCTGGCTCGACCGGCATCCCAAAGGGCGTGGTGCGCGACAACGGCGGTCACGCCGTGGCACTCGCATGGAGCATGAAATACATCTATGGCGTCGAGCCCGGCGACGTGTACTGGGCGGCCTCGGACGTCGGTTGGGTTGTCGGACATTCCTACATCGTCTATGGCCCGCTGTTGCACGGCTGCACCACGATCCTCTACGAGGGCAAACCCGTCGGCACGCCCGATCCGGGCGCCTTCTGGCGAGTGATCTCGCAGCACAAGGTGTCGACCCTGTTCACCGCACCGACCGCGTTTCGGGCGATCAAGCGCGAGGACCCGCGCGGGGATTTCATCCGCAAATACGACCGCGCGTCATTGCGCACGCTGTTTCTCGCCGGCGAGCGCTGCGACCCGGACACACTGGGCTGGGCCGAGCAGCAACTCGGGGTTCCGGTGATCGATCACTGGTGGCAGACAGAAACCGGTTGGCCGATCGCAGCCAATTGTCTTGGCATCGACAAATTGCCGGTCAAGCCCGGGTCGGCGACAAAACCGGTCCCGGGCTACGACGTGCAGGTGCTCGACCGCCAGGGAAAGCCAGTGGCCGATGGAACCATCGGCAACATTGTCATTAAACTTCCACTCCCGCCCGGCTGTCTCCCTACCATGTGGAAGAACGATCTCGGCTACAAGAAGTACTATCTCGATCCGTACCCGGGCTACTACCTGAGCGGCGATGCCGGGTTCAAGGACGAGGACGGTTATCTGTGGATCATGAGTCGCATCGATGACATCATCAACGTTGCCGGTCACCGGTTGTCCACGGGTGCGATCGAGGAGGTGCTTGCCTCGCACCCGGACGTCGCCGAGTGTGCCGTGATCGGCGTGGCCGATGCGCTCAAGGGTGAGCTCCCGGTCGGACTGGTGGTGCTTAAGGCCAGCGTAAACCGCCAACACGGTGACATCGTCAAAGAGATCGTGCAGCAGGTGCGCGAGCGTGTCGGGCCGGTGGCGAGCTTCAAACAAGCGGTGGTGGTGAAGCGGTTACCCAAGACGCGTTCCGGCAAGATCCTGCGCGGCACAATGCGCAAGATCGCCGACGGCCAGCAGTACCAGGTGCCGCCGACCATCGATGATCCCGCGATCCTGGGCGAAATCACGCAAGCATTGAACACCCTCGGCTTTCCGCCGCAACCAGCAAATGCATAAGCGCGGCATGAACGAAAAATCTTCTCCTGGTATGCGCCTGCGATCGGCTGTGGCGGCCGAACGGCCGTTGCAGGTGGTCGGCGCGATCAACGCCTATTGCGCCCTGCTCGCTCAGCGCGCCGGCTTCAAGGCGCTGTATCTCTCGGGCGCCGGGGTCGCCAACGCTTCTTACGGCCTGCCCGACCTCGGCATCACGACTCTCGAAAATGTACTCGAAGACGTCCGGCGCATTACGGGCACCACGACTCTGCCCCTGCTGGTCGATGCCGACACCGGTTTCGGGGGCGCGTTCAATATCGCCCGCAGCGTGAAGGAACTCACACGCGCCGGCGCCGCCGGCCTGCACATCGAGGACCAGGTCCAAGCGAAGCGCTGCGGCCACCGGCCCGGCAAGGCGATCGTGCCGAAGGAGGAGATGGTCGACCGAATCAAGGCTGCCGTGGACGCGCGTAGCGATCCTGCGTTTGTGATCATGGCGCGTACCGACGCGCTTGCTGTGGAAGGGATCGAGGCGGCAATCGAGCGCGCGCAGGCATGCTGCGAAGCGGGCGCGGACATGATCTTTCCCGAAGCCGTGAACGAACTCGAGCAGTACCGCCGCTTTGTCAAAGCCACGGGTGTGCCGATCCTCGCGAATATCACCGAGTTCGGGAAGACTCCGCTCTTTGGAATCGAAGAGTTACGCAAGGCGGGCGTGGGGCTCGCGCTGTACCCCCTCTCCGCCTTCCGCGCCATGAGTCGCGCGGCCGAGACGGTATACCGGACGATTCGTACAGACGGCACACAGAAAAACGCGATTGAGGTTATGCAGACTCGCGATGAGCTCTACGATACTCTCGACTATCACCGTTATGAGCAGACCTTGGATGTGCTCTTCGGCAAGGGGAAAGAAAAATGAGCGAGAAAAAAGAAGTCACAAACCAGGCCGGTCTCCGCGGCGTCAACGCTGGCCGCACAGCCATCTGTACCTGCGGCGTGGCAGGCACCGGTCTTAACTACCGTGGTTACGACATTATCGAGCTCGCCGACAAATCCACCTTCGAAGAGGTTGCTTATCTCCTGCTCAAGGGCGAACTCCCGAGTGCGGCACAGCTCGACGCCTACAAGAAGAAGCTACGCGGACTGCGGGAATTACCCGGTGCGCTCAAAGAAGTGCTTGAGCGCATCCCGGCCGACGCGCATCCGATGGACGTGATGCGCACCGGCTGCTCCATGCTCGGTACCCTCGAGCCCGAGGCGAATTTCGAGCGGCAACAGGACATCGCCGACCGGCTGCTCGCGGTATTCCCCGGGATCATGGCGTATTGGCATCACTTCGCCCTGGACGGCCGACGGATCGAGACCGTCACCGACGAGCCGACCCTGGCGGGCCATACACTGCACTTGATCCTTGGACGCGCACCGAAGCCGCTCCACCGCGACGCGATGGACGTCTCGCTCATTCTTTATGCCGAGCATGAGTTCAACGCCTCGACCTTTGGCGTGCGTGTATGCACCGCGACGCTCTCCGATTTTTACTCGGCGATCACGGCCGGAATCGGCACCTTGCGCGGTCCGCTGCACGGCGGCGCGAACGAGGCGGCCATGGCGTTGATCTCGCGCTTCCGGTCTCCGGCCGAGGCGACCCAAGGTGTGCAAGAAATGCTGGCACGGAAGGAGAAAATCATGGGCTTCGGGCACGCGGTGTACAGCATTTCCGATCCACGCAATGTCGTCATCAAACAGTGGTCAAAGCGGCTCGCCGAGGACGCCGGGGACCGTGTGCTGTTTCCTGTCTCCGAAGCGATCGAGCAAACCATGTGGGACACGAAACACCTCTTCTCCAATCTCGATTTCTATTCCGCGTCGACCTACCACTTCATGGGCGTACCGACCGCGCTGTTCACGCCGCTTTTTGTCTGCTCGCGCATTACCGGTTGGGCCGCGCACTTGATGGAACAGCGCACCGACAACCGATTGATCCGTCCGAATGCCGAATACATTGGCCCGGCACAACGGCCGTATGTGCCGATCGAGCGTCGAGGTTAAATGGCCGAATACACCGGCAAATACAAGGGAACGACATCGGAAATCACGACCTATCATAATTCTGCTTTCCAACTCCCGCGTCAAACTATGGTTCTCTGAAATATAAATTTAATTTTCTTGAAAACATATGAGCCTGCACACCGCTGACATGAACCTGCGCCCCCCTCCGGATCAGGTGATGGTGGATATCGCGGATTACATCGTGGATTACGTGATCACGAGCGACGAGGCCTATGATACGGCGCGCTATTGTCTGCTCGACAGTCTCGGCTGCGCGATGCTCGCACTCAAGTACCCCGAGTGTACGCGACACCTGGGGCCGATCGTGCCCGGCACCGTCGTGCCGAACGGAGCGCGTGTGCCGGGCACGCGCTTCGAACTCGACCCGGTCAAAGCGGCCTTCGACATCGGCATGCTGGTGCGCTGGCTCGACTTCAACGACACCTGGCTCGCCGCCGAGTGGGGCCATCCCTCGGACAACCTCGGCGCGATTCTCGCCTGCGCCGATTACCTCAGCCGCGCTCGCTTAGCCGAGGGCCAGACGCCACACACGGTGCACGACGTCCTTGGCTACATGATCAAAGCACACGAAATTCAGGGCGTAATAGCGCTCGAGAACAGCTTCAACCGCGTCGGTCTCGATCATGTCGTGCTTGTGAAGCTCGCTTCGGCGGCTGTTGCGACGCACATGTTCGGTGGAAGCCGTTCGCAAATCGTCGATGCCATCTCCCAGGTCTGGGTGGATGGGCAATCGCTGCGCACCTACCGGCATGCCCCCAACGCCGGCCCGCGTAAGTCCTGGGCCGCGGGCGATGCCACCAGCCGCGGTGTGCGTCTTGCGTTGATGACGCTAAAGGGTGAACCGGGATACCCGAGCGCGCTCACGGCGAAGACCTGGGGCTTCTACGACGTGAGTTTCAGGGGCAAGCGCTTTAAGTTTCCGCAGCGCTACGGCAGCTACGTCATGGAACAGGTGCTGTTCAAGATTTCCTTTCCCGCGGAGTTCCACGCGCAGACGGCGGTCGAGTGCGCCGTGCAGCTCCATTCGCAGGTCAAGGACCGGATCGACGCGATCGAGCGCATCGCGTTGACAACACACGAATCTGCGCTCCGCATTATCAACAAGGTCGGACCGCTGCATAATTATGCGGACCGCGATCATTGCCTTCAGTACATGGTGGCAATCGGCCTGCTTCACGGCGATCTCAATGCCGATCACTACACGGATGCGGCCGCCGCCGATCCGCACATCGACGCCTTGCGGAAGAAGATGGAGGTCATCGAGGAGCCGCGCTACAGCCGCGATTATCTCGACCCTGACAAACGCTCGATCGCAAACGCCATACAGATATACTTCAAGGACGGCACGCGTACCGGCAAAGTCGAGATCGAGTACCCCATCGGTCACCGCCGCCGGCGCCAGGGAGGCATGCCGCGACTAATTGAGAAGGCGAGTCGGAACCTGGCTACTCGGCTGCCACCCGATCGGCTTGAACCGCTGTTGGAACTGTGCCTCGATCGCGTGCGCTTGGAATCGACCCCCCTTCCGTCCCTGATGTCGATGCTCCTGACCTAAAAGGCTTTTATTGTGCCCGATCGCGACACGACGCCGGAAGCCGTCAAAGCGCTGCTCGACTAGCAGATCGATCGTGTTCAGGCTATTCCCGTGGTGGCATACAGACAAGTCCAGCGTTTCTCTTATGGACTGAACCACGCGGCACCAACCGGAATCGTTCGGTGTTACCCGGGTTTGGCCTAAAGCGTCGGCGTGACGGGTTTTCGAGGTCAACCAAACCCAAGACGGTCACGCAAGTGAAACTGATAGTACCCGTTTAAAAGATGCCAATAATCGCCGATCGTCATTTACTTATTACTCTTACTCGTTGCGAACGCGACCGATGATACTTCTGTCTTCGTTCAGAGGAAAGAAGATGCTCCCGGTTGTAGCAATCTTTGGTCTGATGCTTTTTCTGCTTACGCT
>Ga0224496_10001149_pt1 | contig 16851 bp, 11 predicted proteins | sample SF_Jul11_sed_USG_2_FD_168127 | JGI IMG/M metagenome (GOLD analysis project Ga0224496, IMG submission 168127) | Sediment microbial communities from San Francisco Bay, California, United States - SF_Jul11_sed_USGS_8_1 | ecosystem: Environmental > Aquatic > Marine > Sediment | place: USA...
ATCTCTCTTGGCAATGCCCATAGGAGACTGAAACAAAAATTCCGGACAAGAAGCATGAAGGAAAATGAGAAGACGTGCTTTGGTAGAGTATAAGCGAAGGATGTTTTTCTATTGATGTGTTTCGTGTTTGTGCACCAATTCTGACATATCCATCGAATACCCCCCTCCATCCGTTAGCACGAGCCCTCCGTCTTGATCCAAGCTGAATATCACGGAATCCAAGAGAACGTTAACCGGCAATTGATACACAATAAGGGTCCCAGAGACAATAGACACGACCTTTGTGCGAAGATCGGGTTTCTTCTTCATGTTTCCACTAAACACATCTTTGACAAAGGTATACCCTTTCACCTTGGCTATCCCTTGTTCATACGCCTGCACTTCTCCCACAAAAAATCGTGGGGTATCTTTTTCAAACAATCGGCGATGGACGATTAAGAGTTTCTCTCCCTGTTCGAGCATAGTTCCTCCTCTTCTGTGAAGTCCGTGACCTAATCCTGGAGTGTTCCCAAAATTTTTGACCAGCCCTATGTTCAGTTATTTCAGTCCGAGGATGCCCAACATAAAAAAGGGACCGACTCGCAGGGGGAATATAATTGGGAACATTCGCCGCAAGAAGGAAAGAGGACAAGCGAGAAAAACAGCTTAACTTCGTGTCCGATGTAGCGTAGAAAAATCCATACTTATTTTATTAGGAAGGTACAAATAGCTAATTGAATGGAGCCCTTATAGAAATTTGTAAATGAAATTTGGAATGTGAAGCTTCCTTTTCGTGAAAACTATGCCAAGAAGATTACCCTCTCGCATAAGAATCTGCTTTTTAACATTCTGCACAACGGCAGACCGAGTATTTTCGGCTTCAATAACTAGGACTACTCCATTAACGGTTTCACAAATGGCAAGGCTATCAGCGGTGACACTTGCCGGCGAGGAATCAATAAGGATGAGCGAAAACCGGTCACGAGCTGTTTTCCACATATCCGTTGATCCGAAAAAGCTACGTTCTGTAAGAGAACGCTGAACCTTAGAAGAAAGAGAAGCCAGAAATAGGTTCGAATCTTCAACTTGGGAAATAACTCCATCAAGTGCGCTGCCCTCTTTTAAGACATGCTCCAAAGGAGGCTTCGTCTCGATCGAAAAAGCTTGGTTTTGGGATGGCCGGTTGAAGTCAGCCTCAACGAGAAGTACCGGCTTATTGCTGTATCGAGCTGCAGTCAGCGCAAACTCCCGAATAAGAGTAGAAGTTCCTTCTCCAATCCGAGAGCCAATAAACTGAATGACGTTTTGGTCAGGATTTGGAAGACGCGCCGCAATATTCTGGGCTAAAGCCAACAGTTCGGATTCTTCATAGAACCTTGGAAAGGGAACGTGAGCGAAACCTCTCAAAGGAAGGGACGAAGAAATGGCAGGCTCATTCCTCATCTCCTTCGACGAAGAAATTGCAAGCTCCCCGTTCAGCTCTTTGGTTTCCGCCAAGCGTTCTCCCTGAGCTATCTGCAGCGCATCAAATATTTTACTCATTGAGATTCCTTATTTTTACGATACACCGGCAACACTATATTCTGACCAGGGAGTATTATATCGGGATTAAGAATTTGAGGATTATGCTTCTTGACCCACTCAATATACTCCTCACTTTGTGATCCATAGGCTTCCATGGTAATTTTGCTCAAGTTTTCTCCTTCCCGAACTGCTCGAATAGAATTTCCTTTCGTTATTGATGTGATTGCCCCTGTCGCCAAATTCGATGCTACTTCACGGGCTATATCGGGAGCAGCAGCTTGGCCGACCGCTGAATCACTGACAGATTTCCGGTAAAGGGTTTCGCTTGAATAATCTGAATCCTCCCTTTCCTGGGGGGCACTAGCTCCTAAGCCATCATTTTCTGCTTTAGAGATAACCAGCTTGGAAGGAAACTTGAATGGCTCATCTGAACCAGGCACGACCAGGTTAACGCTAGGAATTTCCACAGACGGCTGCGCACTTAAATCTGTCTTTGACGGTTCTCTTTGGAATTCAGTATTTTTTTCACCTCGGTCAATACCATTCATTGAAGATTTTTCAGCTAATACACTACCATTTTGGCTTTGGGTCTGGGGGGCTCCAGCAACGGAAGCTGGTGGAATGGGGTCTCTTGTCCCCCTTGGAGCATTCTCCTCCATCTGTTTGACTGATGGCTGTATTGCTACTTTACTATTTCGCCAGGGTGAATCAACAAAGAACAGCGCAGCCGCAATAATGATTAGAGCTATACCGAACCCTACTGCCCACTTAACATTTGAAGATTGATGAGTTGACCTATTCGTATCAATGTCCCCAATAATTTCTCTTACGACACTCACCGATACAGGCTTAACCTGCCGACCAAATCCAGTAATGAGGGCATTGTCGCAAAGAATATTAATTCTCCGTGGAATACCATTTGCCTTTCGAGCAATGAGATTAAGAGCACTTTTCGTAAACAGTACAGGCGTATTTTCATTTTCTGAAAATAATAAAGTTGACCCTGTAGTACAAGCCCTGGAGATACGATGCGCAATAAACGCTAGACTTTCTTCCCGTGTAAGAGGGGAAATTGTTGCCCAAAGCACAATTCGTTGCTTGAGCTGTCTTAGCGAGGGTTGTTGCAACAAGGTATCCAATTCCGGTTGGCCTAACAAAATAATTTGGATAAGTTTATCCGTAGAAGTTTCTAAATTCGAGAACATACGAAGGTTTTCCAGTGTTTCTACGGGCATATTTTGTGCTTCATCAATAGCAACGACAACAGTCCCACCAGCTTGATACTCAGCAATTAAAGCTTCATGAAGTTGATTCACCATTTCTGGGATATTTTCGTGCCTTGGAATAAGCTCCAAACTACGGAACATGGAAATCAGAAGTTCATGAAATGACAAAACCGGGTTAAAAATATAGATAGTTTTCTGTTTCTGCGAGGCCTTCCGCTCAAGATACGCACGAAGTATTGAAGTTTTCCCTACGCCGACTTCCCCAATAATCGCGATAAATCCTTTTCTTTTCTCCACCCCATAGATAATTGCTCCAAGAGCTTCCTTATGGCTAGGACTCAAAAAAAGGAAACTTGGATCAGGTGTGATATGAAACGGTTCTCTTTTTAGACCGTAATATTCAAGATACATAGGAAATTTCTCAGTATTTTTGGCTGAAGGAAGCGAGAACAGGAAGGCCTAAGTCCTCGGCCGCCTGATCTGGTCTGGTATAGGCCCCGTCCAGATACTCAATCACCAATCCAAGACCTACCCCCATCATAACGCCGAAAATGGCTCCCAAAATGAGCTTCAAATTTGTTGGACGACCGGCAGGTTTACGGGGAACCTCTGCAGGCTGGATCACACTGATATTGGACATTTTCAGACGATCCATCTCTTCAGATACTTTAGCTTCCTCTACCTTTTTAAGATAGAGCTGATAATTCTGCTCATCTGCTGCCCTCGCTCTCTCCAGAACGATCAGTTCCTTATTTAATATGTCAAGCCTCTGGATTTTTTTGTCAAGGTCATCAATTTGAAGGGCAATAACATGACCACTTGCCTGAAGGGTGGTTGACTCAGACATGGCTCCTAAACGCTCTTTTTCAAGCTGGCTATACATCGCTTTTTTCCCACTTGCTACGGTATTCGTACGCTCGTTTTTCTGTTCAGCCAGAATAAATTTCTCAACCAAGTCAATTTCTTTCCGAAGGTTCAGAACAGGAAAACTGGTTTCTGTGTATTTGGTTAAAAGCTTTTGTTCTGCACGCTTCAGAGCAAACAGATCCGCCTTTGCTTTTTCCAGATTTCCCCCTTCTTCCACAGTGGAAACCGGAATATTCTCGAGAATTGTTTTCATTTGATTATCAATTGAAGCGATTTTACCTTCCAACCCTTGCAGCTGATTCTTGGTTGTTTTGTAGTCGCTATCAAGACGGGCCCGCTGATCAAGGAGACGGCTTTGTTGTTCAACAAGGGGGGAGGATAGATCATGTTTATGCTTAAAAGACTGAAGATTTTCTTCTGACTGTGCCAGTTGCTCCTGGTAGGCTTGTAATTGTTTCGTTAAAAACGAAGCCTTCGGATCGCTAAAAACTTGAAGATGTTTTTCTTTCAAGAATTCAATCAAAGTATTTAAGACCGTGGCGGCCATTTCGGGTTCGGTGTGAAGAAAGGAAAGTTGAATCACATTCGAATCCTTAATATGTTCTGGCAACAGCCTGAGCAATAATAAGCCTGCAGCTGCTTCTATGGCCCTTTCTGGATTTTTAGGAGGGGAGCTCCATATTTCCGGATAAATTTTATGGACTCCTAGTGCAGCCACAACCCGTTTAGCGAGATCCCGAGAAGTCAGAATACTAATTTCCGATAGTGCGATGCTTTCATCATTAAATCTTGAAACTTGCATATTACCCACTTCTGGCCGAACGATATGCTCCCTCCCGAACTTCAAAATCAGGCTTGCCTTGGCTTCATAAAGAGTTTCAGAAAAATAGACCCACGCGCCCACACCAGAAAAAATTAGAATAAATACCATGAGAATGACATATTTTTGCTTAAAGAGGGCCGTCAAGATATCACGGGCATTCCCAAATGGGTACGGCAAGCCTTCCCGTTCTACCATCGCCTCAGTTTCCACTTTTCCCTCCAGGATTTCCGTTTCCCCCTCCAAGATTGCCTTCCGCTCCCGTTGCACTGATAACCTCACCAGGTACATTAGATGAGCGAAGAAGAACCGCCACCTCAGGATTCTTGAGTTGCCCGGAGTAATTCTTGACTAAAATCGCTCGAATTTGTTCCACGGTATTCCCGACAACAGGGAGTTCACCAATCAACTGCAACGCAATACGCCCATCTGGGCGAACCAGAACGGTTTCATTGAGTTCTGGATTAAAAAAGAATTTAATATCCAGCTGGTCTCCCACCTGAATTTGATAGTCTTGTGGTGGCGTCGTCCCTACCTTGGTTAAATAATTTATGTAATTTTTTTCATCTGCCGTAACTTGGCGCCGAAGTTCATCGAGTTCCGGTCCCAAATTTTTCAGTCTATCCAATTCCTTGTCCACCTCAGCAATCTGTTGTTTGACCACTCCGCTTTGGGCTTCAGCCGATACAAGGTCTGCTTGGGTGTGAAATAATTGCATTTCCATCTCAGCATACACCGGATTCTTGCCGGTGGAGACACTGCGGGCCAACTGAGCTTCCTGTTCCTTAATAAACTGATTAATCAATTCCATTTCCCGTCGAAGCGACTGAATATGAGGGTTATTTTCGGTATATTTGTTTAATAGTTGTTCTTCTTGTAATTTGAGGCTCAGTAAATTAGCCTTGGCCCCACCAACAACCCCTTGCTCTGAAGCCGAACTCGAAAGAGGAATCTCTTTGGGAACTTGACTAATTTGCTCCTTTACCCAGGCAAACTTCTCTTGAAAGCCCTTGACACTCTCTTCGGCACGCTTCAAGGAGTCGTCCAAAGATTTACGCTGCTGGAGAAGGTGATTCATTTGTGTTTCAAGTAAAATAATTCCATGTTTCCGTTGGAAATCTTGAAGACGTCCTTCCGATTCTTCCAGCCGTTGCTGGTAAGAGCGGAGTTGTTGTTTCATAATCGAATACACCCGATCACCGGATTTTTCCTCAACTGATACGTTTGATGCAGACCCGGTTTCGGATCCAGGCTCGGCATAAGCAGGCGCTTGAGGCGCGAGGAAACCCACCAAGGTTACACTTGCTGGCAGAATGGCCATGATCGTTATCATAAATAGGAATGGACTATGTCTATGGAACTGAATTCTCCTCATATTCACCGAATTTCCTTTATCATTTTTCAACAAAAATCTCATGAATCAATATTTTTCAATCTAGAAAAGTCCCAAGAGTGGCAACGCCAGGAATACTCGTACAGACATAGGGAATTACCAAAATGACCTGGGCACATAGACAAAGTCAGACGGAAGCAGTCGAATATCCTGCCTCAGATCCCCTCCATTGAGAGCACCATTTAAATCCACATTAATAACAAATTTCTGACCGTCAAGGTCCTGTCGTATCACTTTCACCTCACTTTTCTTGGCCGTGTCTTCTAACAGACCGCCAGCACGGGCAATTGCTTGCAACACACTCAATGACCCGACAATTTCAAATTCTCCTGGTGACTTGACTTGTCCATCAACATAGATTCTATAGGGTTCCCGTACTGAACGAACGATGACGGCAATCTCAGGGTTTTTAAGTTGCCCAGTATACTTTTCAGCCAAAAGGCTTTTGAGCTGAACTGGGGTCAGATCAGCTGCCTTTATTTCATTAACCAATTGAAGAGAAATGAGGCCGTCTGGTCGCACAATTAAATTTTCCTCGTTCAGCTCTGGATTGAAAAAGAATTTAATGCTTAGGTGGTCGCCTGGTTGGATAATATAACGCTGATCATCAACAGGCTTCTGTTCTTTAACAAAAGCTTTGCCTTTAATATTTATTTTTTTGGAAAGAGTTGGGTAGCCACTAGGTTCTAAGCTTGAAACATCAACAGCTTTCATCCCATTCCATCCTGAAGTACACCCATGCAGGAGAATAAACGTGGCCACTACAATCAGAATTCTCATGCTCTTATGTTCCATATTATTCACGAACCCCCTTCAATGTACCCTCATGATCACTCCCTACCCACAGGCGACCATTGGGTAAGGGAAAAATTAAAAAAGTTATGGTTGATTCACTCGAAATATTTTTTTAGGGTGCTTTTTTCAACTTTACAATCTAACAATGATATGGGATTTCAACTGTTACCATGGACTCTTACCATGTAAAGAATGGGCATACGTTGCTGAGGGAACACCTTTACCATAAATAAGCATATTACCCTACAAATCAATTCCTATCAAGGATACACAAGCTTAGGACTTACTCCTATATCGGATAAATGAATTTGAAAATAAAAAAACCCGGAAAAATTGGCTCTAAATGGTTATTAGCAGAGCTGGAACCCAACCAGTCATCCCAGTAGTCTTTACCAGGGATTCATTTCCTTAATCTGTGTTCCAGATTGAATTAGTAGCAGTAACTCATCCTCAAGAAAATCAACCTGGTCTCCCGTTAACAACCTCCTTAATGAATGAGAGATTCCTCACTTAAAGATGCTGACTCCAAAGCTTCAGGCCGATGAAAAGTCGGCACTATTTGCTGAAGGAGCTCAATTCCTGTGGAGGGATGATTCAAAGTCTCTATATCTTCGAATCTACTCAGTATGTGCGTTAAGAATGTTGGATCAAGAGATATTTCCGATTGAATCCGGAGAATCTTATCAACTGATGAGGGCACAGCTCGCTCATATTCTCCGACTAATTCCTCTTCGAGTTTTTCTCCAGGGCGGAGGCCGATAAACTGAATGGGAATATTCTTTTCAGGGAAATGGCTAGAGAGTCGAATGAGATTACGCGCCAGATCCAACAGTTTAATTTGTCCTCCCATCTCCAAAATATAAATGGCGCCTTGCTCCCCAAGAGTGGCAGCCTGTAACACCAAGGTCACGGCTTCAGGAATCAGCATAAAGTAACGTCGAACCTCAGGATGAGTAACCGTGACTGGTCCACCGGCCTTAATCTGTTTTTGAAACCGCGGAACGACACTTCCATTACTTCCCAAAACATTTCCAAATCGAACAGTAAGAAAACGCGTCTGACTCTGGCCAGCCAAACCCTGAACAACTAATTCTGCCACTCGCTTGGTCGCCCCCATGACACTAGAAGGATTGACGGCCTTATCTGTGGAAATCAGCACAAAATGCTCGACTCCGAATTGCGCGGCCGTTTCTGCCATCAACCGTGTGCCAAGGACATTGTTCTTAATGGCTTCACCTGGATTCAGCTCCATTAAGGGTACATGTTTGTGTGCAGCGGCATGGAAAATAACATCAGGACGGTAAGTCCTAAATGTCTCTTGGAGACGCAAAACATCCGTGATATCTCCAAGAACGCCATGCGCCACGCAAGAATGCCCACTATCCGAAAGCTCACCTACAATCGCGTACAAACTGTTTTCGTGTCGCTCATATAAGATGAGGGAATTTGGATCAAGCGCGACAATTTGGCGACAGAGCTCCGAACCAATAGACCCTCCCGCCCCGGTCACCAATACTCGCTTGCCTTGAATTAAATTACGCACGGGTTGGGTATCCAAACCTACGGGTGGTCGCTGAAGCAAATCTTCAATCGCAAGATCACGTATTTGATTGATCGCGACTTTCCCCTCCAAGATATCTCCCAAATTGGGGAGGGTCTTGATGGTTACCTTAAAGGGGGCCAACACAGCCGTAATTTCTCTAAGAATCGCTGAATTCGTCCCGGGCAACGCAACTAACACTTCCTCAGGTTTATGGGCATGAATAATGTCTGAAAGATCCTGGCGAGTACCGAGAACTTTGACCCCATGGATTCGCTTGCCCACTTTTGCTCCATCATCGTCAACAAACCCTATTGGCGTATAGGAAGAGGTTGAATGTGTTTGCATTTCTCGAACAATGTTTTCACCAGCATCACCGGCCCCAATGATGAGGACTCTTTTCGTTTTTCTCAAAACTTTTCGCTCTCGAAAGAGTCTCACCGCAATCCGTATCCCACAAAGAAACCCAACTAACAAAATACTATCTATAATATAAATAGACCTGGGATACTCGATGAAACCGAACCCCCAACTGACGAGGAAATAAAAAGCCAGGGTCCCGGCAAGCACACCTAAAACGATTTTCTTTAAATCCCAGATACTAATGTACCGCCACAAACCTTCATTGAGGCGAAAGACACTAAAGGAAATTCCACGAATCAAAAGCAACCATGGCAAGGTTTTCAGAAAAAGTTGTGTGGCGTCTGAGGGGATTTGGCCATCAAACCTCAACCAAAATGCAAAAAAATTGGCCATTACAATTAGAGTCAGATCGAAAATAATGATGATGGGCCGCCGATATCGGGAGAGAAGCTGAAAGAGAGCCGAACTTTCAAGTAAAGTTACCTCATCATGATCGTCTCGATCGGTTACCTTTAAAATGACACTTCGCATTCCCAGTAATTGCAACAGCGTCTGGGCGATGACAGCCAAGTCAAAGGTTAAAGAAGCATGTTCGATATATAATTTGGCTAATCGAATTTTTTCGGGAAGGATCTTATTCATGTACTCGTCTTCAGGTTTCGCAGATTTTCCGAGGATAACCTGTTCATCGATGTACTTAAGAGAAGCCAGATCCGTTAAACCAGGTTTAACCGTCAAGACATCTTGATAATCCTCTCTATATTTTTCGACATAATACGGCACTTCGGGGCGTGGACCCACAAGACTCATATCACCTTTAAGGACATTGAAGAGCTGAGGAAGCTCGTCAAGTTTAAATTGACGGAAAAACCACCCGATTCGGGTGACACGAGAATCTTGGCCAATGGTAAGCTCCCCTCCTTTTCCAGAGGCATCTTGTACCATGGTGCGAAACTTATACAGACTAAAATTACAAAAACCACGTCCTACTCGAACCTGCCTAAAGAAGACAGGACCCTGGGAATCCATTTTGATGAGGATGGCGATCACTACAAAGAGGGGGGCACATAGCACCAAGCCACAGGCCGAACCAAGAACATCAACAAAACGCTTGGTCATTTATCTCTACTCCTGAATAAACATTGTGAGCATTTTGATGAGGTACAAAAATCCCCTTTCTACCATCTTCGGATAGATTGAGGAAGAAAAACGACCCTCAAAAAGGAGGGGAATCCACAAAATAAATCCCCAGAAGGGTGCAAAATTTTGAATCTCAATGGCTCATGTTCAAAAACTGCAGTTTTATGATTTAGGTATGGAGATGAACATACGATAATTTGGTGAGACCTTCACCAATTTGTCATTTTGAGTCAACAAGGAATAGTTTTTCCTACATGGAGAGGATAAGGCTCAGCACTATACTTCAAAAACCTTGCCCTAGGCCCTCCGAAGAGCTTTGTATGACAAGGGCACAGAGGGCATGTGTTTTTCATTGATCGGGCACCATTATAAAATCATCGACGATGCGCTTGAATGATGGCAGTAACCACCTCAATGGTATATTGTATATCAGCTTCAGTCATTTTTGGATAAATCGGGAGAGAAATAATGCGTTCAAATACCGAACTGGCCACAGGAAAATCCTTTGGAGAATATCCATAATTATCCCGATAATAGGGATGAAGATGCAAGGGGATAAAATGAACACTAGTTCCGATTCCCTGCTTCTTTAGGAGATCGATCATTTCGTTCCGTCCGATCCGCAACCGTTCCAGGTCCAACTGAATGACGTAAAGATGCCAGGCATGCTCCACATCTTCCGCCACATAGGGAACCGTAATTTCTGGAATCTCCTTAAACCCTTCGTTATAGAGAGTGGCATACCTCTGCCGGATTGTGGCAAAGCGGTCGCATTTATGGAGTTGGGGAATTCCTAGAGCCGCAGCAATATCCGTCAGATTATACTTATACCCAGGATAACGAATCTCGTAATACCAGGTGCCTTCAGGGGTATATCGATTGACGGCATCCCTCGTAATACCGTGCAGGCTTAAAACTCGCATACGCTCGGCCCACTCTGCATTCGCAGTCGTTGCCATCCCCCCTTCACCTGTTGTAATGGTCTTGGTTGAATAAAAAGAAAAGCAAGTAATATCCCCAAGCGTCCCAACCATCCTATCCTGATACTTGGCAGGAAGGGCATGCGCAGCATCGTCAATAACCTTAATGTTGCGTGATCGTGCAATCTCCATGATCCGATTCATTTCACAGGGTTGGCCGGCAAAATGGACCGGGAGGATAGCCTTTGTTTTTGGAGAAATGGCTTGTTCAAGTGCCTCAATATCGATATTAAGAGTTTCAGTATTGCAGTCAACGAGTATTGGAAGAGCTCTACAATAATGAACGACCTCTGCCGTCGCAGCAAACGTCATAGTCGGCACAATAACTTCGTCGCCGGCAGTGACTCCAACAGCCTCTAAGGCAAGATGTAACGCCGCTGTACAAGAATTCACCGCTACCGCATGAGGAATGCCTATCCACTCGGCGAATTCCTTCTCAAATTGTTTGGTCTTTATCCCAGTCGTCAACCAACCTGAACGAAGAGTCTCGACGACCGAACAAACTTCTTCTTCGCCAATATCAGGGAGATGAAATGGTATAAATGGTTTCATTGAAATCGAGCGTCAATACCTAAGACCAGCGCAAGATGCACAAGGAGTCAAAATTAAATCAACCTTGTTTATTCGCAAGGCAAGACGTTCAGCTCAGTTATAGGGGAAAATTCGGTTGGATCTTGGAATGGCATGAACAAACGTTTGAACACCTATAATAAATAAGAATTGCACGGGAAACAAGAGAAATATCCAATTGCCCAAAAAAATCAGGTTTAAGTGCTTCCCCTCACAAATCGAACACGGGATTAAACTGTCGTCTCAAAGAAGATCGGCATCTGATGCGTTAGCTCCGCGTGTCCTCTCTGCCGCTTATAAAACATTTCGCTGCATTCAAAGATTCTGGTTTCGGCCATGCCCCGAGTCTCGCACCGCTTCCGGCGAACGAGTTTGACTTTCAGGGTGTGAAAGAAGCTCTCCCTGATAAAGGGGGCAGCCATAGCAGCTAACTTTTCGCCCCATGCTACCGAAAAGGCTGTTATTGCTGACAAATCGCTGATGGCACAGTGAATGATATTTGCTTCCAAGATCCGAGTGGATGATCGTGTTTTTTAAGGAAACGGTGGAGGAACCCCATGGTAAATACATCACAGACTAACACACTAATTGTTGCATCATCTATCGGTTCATTAAACACGGCACAATGGCTCGTAAGGATTGGACCACCCTTGCGGCGAGATACAACCAACTTTGGTCGGTCTGGACATAGTTAATGCCGCTGGTCCAATTCTAATTGACCACCACCGAGTTAAGGGGCCGCTTGAGCAGATCGGGCACAACCGATTTTGAGTAAGTCGAGTCGGTGGGCACCTTGAATTTCTTCGCCTGAACCCCCTATCAGTCTCAGTGTGCACATTCGTTAGGCAATGCGGTTCTGGCTGCCCTTGATGCTTTTATCGTGCAAAGCATCAGGTATTCGGAGTGCCACACAGCGTTGCCAGTGATCCATAAAGATCTCGCACTTCTGCCTATCCAGCGCCCTGTTCGAACAAACGCACGGGGGCTCAGATCACGTGCGGGTTAGCTATCGCAGCCGTTTCGGGAGACGCCCCGAACGCCACCCTTGAAGTTGCCCAGCAAGACCTTTTTCGGCTCATCAATGAACCGATACCTCATGAGCTTTCCTTGGCAAAGAAGGCCATGGCTTTTTTAAAGATTTCTCTCTCCATCCACATCCGGCAGCTCACTGATGCAAGCTCATGAAGTCAATGCTGCTCGGCCATGAGATTACCCTTGCCAGAAAAGGCTTCCATGCCATGGGGTCATGGGCTTCCAATTCGCATTTTCTAGGCCTAATCAATTTGCCATTTCCAACTCAACTACACCCACCAGCCACACACCTAGGGCTATACACCACCAAAACGACCGCTTCTTGCTTGAATTCCGGACTGTACTGTATGCGTGGGCCTTTTAATCTCTCACCTCACTTCATTCATGAGCTGACTCTTCACTCAACGTCCAATATCCCATGGGAAGACCAGTGGTTGAACCTTAAGGGCCAGAGACAATTTGCACACTGATAGGAGAAGCGGGAGGTGTGGTATCCAGGACAGGTATTGTGACATTTACCTGATTGGAAAAAGGGCTTTCATTAGCATGATTCGCATTATACGCTTTGACAGCAAAAAAATAGGTTTGTCCTTCATTAAGGTTGTTCACCGTATGGGTGGTGCTGGGCCCAACATCCTGATTGTTACTGAATGATTCACTGCTCGTGCCATAGGAAAGAATAAAGCCTTCATATTCAGTAGACGGAGGATCCCAAGCCAAGGTGACTTCCCCAGCCTGTGCATTCAACGAGAAAAACAAAAGGGAAAATACAAAGAACAAAACAAATACGTGTGAAGACCACCGCCGTTGGGGAGATACTTGGCTGATTAAGGATTGTCTTTTCCACATGATTAAACCTCCATGAAGTATCATAATCAAGCCGAGGGAAACTAAGTTACTCATGACCAAGTAGGACTGCTGGTTCGACTGGCAACCCTATCCCAGATACCTGAGATATAGACCCATGACGACGCACTCCACCGCTTCGAATGGTTTGCCGTATTAAGGATTCAACAGGGTGTATCGGAAGGATTCTAAAAAACTTGCTGGAGACATTGAACAAATATAGATAGTCTTTAGAGGCTGAAATGGCTGCACTTAAGTAAAACCACCAACCGTTTCTTGTGGCCTGCCGCCCATAACCATGAACAAATTAAGTCAATCCTAGAGCACTCATGGAAAATTGAACCAGGTAAGTTTTGAAAGAATGGTAACCATAGAAAGTTTTCATCTCAGGTTCCGTCGAAAAGGCTTACTGCGGAATCGTTTCAGACACTGACTCAGGCACGAGTCGTGATTGCCAAGTGGCGCCATTGCACGCACGAGCGGCTACACAATGCTCTCGGCTACCATGTACCGACTAGCATCTTTGAAAGAACAATGCATAAAATGCTATAGAAAAATTAACCCAAGAACATGGGCAGGGCAGAATTGCTTGAAGACTAGTTCGTACTTCTTTGTCAGGCAGTTGGTCCACTCAAATTGGCGGTGAGGCGGTGAATCCAAAGAAAACACGTCGTTCTGCCAAAACCGATTAATGCTTTGGCAATTCCTTTTAGATTGGAATGAGCAAGACATAAAACAGATACGTAGCCACTATTTCTACAAATTCTGCAAAAACCTGAGGTAACTCAGCCCCATGCTCGAACATCCCACTCGCCTAAGTGGTTAGGGAAAAACCTATACGATGGTTTGACCGTAATTATTGTGTGCTTGGTGCCCAAGAATTAGAGGCAAGGAGCCTAGACCTCATTCGCATCATCACCCATGGAGATTTCTCCCTAAAAAATGATCAGCTAACTATTCAAAACTGCAAAATACTGCTAAGAATTCTCCAAGTTGAGCTCTTGAAGCCATCGGGTCACAATGATCTTCCAGCTATAGTCGGCTTCTACCAATTGTCTTCCAGCCTTCCCCATGCAATCACGGACGGCGCGATCAGAGGCAAGCTGTTCAATGGCTGCTGCCAATCTCTCTGGATTTTCCGGAACAACTGTTACCCCACATTGATTGTCCCGAATCACATCCGCAGCCTCTCCGAGACCGGCATAAATCACTGGGACACCACAACTCAAGGAGGGGAACACTTTCGAAAGCCGCATTTGATTCGCAACATCCAGGTTACGTAAGGTCGCTATAGAGGCATAACTAATGGAATAAAGTCTATCCATTTCTTCATAAGGCGACTGACCAAACACCACATTCGACAAATGTAATTCTTCAGCCAACTGGATAATTCTTGAACGTTCGGGACCATTGCCAATCATCAGGAACACAAGATCTTTATGATCTTGGAGCAATTTTGCGGCATGGATTAAAGTGTCCAACCCGTGGTAATACGCATGGGTACCCACATAGACAAACACGGTCTTGCCTCTCAACTTCCATCGATCCAGCAATTCCGCACAGGGAGGCTTGGGGCAGAGAAACCGGGTGTCTGCCCCATTAGGGAGAAAGGTAACCTGGGCGCGAGGCAATCCCCGTTCTTCAAAATGACGAATAAAGCGATGAGTCACCGTCGACACTTTCCAAGACTTCTTCAGGAAGAAATTTTCCAAACGTAAAGCCAGCCGAAGGAAAGCTTCGCTTTTAATAAATCCCATTTGCCTGGCAACGTCGACCTGCAAATCCGGCACATGATATATGTATGGAACCCCTCTGATCCATTTCATAAAAAGGCCCACGATTCCAAGAGACAATGGCTGTGATTCAACAAACATGACATCAGGGCGAGGACCAAACAACGCGGCAACAAGTGCGGACAAGGTAAAGCTCAAATAATTCAGCAACCGAATAAAAGGAGATTTTCCACTTCCTGGGTAAATCCAGACTCTTTGAACAGGAACGCCATCGATTTCCTCTCGCATTCTGAATGTTGTGGTAGGATATCCAGGAAAAATTTCCCCCTTGGGATAGTTCGGCATCGCCGTCAAGATTTCTACGTCAACTCCAAGCTCGCGTAATTCCCTAGCCAGACAACGTAAACGGATTTGCGGGGCACCAATTTCCGGAGAATAATACTGCGAAAGAATTAGCCACCGCTTACCAGCATTACTTACCATGACATCCCTTTATACTTGGCGAATCCCAACGATTCAGGCCGATCAGACAAGCGCACCAGATCAAGAACCATGACCGAAGGGTTCATAGTCTTTAACAGATCTAAAAATTCCGGACGTTTCTGGCTGACCACCACCACATCAGATCCGCTCAGCACCTCTTCCGCTCGATCACGCAGAATAGTTTTGATTTGAGGCAACTGGCGTTCTAAATACTCAAGATTGGCTCCCAACATGTCCTGAAGATTCACATCAGGATCATGCACGAGAACATCTACGCCATCCTGCCATAAATCCCGGATCAGATTAATAATAGGGCTTTCCCGCAGGTCATCCGTTCCTGCCTTAAAGCTCAGGCCTAAGATGCCAACCTTTTTGGCGCCGATTTCCTGAAGCTTGATCCGGGCCACGTTTACCTGCTGGGAGTTGCTAGGCAGGATAGATTCTAAAATAGGCACTTCGACCCCTAGCCGGCGAGCATTATAGGTTAAAGAACGTAGGTCTTTGGGAAGACAGGATCCACCAAAAGCAAATCCTGGCATAAGATAGGCGGGAGAAATATTTAATTTCGTATCCGAACAGACAAGCTTCATCAGCAAATGACTGTCCATACCAAGACGGTCACAGACCCGGCCAATCTCATTAGCAAAACCAACCTTCAGAGCATGAAACACGTTATTCGTGATTTTCAAAAACTCGGCTTCCTCAAGAGCTACATGCTTAATCGGCGCTTCAATGCCCTGATAAAGCCTATCCATAGCCTCGCCAGACCGTTTATTTAGTTCTCCCACAATCGTGTAGGGAGGGGAATTAAAATCATTAACGGCGCAGCTTTCACGCAAAAACTCGGGATTCATCACTAACCCAAAATCTTCTCCAGCCTTTTTCCCAGAATCTTCCTCAAGTATCCGTGCCAGGAGACTACGGGACGTTCCGGGAAAAACGGTGCTGCGTAGGCACACCACGTGATAATGCGAAACGCCTTTGAGTCCACGACCGATATCATGCGTCACCGCTTCGACATAGCCCAAAAGAGGACTTCCATCTGCACTACTTGGGGTTCCGACACAAATCAAGGAAATATCAGCCTGCGCAATACAATCCGTTCCATTGGTGGTTGCCCGCAATGTGCCAGCATGGACGGCCTGCTTAATCAATTCAGGCAAGCCAGGTTCCTTGATGGCACAATCCCCCCGATTAATCGCCTCCACTTTGGTCAGATTGGAATCGATACCGACAACATCGTGTCCTAAACGGGCAAAACATGCCGCCGAAACCGTCCCGACATATCCAAGGCCCCAAACTAGAATCCGCATATCATTCTCCCTTTGCGCAATAGCGCCTGATTACAGCACTGGTCATCAGACATCCTCTGACCGGTGGCACTCAACCCGATTTCAATATTATTAAGACGACTGTTCATCCCATACTAACAATTACAACCGTAACGTCTTTACTACCGAGTGCCTGTCACCACGAACATCTGTCCATGCGTATCATGAAACATCCTATCGGCCACTCGAACGATACCGTAAAAAATGGGGAATAAAGGCAACAGGAGAC
>Ga0224496_10001150_pt1 | contig 16850 bp, 19 predicted proteins | sample SF_Jul11_sed_USG_2_FD_168127 | JGI IMG/M metagenome (GOLD analysis project Ga0224496, IMG submission 168127) | Sediment microbial communities from San Francisco Bay, California, United States - SF_Jul11_sed_USGS_8_1 | ecosystem: Environmental > Aquatic > Marine > Sediment | place: USA...
GAAGGTGACGATGATCGTGGAGGTTAGCGGCAAGACCGTGCTCAGGATCGGGTAAGTTTCGTAGGAGACGAAGCGGTCGATGATGTTGCCGACGATCGTCAGGATGACGAAGAGCGTTGCCAGCAGCCCCGGCTGCCAGTCCCAGGTGCGCTCCTGTTTCTTGAAGCTTTCCTGCACGTCCGTGAACAGTGAGTGCGTAAAGAAGATATAGAAGAACGCCCTGACCGGCGGCCAGATGCTAGCGTTGTCGTCTTCCTTGATGAGCTGCCAGTTTTTGTAGAACCAGTAGACGAAGTACAGGGTTAGGGTCAGTATCGAAAGCAGGATGAACTTGTGCGGCGCGACGATGTAGTAGCGTGGTTGATCGCCGGTCGGCGCAGTAACGTCCGCCTCCGGCGGCGCGTAAATAGACTCGGACATCTGCTTCTCCTCAGGTTCTGTTCGTGACAGGTCCAAACGGATACTATTCACTTTTGCCGCGGAACAAAATGTCAGACTTCACAGACTACGCGGAAAAATTCGATATCCTGCTCGACGAGCTCGAGCGCTGGAATCGCAGGGTCAACCTGACGGCGGTTCGCAATCGAGACGAGATGTTCACGGCCCATATCGCCGACAGCCTCGTCGCGCGCCCGTTTCTCGAGGGCCGCACGGTCCTGGACGTCGGCACAGGCCCCGGCTTTCCCGGGCTGCCGCTCGCGATTGTCCAGCCGGATCGGGAGTTCACGCTGCTCGACAGCAATAACAAGAAAATAATGTTCGTGCAGCATGTGGCGGGAATCCTCGGTCTTGGCAACGTCACGGCCGTCAAAGGCCGGGGCGAGGACTATGCACCCGGCCATCGCTTTGATACCGTGATTGCCCGGGCGCTGGCTGCATTGCCACGCCTTGTGGAAATCGCCGGACATCACGTAAGAGAGGACGGGGTGTTTGTGGCGCTGAAGGGGCGCTACCCGACGACAGAATTAGAAGAACTACCGGCTCCGTGGAGCCATGAAGTCGAAGAATTGCATGTGCCGGGTCTTGCAAAGGGCTCGCGGCACGCAGTGCTGTTGCGACGGGCAGGATAGATGACGCGAATAATTGCTGTAGCAAACCAGAAAGGCGGGGTGGGCAAGACCACCACCTGCGTCAACCTGGCTGCGTCGCTTGCCGCCACTCAGCGACGTGTCTTGCTGGTCGATATGGACCCGCAGGGAAACGCGACCATGGGGTGTGGCGTCAACAAGATGGAACTCGAGAATTCGGCCTGCGACGTCTTGCTCGGTGATGCCACGGCGGCCGATACGATTGTATCGCCACCCGAGGGTGGCTTCGCAATTCTGCCCGGCAACGAAGACCTGACGCTTGCCGAAGTTCAGCTGCTGCAGGAAATCGGGCGTGAGATGAAACTCAAGAAGGCGCTGGCCCCGGTGGCGGGGCTGTACGACTTCGTGCTCATTGACTGCCCGCCGTCGATCAACATGCTGACCGTGAATGCGCTGACGGCCGCCGATGGCGTGCTGATCCCGATGCAGTGCGAGTACTACGCGCTGGAAGGGCTGTCGTCGTTGCTGAATACGATCGAGCAGGTGCGCGACTCGGTGAACCCGGAGCTGGAAGTCTTCGGCATCCTGCGGACCATGTTCGACCCGCGCGTCAATCTTTCGAACGAGGTGTCGTTGCAGCTCATCGAACACTTCGACCGCAAGGTTTTCCGTACGGTGGTGCCGCGCAACATCCGACTCGCCGAGGCGCCCAGTTTCGGGCGGCCCGTGCTGTTTCACGACCGGTCGTCGCGCGGCGCGATCGCGTACCTGGCGCTCGCCGGGGAAATCCTGCGCCGCGAAGACGCGCGCATGGCTGAAGCTGTATAACGATTATGACTCCCAAGAAACGACTGGGCCGCGGCCTCGACGCGCTCCTCAGCAAACCAGCCAACAGGACGGCAACGGCATCGAACGACGATCCGTTGACGAGCGAGGAGTCGCTGCGCCATATTCCGGTCGAGCTCCTGCAGCGCGGCCAGTACCAGCCGCGCGTCGACATGCGCCAGGACTCGCTCGAGGACCTGGCAAACTCGATCAGGGCGCAGGGCGTGGTGCAGCCGATCGTCGCGCGGCCGATCTCCGGCAAGGGCAAGGAACAGCGCTATGAAATCGTGGCCGGCGAGCGCCGCTGGCGTGCAGCGCAGCTGGCGGGCCTGGCAGAAATACCGGCGGTTGTTCGCGAGATCCCCGATGAGGCGGCCATTGCCATGGCGCTCATCGAGAACATCCAGCGAGAGAACCTCAACCCGCTGGAAGAGGCCCGCGCGCTCGACCGCCTGATTCGAGAATTCAACCTGACCCACGCCGAGGCGGCGCAGGCCGTGGGCCGCTCGCGCGCCTCGGTGAGCAACCTGCTGCGGCTGCAGGACCTGGCCGAAAAGGTGAAGCCGCTGCTCGAGGACCGGCAGATCGAGATGGGTCACGCACGAGCCCTGCTCGGCATCGCGAGCCCGACGCAACAGCTGGATGCGGCGCGACAGGTGATCAGGAAGAGCCTGTCCGTCCGGGAAACCGAGCGCCTCGTCAAGCGCATGCTCGAGGGCGACAAGCCGAAGCCCGCAAAGAGCGCGCCGAGCAAGAGCGCGGACATCCGGCGCCTCGAAACGGAGGTGTCGGAAAAACTGGGCGCGAAAGTCAGCCTGGATCACGGCGCGAAAGGCAGCGGCAAGCTGGTCATCAGCTACAACAGCCTCGACGAGCTCGACGGCATCCTCAAGCACATCAAATAGGGTGTCAGTCACCCTATTTCCGTTCTAAAGGTGTCAGTCACCCTATTTCCTTTTTCGCCCAGCGGATCGACGCCTGACGTGCCGGCCGCTCAGTGCTTCCACCCTGTCGATAAACGTATCGGTTCCTTCGGGGCGGCCAGTTGAGGTTTGAAGGCGCAGCCTGTTCAGGTCACTGAGTTCCTCAGGTTCTGACAGGTAGGCGGACCAGTTCGATATGACTTCTTGAGTGGGCCGATCGCGAATCAGCCGGTCGCTGGAAATACCGAGATTCCCTCTAGCACTGGACCAGGGCCAGTCCTGGGGCTTTTCAACCAATCCTGAGCGGCACGGGTTGAGCTCGACGTATCGTAGCGCCGACATCGTGTGACTTTCGTCCATCGGAACCGAAAAGAACCGCGCCTGCCAAAGGTGTCCGGTCCATTCGTACCTTTGGTTGGTGTGCTGCGCGTACAGTTTATGCAAAGGACCGAAGAAAGCTGCCAAGCTATTTTCGGCGTGAGGAACCACAATCGCATGAATGTGATTTGGCATCAGACAATAGGCCCAGATCTCGATCGACGACCGGGCGAGCAGGTCCGCAGCCAGGCGAAGATAGTTTTGGTAGTCCAGTTCATCGAAGAAGGTCTTTTGTCGACGAACCCCGCGTTGCGTAACGTGGTGTGGATAGCCGGGAACAACCAATCGGCGAAATCGGGCCATGGCTCAATCCTGAGCGAGAATTTCGAAAGCAAATATCGCAAGACGACGGCCAGATCGCAGCCGGAAAAACTAAGGCGAATGTCGAAATAGGGTGACTGACACCTTTAGAAAGGAAATAAGGTGACTGACACCGTATTTAGGCGGCGGAGTTGGGGGCTGCTTCCTTTGACGAGTAGACGCGGCGGATGATCGACGGGATTACGGCCTCCGAGATCAGGAACCCCTGCATCTTGTCGCACTGGATCGTCTTCAGGAACTCGAAGGTCTTCTCGTCTTCGACGCCCTCGGCGCAGACGGACATGCCCAGGTTGTGCGCCAGACCGGTCACGGCGGCGAGTACCGCCAGGGCCGTCCTGTTGTTCTGGGCCCGCTTCAATGCCGTGGCGTGAATCTTGATCTCATCGAACGGCAGGTGCTCGAACGTCCCCAGCGATGACGCCGCCACGCGGAAGTCGTCCAGGCAGATGCGGAATCCGTGGTTGCGCAGGGACTTGATCGTCGCGAGGTGCGGAGCCGAGGTGTCCGCCAGGTCCTGCTCGATGACCTCGAACGTGAAATTGGCGCACTCGAGACCCGCCTCCTTGACGATGTCGCGATACGTGCCAGCAAGGTCCGGGATACCGAGCTGGCTCGATGCCAGGTTGATACAGGAATTCAGCACCACGCCCTGGTTTCGCCACTTCACCTGCTGTTTTGCCGCCTCGTGCAGCACGAACTCGCTGAGTTTCGGCATCAGTCCGAAGGCCTCGGCTTCCGGCAGAAACTCGAGCGGACCGATCAGCCCGTGTTCCCTGTGGTGCCAGCGAATCAGCGCCTCCGCTTCGCGCGTCAGCCATTCGTGACCGGCGCTCCTCTCAACCTTGGGCTGGTACCGCAGCACAATCTGACCGTTCTCGAGAGCGCTCTCCAGCTCCTGGCGGGACACACGAAGCATGCGCCGACGGCAGCGGCGCGCAGACGCACTCAGCCTGTCGAAGTCGAAATTGCTGCCGATCCACTCGATATTGTCGTAGCTGGCCAGCTTATCCACGAGCTCCGCCTGCCGGCTGCTGCGCAGGGAGGCCCGGTCGGCGGCAACAATCACGCCAAAAGGTGCGCGGTCCTTGGCCGCCCTGAGCGTGCGCACGAACTCGGAGGTCACCTCGTTCTCGGTCAGCAACACGATTCGGCGGGACCGGCCCAGCATGAGCTCGCCGAAAGTTGCCGGGCTTGCGAAGAAGCTCAACGTAAAGCTCATCTCCCGAACGACGTCGTTCAGGGTCCGGTTGGCACGAATTGTTTCACTGGCAATCAACAACATAGCGTTAAGTTAAGAGGCAATTGATGGCCTATTTATACGCTGAGACGGTGGTCCCATATGTGTTCTGTGTCGCACTGGAAGAAATCTGTCGGAACCCCATCAAATTCCGGGAAAAAGCCTCTGTACCTGCCTTTTTCCAGACAGGGTTTTTTGTTGCCATGCCACATGGCGGCCTCTATAATGCGCACGCAATTCGCAGGCCCGCCTGGAAGAATCACACCACATGCGCCACCCGCCGCCGGCCAATACCGATGGAAGTGGCGTTTTTAGTGCCGGAGGCATAGAGAAATGGATCTCACTGTTCCCCGGGTCCTCATGTGGCAGTTTCTCGTCGGGGCGGCCCTGGCCGCAGTCCTCCTGGGCGTCTTCGGCAAGGTGGCGGGTTACTCTGCAATGCTGGGGAGCCTGACCGCCGTGCTGCCGAACGCGTTCCTGGCCTTGCGGTTGATGGCACCACGCCGGGATCCGAGGGCACAGTCGCTGATGCGGGCAGTCTGGATTGGCGAGGTAGGAAAACTGGCGCTGACCGTGATCTTGTTCGTTCTCGTGTTTGCGCTGGTCAGGCCGCTTTCACCAGCGGCACTTTTTGCAGGATTCATAGTTACGCAGATGGTGGTCTTGTCAGGCCTCCTGATGCGCGGCCCGACAGATACGGAAACGAGTAACACGAATGGCAGCTGAAGGCGGACACGGCCCACAAACGTCAGGCGATTATATTTCTCATCACCTGCAAAACCTGCAGGTGTGCAAGGACGAAACCGGTGAATGGGTCTGGAACGTCTGCGCCGGCAACCCGATGGCGATTAACGTCGACTCGATGTTCTGGTCCGTGCTCCTCGGCCTGGTTTTCTGTTTCATGTTCTGGCGCGTCGCCAAGCGGTCGTCGGCCGGCAGGCCCACCAAGTTCCAGGCGGCCGTCGAGATAATCGTCGAGTTCGTCGACTCGAGCGTCAAAGACACCTTTCACGGCAAGAGTAACCTGATCGCACCCCTCGGCCTGACGATTTTCGTCTGGGTCTTCCTGATGAACCTCATGGACCTGGTCCCGGTCGACTGGATTCCGATGGCCTCGGCCGCCATAGGCATCCCGTACATGAAGGTCGTGCCGTCAACGGACGTCAACATCACCTTTGGCATGTCGATCGCCGTCTTCTTCCTGATCATCTTCTACACGATCAAGAACAAGGGCGTTACCGGCTTTATCGGTGAGCTGACGCTGCACCCGATCGCGCCGCCGACCAGGGGTCTCGGCCTGATCGCCGCGCCATTCATCATCGCGTTTAACCTCATTCTCGAGAGCGTCGCATTGCTGGCCAAGCCCGTCTCGCTGTCGCTGCGACTCTTCGGCAACATGTTTGCCGGCGAACTGATTTTTATCCTGATCGCGTTGCTCGGGTTGTGGCAGCTGCCGCTGCATTTCGGTTGGGCCGTTTTCCACGTCCTGATCGTGACGCTGCAGGCCTTTATCTTCATGATGCTGACGATCGTCTACCTGAGCCTGGCGTCAGAATCACACTAAACAATTTTGCTTTAAATTCAATAAGTAGGACTTGATCCTCCGTAGGAGAAACTGATGGAAACTGTTATTGGCTTCACGGCTATCGCTGTTGCACTTCTGATCGGCCTCGGCGCCCTCGGCGTTGGTATCGGCATGGGCCTTCTGGGCGGCCGCTTCCTTGAAGGTGCCGCACGTCAGCCGGAGCTGGCCCCGATGCTGCAGACCAAGATGTTCATTGTCGTCGCACTGCTCGACGCCGTCGCGATGATCGGTGTCGGTATCGCACTGTTCTTTGCCTTCGCAAACCCGTTCATCGGTCAGCTGCAGGCTGCACAGGCCTCAGTAGGCGGTTAAATAATTCCCGTCGCTTCAGCGACCGGCTTTATCGGGACATTTAGGAGTCTCTAGTGGACATTAATATGACTCTCATCGGTCAGACGATCGCCATGATCGTGTTTGTCTGGTTCTGCATGAAGTTCATCTGGCCGCCGATTCTCAAGGCGCTCGAAGAGCGCCAGCAGCAGATCGAAGAAGGTCTCGCCGCGGCCGACAAGAGCCAGGAGAAACTGGTCGAGGCGCAGGCCCAGGCTGACGAGATCGTCAGCGAGGCACGCCAGCAGGCTACCGGCATTCTGGACCAGGCCCATGCACGCGCCAACGAGATCGTTGCCGAGGGCAAGAGCGCCGGCGTCAAGGAGCGTGAGCGTCAGCTTCTCGCCGCGAAGGCTGAGATCGAGCAGGAAGCCAACAAGGCGCGCGAAGAGCTGCGCGGCCAGGTTTCGGCGATCGCCATCGCTTCGGCTGAGAAGATCCTGATGCGCGAGATCGACGGCAGGGCGCACGACGATATCCTGGGCAAGCTTGCGCAGGAGCTCTAGCTAAATGGCGGATAACAACACGGTAGCAAGGCCCTACGCCCAGGCGCTGTTCGACGTCGCCCAGGAAAACAACGTCCTGGCCGAGGTTTCCGATTCGCTGGCGACAGCCAGGGCGCTGCTGGAAGACGGGCAGGTCGTCGCATACCTGGCGACGCCGGCACTCAGCGATGACGAGCGGCTGACGTTCCTGCAAGGCCTTTTCGGACAAGTCAGCGGCGCAGGCACCATGCTCGCCGGTGGCAGTCAGCACGGCACGAACTTCCTGAAGCTTCTGCTCGAGAACAAGCGAGTCGGGGTACTGCCGGAAATCGCCGAGCACTTCGCGGCGCTCAAGGCGGATGTGGAGAACAGCGTCGACGCGGTCGTGACGGCGGCCGCGCCGCTCAGTAAGGAACAGGAACAGGAAATCGCCAGCTCGCTCAAGAAGCGCCTGGGCCGGGAAATCCGCCTGTCGACCGTAATAGATGAAAACCTCATTGGTGGTGCTGTGATCCGCGCCGGCGATGTCGTAATTGATGGATCACTGCGTGCAAGGCTTGAAGGTCTTGCACACGCATTGGTCAAATAAGAGGAAAAGGAAATGGCACTCAAAGCTTCTGAAATCAGCACGCTGATTAAAGAACGCATCGAGAACTTCGAGGCTTCCGCGGAAGCGCGTGACGTCGGCACCGTAATCGCGGTAACCGACGGCATTGTGCGCATCCACGGCCTGGCCGACGCTCGCTACGGCGAGATGCTCGAGTTCCCGCAAAACACCTTCGGTATGGCGCTTAACCTCGAGCAGGACTCGGTCGGTGCGGTTGTCCTGGGTGACTACAAGCACATCTCGGAAGGTGACACGGTCAAGACGACGGGACGCATTCTCGAGGTACCGATTGGTGAAGCACTGCTGGGTCGTGTTGTCGACTCGTTGGGCAACCCGATCGACGGCAAGGGTCCGATCGAAACCGATCTCACCGCGCCGATCGAGAAGGTTGCACCAGGCGTCATCGAGCGCCAGTCAGTCAGCCAGCCCGTGCAGACGGGCCTGAAGTCGATCGACTCGATGGTGCCGATCGGCCGTGGCCAGCGCGAGCTGATCATCGGCGACCGCCAGACGGGCAAGACCGCCGTTGCCGTCGACACGATCATCAACCAGCGTGGTACAGGCATCAAGTGCATCTACGTTGCCATCGGCCAGAAGGCCTCTTCGATCGCGGGTGTTGTTCGCAAGCTCGAGGAAGAGGGCGCGCTGGAGCACACGATCATCGTTGCCGCCGCTGCTGCCGACAGCCCCGCGATGCAGTACATCGCCCCGTATGCCGGTGCCTCGATGGGCGAGTACTTCCTCGACAAGGGCGAAGACGCGCTGATCATTTTCGACGACCTCACGAAACAGGCATGGGCCTACCGCCAGGTATCGCTGCTGCTGCGTCGTCCGCCGGGCCGTGAGGCGTATCCGGGCGACGTCTTCTACCTGCACTCCCGTCTGCTCGAGCGCGCGTCGCGCGTCAATGCCGAGCATGTCGAGAAAGTGTCGGGTGGGAAGGTCAAGGGCAAGACCGGCTCGATGACCGCGCTGCCGATCATTGAAACGCAGGCCGGTGACGTATCGGCTTTCGTACCGACCAACGTAATCTCGATTACCGACGGCCAGATCTTCCTGGAGACCGACCTCTTCAACGCAGGTATCCGCCCGGCCATCAACGCCGGCCTGTCGGTATCGCGTGTAGGTGGCGCGGCACAGACCAAGATCATCAAGAAGCTCGGCGGCGGCGTGCGTCTCGCACTCGCCCAGTATCGCGAGCTCGCGGCCTTCGCGCAGTTCGCCTCCGATCTCGATGCGGCCACACGCCAGCAGCTCGAGCGTGGTGAGCGCGTTACCGAGCTCATGAAGCAGAAACAGTACTCGCCATTGTCGGTTGCCGAAATGGCGCTGTCGCTGTACGCGGCCAACGAAGGCTATATCGACCCGGTGCCTGTGCTCAAGGTTGTCGACTATGAAGAGGCCCTGCATGACTTCGCACGCGCGAACAACCAGGCAGACCTCGACGCGATAAACGAGTCTGGCGACTACAACGACGACATCGCTGCAACGCTCAAAGGCATCTGCGACGCATTTGCCGAGAAAGGCGCTTACTAGGAGTTGGACTCGTAATTGTAGTCCTGCACGAATCAGCCATGCCCAAATCGAACAGAGTAGAGAGCTAATATGGCCGGCGAAAAGGAAATCCGCTCGAAGATTGCTTCTGTAAAGAACATGCAGAAGATCACGAGCGCGATGGAAAAGGTCGCGGCGAGCAAGATTCGCAAGGCCCAAAGGCAGATGGAAGCGTCGCGCCCTTACGCGGAGCGTATTCGTCGCGTGGTCGGTCACCTTGCGTACGCCAACTCCGAGAGCAAGCATCCGTTCTTGAACGAGCGCGAAGTCAGGCGCGTCGGTTACATCGTTATCTCGACCGACCGCGGTCTTTGCGGTGGCCTCAATGCCAACCTGTTCAAGACGATGATCGGCGAGATCGCGGATTGGCGGGAAAAGAACGTTGCGGTCGATCTTGTGCTGGTCGGTGCCAAAGCGGTGGCGTTCTTCCGTCGCATGGGCGGCAGCGTTCTGGGTACGGCGACGCACCTCGGTGACAAGCCGAGCGTCAACGACCTGATCGGTTCGATCAAGATCATGTTGGACGCCTATGAGGACGGAAAGATCGACCAGCTCTATGTCGTGCACAACGAGTTTGTGAATTCGATGACACAGACGCCCCGCGTCCTGCAGTTGCTGCCCGCCAAGGGCCTTGCCAGCGACGAGGCCAGCCTCCAGGAGCATTGGGACTACATCTACGAGCCCGAGGCCAGCGAGCTGCTCGATCACGTATTGATGCGCTACATCGAGTCACAGGTTTACCGCGCTGCGGTTGAAAACTTCGCCTGCGAGATGGCGGCGAAAATGGTTGCGATGAAGTCCGCTACGGACAACGCCGGCGAAATCATCGATGGACTGCAGCTGCAGTACAACAAGGCTCGCCAGGCAGCAATCACCCAAGAAATTTCAGAAATTGTCGGCGGCGCGGCCGCTGTATCAGGTTAGAGGACCTACTAATGAGCACTGGAACTACTGTGCAGGTTATCGGCGCTGTTGTGGACGTGAAGTTCCCGGCGGGCCACATTCCGAAGGTATACGATGCACTCGTCATTGACGAGGCTGAGATTACACTCGAAGTTCAGCAGCAACTGGGCGACGGCGTTGTTCGCACTATCGCGATGGGTTCTTCGGAAGGCCTGAAACGTGGAATGGACGTCAGCAACACCGGTAGCGCCATTACGGTGCCGGTCGGTGAGAAGACGCTGGGCCGTATCATGGACGTACTTGGCCGCCCGATCGATAACAAGGGTGACATCGGTGCGGAGCAGCACCTGCCGATTCACCGCGCAGCGCCTTCTTACGAAGACCAGGCCGCGACGACCGAGCTGCTCGAGACGGGCATCAAGGTTATCGACCTGATCATGCCGATCGCCAAAGGCGGTAAAGTCGGACTGTTCGGCGGTGCCGGCGTCGGCAAGACGGTGACGCTCATGGAGCTCATCCGCAATATTGCGCATGAGCACTCGGGCTACTCAGTGTTCGCCGGTGTCGGCGAGCGAACTCGTGAAGGTAACGACTTTTACCACGAGATGACCGAGTCGAAGGTTATCGACAAGGTGTCGCTGGTCTACGGCCAGATGAACGAGCCTCCCGGCAACCGCCTGCGCGTTGCACTGACGGGCCTGACGATGGCCGAAGCCTTCCGCGACGAAGGCCGCGACGTCCTCATGTTCATCGACAACATCTACCGTTACACGCTCGCCGGAACGGAAGTGTCCGCGCTGCTCGGCCGCATGCCGTCGGCCGTGGGTTACCAGCCGACGCTGGCCGAGGAGATGGGTGTCCTCCAGGAGCGCATTGCTTCGACGAAGACCGGATCCATCACCTCCTTCCAGGCCGTTTACGTACCTGCCGACGACCTGACCGACCCGTCACCGGCAACGACCTTTGCGCACCTTGACGCAACGCTCGTACTGTCGCGTAACATCGCCGAGCTGGGTATCTACCCGGCCGTAGACCCGCTCGATTCGAGCTCGCGAATTCTCGATCCGCTCGTCATCGGCCAGGAGCACTATGACTGTGCGCGTGGCGTGCAGGCGGTATTGCAGCGCTACAAGGAGTTGCAGGACATCATCGCAATTCTGGGTATGGACGAGTTGTCGGAAGAAGACAAGCAGATCGTCAACCGCGCACGCAAGATCCAGAAATTCCTGTCGCAGCCCTTCTTCGTCGCCGAAGTCTTCACGAACTCGCCGGGTAAATACGTGACCCTGGCCGAGACGATTCGTGGCTTCAACGGCATCGTCGCCGGCGACTACGATCACATTCCGGAGCAGGCGTTTTACATGGTCGGCACCATCGACGAAGCTGTCGAGAACGCGCCGAAGTACCAGTAATCAGCTGAGAAGAACTAATGGCTACTATTCAGGTCGACATCGTATCCGCGGAAGGCGAAATCCACTCCGGCGAAGCCGTGATGGTGTTCGCGCCCGCGTCCATGGGTGAGGTTGGCATCGCGCCACGTCACGCACCGATGCTGACGACCCTGAAGCCCGGTGAAGTGCGGGTCCAGGACGCCGACGGCAAGGAAGAGACTTTCTATATCACGGGCGGCATGCTCGAGGTGCAACCGAAGCTTGTTACTGTGCTGGCCGACACGGCCCTGCGCGGTGACCAGCTCGACGAAGCGGCGGCACTGGCCGCCCAGCAGAGCGCCGAGAAAGCCCTCGAGGGCGCCGCCGACGAAACGGACGTCGCCCGCGCCCAGGCCGAACTCGCCGAAGCGCGTGCGCGTTACCGCGCCGCCCAGAAGCTGAAAGGCAAGCGCTAGTACCAACCCCGGACGGCCTGGCATCAGCCAACACTCAGGTGTCCATCAGTTTCCTGGCTGCCAAACACGCGATGATCGTCATGGGGAGAACCGGCCCGGGAGGACCGCCATGACACAAAACACTTTTGCAGCCAGCATCCTTTTTGCCCTGCTCGCGATGGGGCTTTCTTGCGAAACGGCGCGCGGCCATGAGCCCGGCCCGCCAGCGCGCGGCGTGCGTTGGGACATCTCGCTCGACGTACCCACCTGGCCCGGGTTGAGGGACTTGCAGCCGGAAGGCGCCGGCGCCTTCGACCCTGTCGGCATTGGTCTCGGCGGATCGATTCACTGGCCCGTCACGCGGTCCGCCGGCAGCGAGCTCCTGATCGGCTTCGACGGCAGCATCGCCGTGACCGGCAGTAGCATCAGGGGAGATTTCGAAACCCTGCAGGCCCGGCAGCTATACCTCGGCGCGTCGGCAAAGTGGCTGCTCGGCGAGCGGCACAAGGTTTCGCTGGATGCAGGAATCGGTTACCACATGGTCGACATGGCACAGGTCGATGTCCAATGGTATGGCACGTACGAGTTCGAGCACTGGAGCTCGGGAAGGCCCGGTGGCTACATCGGCGCAACCTGGGACATCGGTGCGAGCCGACCGGACAATAACAGCGGACTGTTCGTGGCCATCAAAGTCCACTTCGCCGATTTCGGGCGCGTGTACGACGAAGAATTCTCACCCTCGTGGAGTGTTCTGGGAGCCGATGCGGGGACGCTCGACGGTCCGCTTTATTTGCTTCGTATCGGCTACAGCGCGCGGTAGTTCCAGGAGCCGATGATACGGGTCTGCGGCCGGTGGTCTCGCAGATGCACGCGCTGCCAGTCTCTGAACGCCGGAATGCGGACTTCTGCGGGTACCTGCCAATGATTGCGGCCGAAGTAGCGCACGGTGTATTCGTCCAGGAAGCCGGCGTCACGAACCCTTAACAGTTCGTCGAGGTAGGCATCGCTGGCGGCAGCGTGTTCGGCGCGCTGCTCCTCCCAGGTATCGAGCAGGTGCTGTCTCGCCGTTAACTCGCAGCCGTAGTTGCTGTTGCGCGCCGGATTGTCGCCGCCCATCTCGAGCTGGCAGGCGCTCCTGACGAGACTGTAGGTAACCCAGCTCTGCAGCACGGGGTCGTCATCGCTGTAGGCCCGCGGGGCGAGGTAAAACGTATCGCCGTCGGTCACGCCATCACGCGTGTAGATTGCCGTGTTACAGCCGCACAGGCTTACGAGCACCAAAATCGACAGAAATCGCATGGTTGCAGCATACGTCACGAGAATTAACGAGACCTGAAGCAAGTTCGCAGATACCGACTTCATGTATCATGCGCAGGCTAAGAATCAAGGAGTTATGCGGCTTGGGCCTATCCACCATCATCCTCGCAGCCGGCCAGGGCACGCGCATGCGCTCGGACCTGCCAAAAGTGCTGCAGCCGCTGGCCGGACGCCCGTTGCTGGGCCACGTCCTCGACTGCGCCGCGGCCCTGTCGGCGGACGACGTCTGCGTGGTTTACGGGCATGGCGGTGATGCGGTCAAGAACGCATTCCCCGACGAATCGCTGCGCTGGGTGCTGCAGGCCGAGCAACTCGGCACCGGTCATGCGCTGCAACAGGCGATACCGGACACGCCGGACAGCAACCGGGTACTGGTGCTTTTCGGAGACGTGCCGCTGCTGACCCCCGCGACCTGCCAACGCCTTCTCGACGAGACCCCGGCTGGGGACATCGCGGTTCTCACCGTGGATATGGAGGATCCGACGGGCTACGGCCGCATCATTCGCGAGGGCAGCAAGGTCAGCTGCATCGTCGAGGAAAAAGATGCCGGGCCGGAAGAAAAGGCCGTGCAAGAGATCAACACGGGTGTCCTCGTGGGTCCGGCTGACAAATTCAGGCACTGGCTGGCGGATCTTGGCAACGACAACGCACAGGGCGAGTATTATCTGACCGACGTGATCGCCATGGCCGTCAATGACGGTGTGGCCGTTCATGGGGTGAAGGCTGACAACTGGACAGAGGTGATGGGCATTAACGACAAGAAACAACTGGCGGAGGCCGAAAGAGCACTCCAGGCACGGCTGGTCGATGAGCTCATGGCGCAGGGCGTTGGCTTTGCCGACCCGGCCCGCGTCGACATCCGCGGCTCATTGCGGTGTGGCAAGGATGTCTTCATCGATATCAACGCGGTCTTCGAAGGCGATGTCGAACTCGGCGACGGTGTGAAGATCGAATCGAACAATCTCGTTCGCGACAGCAAGCTCGGCGCGGGAGCTCTCGTTCACTCGAACTGCCACATCGAAGGCGCGACCACGGGCACTAACTGCGAAATCGGGCCGTTTGCTCGACTGCGGCCAGGCGCCGAGTTGGCGAACGACGTAAAGATCGGTAACTTCGTCGAGGTCAAGAAGAGCACCATCGCCGATGGCAGCAAGGTGAATCACCTGACCTACATCGGTGACGCGGAGATCGGCAAGAACGTGAACGTTGGTGCGGGAACGATTACCTGCAACTACGACGGCGTCAACAAGCACAAGACGGTTATTGGTGACCGCGCATCCATCGGCTCTAACGTCAACCTCGTTGCCCCGGTAAGCGTCGGCAGCGGCGCGACGATCGGCGCGGGTTCGACCATATCGAAGCACGCGCCGGCAGACGAACTGACAGTCGCGCGCAGCAAACAGATAACGATTCCAGGATGGAAGAGACCGACCAAGAAGGAAACAAGATAGATGTGTGGAATTGTCGGTGCGGTCGCCGAGAAAGACATTGTCCCGATACTTATCGAAGGCCTGCGACGCCTGGAATACCGTGGCTATGATTCAGCGGGTGTGGCGGTGCTTCGCGATGACGGCTCGATCGGTCTCAGCCGCACGGTAGGCAAGGTCGCCGAGCTCGATGCGAAGCTCAAGAAGACCCCGCTGCTCGGAAACACAGGGGTTGCGCACACGCGGTGGGCGACGCATGGAGGCGTGACGGAGGCCAATGCGCATCCGCATCTGTCTGGCGGTCGTGTTGCCGTCATTCACAACGGCATCATCGAGAACTTCCAGCCGATCAAGGACGAAATGCTGGCAAAGGGCTATGTCTTTGAGTCCGAGACCGATACCGAGGTTGCCGCGCACCTGGTGCACGACTACCTGAAGCAGGGGCTCGACCTGGTGGAAGCGGTCGGCAAGGCGGTGGAGCGCTTCGAAGGCGCTTACGCGCTGCTGGTCATCGATGCCGAAGACCCCGACCGGATCGTCGTGAGCCGCGTCGCGAGTCCGCTGGTCATTGGTCTGGGTGACGGCGAGAACTTCGTCGCGAGCGGCGTACCCGCCTTGCTGCCGGTTACGCAACGATTCATCTACCTGGAGCAGGGCGATCTCGCCGAGATTCGCCGAGACGGTGTGCGCATCGTCGACTCGGCGGGTAAGGAGGTCACGCGCGAGGTTCATGAAACCGAGTGGGACAGCGCGTCGGCTGAAAAGGCGCCGTACGAGCATTTCATGCTGAAAGAGATCTTCGACCAGCCAAGCGCGCTGGCGGATACGCTCTACGGACGTGTTGCAAACCAACGCGTCATTCCCGAGTCGCTTGGGGAAAAGGCAAACGAGTTACTCGGGCGCGTCGAGAATATTCATATCGTCGCCTGCGGCACGAGCTATAACGCGGGCTGTGTCGGCAAGTACTGGATCGAGGCGATAGCAGGCGTGCCGACGCACGTGGAGATCGCGAGCGAGTATCGCTATCGGAAGGTCTTCGTACCGAAAAACTCGCTGTTCGTTACCTTGTCGCAGTCGGGCGAGACAGCGGATACGCTGGAAGCGCTGCGCATGGCAAAAAGGCTTGGCTACATTGGCACGCTAACGATCTGCAACAGCGCGCACAGCTCGATGGTGCGCGAGTCGGACCTCGTCATGATGACGCAAGCCGGGCCGGAGATCGGTGTCGCGAGTACCAAGGCATTTACGACACAGTTGCTTTCCATTCTGCTGGTCACCCTGATGATGGCGAAGCACCGTGGCATGTCTGTCGACAAAGAGAAGGATTTCGTCGCCAACCTTACACACGCGGCCGCTGCATCGGATTCGACGCTCAAGATGAGCGACGAACTCAAGGAGCTGGCAAAAGACTTTGCGGACAAGCAACACACGTTGTTCCTCGGGCGCGGGCCGATGTGGCCGATCGCCATGGAAGGTGCGCTGAAGCTGAAGGAGATTTCCTACATTCACGCCGAGGCTTATGCGGCGGGCGAGCTCAAGCACGGACCGCTGGCGCTGATCGATGAGGAAATGCCGGTTGTCGTCGTCGCGCCGAACAATGAATTGCTGGATAAGCTGAAATCCAACATGCAGGTTGTACGAGCACGGGGCGGCCAGCTGTATGTATTCGCCGATGCGGATACGGGTATTGAAAGCGAAGAAGGCATGAAAGTCATCAAGATGCCGCATGCCGACAGGCTGATCGCGCCGATTGTCTATACGGTGCCATTGCAGCTACTGGCCTATCACGTTGCGGTGCTAAGGGGCACGGATGTGGACCAGCCGCGCAACCTGGCAAAGAGCGTCACGGTCGAGTAAGCGCCGCAGCGTCTACATGGTTGTTGGTCCCGGGTAATAAACAATTGAAGGATGAATAAAGAGTTGAAACTTCCCGACATGCCTGGGAATAAAGGCTTCAAGAAACCATGGTTGTGAAATGCCCAGGGGCTTATTGGGTTCAGGAATAGCCGCACGTCCTGAGTGGCAGCTTTTTCCAAGAGCGGCCGCCTGAACGTCTTGTTTGGGGAAATTGAAAACTTCCGAAATCGGCCATGAGCAGCCATTGG
>Ga0224496_10001151_pt1 | contig 16844 bp, 17 predicted proteins | sample SF_Jul11_sed_USG_2_FD_168127 | JGI IMG/M metagenome (GOLD analysis project Ga0224496, IMG submission 168127) | Sediment microbial communities from San Francisco Bay, California, United States - SF_Jul11_sed_USGS_8_1 | ecosystem: Environmental > Aquatic > Marine > Sediment | place: USA...
CCTTCGCCTGATCGCCAAGCAGCGGTTCGATATTCCAACCGATCGCGGGAGCGTCGTACCCGAGCCAGGCCACCACTGCAATCTCCTGGTTCATGGATCTGGCAACGGCCACCAGCCCACGAGCGTGAGAGGCAACGGCCTCAAACGTCCCGATCTCGCTGCCAATGCCAGGAACAAAAACACCGATTCCGGTGGCCGCGTCGATATCACCAACGACTTCGATCATTTGGCCGTCGCCGGCTGCATCAAACCAGACAAAGGTGCGATCAGACCCGAGCCACGCTTCCAGCAATTGAAGGCGGCCGGACGAAAGCTCACCGATTTCAGCTGAGCTGGATCGGAGGCGATCGGCCTCGATCCTCATGAGGCGCCGGGTAGCCAACGCTCGCCAGGCCAGTGGCAGCCCGTCCGTTGAGGCAACCATGTGAGGGTCGGTCAAGGCAAGCCGACGTCCAATCTCGCTCGGCAAGGCTGCAGACACAGCTGCCACCTGAACGGGCGAAAGCTCCTTCAACGCAGCCAACCAAGCCCGTTCGTGGTCGGCCGATCTCCGGAGTAGAGCGTCGAGACGCGGGTCGTTGTCCGATCCAGTAAAAGCGTCTACCTGCCCCCAGAGAGCCGCCAGTTCCAACCGGCGATCCCATGCCGACGACCAACCTTCGACATTGACTTGACCGGCAGTGATTTCGCCGAGAAACGCGGCCCGCCGCCCGAGATCCGCCGCCCGTGCCTCGCTCTCGGCACCAACCCGACCGAGCGCCCCAACCGCGCTCGACGAGCGGTGGGTCCTGGCAAGTGCCTCATTGGCTGCGAATACGGTGTCGTCCAGGTCGGCGGCAATCCGGGTCAACCATCCGGCCAGTGAGAACAGCTCATCACGATCAAACCGATAACTCATCCAACGCGCAGAATAACGTAAAAATATACAAACTATCAACCAATGCCTCATGCCCGAACGACAAGGAAGCATCCCCTGATAGGTTGATACCACGATGACCGAACTTGACGACTTCCGCGCCCAAAAAGATGAGTTTTTCGCAACCGGCAACTCCCCACTTGAACCGGGCGCGAGTTTTGAGGGTCTCACTTACTTCCCCGAGTCCGACGCGCTTCGATTCAAGGTTCCGCTCGAGCCGTCAACCGGAGGCGAACTCGCCGTTGGGACCAGCGACGATCAAACCAGGATCTATCAGCGAGCCGGGATCGTCCGATTTCAGATCAACGGCACAGATACTCAATTGACGTTGCTCCATCACATCGGCGACGACGGATACTTCGTACCATTCCGGGATGCGACCTCCGGAACAGAAACCTACGGAGCCGGACGGTATCTCGATCTCGACCTCGAAGTAGACGGGATGGTCTCACTTGATTTCAACCTGGCTTACAACCCCTACTGCGCCTATTCGGAGGCGTATTCGTGCCCGCTCCCGCCCCAGGAAAACTGGTTGACGGTGCCGATCGAGGCTGGCGAAAAAACCTATACGGCTGAGATGGACTAATCCACGTCAGCCCACCGCGCGATGGCCCTAACCATCTCCGCATGGTGGGTAAGCGGCCCCTCATGTCGGGCACCGACGAGTTCACAGACGATCGCCCCCATAAGTCGACTGGCGAGGTCGTATTGGGCCCTGGTCGGCACGAGTTGATCCTTCGTGTTCACGACCACGAGGGCCGGGGCGGTGATTGACGAAACCCAGTCCCGAGAGTCGAACCCCCTGGCTGCAAAACCGGCTGCCCAATACGATTCGGGATCTCGCCCGATCGACTGAAGCCAGAAGTGTTGGGCCTCATTCGGAGCGATCGCCCCAACCCGCTCGAGGTATTTCGTGCGGACGTATGAGACTTCCGAGCGCGTTACCCGCTCAACTCCCCGGGCCACATAAAAGGCCAACCAGCTGAGCGCGCCGCCCATCGAACCCCCGATTGAGACGTGCGCCGCCGTGCCGCCCAATCCGATCTTGCCAACGAGGTCAGGGCGCCGATACGCCAACTCTTGAACGATCATCCCACCCATCGAATATCCAAAGACGGCCACCGAGGCCAAGCCGAGGGTATCGAGGACCCCGGCGAGATCGTCAGCGGCGTCGGCAATCTCGTACGAACTCCTCACGGCATCCGACTTGCCGGCGTCACGGTTGTCCACGGCAATAACGCGAAACTCCGTGGCGAGCGCCGGCAGGATACGGGCATAAATGACGTTCGACGCATCGCCCCACCCGTGGACCAGCACGATCGGGGTGCCATCGACGGGACCGGCCTCACGAATGAACACTTCGCGACCATTGACAAATACGGTTCGGCCGCCGATGGGCATTGGATGGATCTGATTGGGTTCGAACGAAGGTCGGAGCTCTGGTCCGAACATCCGCCAAAACACAAAGACGGCGGCCAACTTCTTCAAAAAACTCATCGAAGGTCGTCCCTCGCGAAGACAAACTCGTCGACCGGATGACCGCCCATCAGGTGCTCGTCGATGATGCGATCCATAACCGCCACCGTGACCGAGTGATACCAGACGCCTTCCGGGTACACGACGGCAATCGGCCCCATCTCGCAGATGCGCAGACAGTCGACCTTGTTTCGCAAAACCGAGCCGGTACCGGCAACCGCTCCGGTCGGTGGCAGGGCCGGCTGGGCCTGCCAGATCGGTGGAGCGCTCGTGGCGCCGGCTTGTTTGAGGCGGGTCTTGAGGTGACGCCATACCTGGTTCGTTTCCGCCGTGGGAGCGCATTTGGCCGTGGTCTGGTCGGCGCACAGAAAGATGTGTCTCTGGATCTGGCCGATCGATAGCGCCTCGGCAATCAATTCGATTCGGTCCGTCGACATGGCCGGGAGTCTAGGAGGGTTAGCGGACGAGGCGGATCTCGCCTGACTCGCCGCCCTGGATCTCACCGATGACAGCACTTTCGTAGCACTCGTGCTCATCGAGTCGATCGAGTAATTCCTGCGCTTCGGCCGGGGGAACGCAGATCAACAGGCCTCCGCTGGTCTGGGCATCGGCCAACAGCCTCAACCAGGAATCTTCGACGTCGGATGACACGTGTGGCACCACCGCGTCAAGGTTCCGTTGACTCCCACCGGGAAAAAAGCCTGCTTCCAGGAGTTCTTCAACGCCATCCATCAGCGGAACCTGGTCCACTTCGATGACGGCACTCACTCCGGCGGAGGTGAGGAGTTCCCTGAGGTGACCAAGCAGACCGTACCCTGTAACGTCCGTACAGGCATGAGCGTTGACTGCCGCCATCGCTTGCGAAGCGCCGGCGTTGAGTTCGGCCATGGTCTCTATGGCATATCGGGCGAGATCGTCGCTGACTTTCCCCGCTTTGAGGGCTGTGGTGATGATCCCGGTGCCGATCGGTTTGGTGAGGATTAGCTGATCGGCAGGACGGGCACCGGCATTGGTCTGCAATCGACCGGGTTCGACAATGCCGGTGACCGCAAAGCCATACTTCGGCTCCGGATCATCTATGGAGTGTCCACCAACTACCGTGCAACCCGCCTCTTCCATGATCGAGAGGCCGCCTTCGATCACTCGCTCGAGGACATCGAAGCCGATGACCCCCCGTGGCCAACCGACGAGTTGGAGAGCGGTAAGTGGATCTCCTCCCATGGCGTACACGTCCGACAGCGCATTGGCCGCGGCGATTCGTCCCCAATCGAACGGGTCGTCGACGATCGGCGTGAAGAAGTCCACGGTCTGGACGAGCGCATCGCCCCCGGGCGCCATGAAGACGCCGGCATCGTCGGCATACTCGATCCCGACAATCAAGTCAGGATGTTCGGTGGCAGGAGAGCCATGCATGGGACGCAGAACCTGCGCCAACTCAGCAGAGCTGAGCTTGCAAGCTCAACCGGCGCCGTGAGAATAAGCGGTCAGCCGCTCGGACATCAATCCCTTCCTGGACGGTCAGAAACCCGTGCCGGTTCCTGACTGTCTCCGGAAGTCACTTTCGAATCGGCTGATCGTCTCAGCGGCTCGATCAAGCAGCTCATCTACTTCCTGTTCGGCATAGCCGCGCATCGAAATAGCGAAGATCCTGCGTGCAACCTCGGAGGCGTCGACAAGCGGCGACGGCCTTCCCGTCTCATATGCGTACAACGTTCCCGAGACCCGGTTGATAAACCGGTCTACTTCTTTCAGGTTATAACCCCTGAACACCACCGTGAACGCCACACCGGCAGTTTCGTCGGAACTCAAGGGTGTGAACGGTTTCGCCGGGATCTGTTCGGTAATCGGTAAGGATCGCTCGTACGCACTGATGATCCGGGCGGACCGCTCAAGGAAGTCATCGACCTCTTCGTAGTCGTAGCCACCGGTCACCCACGGAAATCCGACCGAGCGGATTTCCTCGCTGGTCACCGGCAGAGTCTCACCAAGATTCCGTTCGATCGCGAGGAGTGACGCGACGACCCTCCTGCGCATGTGGTCGACCTCGCGGCGCGCATACCCGCGGCCGGTCCTCAAGAATCTTTTATTGGCCGCCTCCGTTGCGGTCAGTGCCAGCGCAAACCCCTCCGTCAGGTTCGATCATAGAACTACACGCTTGCACTTTGTGGCATTCGGACCAATAACGAGTACTAATCTCGTCCGAATGGACAAAGAGGAAACCACCTGGCTCACGCCGACCACCCACGAACGGCTCAAAGCCGAATATGCGGAGTTGACCGGGCCAGGCCGCGTCGAAATCGAACAACGAATCGCCGAAGCGCGTAGTCACGGCGACCTCCGAGAGAACGCCGACTACGACGCGGCCAAGAACGCCCAGGGCATGATGGAGGCCAGGATTCGCCAGCTCCGTCACCTACTGGAGAACGCCGAGGTTCGCGAGGCATCCGATTCTGGGATCGTCGAGGTGGGTTCGATCGTCACCGCAGAAGACAACGACGGCGACGAGTTGGAATTCTTCGTGGCCACACCTGAAAACAAGGTTCGCGGGTACATACTGGCGTCACCATCATCGCCGGTCGGCCTCGCGCTGCTGGGCGCCGCGGTTGGCGACGAAGTCAGCTACAAGGCTCCCGGCGGCAACTTCAGTCTCAAAATCAAAGGTATCAAGCCGTATCAGGGGTAGCCGGAGGAGGAAACCATGGTCAAGTTTCGTCTCAGAACTCCGCGCGAAATTGCCACGTCACTGCGCGCCCGCGCCAAGACCGAACCCCGCGAAGTCGAAGGGTATCTCGACAGCCACCTCGAAGAATGGACAACCCTGGCTGAGGCCGACCCGGCCGACGCCGCCGACATCCTCGAAGAGCTAGGGGAAGACGCCGCCTCAGATCTGCTCCTCGAGTTGACCAACCAGGGCGCTGCCGAAGTACTGGACGAACTGCGCAGCGACCTCGCAGTGGACCTCGTCGAGCGGTTCACTCCACAAGAAGCCGCCGACATTCTCGCCGAATTGTCGCCGATGGAAGCTGCCGACATCATCGGCCATCTCGACTCGGAGCAGCGAGATGCCGTACTCGAGATCATGTCTGATGACATTTCCAATACGGTCGAATCGCTCTTGCAGTATCCCCCGGACTCAGCTGGCGGGCTGATGACGACCAAAGTTGCCGCTCTTCCGGTCTCGAAAACAGCCGGGGAGGCCATCGAAGCCGTCCGGAAAATGCACGAAGTGCTCGAGGACCTGTCCTACGTCTACATCGTAGATGACGACCGACGGCTCCTGGGAGTTCTGTCGTTTCGGGACCTGGTATTCAATGCCGCCGACGTCGGGCTTGAGGAGGTGATGGTCGCCCACCCGGTGACGGTCACGCCGTTTACCGACCGTGAGGAAGTCGCCGAACTCACGACTCGGTACAACCTGTTTGGCCTGCCGGTCGTTGACACCCATGACCGCCTCCTCGGGATGGTGACGACCGAGGCCGTCATCGACGCCGTCCAGCAGGAAGCATCGGAAGACTTCGCAACGGCAATGGGTGCCGGTCGGTCCGAAACCCCTTACTCGTCGATTCCCCAGTCGGTTCGCAACCGGCTGCCATGGCTGGCCCTCAACCTGGTCCTGGCGCTCGGGACCCTCGAAGCGATCAGCCGCCAATCGAGCATCATTTCTGATCTGCCAGTCCTTGCTGCCCTCATGCCGCTGGTGGCAACCCTGGGCGGGAATGCCGGCGCTCAGAGCCTGGCCGTGACCATTCGTGCGCTTGCAACCGACGACGTTCCCAGATCTGAGATCCCCGGCATCCTTGGCCGTCAGCTCGCCATCGGAGCCATCTCGGGCGTCGTCATCGGTGGCCTGGCGTTTGCCGTTTCGCTCATGCGCGCCGACCTGGCCGTCGCCGCGGTGGTCGGTCTGGCATCGTTCACGAACCTGGTCGTCGCCACGTCGGCAGGTTCGGGAATCCCGCTGGTGTTCCGTAGTCTGGGATTAGACCCTGCCCTCGCGTCGAATATCTTCGTAACGCTGATCACCGACCTGGCCGGCTTCGGCGGGTTCCTGGCCATGGCCGCGGTGCTCCTTTTCTAGCTCGCCCGGCTTCAGGCTCACCCAGCTTTAGGCTCACCCGGCTTCAGGGATCAGGCAGGAAAATCGATTACGTCTGCCCCCGGCGATCCTTCTTCGTTGATGCGGAGGAGGGCTGAGGCAACCTCAGGATCGAAGTCGGCGCCGGAGCCGCGGGCAACTTCCGCCAGAGCCTCATCGAACGTGAGCCCTGGTCGATCAGGCCGGTCGGACTTCATGGCTTCGAAGGCGTCAGCGACGTGGGTAATCCGTCCGAACAGCGGAATGCGCGATCCGGCCAAACCGTCGGGGTAGCCGGCTCCGTCGAACCTCTCATGGTGGGCCCGAACCGCCGCGGCGATCTCGGGGCGGGTGGCCTCCACTACGAGGTTATGCCCGTGAATGGGATGCTGCCTGACCTCCTCGATCTCGGATTCGGTGAGCCGGCCCGGTTTCATCAGGATGGACTCAGGCACACCGAGCACTCCGACATCGTGGAGTAGTGCAGAGACCCGCAATCGCTCCAAGTCCACAACCGAAAGACCCAACTCGAGACCGAGCTGGACAGAAAGATCTGCAACACGACGCGAACGGCTCACCAAACGTGGGGCCTTCAGGCCAAGTGCCGCCAGCAGAGCACTGACCACCGGTCCCATCGAGCCGATGAGTTCAATCGAACTGAGGTCACCACCAACCAAACGCGTGCAGTTCTTCCCGGCGTGCTTCGCTTCGTACAGGGCCCGGTCGGCCGCCTCGACCAGCGCCGTTCCATTTGCTGCGTGATAGGGGTGGACGGCAACACCAAGACTGATGGCGACCGATCCAACCGTCGGCAAACTCAGCTGACTGACCGCCACCCGAACCCGCTCGGCAGCGCGCATGGCGCCGTCAACGTCGGTCTCCGGAATGATCAAGGCAAATTCCTCACCGCCCACTCGACATGGAATATCAGATTCGCGAACGGAGGACAGAATCGCGCCACCCACCGCCCGGAGGACTTCGTCACCCACCGAATGCCCGTAGGCATCATTGACGGCCTTGAAATCATCGATATCGGCCATGATCACTGCGAGCGGGCGGTCATACCTTCGCGCCCGCTCCAACTCCTCAACCAATCGCTCCCAGAAGAACCCATGATTCTTCAATCCGGTCAGCCAATCGGTGATCGAAACGGCTTCCAGGCGCGCCACGGTGGCTTCCAGTTCGTGATTTCGTTCCATTTCGGCTTCGTAGCGACGCTGGATCTCTTCGAGGAGCGGGCGACTCGCCTCGGTTGACAACATCCCGGAACCAGACGACACCGCCCGTACGGCCGCCACGAGATCGTCGAGTTTTCCTTTGACGATGAACGCAGCGGTGCCGGTGGCGACCATCTCTACCACCCGGTCGACATGCGAGAATGACATCTGGGCAATGACGTCCAGGCGGTAGCCCAGCAGGTCGCGCAGGCGCCGGGCCGTCGTGTCGGCGGTCATCCCCTCGACGCCTACGTCGATAAGGGCAATCGTTGGTTGGGCGGTCCGGGCGATCGCCAGCGCCTGTTCTCCGGATCCAACGGAACCGACGACTTCAATGTTCGCCGCGATCAACGCCTGTACGGAGACAGCTCTGGCAGTCGCATCGGGATCCACGATCAGGATACGCGAGCTCATACACGGTCTTTATCGGCACCGGAAATGGCAAAGTTGACCGTTATCAAGACCCCAGCGAAGCCTCGCCCATCGGTTCGTAGGGTCCGCGAAAGACCAGGCGGATGCCATCGACCAACTCGACAAGTAGATGTTCGTCGAGCAGCGCCGTGTCTTCTGCCAAGGCGGTATCGGTGTTGTAGCGAGCCGCGGCATTGACGGCGGCGATATCGGAAACCACCCGGACCGACTCGGCCTGCGGGTATTCATCCACGATGTCGCGCATCAGGTTCTCCATCTCGTCAAACGTGTACTCATCGTTCGGGACCACGACGACGAGAGATTCGACGCCATCGGCGGAGGTGTTCTGAAGGGCCACCTCGAAACTGATCGGATCCACCGCTAACGGGACTGATCCAGTGGTGTCAGCTGCCGTCGTCGACGTAGTATCAGTCGCGGGGTCACTGTCGGTGGCCGACCCCGAGCCTGTGCCTATACCGGTGCCAGTGCCAGTGGAGGCGGTACCACCGACGGTGGTGACCAACGTGGTGGTGCCGGCTGCATCGTCGCCGCGATTGCAGGCGACGCCCAAAACCATGAGCAAAGCGAGCAGTACGATGTTGATTCTCATGGGCTGATTAACGAATACGGAATCAGTTAGGTTCCCGGCTCGAAATGACGATAAGATAAAGGGATGCGGGGACCACAGGAAGTGGGTTTTGGGAGCATGACCAGGTACATCGGAATCCTGATGCTGACGGTGTCACTGTTGGCGTTACCGGTCGTAGCCGCAGCCCAGACGTCGACAACCGGCAGCGATTCCCGAGCCATGTGCGACCCCGTCACCCTCAGTGACTTGTTCCCGGACCCGGTCGAGCCCGAACTGCCCGAGACGCCCATTTCGATCGGCAGGCGCGGTCAGGTTCCGGCTACGACGACCAGCACGACATCCGTCCCTGCACCCGACCCAGTGGTTGATTGTCGGCCGTTCGTTTATGAGATGGGTTCACCGGTCGGTCAGGCGCCGGTGGTTATCTCGGTTTTCGGTGCTGACCGTCCAGAGGGAAGAAAACACATGGGCGCCGACGTCGCTGGCCCCAAATTGATGCCCGTGTACGCCGTAACCGACGGGGTGGTTTCCTACCTCGGTAGCGAGTGTTGCAGTCTGGCCATTCGCCACACCGACGGCTGGACGAGCTACTACATCCATCTGAACAACGATTCTCTCTGGCTGGACGACGGCCTTGGCTGGGGTATCGCCCCTGGCTTGGAACTTGGTGCGCCGGTAACCCGGGGACAATTGATTGGCTGGATTGGCGACTCGGGGAATGCCGAGACCACCGTCCCCCATCTTCACTTCGAACTGCGTATGCCTGACGGTACGGCCGTCGACGCCGCTCCGTCGTTACAGGCTTCTCAGTCCACGGCAACGTCAACTGCGATGGCGCTCACCGAAAGCAGCTCCGCACCGATCGTCGTGGAGTTCGACTTCGCCAGCCGCTTCTCATACCCATATGCCGACGACGACAACACCCATTACGAAGCCGCCATCGGGGAACTCACCGCACTGGGCATGATGACCGGATGCGGTGTACCGCTCGGTTCGGCCTTCTGTCCTGATCTCCCCGTGTATGGAGCCGACGTCGAGGACTTCATCCGCAATGCCTTCGGCCTTGACGTGTCCGCTGGCGACATCGTCAAATACGATCCTCCGACCGGCGCCAAGGCATTGGCGGCAATGGTCAGTGTGTTCGATTGCGGGATCGGTCGTTATTGCGATACCGAGCCGCTCACGGCTGGCGCGGTCGCCCAGATGTTTGCTGCGGTTGGCGAAGCTGAGCCACTCCGTGGCGGACCGCCAGTCCTTAGCCTGGCCGATTGCGACTCACCGCTCGGCGATCCCGATCGAGTCATCACCAGGGCTGAGTTCGCGGCAGCCGCCGCCGACCTGCTCGGGCTCGCTAGCGAAGTGGAGTGCGGGCCCGCCAACTGACCGGATGACACCCGAAGGAGCGAGCCGCGAGGCCCAGGTAGCGATACCGCCGCTACCGCTGCGGGTCGACCGCGAATCCCGCCTCGATCAGGTTGACGCGAAAGCCGGCAGCCAGCCCTCCACTTATTGGACCACGCTCAAAATGCAGATCCCCCACGCGCACCACTGGCATGACTTCCTTGAGCGTAGACATCGCAAACACCTCGGAAGCCGCAGCCAGACGGCTCAACCCAAAACGACCCTCAACCGCATCGTGATCAATCACGTAACGCCGGGTGATCGAGTCCAGGATGAACAGGTCAAGTGAGGGTGTCTCGACCACTCCCTCAACCACCCAACCGATCGTGAATGTGGGGCCTTCCAGGAGGATCTCGTCGTCGCTCAAGAGGACCGCGTCGTCGAACCCCCGGCTCCTGGCTACCCGGCTGGCATTGACGTTCGGGCCGTAGGAAAGTGTCTTGGCCCCGGCGAGTTCCCACCGGCGTCCGGCCGGATGCCAGGGGGCACGCATGGGGAGCAGCGCCAGCGCCGTGTGTTTTGGCGGAAGAGGCTCGGTCATCACAATGACCACCGGAGGCGCGACGTCGGGATCTGGCCCACCACGAGTTGCAATGATCCGAACGATGCCGTCACCGGCGACGGCAGCTGCCTCGTCGATCCAAACGGTGATCTTTTCGAGTTCCGGGAGATCGAGGCCGAGCGCTTCGGCCGAACGCTGCAGCCGTTCCAGGTGTTCGGCAACCGCAAAGGGCTGCCCGGCATATGAACGAACCGCTTCGAAGCATCCATCGCCGCGCACGAAACCGGCGTCGTGAACCGATACCGTCTCGGTCTGGGACCGCTCGCCGTTTACCCAGACGGCCACTAGCCGCCCCGGTACTTGGAAGTGATCGGTAGTCGACGGTCACGCCCGAATGCCTTGACGGAAATCTTGACACCAGGCGCCGACTGGCGGCGCTTGTACTCATTACGATCGACGAGTCCACCAATTCGGCGTACGACGGCTTCGTCATACCCCTCCGCCACGATCGAACCAATCGACCGATCCTCTTCGACGTAACGCTCAAGGATCGCATCGAGAATCGGATACTCGGGCAGACTGTCCGAGTCCTTCTGATCGGGACGCAACTCGGCCGATGGAGCCTTGTCGACGATCGACTGCGGTATCACGTCCGAACGAGTATTCCTCCATCGCGAAAGCGCATATACCTGCATCTTGAAGACATCCTTCAGCACCGCGTACCCGCCGGCCATGTCGCCATAAAGCGTCGCATAGCCAACCGCCATTTCTGACTTGTTACCGGTGGCCACGACCATCCCGCCGAACTTGTTCGATACCGCCATGATCAACGCACCCCGAATCCGGGCCTGGAGGTTCTCTTCAGCGACTCCGAACTCCGTACCGGAGAACACCGGGTCCAACGCTTTGAGATGGGCTTGGAAGACATCGTCCATCGGGATCACGTCGAAACGGATACCGAGACGATCAGCCAGATCCTTGGAATCGTCAACCGACCCGGCACTCGAAAAGCGTGAGGGGAGCGAAATGCCCCACACGTGTTCCGGCCCGAGAGCGTCGACGGCCAGGGCAGCCGTCAGCGCAGAATCGATTCCGCCCGACAGGCTGACGACAACATGCTCGAATCCGTTCTTGCGTACGTAATCGCCGAGCCCGAGCGTTAAGGCGCTGTACAACTCTTCTAGCTGGCCCATCGGTGGGGTCAATCGGGCGGGCGGCCCAGCTGCCGGGCTATCCAGCGGCACGTCGACCACAAACCGATCTTCAACGAACTGGGGAGAGCGATGTAGCAGCGTTCCGTCACCATCAACCACTATGGATCCACCATCGAACACCAACTCGTCCTGACCACCGACCAGATTGACGTACACGAGGGGAACACCGGCGGCCCGGGTCCGTCCGATCAGCATTTGCTCGCGCCCGGCAGCTTTGCCGAAGTCATACGGTGAGGCATTGATATTGATGAGCAGTTCTGCACCGGCCGCCGCCTGCTGAGCCGGCGGACCATCGGCTATCCAAATGTCTTCGCATACCGATACGCCGACCTTTAGGCCGAACATCTCGTGCAGGTCAGCCGGGGCTCCGCCGCGGACGAAATAGCGGTTCTCATCGAATACGCCGTAGTTCGGGAGCAAGACCTTGTGATACCTCCCGACAATCTTGCCCTGATGCAAGATCGCCGCCGCGTTCGCCACTTTCCTGGAGATGGCGTCATCCGGTTCCTCGTCCGCCTCGTCGGCGCGGTCGACGAACCCGACCACCACGACGATGTCGCCGACGTGATCGGCTATCTCCTGGAGCGCATCGAGGTTGGCCGTTACAAAACCATCACGCAGCACCAGGTCTTCTGGCGGGTAGCCGGGGATGGACAGTTCAGGAAACACGACCACCTGGGCCGATTCGCCCTCCGCCCAGGCAATGGTCTCGATGATCCGGCTGGTGTTGGTTTCGAGATCCCCAACTGTCAGATTTAGCTGTGCGCCGGCGATTCTGATGTGATCCACGGCGCAAGCCTATCGCGCCTCGATGACATGCGGGTCCGCCCCTCATCTTCAGTCGCGGAAAATAACTGCTGCACTTCCGCGGCCCGAAGAGACCTGCAAGAACTATCCCCATGGGACCCACCACTAAGATTGGCGCCCATGTTTACCCTCCAGTCAGATCTTGTCGCTGCGGCCGTCCAACTACGCCGGGATTTACATCGAAATCCCGAACTGGGGTATCAGGAGGCCGGTACTACTGCCGCGGTCGCTGCCGCCCTAGACATCCCGGGTATTTCGCTCACACGTCGATCCGGCACCGGTTTGATCGCCGATCTCGGTTCCGGAGGGCGCAGAGTGGCATTCCGGGCGGACCTCGATGCCCTCCCGATCAACGAACTCACCGGCCTGGCGCATGCTTCCAATGTCCAGGGCGTGATGCATGCGTGCGGCCACGACGCCCACGCCGCCATCGGAGTGGCGATTGCCCAACACCTCGCCGATATGGATCTGCCCGGCCGGGTTCGCTTCATTTTCCAACCGGCCGAGGAAAGCTTTCCCGGCGGTGCCCAGCCCCTTGTCGCCGAAGGAGTTCTCGAGGACGTCTCGTCAATTCTCGCCTTTCATATCGACCCGAGCCTGCAGGTCGGGAAAGTTGGCCTCAAGGCCGGTGCCATCACGAGCTCGTCCGATCGGTTCGAGATCACTCTGTCAGGGCCCGGTGGGCACACGGCTCGCCCGCACGAGACTGTCGACTTGCTGCACGCCGCCGGCCGCATGCTTACCGATCTCCCCGCCCAATTCGCCAGAAGTATCGACGCTCGCATCCCGGTCGCCATGGTTTTCGGCCAGATCTCCGGGGGGGCGGCCGACAACGTGATCCCAACCGACGTCACCATGTCGGGAACGTGCCGGGTCCTCGACCAGGAGACGTGGGAGACCATCCCCGAGCGTTTGGAGAATCTGGTTCACGCCATAATCTCGCCATCGGGCGCCATCGCCAAACTCACGTACACCCGGGGCATTGCCCCGGTCGTCAACGACCCCGCCACGCTGGCCGTCGCCGCCGCCGCCATTCAGAAAGAACTCGGACCCGGTTCGACGACCAGCACGGACGCCTCGATGGGCGCAGAGGACTTTTCGTGCTACCTCCAGCAAATCCCGGGAGCACTGCTACGCCTCGGTGCCTGGGACGGTAAGTCGGATAAGACGGCGTTGCATTCGGCCTATTTCACGCTCGACGAACACTCGATCGAAATCGGCGTGCGGGCCGGACTGGCATCATTGCTCGCGCTGCTCGCTGCTCCGTGACGAGCGACTACCCCCTGCCCGAAGGCTTGCCGGCTCCGGTTGACGATGGAGCGGCCGATCATCTGATCGGACTGGCCGTGCCTGACCTGGCGTTCTCGTCCACCGGTGGCGATGCGGTCAGTCTGGCAACCGTTCCCGGCAGAACCATCGTCTATCTCTATCCGAAGACCGGCCGACCTGGCGTGGACCTGCCGGATGGTTGGGATGCGATACCTGGAGCGCGCGGTTGCACCCCCGAGTCGTGTGGATTCCGCGATCACTATCAGGACATCGTCAGTGCCCGGGCGTCAGTGTTCGGATTCTCAAGCCAGGACACTTCGTATCAGTCGGAGATGGCCGAACGTCTTGGCCTGCCTTTCCCGGTCCTTTCAGACCCGGAGTTTCTCCTGGCTGGCACACTCAACCTGCCTACGTTCGAAGCGGCAGGCGAGCGGTTGTATACCCGACTCACGATGGCTCTCTGGAACGGCTCCATCGAACACGTCTGGTATCCGGTCTTTCCTACTGACACCCACGCACAAGTAGTGGTCCACTGGTTGACTGGTCGATAGACACCGGTTCCGGAAGCTCCCCGGCTCCTGACGGCGCGCCTATGACGTAGCTCCGCTCGGAGCGAGCGATAACCGACTTGTCACCGCGACCTGGCGGCTACGACGCTGAGAAAAACGAGACCTACATTGCTTCGGTTGTCGGAAAGAAGTAACCCGCCAGGGTTCAGCAGTGCCCCGTCCATTCCGGCCGGGCACTGGCACGCCGTGGCTGCCTACGGGATCGCTGCGATGACCTCGTCGAGATCGGCGTGGTCGCCGGCGTGATCCTCGAAATCGGCATACAGCAATTCGTCCCCTGGGCCAATCACCAGCGTCGCCCCCAGTTGGAACGGGCGACGGCCGGTTTTCTGCTGACGGTGCCCGGCCGCCGTACTCCGGATTCCTGCGGCGATCGCAGCCGGCTTGACGAGCGACACGAGTCCGAGTCTCTTGGTGCCGACTACTTCTGCCGCTGATCCGTCCTCATCAAGGAGCACCTCGAAGGGCACCCGCTCGTCTTCGATGAACGCCTCGGCGTAACGTTTCCCGCCGGTCCCGATCGCCACGACCTTCGCACCTGTGGCAATGACGTCGTCGTATCTGTCGCGGACCTGACCGGCCCGCTCGCGACACGTCAGTCAACCAAAGTGCCTGAGGAACAAGATGACGGCGGGCTGTTCGGCCCATCGGTCACCGAGACGGTGTTCACCGCCGTCGGGGTCGATGAGAACATGTTCGCCTAGTGCTGCGACATCAAACGATCTCATGGCCCGAACGAATCCATCGGCGTGACATTGTCCTCATTCGGTAGGTCGATCACGATGTTCTCGCCGTAGTCGTACATGTCGTATTGCATGTCCAGCACGGGGACCTCGGCGACGCCCTCGTATGAGATCACATAGCGGTAGACAAGGTTGTCATCGCTGATCCAGACATCCACCGGCATCTGCTCGATGCCCGAATCACGCAGTTCCTGCGCAGAAACGTCGCCGGCCATCGTCTCGAGATCCTCAACGTCGAAGAGGATCCGGTAGTGGGTCGTCGAAGCGCCACGGATGGTTTCCGTTCCCACGATGGAGGCTTCACCGCCGGCATCCAGGAACGCGGCAAGTGCGTTGGCAGGAGTGGTGTTGCCAACCCCGGCTATTCCGGCACTGTTGATAGCGTCGTCACTGGGTAGGACAACCCAGTCGGTCTGCACGCCCATGATCGCGAAAAGCGGAAACTTCATGTACGCCGTGTCTCCATCGAAAATGAATCGAACGTCGGAAAGATCACCGAAAGCCGTCAGGTCGATCCCTTCTGATGCCGCAGCCCCTTCGAACGCTTCGCTCATGTCCATCTTCATCTCCATGCGGTCGCTGTTGAAGGAGCCCTCGATGTAGATCGTGAACGGTTCAGGCAATTCTTCAGAGGCCGCCAGCATCATGGTCGCCTCGAAACGCCCGGAAGTCGCCAACCCGGACGCGACCGCAGCCTCGCGGAACATCGCCAGATCATCGGAGGAGGCAGATTCGACAACAGTCGTCGTAGTTGTGGACTCGACAGAGTCGGCCTGAGTCGTAGTAGTCGTCTCAGGCTCCGATACGGTGTCACTGGTGGCGGTCGGTGTGGTGGTGTCGACCGGTACCTCGGTCACGTCGGTGGCGCCACCCCCGCAGGCGACCAAGACGAGCATCAGCGCGGTCATATATATCAGTTTCACAGGCAAACCCCCTTCGGCTTGTCTCCAACTTACCCGCCCATGGACGGTATGTCCCGTCGTCAGGGCCCCGTCTGACATTTTTGGGGAATCTCACCCTTTGGGTTGGCGGTCCGGGTACCGTCGACAAGTCGACGAAAGGGACATCCATGTGGGTACGTGTGCGCGGCCTACTCATCATGATTCGGGTGCTGGCTCCGTTGCTGGCATTCGGGGCAATCTGGTTCGCTACGTACCAGGCGATCAACGCCGTAGAAGCTGCCACTGAGTCATACCGGCTGGCTGTGGATGCCCGGGTGGACAACATCCGTGACAGCGTGTCGGGTGCCACCGACGCCCTGACGACCCTCGGTGGCTATGCGGTTGGGGTACGAGACGCCGTCGGCAGGCAAGTCGATGCAATCCAGAACATCGGCAACCTGCAGGTGCCGCTACCGACCGTACTCGGATTCGACATCCCCGACATCGACGTGGCACTGCCGGGTTCGGAGGAAGTCAAACGCCTCACCGACGGGATCGCCTCGGCCGGTCAGTCGCTTGGCGACAACCTGGAAGGACTAACGGCCGTCGGGCAGGTTCCTGGCGAGGTGCGAGCGATCGCCGATGAAACCACCGGGTTTGTTACAGATCTCCGCAACACGGTCGTCGGGTGGGTCAAGGCCATCGCCTGGATCGTCGGTTCGTTCTTGTTCGTGTTTGTCGTGACCAGGCTCGGGCGGATGGCGCTCGAACTAC
>Ga0224496_10001152_pt1 | contig 16836 bp, 21 predicted proteins | sample SF_Jul11_sed_USG_2_FD_168127 | JGI IMG/M metagenome (GOLD analysis project Ga0224496, IMG submission 168127) | Sediment microbial communities from San Francisco Bay, California, United States - SF_Jul11_sed_USGS_8_1 | ecosystem: Environmental > Aquatic > Marine > Sediment | place: USA...
TAGAAACACCTGAGGTAGAGACTACCGTAGAAACACCTGAGGTAGAGACTACCGTAGAAACACCTGAGGTAGAGACTACCGTAGAAACACCTGAGGTAGAGACTACCGTAGAAACACCTGAGGTAGATGTCGTTGTGGAATCTATTATAGGTGATGAATCAAAAGATTCAGAACCGATTGAAGAATAAATTTTCTTCTTTCTTTTCATTTCTCTTTGAGTTTTTATTTTCAGCATTATTGATTAAATTATAATATCATTTGAGACTGTCAATACATAATGACTGATCTCTATAGATTACTTCCAGAAGAGATGGAGCAATTAGTGATCGGTATGGGTTATCCACGATATCGTGCAGACCAAATTCTACTTCCGTTATATTACAAATTCCCTAAAGATATCAACGACATACCACAACTCCCAAAAAAATTAAGAGCAGACCTTACTGAAGCTGGATACACCATTGGCTCCGCAAAAGAAACTCATAGAGTTGTAAGTGAGGATGGGGAGACAACTAAACTTTTACTCAATCTAAATGATAACAATGCAGTAGAAACGGTTCTGATGCAATACCCATCATCCAAAATTGGAGGCCATCCACGATCAACCATTTGTGTCTCTACTCAGATTGGTTGTGCCATGGGGTGTGTATTTTGTGCCACAGGACAAATGGGTTTCAAAACCAATCTTGCCGCAGAACATATTGTATCCCAAGTAATTCATTTTGCAGAAATTTTAGAAAAACGTGGAGAACATGTAACAAATTTGGTATTTATGGGAATGGGAGAACCTATGGCAAACTATGATGAGATGATTAGAGCCATACGAATTTTAACACATGATAGAGGATTTGGGCTTGGTCAACGACACATAACAATTTCCACAATAGGTATTGTATCTGGAATCGATAAACTTGCAGAAGAAAACCTGCAGATTGGGCTTGCCATCTCACTTCATTCACCTAATAATACATTACGAAGAGAACTTGTTCCAACTGCAGGACCAAACTCAGTTGAAGACATTATTGCAGCAGGTAGGCATTACTTCAAAAAAACCGGAAGAAGAGTGACATTTGAATATGCTTTGATGGAAGGAATAAATGATTCTCCTGAGATTGCTCAAGAACTATCTAGACTTTTGAAAGGTAATGGCTCTCACGTCAATCTGATTCCAATTAATCCTACTGCAGGAGATTTTAGACGACCATCAAAAACTAGAGTCCTTAAATTTGAACAAATTTTATCAAATGCAGGGATAAATTGTACCATCAGGGTAGAAAAAGGAACTGAGATCTCAGCTGCCTGTGGGCAACTCAGAACTGATATTGTTGGCTGATTTTCATTAAACTCTGTTCTAAGTCTTAAAATAGGGCTTTCAGAGATTTTACACTAAATGGCAACTAAGAAATCTCATGGTCGTTCACATGGATTTAAGCACAAATCTAGATCTGTTATGAAGAAAAAGGCTCCTAGGGGAGTCTCATTCTTGTTACGTGAATACCAAGAAGGTCAACAAGCACTTGTCATTATTGATCCTAGACAGCACAAAGGATTGCCACACAGAAGATACCACGGTAAAGTAGGTGTTATTACAAATGTTGGTAGACGCGCAATCACACTTGATGTGAAATTAGGCGAAAAATCGAAAACCTTAATCACTAGATTGGATCACATAAAACCATTCGGTGTATAATATGGAAGAAGTACAAAAGAAACAAGCCATTTCACTTTCAGAAGTTAAAGAAATCCTGGGTAAAGTTGATCCTGAAGATATGGACCAAATTCAACGATGGACCTATGATTATGTTTCAAAATTTGCGTCAATTGAATCAAAGGATGCAAAAGAGATGAAAAAACAACTCATCAAAGAATGTGAATTAACTGAGGATGAAGCTGTTGAAATTGTCAACATTAGGCCCACAAGTTTAGCTGAACTACGCTCATTTACATTCGGTTGGAAAAAACTAATTCTTGCCGAAACTCTAGAAAAAATGCTCAAGATAATCAAGGGGCAATCGTAAGTTTTCCGGAGAATTTTAATTTGTATAGGGCACACTCCCCACCTAGGAAATACGAGGAACATGCATATGTCCTTGATTTTAATCCTAGAGGAAAATCATCTACAGTGCGAGGACGAGAAGGAATAATTATTACTGCAATCGGAGAAGAACATCTTACTCTTTTAGAAATTCTTGGAGTCCCAAACTCTACTTTTGAAATAGGCGAGAAAATTTACATTGGAAAAGATGGAAGAACAAAAGTTTTATCTGTTTTAGGAAAAATGGAGTATGAAAAAACCTCATCGTCTGCACAAAGTGAATTGCCAACAGTTGTGGAAAACATTGTAACTAATAATGAATCTAAATTCGTAGAATATCTAAACAAAGCACAACCCTTAACACCAAGAATTCATGCTCTTGAACTAATTCCTGGAATTGGAAAAACCTACATGAAAACAATGCTAGAAGAGCGAGAAAGGAAAAAATTTGAAAGTTATGCTGATTTACAAGAAAGAGTTGGATTCAAAGAACCGGTCAAACATATTTCAGAACGAATCATTGATGAAATCACTGGTGAAAGCAGAATGAATCTCTTTGTCAAGAGATGATAAAACGAAAACGATTCGGACAACACTTTCTCAACTCAAATTCAATAGCAAAATCCATTGTTTCTGAGGCTAAAATTACAAAAAATGATGTTGTTTTTGAATTGGGAACTGGTTTAGGCATCCTAACTCCATTACTATGTGATAAAGCAAACAAGGTTATCTCAGTTGACGTAGACAAGCAACTAATTGAAAATGCAAAATCCTTGTTCACAAACATTGATAATTTAATTTTAAAATTGGGCGATGGTTTTCAAATAATGGATTCTTTCTCAATTTTTGTCTCAAATCTTCCGTACTCTAAGAGTCGAGAAGCAATAGAATGGCTTGCCAAATCTTCTTTCTCGCATGGAGTGATAATGGTTCAGAAAGAATTTGCTGAGAAATTACTTGCCAAATCATCTAAAAAACGTAAAGCAATAAGTGTAATAGCTGATCATGCCTTTGAAATTAAGATTATTTCAAATGTCGACAAAAACAATTTTTCACCTCCTCCAAAAGTTGATTCTATGATTTTACAAATAGTTAAAAAAAATACTATGAAAAAAGATTTAGTTCAAATAATTAACCAAATTTTCTCATATAGGAGGAAAACTGTCAAAAATATTTTAAAACAATTCAATAAAGAAAGTGTAATAGATAAAAGAATAGATGATCTTTCTGGAGATGAAATAATTAATCTTGCAAACCAAATTCTTGAAAAATGAAGAATATCCTCCCTCTGAGGATACTTTTTTCATTGTAAATAATATTGAAAATGAGAAAGGACATTTTGCCTTAGATGTTGGAAGTGGTTCCGGATATCTGACAAAACTACTTTCTAAGAATTTTAGTTTTGTAGTTGGAACTGACATTAATTATAAAGTCTTAAAAAATCAAACTTACAAAACAAAAAACCTTGTTTGCTGCAGTGGTTCTGACGCCTTGAAGATGAAATTTGATTTTATTGTGTGCAATCTTCCTTATCTTGCAACTGATGAAATATTAGATATTGCCACAGATGGCGGAGTAGAAGGATTTGAAATTCCAAAAAAAATTTTTGATTCTGTAATTAACAATATTGCAAAAAATGGGAAATTTGTATTTGTGACTTCTTCTTTATCAAATTATGAAAAATTAATTGACTATGTTCAGAAATTAGGCTTGAAAACAAGAATTATGGAAAAAAAGAAACTTTTCTTTGAGGAATTAATTTTAGTAGAGGCTACTGCCTGACTATTTTCTAAGTCTTTCTTTTGCATATGTGATAATTGCATCTGTCATTTGTGTAGTTGATGCATTACCACCAATGTCCCATGTTACTGTTTTTCCCTCATTAATTACCTGGTAAGTTGCATCAAATATTGCATCTCTGATTTCTTTTTCACCAAGATATTCTGCCATCCAAGCTCCTGATAGAACAGTTGCAGTGGGATTTACTCTGTTCTGTCCTGCAAATTGTGGTGCACTTCCATGTGCTGCTTCAAACATTGCAAAATTATCTCCCATGTTTGCAGAATAAATTAATCCAATAGATCCTACCAATCCGGAGGCTAACTCCGAAATTATGTCCATAAACAAATTAGTGCTCACAAGGACTGCACCGTTAAACTGTTCTGGAGATACCACCATCTGCTGTGCCATATTATCAATGTAAATCTCTGATAATTCTACATCTGTTCCTTCAACTGCCTTTTGGGCAGAATTCCAAAAGATTCCATCAGTCTCTTTTAGAATATTTCTTTTGGTAATCGCTACCATTTTTTTCATATTGTATTGTTTGGCCCATTTCATTGCAGAATTTAAAAATCTGTCACAACCCTGTCTTGTAATCTTTCGAATTGCAATTGCCGCATCATCTGTAATTTTTGCTTCAATACCTGTGTACAACCCTTCAGTTGCTTCTCTAAAACAAACACAATCTAATTTCCTATTGGGGGTTAACCTGTCATAAGTTTTAGTTGGTCTGATATTGGAATATAATTCAAATTTTTGACGCAGAGTAACTGCTACACTTCTTGGAGCTCCTGGAACTGGTATTGTTGTAGTTGGTCCTTTAAAACATGCGTCAGATTCCTCTAAAATTTTTATTGTTTCATCAGGAATGTATGATTTGTCTTTTCTTCCGTTTTTATCCCACTGTTCAGAACCTGCTTCACAGAGAATGATTTCTGATTGGACATTGCATTCTTTCAAAACTTTGAGCATCGACTCTACTACCTCAGGACCAATACCATCTCCTTTCATCACTGCTGCTTTTTTACTCAAAACTGAATATGATTTTGAGGTGTTTATTATTTAATTCTACCTTACACTTGAATAATTCTACACATTTTTTATGGATATGATTTAATACTTAATTTACCAGAGTTTTTCCAAATGTCCAGTAATGATTGTAAAATAAGGAGGCATTATTTACAATGAGAATTTGTAAAAAATGTGATATTCAAATGAACATAAAAAATTCACAAGAAAAAAGACGAGGTAATGAACAAACAAACATGTCTACTGAATACTATTGTACAAAATGTGATCATACAGAATATGATGAATGAATTCTAATTTCTCCGGAAAGAATTTGACTCTATCATTGTTTTTAAATTAATGAAAATTACCTACGTGACATTTTACGTCCTAGTAATGCAAAGATCCAACCAATCCCTATTAATCCACTTCCAAATAGGATGTTCCATTGATAATATTGTACATACTCCTCTTCAAATCTAGGATCTTCTAGAAATTGTTCTTGTGGAATATCAGTAAGATATAGTGCCCAGAATGAAAATCCAACAAACAATGCACCTAATGCAAAAAATGCAATCATGATGTATTTTGGAGCTCCACGAATCATACTCATTACATGAAATACCCCTATATGCATGGTAATGTTCTAAATAATTCCAAACAAAGTTTGACTTATTTACAGATTAAATCTACGCATCTTTGTGCGGGGGTCGCCTAGCCTGGTAGGGCGTAGGATTGCTAATCCTATGTCCGCAAGGACACGGGGGTTCAAATCCCCCTCCCCGCGCCATTAAAACTTAATAGGCCGATTTAGGAAGTTTTTTCAATGGGACGAAGAAAAACACAAAAAATTATTCGTACTGGTCCAAAAAATGCTACTACTGGAATGTGTCCTGTCTGTAAAACAATTGGCAAAGTATTCCTTCTGGGTCCCCCTGGACAAGAGAGAGGGAAATGTGAAAAATGCCGCCAAGAATTTGAATTATAGTTCAAAAAGCTAACCTCTCCATCAAAATATTTACCCATAACTTTTTAAGACAATTTTTTTTTGATAGATAATTATGAGTTCAGAAGCTGAAACCATTTATGAGCGAGTTGCAAAACTTGAAGATGAAATTGCATTACTTAGAAGTGAAGTAGATATTGTCAAAAAAGCACTGCGAAATAAAATTGCTCGTCATGAAATATCCATGATTAAGAAAGGCAATGATGTAGATTCTATCATTGATTAATTTTTTGATTTTATACTTCTAATCAATTCTAAAATAAAATCTACGTCTTCTGCATTTGGATGGATTTCCAAATATTTGTTCAAATATCTCAACGCAGATTCTGAGTTTAACAACCTTTCTTCCAAAATCCCTTTATCTCTAATGTCTTCGGGGGATTCAGGTTCTAATGCTAAAACCATGTTAACACATCGCAATGCTTTATCATAAACAAATGATTGTACATAGGAATTTTTTAAATTACGAGCAATTCTAACAAGAATTTGTTCTGGTTTTACCTCGTCAAGATATTCTGGTTGAAATTCTAACTCTCCTCCAAAATTAACATCCAAAATTTCTTGCAAGTCGTCAATGTCTACAAGACGTCCGTCATAGAAGGGATCTAAAATCATTTCTTCATTGTATTTTACAAGTATGTGTCCTGGAAACCCTACTATTTTAAGATCCAATCCTACAAACTTTGCAACTTCTACATAAAGAATTGATAATGTAATTGGAATCCCTAATTTTTTATCTATCACTTCATTTAGAAAGTTGTTTTTTGGATTATAGTAGTCATCATCATCTCCACTAAATCCTATGTTTTCAAAGAGATGTTCGTTCAACATTGAAATTAGATATGTTGGATTTTTAACATCATTAATTGACTCTTTAAGCGACATTCCTATTTTACTAATTTTTTTGATATAATCATCTACATTTAGATCAGGATATTCTAGAATCTGAGCAAATTTTAGACATTTTTCTACCAAGTTAAAATTTGGATTTTTTACAAATGCAAACCATTCTGCAACTAATGGATCAAATTTTTCTTCCAACAGTACTAACTCAGTTTTTTCAGGTATAATTGAGGATCTTTTAACTCTCTTGTGTTTGGAGGAATTTCTATCATTTTTTTGAAGGTTTCCTTGCCTAATTTTTCATAAATTACTTTGGTAAACTCCTTTCCCATGCTCTTTCTTACTTGGTATGATGAAAAATCCGTTCCCATAAACGTCGTGAGATAATTCTGAAAGTCTTGATCTTCTTTTAGAATATTCTCAATTGCAAATCCTGCCATTCCTTCCATTGCAGTAAATGCCGCATGATGCTGCTGAATTGGAACTAACCATCTCTTGTAAATGCCTAGTAGTTGCGGAATTGACTCTCCAATCTTTGGATCAATTTCTACATGTGTGAATGTCATTACATCTGGTCCAATTTGCTCAATTAAGAAATGATCTGGATTCAAAAAGAAAAATAGATTTGCTTTTTTTGCAAATGGAAAATCATCTGGAACCGCTTGTAGTTGACAATATTCTGAAAGTTTGTTTACAGTTTCATTATCTAATGACAAAATAATTTCTGCTAGTTCTTCGTTTATTCTGTTTACCTCCATTGCAGCATTCTTGTTTATTTCGTGTAAATTTCCCTGTATAGAATGAATCAATTCTTCAAGTACAGTCATCTTTACTGCGCCAAGATAACCTGAATTCACATTTTCAAATTTTGATTCGTATGGCTCTCCTTGTTTGTGGAGAATTATTTGTGGATATCTTGACAAAATGAATTTGTTTAGATAAATTACTGAATCAAGATAATCTCCATATGTTGTTGTAATTTTAGAAATATATTGAATTGCGTATGTTGAATATACCAAATATTTTGCAGTATTTTCTTTCATAAGTTCTGCAATATTTTTTAGATTTTCTTTTGCAACGGCGTTGAATAATTTTATAACAAATTCTTTTGATTTCGAATCTGCAAATACCTTGTCTCCTTTCAGTCTCTTCAAATCTTCTAATTCTAGAAATTTTAACTGAAGATCATTTGAAATTTCGATTCCAATAAATTCTTCTATTTTTTCTTTGAAAACAGGTAGTATCTCTTTTGCAATCTCTTCTAATTCTCTGAATTGTACCTTTCCTGCAATGTCTTCTTTGGCTTTAATTGCAAGATGTATGATGTCTTTTTCTTCATTAATTTCAACTGATAATTGACCAAATAGGGCCTCAGCAAATTCTTCAAATTCTCCCAATTTGCATAAAATCAAAAATTACTACATTTAACATTATCTTGATTTTTACATCAAAAGAAATTATTAGTTATAATTATCTGATCTAATAGAAATGTTAGAATCTACCACTGGATTCCTAAGATGTGTTAAATGTCATTCTAAACTAGAACTAGATGCATTTAAAATTGAAAATGAAATTGTGGAAGGAATTCTAGAATGCAAAAAATGTAAACTAGTATTTCCAATTATTGAAAAAATTCCCATTATGTGGGATGATTTCTCCAATTATCTCTCCAATAGGAAGACTTTGAGTGGTAGACTCTATCAATCAGCAATCACCGAAAAAATGAAAAGTTTTTTGAAATCATCCTTGTCAAAAGTTGTTTTTATTGATGATAGAACTTTTCTTGAAGAAAGATGGTCAAAAATATATCAAAACAGTAGGCATTCAAAATTTTATTCTTTAATAAAAAATAGTCTGGAATCCTTACCAAAATCTAACCTTGTATTGGAACATGGCTGTTCCATTGGAATTATGACTTTGTTTCTTGCTGATTCTAGTAAAATGGTTTTTGGAATTGACAAGTCATTTAGTGCATTAAGATTTGCCAAAAAGTCTTACAAAGATAATCTTGATTATGTTTTAGCTGATTCGTTGTCTCCTGTATTTGCAAAGTTGCAATTTGATCTTGTAATTGCACTAAATATTTTAGAATTGATAGAACCTTTAGAATTATTAAAACATGTATCAAAACAAATCTCTTCAGGCTTTTTTGTAATCTCTGATCCATATGATTTTGATAGAGGTGCAAATTCTGTTAGAAAACCCTTAGACGAGCAACAATTACGCACTAATTTGGAGAAATTTGGATTCAAAATTTTTCCCAAAACAAAAAACCCCTCTTACATACCATGGAATTTAAAACTAAATCCGCGTGCTACTCTAAACTATAGAGTCGATTTGATAATTGCAAATAAATCCACTTCTTAAATCAAGTCTTTCCAAATTCCCTGAAATTCATCACTAGCAACCACTGTGACAATTTTTATCTTACCTAGTGGGGTTAGATCTTGTCTTTTGTCATAGTATGCGAATTCTCCTTCTTTATCAGGGTAAATTGTGATTATGTCTTGTTGCCCTGGTTCTAGCAAGTCTGTCTGAACATTAAAACCCTCGATGTAAAGTCTATGATTTATCGTTCCATTATTAATTACAGTCAGTACATATGCAAATGACGTACGTGAAAGTAATGTAGGGTTGACATCTCCTGCTACCCCCTTTATAGCTCTAATCTGTGTTTTTCCATCAATGTCTTCGAAGATCACAGTGTGCTCTACCTTTTCTGGCCAGAAAATTGCTACATGTCTGACATTTCCTTGCCCAATAAATCCTACAATTATAACCAATGCGATCATCCCGCCTATCAAAGCCACAATTATCAAAATTTTATCATTTGATTGCATGCTGTATTGTTTTATTTTTTATCCTTAAAGAAACTATATGATAATTCCTAATTAAAAATTTGGCAAAAGAAAAACCAGACAATTTAAGAATCACTATGGGATAGTTTTTCTGTCGTGGTTCTTTACTTTGTCAATAAAATAAAGCGTGTATCAAGTAAACCTTCTCAATGTGTGAGTTGTAATGGATTGGAGATCAAAGATGATGCTGTTTTGGCTACCATTGGCCCGTCTGAAGCAAATGCTGACTATGTTCCATCAGTTCTATGTCTTTCCTGCGAAACTTTGATGATAATTACCACTCATTCAGAATTAATTGTTGGAATTCACCATTCTGTTGGAAATCAGGTTAGTGTGCGTGGTTCTTAAAGCAAAGTTGGAATATCTACCTTGATAGTAATTGATATAATAATAAATAAAAAATAAGGTTTCAAAAGATTATTTCTTTTTTGAAGCCTTTGCTTTTGTTGTTTTAGCTTTTGTTGTTTTAGCTGCTGCTTTTTTCTTGGCTGCCATATGAGGTTAGGTCATTTTGGTAGGATTTCTACTTGTAAAATTAAAAAAAATACACAAAATGGGTATTCTTTAGAATACAATTTACTAGCAATATTCTATAAAAAAGAACAACAATGAAATACTAAAATCATGTATCATAATACATGGCATCAATTATCATAATTCCTGTAATCATCGTTGCAATTGTAGGGCTGTCAGGATATCTTGTTTATCGATTTCTGATTTATGATTTGTATTGTAAAAGATCTGTGAGTCAAACACTCCTAAAATATAATATTAAAAAAACTCCGTCTCAAATAATTAAAGAATACTATCATAACAAAGGAGAATCCCTCTCTCGTAAAGAAATTCAAACCCTTGAAAAAAATTATAGACAAAATGAACCCGAACAATTTCTTGCAATGTATGATGCAATAAGAGATAAATCAAAAAACAAAGAATAATTTTTTAAATACTTAGGGTTTAACTGGAATTTGAATAAATGGAGTTCCACCTTCACCAACTACGAGTGGTAGTTTTCCGTCCCATGCTTGTGTCTTTAGCCAATCCAAATAGTTTGGATTCTCAGCTAAAGCTTTATTGATTATTGCTATTGCCTCTGCCTCACCTTTGGCTTCAGCAATGTTTGCATTTGCTAAACCTACGGCATTTGCCTCAGTTTGTCTGGCCTCAACTTCAATTCTTCTCAAGTCATTTTCTGCCCTTAGTGCATTCTGTTCTGCCTCTACTTTAGATTCAATTGCTTGAGCAAATAATGGTGAAAATTCAAAATCTGTAATTGAAATTACCTCTGTAACTACTTCAAATTGATTTAATCTTTCAGTAATTGCAACTTCAATATCCTGTTTAACCAGAGGTCTTTTTGTAATTAATTCTTCTGCATTATACTTTGCAGTAACTTGTTTTACTGTTTCTTCAATTGCCGGTTGAATGACTCTATTTTCATAATCTAGGCCCAAATTCTTGTATAGTCTATGTACTGCCTCTTTTTCTGGATGATAGTTTACAGTTACAGTTGTTTCTACAGTTTGTAGGTCTCTTGATGCACTACGAGCATCACTTGCATACTTTAATGTACGAACCTCAATATTGACAACTTCATCTTGAAATGGAACAACAAAATGTAATCCTTCTTCAAGTGGAGGCTGTGTCAGATCAACTGCACTCCAATGTAAAAGAACTCCTCTATGGCCAGAATCCACAATTTTTACAGAAGCTGTTGCCACTACTCCAATAATTATAAGAAGAACAATTGCTACTGCAACACCCTTTGCTGCACTCATATTCACATTTACTTTAGGTGATTGGTATCTTGACAATAGTTGTTGTATTCTATAGCTACTATTATACTAATCATATTTCCTAATTCTGTTTTGGCATTAGAGCAATAGCCACTCAACAAATTTAAGACATCTAATTTTACTACAATTAATGGCAGACCCTAATTTTTCATGGATTTATTTGGTAATCTTTTTGGCAATTCCATTAGCAAGAATAATTCCTCGAATATTGGCCAAAAGAGGAATCGGCATTAAATCCTCTCAAACCATCAAAGAGAGACAATATTCTCCAGGTTTTGATAATGATACTCAACCTTCAACAGGGAATTTTGAACCTAAAACCGAACCATCTAAACCTCAAACAAAATCAATGCTAGTTTTAGGAGAATTAAACAGAGGAACAAAATACTTTGAAACCATTCAAAAAAATACTGGAGTTGAAAACCGAGAACTTGAATCCATCTTGGAAGATTTAGAAAATAATGGAATGCTAAAAGTACGTCAAAAACAAGGATTATTTGGTATGAAAACTGAGTTACTTCCCACAGAAAAGGGGGTTAAGGAATATTATTCTTAGAAATATCAATCATAGTCGGTTTAAATTAGCGAGAAATGGTAACTTTACATGATTCACATTAGTGAAAAAAGAGGTGAAATTATTTGGTAAATTCAAATCAAAACTCTAGCTGTATGCGATGTGGAAAAAATTCAATGCTAACTGACGATACTACTGGTGAACAATTTTGCTCCAAGTGTGGATATGTTGTCTCTGAAAAAACCCAAGAATCTGGCCCTGAATGGAGATCGTTTCAAAAAGATGGAGGTGCAGATCCTGCAAGAACTGGTGCTCCCTCATCACTTCTAATGCATGATATGGGATTATCTACTGTTATCAATCCCTTAAACAAGGATGCTTCAGGAAAGCCACTTTCTACATCAATGAAGAGTACTATTGAACGTCTTAGAACTTGGGATAACCGAAGTCAAGTTCATGAACCTGTTGATAGAAACTTGAGACAAGCTCTTGGTGAATTAACTAGATTAAAAGACAAGATTGCAATTTCTGCAAACGTTCTTGAAAAAGCCGCTTATATTTACCGAAAAGCATTGGAGAAAAAACTTGTCCGTGGTAGATCTATTTCTGCAATGATAGCTGCTTCTCTGTATGCGGCATGTCGAGATACTGCTACCCCTAGAACATTAAAAGATGTTGCAGATGCTGCAAATGTAAAACGAAAAGATATTGCAAGGTGTTATAGATTATTACATTATGAATTAGAACTAAAAATGCCCGTTGTTGATTCAGTTCAATGTATTGCAAGAATTTCAAGTAAACTTGATATCACAGAAAAAACAAAACGATTTGCAATTAAGGTACTCAAAGAGGCTCAAGAACGTGAAGAATCAGCTGGAAAAGATCCAATGGGTCTTGCAGCATCTGCATTATACTTGTCATGTGTACATAATGGTGCATCTGTAACTCAAAGAGACATTGCAGAAGCTGCTGGCGTGACAGAAGTTACTATAAGAAATAGATACAAGGGATTGAAGGCTAGCAATTCATAATTATTTTTGAAAAAACAAAAAAAATCAACTCTGGATAGATACTAATTTTCACACGATACTTAATCCTTGTACAAATTACTATTTTTTTTGTGGATTGCAAGAAAGGTTTTATTCATAATTTTGCATATTTCTTGATTCTTGACACTAGACGATGTATCAATTGTGGTCTTGATGAAAAAAATATTTCATGAACAAAATTCTTTTTATTTATATGATTCTTATTCCAACTAGTTATCTGTAACTAAATCCAATACGAAATCAAGACTTCTTTTTTACTGGAATGCTATTTTAAAAATTTGTTGAAACAATTTCTCAAAAAATTATTAAATGAAAATTGATCTGATGTAAATAACAAATTTATCGTATATTCATTAATGGTAGATATTTTAAAAATATATTAATGAAATTTTGTTCTAATTGTGATACCAAACTCTCACAAAATTTTGAAGATGTTGGCGGTCCATGGGTATGTCCAAAATGCAATCCCGAAAAAGTAATCTCAAGAAGACCAACTTATGGAATAAATTATTCTGGTAACACAAAATCTTGCTCTAAAGGGTGTGGTGCTCAAATCTATTGGGATGATGAATTCAAATCCGACAGTGGTAAATTTATTCCAATTGACTCACGAACTGATGAGCCACACAGATGTGATGTTCCTACAGAATCTGAACCATATTATCCTGATGAAATAAAAAAATACAGAAAACAAAAAGAGAGTAAATCTGAACCAAAAATCCTCATACCTGCAGAAATTTTATTTGATATTGATAAAATTCCAAAATCTCTAATTGATAATGATGGTATAATTCGTGAGATAATTAAAGGTCACAAAGAAGAATCCTTGGGGATAATTCATTATGAGAATATGTGCTCGCCAGAACCTGAAAAGATTCCAATTGATAGTCTAAAAGATGTCTTGTCTGAAAATATTTTACAAGGAATTGAAAAATATGGCTTTTCAGGATTACTTCCATTTCAAGAAGAGTCAATTCGCTCAATCCTAAAGGGGAATGACTCAATAATTTCTGCACCGACTGGCTCTGGAAAGACTGAGGCCTTTTGTATTCCAATATTGCAAAAGATCTCTCAAGAAGAACAGCCAGGAGTTTTTGCATTACTTGTGTATCCGCTTAACGCACTAGTTGATGATCAAGTATCAAAGATATCTCATCTAATTGAAAAATGTGGATTGAAAAATACAGTTGGTGTTTTTTCAATTCATGGTGGCCAAAGTTCTGAATACAAAGATATGATAATTTCTGATGTCACTAAAAAATCACTTATTATTGCAACAAATTTTGATTTTATTAATTATCATCTAATATTACAAGACAAAAAATGGAATCAATTATTTAAAAATGCAAAAATCATTGTTATGGATGAGGCTCACTCTTACACCAGCTTTCATGGATCAAATGTCTATCATGTATTAAATAGAATGAAACGATACATGGGAGAAATTCAGTTCATTGGCTCTTCAGCTACACTAGATAATTCTAAAGAATTTTTTTCAAACATGTTTGATTTGCCTCAAGAATCATTTTCATATATCAAAAGCAAGATTAGACGAAAGCATAACATGCACATGTTTTTCATTATGCCAAGAAGATATGGACAACGAACTACTATGGAAACACTTGCATCAATTTGCTACAAAAATAAATCCACACAGTTAATCTTTAGCAATTCCCATAATGATTCAGAATTTCTTGCATCAAACGTCGAAGAAGCAAATGATGGTATTCGAATTCAGATACATCGAGGTGGTCTGGATCAAAATAACAGGAAACTTTACGAGTCTCAGATGAAAGCAGGGGAATTAGATGCATTATCTTGCACACCTACATTGGAACTAGGAATAGATATTGGTCATGTGGATGTGGTTATATCTGCATTCAAAAATGAGTATGATTCTTTTGTGCAGAGAATCGGGCGAGCTGGTCGTATGGGGCAAAAATCTTATGCCATATGCGTATTTGATCCTGATGACGCTGCTTGTCACTACTTTGCACGCCACATTGACGATTATCTCTCTCAAGATCATGTTATACCAATAAATAAGAAAAACCCGATTATTTCAGACAAACACACAGAATCAATTCAAATTGAAAAGGAAGCTGCAACTGAATCTGATAAATCGCAATTCTTTGATTTTGCAAATAGCATCAATTTACGAGGAACATCAGGTGAGATTTCCATATACTACAATTCTAAAAAAATTGGAACGCGCAGTGTACCTGTAGGGTATTACCAACTGCATCAAAATGCAATTTATCACTTTAACAAACAAAACTATGAGGTTACCTCCCTGATAAAATCACAAAATGGTGCAAGAGCATATTTGAAGAGATCGTATGAAAAACAAAAAAGAACCATCCCTATTGTTAGGACATCTATTCTTCAGACATCTGAAAGAAATGCCATACATCGAGAAATTATTATAAAATCTAAAAAACTCATGTTGCGTTATGGTGTAATTGAGCTTAGTAGAACCATTACGGGGTATGTTAAAGGAAATTATAACGAGTCATCAGAAAACTTTGAAACTCACAATGGAGCAAGTATTTCATCCTGGAGGAATTTTAACTGGAAATCAAAACATTCCTCAATAAGTATCATAATGCCTCCAGAATTTGTTTTAAAATCCAACCTTGAATCAAAAAGCCAGATAGCTGCAGATTCTAGAATTCATACTATTGTACATGTGTTTGTCAATGCTGCAAAAATTATCACAAAATCCGAGTCAAATGACATTGATGCGTATTATGAAAATGGAATAATCCATCTTTATGATAATTCTTCAGATGGATTTAATGGATGCAGTAAAATAATCTATGATGATTTTGAAAAAATTCTCAATACTTGTTGTTCCTTGCTTCATGACTGTGATTGTCCTGTAGACTCCAAACAAAAAAAATCAATCAAAAATGGTGATAAATGGGGTGGATGCCCAAAGTGTACGTTTACTACAAATTATTGTGTTACAAAAAACAAAGACTTGTCAAAAAATGATGCAAAAGAATTTTTTACTGTTTTTTCTAATTAAATCTAGAATTTCATCTAATTGTTGCTTAAACTGTTTTATGTACTTGAGAATTGCCTAGTTCTGCATAGTTTTGAGTCCATTTTGATGAAATTTTGTGTGCCGGGGGCGAGTTTCGAACTCGCGACCTCCAGATTATGAGTGTTGCCTTAGTTGGAGAACCGTTAGAGATTACCAAGCGAACTGGCACTCTAACCAGGCTGAGCTACCCCGGCATACTGGATGTCTAAAAATTTGGGAAATTAAATGATTCTAAAATAAATGCAATTAATTATCAGATCATATTTTTACTTTAAATCATTCCACTTTACATTTTCATCTTTGACCCAGAGGAATTTCTTTTGTAATGCTGCCGTGTATAATTTCTCCCATTCCGCACCTACCTCATCAGTCCATGCTTTGAATATGCGAGGATCAATGTAATTTCTCAATGATGTTCCAATGTTGTAATCTTTGGTTTTCTCAGACAAGTCAATTTGTAGCTTTAATTTCTGCAACCTTTCTTTGTGTTTTTTCTTTTGTTTTTTGATTTGTTCGTTTATGGTTTTAATTCTTTTTTCCTTGCTTTTCTTTTGAGCATCTATCTTTGGTTGTGATGATTCGACTTTTTTTAGTGTCTCTTCGGTCTTCTTCCAGGATTCTTCTTTTTCTATCTTTTTGAGAGTATCTCGTTTCTTTTCTAATGATTGTTCAAATGTTTTTGGGATTGTTCTTTTATGATTACACATCATGGCTGCCTCCAGATTTGCCAATTTTGCATGATATAGTTTCTCATTTAGCGTCTTTCCTTTCATGTTGTCATGTTCTAGAAGATAGTTTTTGACAACTGTTGTAGCCAAGTATGTCCTGAATACCTTGGCAGTTAAACCCTTTACGATACTGGAATAATATGCATTTACATGCCTTGATGTTATATC
>Ga0224496_10001153_pt1 | contig 16830 bp, 13 predicted proteins | sample SF_Jul11_sed_USG_2_FD_168127 | JGI IMG/M metagenome (GOLD analysis project Ga0224496, IMG submission 168127) | Sediment microbial communities from San Francisco Bay, California, United States - SF_Jul11_sed_USGS_8_1 | ecosystem: Environmental > Aquatic > Marine > Sediment | place: USA...
CACGAACTGCAGGAACGAGGTGCCCTGTGCACCCGTGAAGTCACCCGTCGCCTTGTAGGAGTTGTAGTTCGACGCTTGGCCGTTCAGGAACTCGCCATTGCCCGACGGATGCTTGTGGTTGTCATTGATATACGTGCCATGGCAGCCCGCGCACCATTCTCCCATGTTCTGACCGTACGCCGGGTGGCTGGCATCCGACTCGGCATAGCCAGCGGTGACGGCGATCGGCGCCGTTGTGGTGCCGATGTCGCGCAGCAACCGGTAGTTACCGGCGATCGTGCCGGTCACGGGCTCTTCCCCGTACGAACCCGACACGGAGATCGGGAGCGCGCCCGCCGCCGTGCCGCCCTGCACCTGGCCGTGCGGATTGTGGCAGCTGTTGCAGCCGAGAGCGCTGGCGGGATAGCCGCCGCCAGGCGCCACCGTGTTGGTGCCGTCCGCAGTCAGGCTGAAGTCGATGGCGACTACGTTGTGACCCATGTTGTCGGGGTCGGACGTCACCGGTGTGCCGCGTACCACGTTCGTGTAGGGCGTGGTCAACCAGAAGAAATCGCCGCCCGGTGAGAACTTGCTGCCGTTGTTGCTGAGCACGGCGTAGCTTCTGGACGGGTTGCCGTGGCAGTTCAGACAAGTCGAGCTCGCGTCTGTGCCCTTCAGCAGGGTGTTGTTGGGCGTGCCCGAAACCGGGTTATCCGGCGAGTTGTGCATGCTGTGGCACCCGTCGCAGTGTGCGACGCCGCCCTCGTGGAAGGCGAGTGCCGTGTTGGCAAAACCGAGAGTCAGAAGCCCGGCCAGCACAGCAACGCCCTGCACGAGCGTGTGACTATTGATCCTCATTTTCCAGATCCTCCAAGTGATTGGAATCCTCATCTGCAATGAACTCGAGCCGAGCAGATACCCGCTTTTCTTCGACGGTCTGTTCGGTTTCTTGTGACACCGGTGACGGTGTCGTGATCCCGCTTGCGGGATCGCTGCTCTGTGATGAACGTGACGTTTCGTAGGTTATTCCGAAGACACTCACTCCTCTGTTTGCGGCTTGGCCGACGTAGACGTTTCCGCTGGTGTCGATGACCAGATCATCTGGCACGATCAAGTTGGAGGGCTGATCGCCGCGGTAACCGAATTCGGTCTGGAATTCGAGCTCGGAGCTGAAGACCAGAACCACGGAGCGCAGTCGGTCCGTGACGTACACGTATCCCATCGCATCCGTGGCGATGCCCGCGGCGACGCCGAACTTGCCCGTTCCGCTCCCGCTTCGACCGAACTGTGTCAACGTGCCGTCAGCGGACAGGCGATACGCGACGAAGAGAGTCGGAACGGTGAAGAACAGGTTGCGGTTTGCGTCGACAGCAAGACCGCCGAGGTCGGCGTTCTGGAGCTTCTTCTTCTGGCGATCGATGTTCTGCAGCTGATCCGGGCCCGCATCGTCGAGCGCGAGGCTGGGACGCAGCGCGGCTTTGAGGTCGTATCCGCGCCGGAAATATCCGGCTTCATCGAGCTCGAGGACGCGCATGGCGTTCGAATCGACCAGATAGAGGGATCCGTTCTGATACAGCAACTGGTCTGCGAGGAATTGTTTGTAGGCAGCCGGGACGTTCTTGAGCTCGAGCTCAGCGAGGTACTCGCCGCGGTAGTTGAGGAGATGGACCGCGGTGGTCTGATAGCCCGAGGTCAAGAGGAAGATGCTTCCGTCCTGGCCGACCGCGATGTCCGCGGCACTGGCATAGGCATCTCCGAAGACGAAGATTTCCATGCCGTGCTCGTCGAAGACGCGAATGTCGTTGTGTCGTTCGTCGAGCGCATAGACTTCGTTGCGCTCGGGATCGACGGCGAGCTTCGCCCAGTGCGAAGGCACGGGACCGGAGAAGTTGGCCAGGGGATAGCGGAAGGACGCCGCCACCTCGGCCCGGCCTGGGAGGGACGCCGCAAGCAGCAGGAGCGCGGCGCAAAGCAGTGTGAGCGTTCGTCCCGTCATCACTGGCGGGTTGTGCAATGGTTGTGCCGAAGCTTGTCGAGTCTAAAAAAGATAATCAGAACAGATAGTTAGACTGATATCAGCAAGACCTATCCGCGTTTCCAACCTGGCTGTTGGGCTTATGACCACATCGCAGTTGGCGAAATGGCGAATTTCTCGTTGATTTCGGTTTTTTTTCGCTTCCAAGGCAGCGTGTGGCGCCTCGCGATCCCGTTCGACCCGAGCTGCGCAGTCTTTCATCCAGCCGGCCTTGCTCGCGCGTCGAAACGGGTGTAGGGATGCGAGGTCGATCCTCGACTCGCGAGACGATTCTTCCACCCGGCTCCCAGATCCTCCTCCGCCTTCGCCGGGGACTCCGTCCGGGTTGCCGCGGAAGCGCTCGATCTCGCTGGCGCAGTCGTTGGGCAGAGCGGACGTGCCGATCCGGCGGCCGGGAGCTCGAACGGTCGGAGTCGGCGCGCGATCCGGCGGAAGAAGGCGAGACAGCGGAGAGCAAGGGAGGATGACAGTGGTCCCGCGAAGCGCGCGTCAGGGCAGGAGGATGCTCCTCGCGGTCGTCTTGGCGATCGGCATTTCCCCAGCCACGCAGGCCGCGATTCCCGCAGTGGAACGAGTGGCCTTGATCGCTCTGTACGACAGCACAGATGGTGACCACTGGGACGAGAACGCCGGCTGGAAGACGGCGCCCCTCGCGGCGGACGGATTCGCCCTGCCCGGTACGGAGTGTGCGTGGTTCGGCGTCCTCTGTGACGCCGGAGATACGACCGTGCAGATGTTGCTCCTCTTCTGGAACGACCTGTCCGGCAGTCTTCCTCCCGAGCTGGGAGATCTTGGGAACCTTCTGGATCTCTCCCTCGATGGGAACCATCTCACGGGCGCCATTCCTCCGCGGCTGGGAGACCTCGCCAAGCTCCAGAGTCTCTACTTGGATAGCAACCAGCTCTCCGGCGCCATACCGGCCGACTTGGGGAGCCTTGCAGAGATTCGCAACCTCTATCTCCGAGGCAATCAGCTGTCGGGCCCGATTCCTTCTCAATTGGGAAGTCTGGCCAGGCTCGAGGATCTCCGCCTCAGCGAGAATCAGCTGTCTGGCAGCATCCCCCCGACGCTCGGGAGCCTCGGGAGCTTGCGGGTGCTCTCGCTCTACGAAAACGATCTATCCGGCAGCATTCCCCCCGAGCTGGGCGATCTTGCCAATCTCGAAATCCTCTGGCTGGACGCCAATCAGCTCTCCGGCAGCATTCCCTCGGAACTCGGGAAGCTTGCCCGCCTGCAGGTGTTCTGGGCCTTCAGCAATCAACTGACCGGGAGTGTTCCCGCGGCGCTGGGAGCTCTCGTCGATCTCCGTTCTCTCTATCTCAACGGCAATCACCTGGCCGGCAGTCTGCCGCCGGAGCTGGGAGGTCTTGCGAGCCTTCTCCAGCTCTATCTCTACGACAACCAGCTCACCGGAAGCATTCCCGCCGGGCTCGGCAGTCTTGCAAATCTCGACCGCCTGTATCTGGGCGGCAACCAGCTGTCGGGCGCCATTCCGCCGGAGCTCGGCAGTCTCGGAAAACTCCGTCGACTTCTGCTCGACCGCAATCAGCTGGAGGGTCCGCTTCCGCTCGAGCTGCTCGGTCTCAGCAGCCTGGTCGATGCTTCGAGCAATCTGTGTGAAAACCATCTCTACACAGACGACGCTTCGCTCCGCGATTTTCTGAACAGCAAGCAGATCGGTGGCGATTGGGAGGCTTGTCAGATTCTTCCGATTCCCTCCGTTCCCGGCAGCGCTCTCCTCGTGATCTTCGCGCTCCTCACAGGATGTGCCTTGTGGCTGCTGCGACCATCGATCCCGGTGCATGCGTCGTAGAGCCAGCGGATCCGCGACCCGTGGATTGAGCGAAATGACAGATTTCCGATCGTGCACAATGCGAGGCCCCGCATGACTTCCAGGATCCCGATGCCGAGCGATTGCTCGAAACGGATGCGCTACCTCGCGATTCTCCTGGTGCTTGCTCCGTTGCTGGCATTTGCGGCGAATTGCAGCGAGCAAGAGCCGACAGCGACTGCGAGCCAGGAGCCTCAGAGATCGATCCGGATCGGCCTCATTCCGGAGCAGAACATCTTCCTTCAGAAGAAGCGCTACCAGCCGCTCGCAGACTACCTCTCGGAGAAGACTGGTGTGCGCATCGAGCTTCGCGTGCTCTCCAGATACGGGAACATCATCCAGAATTTCGTTTCCAAAGGTCTGGACGGGGCGTTCTTCGGCAGCTTCACGGCGGCACTGGCGCACCGGAAGCTCGGTGTCGAGGCCGTGGCGAGACCGGAATATCCGGACGGCAGCTCGACATATCACGGCCTCCTCTTCGTTCGGAAAGACAGCGGAATCCGGAATGGAAACGACATGAAGGGGAAGCGTTTTGCCTTCGTGGACAAGGCAACCACCGCCGGATGGCTGCTTCCCCTCTACTATTTCAAGACCCAGGGCATTCGGGACTACCGTTCCTGGCTCAAGGAATCGTACTTCGCGGGAACCCACGAGGGCGCGATCTACGACGTCCTCGAGAGAAACGCCGACATCGGGGCCGCGAAGAACACGGTATTCGAGGCGCTCGCACGCGAAGATCCCCGAATCTCTGAGGATCTGCTGATTCTGGCCCGATCCCCGGATGTACCCGAAAATGGCTTGTGCGTGCGAAAGACGCTCGACGAGCCGCTCAAGCGAAAGCTCAGGGAAACCCTTCTGGGCCTCGATACGACCAGAGAGGGGAAGAGGATCTTGAAGAAATTCGGTGCGCGCCGATTCATCCAGACGAGCGAGAACGACTACGCGGTGGTGTTCGAGTATGCACGGGAGATTGGGCTCGATCTCGAGACGTACGACTACATGAACGAGTAACCGCGTGGCGGCGCCGAGTCCCGCGCGGCTCGAGAGCAGTCGATGAAGAAGAAGATCTTCATAGGGTTCGTGATCCTGACCGCCTGCTTCGTGGGGGGCGGCATCTACATCGCTCGCTCCATCGACCAGGTGATCTCGAAGCTCGAAGCTGTCATCACGCTGCACCAGGTCGAGATCCTGCGGAAGAGCTTCCTTACGGACGTCAAGGCCGTTCAGCAGGATCTGCTGCTCAAGGATTCGCCCCACGAGGCAGAGGATGATTCCGTCATTAGGCGCGGTGAGAAGATGGCGGAGGAGGTCGCCGGCTGTTTCGCCTGTCACCACGCGGAGCCGGCACTCCATCAGCTGAAGAGTCTACAGGGCGAAATTGACCTGTATCAGAAAGCTCTCAGCAGGGTCTACACGACCCGGGCAAACGCCGAGCGATTGAGTCGACAGAAGCAGGTCGCGTTCCACATCGGACAGCACTTGATCGAAGAAATCGACAACATCATCGAGTACTCGTCACGCGCACTGGGAAACCGGACGCAGCTCGCGAAGCACAGCATCGCCGAGACGAAGAAACACCTGACTTTCCTCGTGATTGCGGGACCGGTGATCGGTCTGGCGATCGCTCTGTACTTCATCCACTACCTGACGCGTTCGATGGGAGCCCTCATCGACGGGACTCGAAAGCTGGAATCCGGTCAGCTGGATCACAAGATCGAAGGCCTGCGGGACGAGTTTGGTGAGCTGGGGGCCTCGATCAACGAGATGGCTCATTCGCTGGGCAAGATGATCCGCGCGATCGAGGAGAGCCAGAAGCGGTACAGGATGTTGTTCGAGAGCGCGGGAGATGGAATCCTCATGCTCGAAGCCGAGGGGGAGAATGTCGGCGGAGTCGTGTCAGCAAATCAGGCGGCTGCGGATATGCATGGCTACACCGTCGCGGAGATGTTAGCGCTCAACCTTCGAGATCTCGATGCCAGTGAGGACACAACAGCGGCGCGCAAGCGCATCGATCGGATCCTGGGCGGAGAGTGGATCAATGTGGAAAGCAGCCATCGAAGGAAGGACGGCTCGATCTTTCCGGTCGAGATCAGCGCAGGGCTGCTCGAGTTCGAGAATCAAAAATACATTCTCGCGTTCGATAAGGACATCACGGAGCGAAAGCAGGCGGAAGACGCCTTGCAGCGGGCCGAGCAACTGGTGGTCGTGGGCGAAATGGCAGCCGGGCTGGCCCATGAAATCAAGAATCCTCTCGCTGGAATCAAGGTGTCGATCGAGGTCTTGACGAGCGAGCTGCAGCTCGAGCAAGAGGACAAGGAAGTCTTCGAGCGGATCATCGACGAAATCAATCGTATCGAGACGCTGCTGAAGAATTTGCTCAGCTACGCAACACCCCCGAGGCCGCAGTTTGCGCTGGTCGACGTGAACAAGATCGTCGAGACGGCGATCAAGACGGCGGCGTTCACGCTGAAGAGTCCGGGCGGGGAGGCGAAGGAGAAGGACGCGAGGGATGTCCGATTCGAGAAGAGGCTGAGTGAGCATTTGCCGCAGATCGTCGCAGACGGGGCTCAGCTGCAGCAGGTACTCCTGAATTTGCTGATCAACGCGATGCACGCGATTCAAGGCTCCGGTTGCATTTCGGTTGCTACTGCCGCTGGCACTGCGCATGCGGTCCAGATCGTCGTGTCGGATACGGGAAAGGGCGTCGGCGGCGCGGACATGGAAAAGATCTTCCTGCCGTTCTTCACGACGAAGCCGAAGGGAACAGGGCTCGGACTGTCGATCTGCAAGCGCTTGATCGAGCAGCACGGCGGCTCGATTGAAGTTGCGCGCGGTCCGCAGGGAGGCCTCATGTTCACGATCAGTCTGCCGGTCGAGCAGGGGGAGGGCAGTCACTCGTGACGATGATCAAGGGAAGAATCTTCCTGCTGGACGACGATGAGTTGATTTCTTCAATGGTGGCACGATCGCTGAGGAAGGAGGGCTACGAGGTCAAGAGCGAGACGGGCACGGAAGACATCATCAGCAAGATCTCCACGTGGTGCCCGGACCTGATCATGCTCGATATCCACCTGGATGAGGAGAAGAGCGGGCTCGACATTCTCGGCGAGCTGAAGCGAGAGGAAATTCCCGGTGAAGTCGTGATGCTGACGGCGGACGCATCGGCCGAATCAGCGATCACTGCGATGAAGCTCGGCGCAGCAGACTACCTGACGAAGCCCTTCAACATGGCTGAGGTGCAGCTCGTCATCCGGAAGGTGATCGAGAAGGAGAGGCTCAAGGAAGAGGTCCGGTACCTCAGGAAGGTCGGAACCATCGGTGTTCAGGACCAGATGATCGGTGAGTCTGCGGCGATGGTGGAGTTGATGGAGAAGGCGGAAAAGCTCGCAGAGGCTCATGTTCAGAACGTGTTGATTACGGGCGAATCCGGTACCGGGAAGGAGGTCGCCGCGCGCTATATCCACAACCGGCTGCACGCGAGGCGCGGTGACGAGTACGCACCCTTCATTGCCGTGAATTGTACTGCCTTGCCGGAGCAGCTGTTCGAGAGCGAGCTGTTTGGCCACGTGAAGGGAGCGTTCACGGACGCGAGGAACGATAAGAAGGGAATGTTCGAGCTCGCCAACGGCGGAACCATTCTGCTCGACGAAATCGGGGACATGGCAGCGAATCTCCAGAGCAAGCTGCTTCGCGTGCTCGAGGATCGGTCGGTGAGGCGGCTGGGGGGCAAGACGGATCTTCCGGTCGACGTGAGCGTAATCGTCACGACGAACACGCGGTTGGATGAAGCGGTGAATCTCGGGAAATTCAGGACCGACCTCTTCTATCGATTGAATGCGTTTCCGCTGCACATCCCGCCGCTGCGAGAGAGACGCGAGGACATCCCGCTGCTTGCGCGGCATTTCCTGCAGTTGTTTGCGCAGAAGTACCTGAAGAGGGCGATTCGGGAGTTTTCGCCGGAGGCCGAGAGGATTCTTTGTGCGCACGACTGGAAGGGGAATTGTCGCGAGCTGCGGAACGTGATCGAGCGGATCGTGGTGCTGGAGAATGTGGAGACGATTCTTCCGGAGCATCTTCCGGCTGCCTTGCTGAAGGAAGAGTTCGTCGAGAGGCGGCGCGCGACTGGATTCGTGCTGCCGGAGCAGGGAATTTGCCTCGAGGAAGTGGAGAGGGATCTGATCGTTCAGGCGTTGAAGCGCGCGGAGAACAACCAGACGAAGGCCGCGAAATTGCTCGATCTCTCCTACGACTCGCTGCGGTACCGCATCAAGAAGTACGGGCTGGTGTAGACGGGAGCCGGGGCAGGGCGGGCCCAACAGCCCGACGGCTCAGCCCGGCTCTTGGGCGCGCGGATGACACGGGCGGAGCTCGCTCTTTTCGAGGACGGCGAGCATGGCGCGCCACAATGCGGGGTGGACGTTCGCCTGCGACACGCCGAGCTGTTGGACGAGGCGGGAGTGCAGCGGACCGGAAAGCTGCTCGCATTCCGAGCGCGCCAGCTCGCGGTATGGGGCGTTGCGAAGCGAAGCTCGATGGCGGTGAAGCCGATCCCTCGCCCCAGATCATCTGGAAGACGGCGACAAGGGCGGCGCTGTACTCGTCTTGGTGCTCATCCGGCACGGTCATGGCGAGTCGGCGTGGGGCACGCACCGCAAGGGCTTCAGTGGGCTCGGAAAGCTCTGGCAGCGTGCGTGCGGCAAGCGCTGGGATCCTCCTGCGGGATCTCCTAGCGGAATCCGTGCGACGCGAGAACTCGGGCGGGGAATCCGGGGCCTTCTTCCTCATCGATTTCGTGCAGGTGCTTGTGCTGTGATGCCATCTCGGTCCTGATCTGGACCAAGACCTGCTGGAACTCGGGCAGATCCCAGAGCAGCTCGAAGGCCGGATCGAGGGGCAGGATCCACCAGGCCACTCGCGCGCCGGCGGCGACGTCTCGTTGCAACGCGGCCAGTGCGCGTCCCGGCTCGCCCGCGATGCTATGCGCGAGAACGTCCGCGAAGCCGTGGCCAGAAATGCCGGTCACGGGCAGCTTCTCGATGCTGGAGAGAGTCGCGCCCAGGAGCTTCACCGCGGCATTCCGGTCGCCGGTCTGCAGGCGCAGCAACGCGAGGCTTGCTGCGGCTGTGTAGTTGCTTCCTTGTACGAGGGGTGGGGTGCTCAGCAACTCCGGATAGATTCTCTCGTAGACGGCCAACGCGGCTTCGGGATCCACCGACTGAAGCTGCCGGAGCCAGAGGAGATGGGGCACGGCCTGATATCCAGAGATGCGATCCGTTCGTGTGGCGAACGCTCGCGCGATCTCGAGCGCTTGCTGCCGGTCCCCAGCGTGAAGCGCGAAGAAATAGCGACCGGTAAGCGCGAAGTAGGTGTCGGGCGCGGTGGCCAGGAGGACTTCCAGCCACCGCGCTGCGGCCGCCGTGTCGTCCAGGTGCAGGTAGAGATGCACGAGCTCGGCGAGCATCCAGGGTGCCGGATCGAGCGCCAGGGCCCGGGCGAACCAGCGGATGCTCTCATCGATGCGGCCGAGACTCCAGCCCTGCACGATCGCAAGGGCCCAGTAGTTGGCCGTGACGTCGGGTGACTTGGCGATGTTGGCGCGCAGCCGCTCGATTCCATCCTCCACGCGCCCCGATGCGGCCAGCGCGTAGCCGAACAGATATTGAGTCACCACGTTCAGCGGGTCTCGCGCGAGGGCCTTCTCGAGGTGGCGCAGTCCCTCTTCCGGCCGTCCGAGGGTTTCGAGCAGCAGGAAGCCGTAGAGCTCGTGGGGCCCCGCATCCGGGCTCAGCTCGAACGCGCGCAGGTAGGCCGCCTCTGCGCCAGCCGGGTCGCCGAGCAGTTGGCGCAGACGTCCCAGCGTGGTGTAGGTCTGCGGAGACTCGGGATCGAGCGCCAGCGCCCGCTCCATGGCGGAGCTGGCCGAACGTTCGGCAACCTCGCGGGAGATCGATCCAAACTCGTAGAGATTGGCGTAGATGTTCACCAGCGCTCGTTGGGCCGCGGCAAAATCCGGATCCAGCGCGGCGGCTCGACTGTACCACGAGAGCGCGACCATCCCGCTCTGAGCGCCCACGTTCTGATGCGCGGCGCGACCCCTCAGGAAGGCTTCGTACGCCTCGATATTGGTGGTTCCGCCCCAGTCCAGCGCGCTGACCTGCAGCTCGAGGCGCAGCGCGTTGGTGATCTGCCGCGCAATGTCATCCTGGATTTCGAAGATGTCCTGTAGCTCCCGGTGATACGTCTCCGCCCACAGCTGGAACCCATCCTTCGCGCTGACGAGCTGCGCCAGCACGTGCACCTGGTTTCCGGAAGTGTGCACGCTGCCTTCGAGGATGGCCTCCACCCCGAGCGCTTCTCCGATCGTCTTGAGATCGGCATCGCTCCCCTTGAACGAGAACGAAGACGTGCGGCCCACCACCCGCAGACCCTCGAAGCGCGTGCAGATGTTGATCAGCTCCTCGGCCACGCCCTCGGCGAGATACTCCTGATCCGCGTTGTCACTCAGATTGATGAAGGGCAGCACGGCGAGGGAGCGCGGCGGGGTGGGCCTGGCGGAGCAGAACTTGACGCCCCAGACGGCGGCAGCCGTGAGCAGGAGCAGGACGGCCGCGCGGGCGACTCGGAGTGGGATGCGGATCTGCGCGGGCGCGGTGTGGCTCATCGCCGGGGCGTGACGGCGCTCCAGGGCGGGGGGCCACGCTGTGATGCTCTCGCTGCCATGCTCGCCCCGGCCGCATCGCGTCGGCGGGAGGGTCGCTTCGGGCTCCGGCAGCACGTCGACGTCCGCAACGAATCGGAAGCCGTGCCCGTGCTCGGTGCGCAACAGCTTCTGATGCTCGCCGTCGTCGCCGAGAGCCCGGCGCGCCTTCTGAACGGATCGCGCCAGCGCGGCCTGGGTTACATTGACGCCGGGCCAGAGCGCGTCGAGCAATTCGCCGCTCGACACGACGCGGTGGCGTTGCTCGATGAGGTAGGCGAGCACATCGAAAGCCTTGGGCTCCAGCGGAACCCGCTGCCCGCGCCGCAGCAGGCTCCTCGCATCGGTGTCGAGGTGATACTCGCCGAACCCGAAGCGCATGGGCCGCAAGCCTCTTCGCCCCGAGGCGCATTTTGCCACGGCGCAGCGAGCAAAGGAAAGAGCGCGATTGCTGCGCCTGCGGGTAACACAATCACTCGCGCGTGTCTTTCTGGGCGTGGGGGAAGAGCCAATGTGAGGGGGAGCAGCGTGTTGCGCGCCTAGTCGGATTAGCCCCCAGACTCGGACGCTGCGTGCGACGACGCATGCCCCGGCCCGCGCGTCAGGGGGTCACGCCACCGCTGCGTTCAGCCGATGCGGGGAGGTTGGCGCGGATTCCCTGCGCGATGGGCGCGCGGAGCGGATCCTCGCCCGGATTCGAGCTCGACGCCGATGTACCTCCGTTCGCGAGGCTTCGCGCTCGCCAGCATTGCGCTGGCGCTCTTTCTCGGCTGGAAGGTCCTGGCGCGTGGCGCCCACGAGGTCGTGGTGCTGCGCACCGAGACGCTCCAGGGGCAGGACCACTACGCCACCCTCTGGGTGGTCGATGCCGAGAAGTTCGTGTGGATCCGCGCCGAGAGCCCCACTCGGCGCTGGCTTCCGGCCGTGCGCAAGAATCCCCAGGTAACGCTGCGGCGCGGCGGTCGCGATCTGCGTTATCGCGCCACGATCTGGGACACACCGGAGGCGCGTGCTTACGTGGATCCGATGTTCCGCGCCAAGTACGGTCTGGCAGATACCGCGCGCGCAATCCTGACGCAGCGCGAGACCATTCCCATCCGGCTCGAGCCGCAGGCGCGCTGACGTCGCCGCTAACGCTTGTCCGTGTCCTTGGAGTGGACGATCTCGTCGATGGTGAAGCCTTCGCTCTCCGCGAGCTTCTCGATTTCCCTGCGCACGCGCTCCTTCGCCGCGACGCGGCGCTTCTCGATCTCGTCTCCAATGCGCTTGCGCAGCGACTCGAGCTCGGGCAGAGGATAGTCGGCGAGATCGAGGTCCTGTGCTCGGCGCGCGACGCGTACCGACGCCGGCGCATCGCTGTGGCGCTCGGCGCTCGGCTTCGGCGCGCTCTTCTTTTCGGCGGGCTCTTTGGCGGGCTCTGGTTTCGACTCTTCGAAGCGGATGGCGGTGTCCATGTCATCGAGCGGATCCGAGCCGGGTTTCGTCTGGGGCGCCTGGCGCTTGTCGGACCGCGCGTCGAGGACCTGGGGCGCCTCGTCGAGCGCATCCGCGGAGTCGTCGGTGTCGAGGGAGGACGCGGCATCCAGCTCGGCGCTCTTGCTGGCGTCGACCAATGTTGCGACCCGATCCACGCCCCGGCGCAGCTCCGGGCCGGGCTTTTCGTACGCGATGGCGAAGCCGCCGGCGGTGTGTCGCGCGACCTTGCCCTCGAGCTGAAAAGGCTTGTCCTGATTGGGGAGAGATACGTACAAGATCGTGTGGGCACCGACCTTCGGCTGAAGCTCTACATCCTCGATGCGCGCGCCTGTGTACGAGATGTCGGCGAGAATCCCTTCTCCTTCCTGACGCTGGGAGGAGAAGTGCGTCTCGAACCAGGTGCGGATGCGGGGACTCCGACGTGTCGCGCTCGCTTGGTCCATGGGTTCCACCCCTCTTGTCGTCCAGGGAAGCCCGGGCTGCCGGCCCGGCGAGCCCGCCGCGATAGGAACGCGGCTCTGGCTATGGGGGTGAATCGGCTGGGATCGAAGCGGACCTGAGATCGATTCTCGTCTCTCCGCAGCCACGTTGCTCGCGACTGCGGGGGCCCGACGCTCAGCGAATGCGCAGGAAGGCAAGCCCGACCGCGAGCATCACGCAGGCGCAACCCGCGGCCGTGAGAAGGAATCCGGCACCGCCCAGGTAGAACCACCGCAGCACGGCGGCGCGCTCGGGGCCCGAGAGATCCGCGTGCAGGGCGGTCGGTCGCAGCCACCAGCGCGCCGGCAGCGGCCCGTGCGCGCGCAGCGCGCGGTACAGCCGCACGTGGTACCAGAATCCGGTTGGCACGCCCAGCAGCATGCCCAGCGCCACGCAGCCGATCCCGGCCGACAGGACCCACTCGAGCGGGAGGATCGGGACGAGCCAGCCAATCGCGCAGAGCACGACGAGCGCGGCCAGCGCGATCAGCGTTTCACGCACGCCTCGCCCATCGTCCGCGCCGCGCGCGCGCTTGAACGCGTGGGCGTCGATCCACCGCTGCAGCTAGGGAAGTTGTTCGAGCCAGCTTGCGTCTTCGAACCAGCGATCCTGGAGCTGCGCGAGCCTGCCGGTGAACTCGAGACCCTGCAGCAGGTTGTCGACGAAGTTGAGCAGCAGCGGGTCCCCGGCCGGGAGCGCGATGCCGATCGGCTCGTGGGTCAGCCGGGTGATCACCGAGACCAGATCGCTGTCGGGGTTCCGGGCGTGGGCGACCAGGCAGATGGGATAATCGGCGATCATCACGTCCGCCTCGCCCGAGAGCACGCGGCTCACGGCCGTGTCGTAGTCGGGCGCGGTCGTCAGCCGCGCCGCCGGAATCAGCTTCTCGACGAACGCCTGGCTCGTGGAGCCCTGCAGCGCGGTGACGGTGAGGTTTGCACTGTTGATTTCCGCGGCGCTCTCTGCCGAGGCAAGGCTGCTGGCCTTGGTGAGCACGCACTTGCCGGAGACGAAGTACGGACCCGCGAAGGCCACCCTCAGGTTGCGCTCGGGCGTGATGGTCATGGCGGAGAGCACCATGTCCACCTTGCCGGTCTCGAGCGCTCCGAGCAGCTCCGAGAACTGCAGCCTCTCGAGTCGCAGCTTCACGCCCATTGCAGACGCGAGGTACGCGGCCAGATCCGGCTCGAGTCCGATGATCTCACCGCTGCGCGTCGTCATGTTGAGCGGCGGCATGCTGGCTGCGGTCCCGACCACCAGCTCCCCGCGCGAGAGAATGCGGTCCAGGACCGGCGAGTAGGTGGCCGCCGGCGTGCCCCCGACGTGCGAGCAGCCGAGCAGCAGGAGCAGCGGCGCGGCCAGGGTCCAGCGCGTCCAACGAGTCGGTCGGGTCTGCGGTCGGTGCATCGGGGCTCCTCCCATCTGAGCGCTGCGTCACCGCGGGGCGTGGAGCGGAGCGCGGGGAGCGGGAGGGTAGGCTGCGGAGACCTGCTGTCGAGGCCCGCGCTGCAATGCGAGGGCGCGGGGGCCGGGGAGCTCAGGCCAGGCGCTCGATGGGGAGGGGTCGGCCCTGCGCGTCCCACGCGGCACAGCGCGTGGATCTTCGCTCGAACGGCGCGAGTCTTTCGCCGGGGCGCTTCCACCACATGATCCCCAAGCCGCTTGCCCACGTCAGCACGCCCGAGAGCAGCGCCGGTTCGAGGGCGCTCGCCCACACGAGCCCGGCGATCGCGAGCGCAGCTGCCGAGGCGAGGCCCGCGCTGCCGCGCCGCAGGCGCTCGCGTGGCGAGGTCAGGCCCGCGGGCCAGGCGACGGCGCGACGCGCGCTTCGAATCCGGGTCGTGGTGATCTCGCTACGCATGAATCCGACGCGCACCGCGGTGGCGTGAGCTTCGCGCACGAGATCGGCACTGCCGCAGTGCGGACAGAGCTTGCGGCGCAGCAGGTGCCGGAGCGCGCAGTAGAGCAGGCCCGGCAGCGCCAGGCAGAGCCACGCCAGCAGCTCGAGTCGATCCGATCCAGCGAGCAGCGTTTCCGGGACGGCCGTGTGGAAACAGCGGGTGCAGAGCATGCGAGTCTTCATGACGCCCTCCGTGCAGTCCGCATCGGCCGGAGCGCGAAAAACTTTCGCGTGTATCTCGAAATATTTCCTGCGAGTGGAATTTCACCCACGGGGGCACAGCCCTCGATCGTCCGCAGAATTGCCCTGCCGGGCTGCGCCTCATAGTCTTGGGCCGGCGCCGCTCGAAACGCGCCGCTGCGGCGATCTCGTTGCGGCCATGATCATGGGGAGAGAATTCGTGCAACGTTTCATCTTGCTCGCTGTCTTGTTCGCCGCGATTCCGCTGGCTTTGGGATGTGTCGTAATCGAAGACGGGGAAGTGGGTGTCTCCAAGAGCTTCGGTGCGATCCGGGACGAGCCGGTAGGCCAGGGCATCGTGATCCAGATTCCCGTGGTGCGCACCGTGGAAACCTGGAACGTGAAGCTCCAGGAGGTCAAGGAGACGGCGAACGTGCCCTCGTCGGAGGGACTCATCGTCGGCCTCGATACGTCGCTGCTCTTCGAGGTGCAAGCGAGCGAGGCGCCGCGCATCCGCAAGACGGTGGGCTGGAATTATCTGGACCGCCTCGTGATTCCCTACTTCCGCAACGCCGTGCGCGACGTGGTGAGCGGTTACCCCGTCAAGAACATCTACTCCGAGACCGGGCGCCGCGAGATCGCCGGCAAGATCCGTGGCTTTCTGCGCGAGAACCTCGAACCGCGCGGCATCACCGTGGTGGACGTGCTCCTGCGCGACGTGCAGCTCCCGCAGAAATTTCGGGAGAGCATCGAGCTGAAGCTGACGGCCGAGCAGAAGGTCCAGCAGAAGCAGTTCGAGCTGGATCAGGCGCGCAAGGACGCCGAGATCGAGATCGCGCGCGCCGAGGGCGCGGCCAAGGCTCAGGAGATCGTGCGCTCGACGCTGAGCGACTCGTATCTACAGTACCTGTGGATCAAGACGCTGAACGAGAATCCGAACGTGATCTACGTGGCGACGGAAGCCAACATGCCGTTGTTCCGGCTGCACGGTCAGTCGTCGCGGTAGGGTCCCGCGCTCGCGCCCGCCGCTAGCTCCCCTCGATGGAAACGCCGATCTCGGTCTGCGGTCCGGTCACCATGATCGTGATGATCGCCGTTCGGTCGCCCTTCTTTGCGACGAGACGGTGCGTCTTCTCGTTCTCCTCCGAGAGGGTCCAGCCGTTCTCCTGCATCTGCTCGCGGTAGAACCCGTAGACCTCGCTCGGGGCTGCGCTGGTCTGGAAGATGGCGAACACACCGCTGCCCGGAGCGGACATGCCCGTCTGCGCGGTCGTTCCCGGATAGGTCGGAACGTCGGGCGGGAAATCGCTCGGGAGCTGACCCACTTCAGGCAGCGCCACCTCTGCCTCGGACGGGGTCGGGACCGACTGACTCGCTTCCCGCATGCCGGGAGCCGGGCTGGCTTCCTGGGCCGCTTGCGGGCCGGTCCCCTTCGTTTCTGACTTCTCTCCGCACCCCGCGAGACCCGCGGCGCAGCAGCATGCGATCACGACCATCGGAAAACGTCGGTGAATGAGTGCCATCGAGTCGTTACTCCTCCCTGGGCCGCAGGCATCGTACCGCCACCGGGCCGCTTCCGCCGCCCTCCCGGGCGGTGCGCCCGGGCCCGTTTCGGACTCTTGATGGGCTATGCTCCGCGCCCTTGCATTTCCTGCGGAGCGAACCGATGTCTCGAGTCGTCCAGGCGCAGCTCTTCTTCGGGTTGCTGATCGCGGCACTCGCATTTCCGGGCAGCGCGCTGGGGGCCGACGAGGGCGGGTCGAAGCTCGAGAGCGAAAAGGACCAGACCCTGTACGTGCTTGGGGTCCTGGTGGGCAAGCCGCTCGAGCCATTCGGTCTCTCGGAGCAGGAATTCGAGATGCTGAGCCAGGGACTGCGGGACGCTGCGCTCTCGCGGGAGCTCCGCGTCGATCCCCTCGAGCTGCAAGAAGACGTGCTCGCGTTCCAGCAGGCGCGCCTGGCGGCGCGGGCGGAGGGAGAGCGAAAGGCATCGCGCGCGTTCCTGGACGAGGCCGCGAAGCAGCCGGGCGCGCTGCGAACCGAATCGGGCATGATCATTCGCGAAATCGTCGCGGGATCCGGCGATTCGCCCCAGCCGACCAGCGTGGTGAAAGTGCACTACCAAGGGGCCCTGCGCGATGGAACGATCTTCGACAGCACGCGCGCGACCGGGACCCCCGCGACGTTCAGCCTCGAGCGGGTCATCCGCTGCTGGCAGGAGGGCCTTAGCCGCATGAAGGTCGGCGGTAAGA
>Ga0224496_10001154_pt1 | contig 16819 bp, 15 predicted proteins | sample SF_Jul11_sed_USG_2_FD_168127 | JGI IMG/M metagenome (GOLD analysis project Ga0224496, IMG submission 168127) | Sediment microbial communities from San Francisco Bay, California, United States - SF_Jul11_sed_USGS_8_1 | ecosystem: Environmental > Aquatic > Marine > Sediment | place: USA...
CCCACCACATCATCCACTGGGCCGACGGCGGACCCACCAACGCCAACAACCTCGTCACCCTCTGCTGGTTCCACCATCATGTGGTCATCCACCAACGCGGCTTCACCATCAACCCCGACTCACCCCGAACCAGACTCCGACTCCAACGCCCCAACCGAGCCCCACCCAAATAAGACCCTCGCGGCGGCAGCACCGTCGACCAAAGTCACAGCTCAAGCTGCCAACAACTGCCGGGTCAAGCGAATAATTCAGACCCGACCCAACCCGACCCCACCACATCGAGTAATGCGCATCGAGCGCTGTCTACGCGCGTCCGACGACCAAACGAGCTAATCAATATCGTCTGGCGCCTCCCATAAGACTACGAGCGATGATTTTCGAAAGAGGTTTCCGTAACGAGGTGAGACCTGGAGGGCTGCTGTGCGGGGCCATGGGTTACACAGCACAGCGTTGAGGCGGTTGCCGGCAGCGTCTACGCCAGCCCGCCTGGTGGGATCGTCATTCAGAGTTCGATCAGCCCGGCGTCGGCTTCAACGAAGCCGCAGCTGTCGAGGTAGAAGTCTCGGAGGTGGCCGTCGAAGTCGACATGCAGCCATTCGCAGTTGGCTGACCGTGCACCAGAAACAGCTTCTTCGACTAGACGCCTGCCGATCCCTCGGTGGCGCAGGTTGGTTGCAACCATTGTGTCGAGCACAAAAGCGTGTACGCCACCATCCCAGGCGACGTTGACGAACCCAACTAATTCTGAGTCGGAAAATGCGCACACCCAACCGAGGCTGTGGCGAGCAACTTGGGCCAGCCAGTCGTCATCGAGTACCTGGTGCTCAAATGCATCGGCATGCAGGCGGTTCAGATCGCTATTTCCAAAAGCACCGCGCCATTCATACGTAACGTTCATCCGGCCACGGTAGGTCTTCGGTGTGCGATCGGCCGGTCAATTCTTCACAAAAACGGACACATCAGAATCGCCTAGGCTGTTGCTACGCCTTTAACCTGCGGAGGATCTGTGTACGACGTCGTCATTATTGGTGGGGGACCGGGTGGATACGCGTCCGCTCTCTACGCCCACAACTTCGGCTTGTCAGTAGCCCTGGTCGAAAAGGACTCTGTAGGTGGGACGTGCCTGATCCGTGGATGTATTCCAGCCAAGACCTGGTTGCAGGCAGCTGAGGTGTTTACGACCGTGAAGCGAGCCGCAGAGTTCGGGGTTATGGCGTCCGAACCGAGCTTCGACTGGTCGGCGGGTCTCGCCAGAAAGAATCAGGTCGTGAATGGTCTGGTCAAGGGCCTATCCGGGCTCCTGAAACAACGCAAGGTGGATGTAATCGATGGATTCGGCCGCCTTGACGGTGCCGGGCGGGTCATCGTGAGCAAAGGTGGCGACGAGCAGGTACTCGAAGCCCGCAATATCGTGATTGCCACCGGTTCCGCTCCCCGTTCGATTCCCAATTACGACTTCGACGGCGTAAAGATCGTGTCATCCGACCATGCGCTCGACTGGGAATCGCAACCCGGACGGGTGGCGATCATCGGCGGAGGCATTATCGGATGCGAGTTCGCCTCGATGCTCATTGATCTGGGGTCGGAAGTGCACGTTTTTGACATTCTCGATCGGATCGTCCCCGGCGTCGACACGCCGGCCGCCACCGAACTACAGAAAGCGCTCAAGCGACGCGGGGTCAAATTCCACCTTGGCGTGTCGGTCGAACCGCCGGCTATCGGCGACGGCGGCGTAACCGTTGGGTTCGGCGGAGAGAGTGTCGAGGTCGATACCGTTCTCGTTGCGGTTGGTCGTGGACCGTTGACGAGCGATATCGGACTGGAAACGACCAAAGTCGAGACCGAGCGCGGCTACATCCACGCCGATCGCCAGACCCAGATGACGGCAGAACCGGGCGTCTACGCCGTTGGAGATGTGCTCGCGGGTGTTCCGGGCCTCGCCCACGGAGCGTTCGCAGAAGCCATCGCCGCGATCACCTACATCGCCACCGGGGAAGTCGCACCGGTCAACTATCAGGCTCTGCCGAATGTTGTCTACACGCATCCGGAAGTCGCCGAGGTTGGATGGTCCGAAGAAGTGGCCAAAGAGATGGGACTCGATGTCGAAGTCCACGATCATTCATTCATCGGCGTGGGTCGGGCAATCATCATCGGAGAGAACAAAGGCACCGTTCGGATCGTTGTCGAAAAAGACGGTCCCATTGTCGGTGCATCGGTGGTCGGCCCACACGCAGGAGAAATGATTCACGAACTGATGTACAGCGTTGGGTGGGAAGCGTTGCCGGTTGAGGCCGCAGCATTCATCCACGCGCACCCAACCCTGTCTGAAGCCGTCGGTGAGACGTTGATCTCATCGGCCGGCCGAAGCCTGCACTAGGAGGACCCATGGCCACCAATGTCGCAATGCCCCAACTCGGTGAGACGGTAACTGAAGGCACGATTCTGTCGTGGTCCAAACAGGTCGGCGATACGATCGGCGTCGACGAGGTTCTCCTTGAGATTTCCACCGACAAGGTAGACACCGAGATTCCCTCACCGGTTGCTGGCGTGATACTTGAGATCCTCGTGGCCGAAGGTGACACCGTCGCGGTTGGTACCAACCTGGCCGTCATCGGCGAAGCCGGCGAGTCAACCGGGGGAGCGGCACCAGCCGCCCCCGTTGCCCAAGCCCAGGGTGACGTCGAGGGTGCCGACCCGTTCGCATCGGCCCCGAGCACACCAGCTCCGCCCAAATCTGCCGCCTCCCCGCCCCCGTCCGCTACCGAAACCCCGGCTCAGGCACCGGCCGCCGAGCCAGCTGTCGCTGCGGCCGCATCTGCGGGTGGCGCCGAGCAAACCACCGTTTCCATGCCTCAGCTCGGCGAGACCGTCACGGAGGGAACGATCCTGTCGTGGACCAAAGCGGTCGGAGATACGATCAGCGTCGACGAGGTGCTCCTCGAGATCTCAACGGACAAGGTCGACACCGAAGTCCCGTCACCGGTCGCCGGAACCGTCCTGCAGATTCTCGCCGCCGAAGGCGACACGGTTCCGGTAGGTGCCCCGATGGCGATTATCGGATCGGCTTCAGACGAACCAGGTCCGGCCCCGGCTCCGACACCCGCTGCACCATCGGCCGTTCCAACGCAGGCCGCTCCAGATCCTGCCCCGGCTGCTCCGGCACCCACGCCGGCGGCTTCGGACCCGGCAGCTACATCAGCCATCCATGCCGGCGTGTTCTTTTCGCCTGTGGTGCGCAAATTGGCCAAGGAACACAATGTGGACCTCAGCGCCGTCACCGGGACCGGCAAAGACAACCGAATTACTCGCAAGGATGTCGAGTCTTTCATCGCCTCCAGGCCGGCTGCTTCTGCCGCCGGCGCCGCCGCGCCGGCTGTCGCGGCGCCCGTCGCTGCTCCGCCAACAACGTCCCAACCCGCCGCAGCGCAACCCCCACCGGCCCCGACCGTGCCCGCCGCGGCTGCTCCCGCTCCGGTAGCGGACGTGCCGACCATGGCCGGCGACCGCGTCGAAGACCTGGACCGGTTACGGGCTCGGATTGGCGCCAACATGATCAATGCCAAGATGACCGCCGCCCACGTGTGGACGTCGGTCGAAGTCGATTTTGAGAAGGTCGAGCGAGTCCGCCAGGCCCACAAAGCGGCCTTCAAGGCTGCCGAAGGCTTCTCATTGACGTACTTGCCGTTTATCGCCCGAGCCACGGTGGATGCGCTTCGGGAGTACCCGATCGTGAACAGTTCGTTCTATCTCGAGCAGCGCAAGGCCGTCCACCACAGCGCTATCAATCTCGGGATTGCCATCGACCTCAATCAGGCCGGCCTGGTGGTCGCGGCCATCAAGAACGCCGACAACCTTGGTATCTCAGGGTTGGCAAGAGGTGTCAAGACACTGGCTGACAAGGCCCGGAACAACAAACTCGAACCAGACGATATCGCCGGTTCGACGTTCACCATCACCAACCCCGGTCCGTTTGGCTCGTTCATGTCTGCTCCGATCATCAACGTTCCGAACGTGGCGATCTTGTCGACCGATACTGTCGCCAAGCGGCCGACGGTCATCACCACTGCCGACGGCCAGGACACGATCGCCATTCGGCATATCGGATACCTGGGACTGAGCTGGGACCACCGGGCGTTCGACGGGTCGACGGCGGTGCTATTCCTAGCCCGGATCAAACACAATCTCGAGAACTGGGACTGGGAACAGGAACTTCGTTGAGTCGATTCCCTCCGAAGGCTGAACGGCTCCGCACCCGCTGGCTGGGTCGGTTGCCGTTTGTCGAAGCGTGGGATCTGCAACGGGCCCTCTGGGAGACCCGGGTCCAAGAGTCGTCTACGGACGACATCTTGCTGCTGCTGGAGCATCCGCCGGTGTACACGCTGGGACGAAACGGTGACGGCTCGAACCTGCTCGTTGATCAGGCCAGCCTCGCTGCTCAGGGCGCCGAGTTCCACCACATCGATCGCGGCGGGGACATCACCTACCACGGCCCCGGGCAGTTGGTTGGCTACCCGATCATGGCCCTGAGTGATCCGAAGCAGATCGTCCCGTATGTCCGCAAGCTCGAACAATCCCTGATCGGGGCCATGGCGGAGTTGGAGATAGAAGCCTGGACCGAACCGGGCTTGACCGGGGTTTGGACGCCGATGGGGAAGGTGGCGGCGATCGGTGTACGGGTTTCGCGGGGCGTGACGATGCACGGATTCTCGCTCAACGTCAACACAGACCTCACGGCTTTCGAGGCCATGCATCCTTGCGGAATCACCGACCGATCGGTGACGTCGGTCAGTGAGCTGTTAGGCCGTGATGCGTTCATCGAGGAGCTGGTGCCGGTTGTCGAACGGCACTTCGCCGAGGTGTTTGGCTATGCGGCCGTCGAGACGCAGCATGCGGCGTTTGTTCGTGGTCAGGGTCGGCCGCGCCATTTCGTTGTGGATCAGCTCATCGAGGCCGGAACGTTCTCGGAGCATCGGCATTCGATGGAACCAGTTCTCTTCAAGGGGCGGCTCATGGGTGAGCCAGAACGACCGGACTGGATGAAGGTAAAAGCGGCCATGGGTGCCGATTTCACCGAGATGAAAAAACTCATGCGGGGCCTGGAGCTCAACACTGTTTGTGAAGAAGCCGGGTGCCCGAACATCTATGAATGCTGGGGGCAGGGAACCGCCACGATCATGATTCTCGGAGAGTTCTGTACTCGCGCTTGCTCGTTCTGTGACGTCAAAACAGGCAAGCCCACCGGCCTTGATCTGATGGAACCGTTCCGGGTGGCCGAAGCCGTCAAAGCGATGGGACTTGAGCACGCGGTGATCACTTCCGTCAATAGAGACGATCTCGATGACGGTGGTTCCGAGGTGTTTGCTGCCACGATCCGGGAGATCCGCCGGTCATCGCCGGGGACCAGCGTCGAAGTTCTCATCCCTGATTTCAAAGGCGATATCGGGGCGCTCGACACGGTCATGTCCGAGAAGCCAGAGGTCCTCAATCACAACACCGAAACGGTCCTTCGCCTGCAAAGGGACGTACGGACTGCGGCTAATTATGGGAGATCGCTGGCGCTGCTGGCCCGCGCCAAGCGAGCCAACCCGACCGGGCGCACCAAGTCCGGTCTGATTGTCGGAATGGGGGAAACCGAGGAGGAAGTTCTCGGAGCCCTCGATGACCTGCATGCCGTTGGAGTCAATATTGTGACGATCGGTCAATATCTGAGGCCCACGTCAAGACACGCCCGCATCCAGCGCTATGTGCACCCCGACGAGTTCGCCCGGTACAAGGCCCACGGAGAAGGTATCGGAATTGACCGGGTCGAGTCGGGTCCGTTGGTCCGTAGCTCCTATCACGCCAAGGAAAGCGCCCAGCTCGAAACGGTGTGACGGCATTCTTGGTCGTGCACCCCCGTCATGTCGCGCTGGTAGCATCAGGCCAGTTTCCTGACGCCTGGATTGTCATGCATTCAGCCTTATTTGAGTGGCTCAGTTCATGACGGCCGACGAGAAGGCAGAGATGTCGGCCAGCCAGCCGGATTCGATGTCGCTAAAAATAGAGATGCTGGTCCTCGGGGGGATCGGTTTCTTGTTTGCCCTCATATGTGTCTGGCTGGTGGCGCGAGGTGCGCCGCTCGGTCACGATGAAGCGGTCTACGCACTGAAGGCGAGGACCCTGTCGGAGGGGACCACTTCGGCGTTCTTCTGGAATGACTATCGCGCACCCGGTCTCCCGATGATCTTGGCGCTGATTGGCCGGTACGTCAGCAGCGATGCGTCCATGCGACTCGGCGTGGTGGTCTTTGGAGGTCTAACAATCCTTCTGACCTGGCTCATCGGTCGAAAGTTGTTTGACGGGCAGGTTGGTCTCATCGCAGCAGCCGGCTTGGCTTTCTCCCCGGTGGTTGTTGCTTCGGCGTCATCTGTCTGGCCCGACTTGCCCGGAACAGCTCTTGGTTTGGCCGTCCTGGCCGTCCTGATCTTTTCCACCCACCGAGACAAGGTGAGTTGGTGGGTTCTGGTAGCCGCACCGCTAAGCATCGCCGCCACGCTCGTCCGGTTCGGGGCGCCGATTCCAATCGGAATAGGTGCGGTGGCGGTCGCCGTATGGAGATGGGAAGTCGTTCGTCGTTCGCTCCCGCAGGTGGCGGCTTTGGGAATGCTGACGGCGTTACCGGTCTGGGCCATGCTCGGTACGTCGCGATTTCTTGGGACGGCGATGAGTCCGCTCGACGCCATCGCAAGCCTTGACGCATCCAATGACTTTCCGTTTTACCAGGGCTTGCTTGACTACGCCAAGATGGCCGACTTCCTGGTGCTTCATCCATCTGGAATTTTGCTGGTTGTTGGCATGATCTTTGGGTTGATCACCGCCCTAGGGAAGGCGGCAAGAGATAAGTCCTTCCTTCTGTCAGCGGGAGTAGCGGTGGTTACGGTTCTGGTGCTAGCTCTGACGCTGCATGGTGAGTACCGCTACCTGACTCCTGCTTACCCATGGCTATGGATCTCGGCAGCAGTCGGTCTGAGCGCAGCTTCTCGGTCGATGAGTCGGGCTTACGTCCGATCGGGTGCGATCGCGCTGCTGGTGCTCGCCATCGTTGGTGGAGCGAGCGACGGGGGTGTCGAAGTCGAAAAGAACAAGGAGCGGTTCCCGGACATACGAACCGCGGCGCTCCAGTTGGATGATACGACGGCTGACGGGGAGTGCGGGGTCATCACGGGATACATTCCTCAGGTCGCCTGGTATTCGCGGTGCATAACGACCAACTACTCAAATAGCGAGGTGCGCCTGACCTCGACCAGCTTCCCGGAAGATCCACGGTTGTATCTGCTCCTCGTTCAAGATGGGAAACGCCAGCCTGACGGTGCGATCCTCGACGGCTATCTGGCCAAGGTTGCGGGAGACTGCTTTGAAGTCGGCGAACCCGACGATGGGCCGTTTCGCCATGTGAGGGTGTGTCCCTTAGCGAACTCCTAGGTCGGCAATCGCATCCTGAGGGTCGCTCGTGTATAGCTAGGCTGGCCGGATGTACGCCAATCGGATCGATCGCCTGCAAACTGCCATGACCGACACTGGAGTAACTGCCGTCCTGCTGTCGGTTGGGACCGATCTTCCCTATTTCACCGGCTATGAAGCGATGCCACTCGAACGAATAACGATGCTGGTGGTTAGACCGACCGGGGTGCCGACGCTGGTCATTCCGGAACTCGAAGTGCCTCGGGTCAAAGTCGATCCGGCCTTCGAGGTCCGCGGGTGGGGAGAGATGGAAGACTCCATCGGCATCGTTGTGGATCTGGCCGGCGATGCGGGACTCGTAGCGGTGGGCGATCAGTGCTGGTCGGGGTTTCTTCTCGACCTGCAGCGGAGGATTCCCGGCGCATTTTGGCAGTCGGCAACCCCGCTTACGTTGCCGATGCGCATGCGGAAGACCGCCGATGAAGTCGAGGCGTTGCGGGCCACGGCGGCGAGCGCCGACCGGGTTGCGGCGCGACTCGCCAATCAGCCGTTTTCCGGCCGGACAGAGGCCGACCTCACGGTGTGGATTGAAGCTGCGCTCCGAGAAGAGGGCAATGACGGTCTGTCATTTCAGGCCATTGTCGCCTCGGGCCCGAACGCGGCGTCACCTCATCATCACGGCGGTAGCCGCGTGATGACTGCCGGTGACACGGTCGTCTGCGACTTCGGTGGTCGGATGGGCGGCTATTGCTCAGATACCACCAGGACGTTCGTGGTAGGGGAGCCGTCGGCGGCAGTCGCAGCTGCCCATGCAGTGCTGCATTCGGCCCAACAGGCCGCAGTTGCCGCGGTTCGCCCGGGGGTCACCGCCGAGTCGATTGACCGGGTCGCGCGCCAAGTCATCGAAGAGGCCGGCTATGGCGCCTATTTCATTCACCGCACTGGACACGGCATAGGACTCGACGTGCACGAGCACCCATACATCGTCGAAGGCAACGATCTCATCCTTGAGCCAGGCATGGCGTTTTCGATCGAGCCCGGGATCTATATGCCTGGCGAATATGGCATGCGGATCGAAGACATCGTGGTCGTCACCGAGGACGGGGTCGACAACTTGAACCGCTCTTCGCGCGAACTCGTGAGCGTCTAGCCAAACCTCGCTTGGATGGCCTAGAGGCTGGCGGTGCCGTAGAGGATGACGCCGCCTACGATGATCGCCGCCCCTAACCACCGTTCGGGCGGGATGTCTTCGTCGAGCAACCATTTGCTGCCGACCATGACGAGTACATGTGTGATGCCGGTTGCCATGAAGACGAACCCTATCTCGAGGGAGCGTAGGGCGAATAGCGTAGAGACCATGGCCAGTCCGAGTGCGACGAGTCCGCCAATTACCACCGACGTAGTCCCTCGCGTGGTTCCGGCCTTGAATGACAGTTGGCCAACTGCCGTGAGTGCCAGCGCACCGACCAGGAACCCCATCAGGTCGGGTTTCCTACGGTGTCCTGGCTCCGGTGAACGATGATCACGCCTACCGTAACCAAGAGTGTCGCGACCACGTGGGTTACTCCTACTTGTTCCTTGTATAACGCGGCGACGACTAGCGCCATCGGGAAGGTGAGCCCGGTGAACGGGTAGGTGACACTCAGTGGGTAGCGCTCATGGGCTTTGCGCCACAAGAAGAACTGGCCGAGGCCGAGCAGTCCGGCGAGGGCTAAACCACCTAGCTGCACGACTACGGTTGGAGCCGCCCCAGCCTCCTTGAGAACCACCCCTGCCAAAACGTTGATCAACGAGGCAAGCCCGATGATCCACGCAGGACCAAACCGCTTCGGGATGTTCATTGCCTTCTGGCCGCCGGCACTCCGAACCACGTCTCACCGGCAGGGACATCCTTGGTCACGACGGAACCCATGCCGATCATGGCCCGCTCGCCGATGAGAACTCCTTCCCTGATCACTGCTCCCGCCCCGATGTAGGCGCCGCGACCTATCTGTACGCCGCCTCCGACCATCGTGCCGGAAGCGATCGTGGAGAAGTCCTCGACGACGTTGTCGTGAGTGAGCACGACGCCGGGCATGACCACCACGTGCTGGCCGATTCGAACGTCGGAAGTCGCGACGGCGTGCGCTTGGATTACAGTGCCAGAACCAATGGAGACGGAGCGACCGATGGAGGTCGTAGGGTGTATCAGGGTTGCATACCGCTCGCCGGTGAGCTGGAGGCGATCGACTATCTCTTGTCGGATCGCGTAGCGGCGAGGGTTGCCAATCGTCAAAACCAGGGATGCGCCTGGATGATGTTCGATCTCTTCGAAGCCACCGAGGACCGATACGCCATGGATGGTTGTGTTCTGGAGGCCGGGGTCGTCATCGAGCACTCCCACGATACTGAGCGGGGTTCCGGCGTCGGAAATTGCGTGTGCCAGCTCGATCGTCTCCCGAGCAAACCCGCCGGCTCCACCAATCAGCAGGGAAGTCGATGTTGACCCGCTCATCGGGCCGCCGCGATCGCTTCACACACTTGATCCAGTTCGTCTTCTGTCATGTCGTGGTACATCGGGAGAATGATGGTGTTGTTGGTCAATAGTTCCGTCACGGGAAGTGCCGCGCGTTGTTGGTCCACAAACGCTCCTTCGAGGTGTGCGGCCATCACTCCCCGGCGGCTCGCTACCCCCCGCTGGTGCAAATGGCGCATGAGGTTGTCACGACTGAGTGGATAATCGCCACCAACGGTAAGACAGTACGACTGGAAGTTCGTCTCGCCATACGGGGGGTCAGTGGGAATCGTAATCCCGGGCAACCCGTGCAGCCGCTCGGTGTAGGCGCCCGCCAGCTCGCGTCGTCGGGCGACGATGGCACCGAGCTTGTCGAGTTGGGCGATGCCGACGGCCGCCTGAATGTCGGTCATCCGAAAATTGAAGCCGATTTCAGGGTATGTCTCGAAGTCGGCGGCATCGGATCCGTGGCGATCGAACGCACTGGTGCTCATGGCATGCTGGCGGAGGGCTCGCAGCCGGGCTGCGTCAACGCCCGGCTCCGTCATGATCATGCCGCCTTCACCCGTCGTGATGACCTTGCGCGGGTGGAACGAAAACACGACGTATGGCGACGTGTTTCCTATTGGTGAGCCGTGGTACGTGGAGCCAATGGCGCAGGCGGCATCTTCGATCAGGGTGACACCCCGTCGGTCGCAGAGGTCGCGGATCGGGTCGATATCGGCGGGCATTCCGAGTTGGTGGACCAGGATTACTGCCCGGGAGCGTTTGGTGAGGACGGATTCGATAGTCGCAGCCGTCATGTTCAGGGTGATTGGGTCGACATCGGCAAAGACCGAGGTAGCGCCGACGTATCGGGGGGCGTTGGCTGATGCGATAAACGAGAGCGATGGGGTTACTACTTCATCCCCGGGCCCGATGCCAAGGGCATGGAGCACCAGGTGGAGCCCAGTGGTGCACGATGAGACCGCGACGCCCTCGTTCGCACCAACCATCTGGGCCAATCTCATCTCGAATTCAGCCACCCGCGGACCCTGGGTGACCCATCCGGACTCGATTGCCTTGCTGGCGGCGTCGGACTCTTCGGATCCGAGCCAGGGTTTCATGATTGGAATCAAGAGGGCCGCCTCACGTGGTACTGCCAACCTGGCGGGTTGCCCGCCACCAAGCAACCAGTCGTTCCAAACCTTCATCGAGTGAGACCTCGGCCGTGAAGCCGAGCATCTCTTGAGCCTTGCGGACGTCGGCCAATCTCCGGGAAACCGCATTCACTTTGCGCTCCGGCCCATATTCGGGAGCGAGGTCCGACCCCATCACCCGCAGGAGAGCAGCGGCCAACTCGTTAAGGCTCGTTTCGATCCCGCTGGCGACATTGAACACTTCGTCCGTGACGTCAGAAGCAAGTGCCAACACGTTCGAACGAGCCACGTCGTCAATGTATATGAAATCCATGGTGGCCAGCCCATCACCGAGGATGAGCGGCGGAGTACCTGCCTCGATGCGCTCCATCCACCGAATGAGAACTTCGGTGTATTTTCCGTGAATGTCCATCTTGGGGCCGTAGACGTTGAAGTAACGGTGAGCTATGTACGGAAACCCGTACATATCGTCAAACGATCGGAGCAGCCCCTCAAGCATGATCTTGGTTGCCCCATACCAGGTGCGGTTGTTGTAGGGATGATGGTCTTCGGTGGTGGGGAAGGTGTCGGCCAGGCCATAGATCGAAGCCGATGACGCGGTCACAAATTTCGCGACCTGTGCGTTGTGGGCGGCTTCGACGACGTTGTAGCTTCCATCGTTCATGACTTCGTGAGCTTCCCGGGGGTCTTCGGCACAAGCGGTGATACGGAGGGTGGCCATGTGTATCACCGCATCCATCCCGTTGGTGACTCGCTGAACCATGGAGCGGTCACGGATGTCGCCTTCGATCAGTTCCACCCGGGGATCACGGAGTGCTTCCTCGACGTTGGCGAGAGTACCGCGGGCCAGGTTGTCGAGTATCACGATTCTGGCCGGATCGTGGCCATCCAATAGCTGATCGATCGTGGTTGACCCGATCAATCCGCAGCCGCCGGTGACGAGGATGCTGGAGCCGTCGATATTCATAGATGCGTGCTTTCCTGTGGGAGGCTGGCCGATGCAACCGCCTGGACGAGTTGTTCGGCGACATATTCGATCTGTGTGTCGGTCAATTCGGCGTACATCGGCAGCGATAGGAGGGTTCGGGAGGACTCTTCCGCGACCGGGAAATCACCAGCGACATAGCCGAGTGATTGGTACGCCGGTTGAGCATGGACTGGTATCGGGTAGTGCATGCCGACGCTGACCCCGGCTTGCTCCATGAGCCGGGCGACACGGTCGCGGTTTGGCACGTGAACGACGTAGAGATGAAAGACCGACCGAGCGAATTCGGCCTCGGTCGGGAGAGTGATGTCCGAATGCCCCGAGAGCAGTGCATGGTATTTATCGGCGACCACTCTGCGCTGCTCGGTCCATCCGGCCAGTCGCGGCAGTTTGACCCGCAGCGTTGATCCGACGAGCTCGCTCATTCGGGCGTTGAGTCCAATCGACTCACTGTTGTACTTCTGGACTTGACCATGGTTTCTCAGAGCCATCATCGCGGCAGCAAGGTTGTCGTCGTTAGTGAGTGCTGCGCCACCTTCGCCTGGCGCACCGAGGTTCTTGCCTGGATAGAAGGAGAAGGCCGACGCAGTGCCGAGCGTTCCGACTGGTCGGCCCTTATAGGTCGCCAGATGGGCTTGGGCGGCGTCTTCGAGAACCCATTGCTCATCGTCTGCCGCATCAACCAAAGCGTCCATGTCGGCGGGCTGCCCATAGAGGTGTACGCCGATGACTCCCCGCACGTTCGGCTGACGCATCGCAGCTGCGGCCTGGACGACATCAATGTTTTTTGTTTCTGGATGACAGTCAACCAGCAGCGGAACGGCTCCAGTCATGCTCACCGCTTCGGCCGTGGCGATGAATGTGTTGGTCGGTAGCACAACCCGGTCGCCTGGGCCGAGTCCCAAGGCACGCATCGCGACATAGAGCGCGTCGGTACCGCTGTTCACGGCTATGCAGTGCTTGGCGTTGTGGGCCTGCGCAAAGCCACGCTCGAAGGATTCGACATCTCTGCTGCCGACGAATCTGGTGGCGTCGAGCACGTCGGCCCATCCTGCGAGGATCTCGTCGCGAAGCGGGCCATGTTGTGCCCCCAGGTCAACGAAGGGAACCTTCATAAGTTGGGGGCTTCGGCGTCGGGAGCCCGACCGATCACGCGGGCCGGGACGCCGACCGCCACCATCCCGGCCGGGATGTCCTTGGTGACTACCGCACCAGCACCGATCATTGCGCCGGGTCCGATGGAGACCCCACCCATGATCGTGGCCCCCGAGCCGATAGTTGCTCGTTTGCCGATCAGGGTTGTCGCAGGAGACCAATCCTCATCTCCTTGAACCAGTCCCGCTTCGGTTGTCGCGCGCGGATAGCGATCGTTTATGAACATGACCCCGTGACCGACGAAGACTTCATCTTCGAGTTCCACGCCCTCGCAAATGAACGTGTGGCTGGATACCTTGCAGGCGCGACCGACTGAGGCGCCGCGTTGTATCTCGACAAACGCTCCGATGGTGGAGTCATCGCCAATGACGCAGCCGTAGAGGTTCACGAACGATGACAGTCTGATGTTCTCGCCGAGTTCAACGTCTGGGGCGATGATCTGGTGTTGCCCCTGGAAAGCGGCCCGTGCCATCACAGCTCCAAATCGAGAGGGATGAGTGAACCGTCGCTCGCCATGCTTTGCTGGATGGCCGTCAGAACTTTCAGGACCCGCAAACCGCTGCGCCCGTCCGTCAGAGGAACACGCCGTTCCCTGATTGCCGCTGAGAACTCAGCCACCACGCGTTGGAGCGCTTCGGTGTCATCGATCACTGGAGCCACCATCTCCCCGGTCCGGTACGACACGAAGGCGCGCCTTCGTGCTTGCTCATCGTCGATGACTTCGACACTGGTGTCGAACACGCTGACACGTTGTGACGGGCGAAGATCGTCCCACAGAAGCATTTTCTTCGAGCCGCCTACGGTGGTCGTCCGCACTTTTGTCGGGCTGAGCCAGTTCACGTGGGCGTGGGCGATGCCACCGTTCGAGAGGGGCATCGAAAAGAAACCAACGCAAGGGTGCCCGACCCCGAGCGGATCGGCGCCGTGGGCGGAGACGGCTACCGGACGGACTCCTTCTGGGAGGATGAAGTCGAGGATCGAGAGGTCGTGGGGAGCCAGGTCCCAGAAGACATCGATGTCGGATTGAATCAGCCCCAGGTTGATTCGAACCGAGTCGTAATACTGAATGTCTCCAAGGTCGCCGCTGGAGATCACCTCGGCAATCTTCTGTACCGCGCCCGTGTAACAGAACGTGTGATCGGTCATCAGAACAAGGCCGGCATCTTCGGCCATCTGCACCATGGCTTCGCCGTCGGCGACGGTTCGAGCCAGCGGCTTTTCCACGAGCACATGTTTGCCTGCGGCCAGGGCGGCTTGGGCGATCGATGCATGGGTACCGGCCGGCGTGGCGACGGCCACTCCGTGAACATCCGGATCGGCCAGCACATCGTCAATATTCGACGTTGCTCTTGCGGGCGTGTTGGTGATCGCCCTTTCGGCTGTGGATAGCGATGTGTCGCAGACCCATGGGACCGTTGTGCCAGGGAAGGCGGTGAGGTTCCGAATGAGATTGGGACCCCAATAGCCAGCGCCTATTACAGCTATACGAACGGGTTCCATCGTCGCTCCGTCGTGGGCAGTCGTCTACTCGCCTCGCTTGTCCGAACGCGGCCAGGATGGGCCCGATGGTAGCATCGCGCCCCCCAGCCAGAAAGAACCGTGGGTGCCATCAATCTCGGTGATCTTGCCTGCCTATAACGAGGAAGCCTCGATCGGGGCAACCATCGACCGAATAGCTGAAGCCCAGCGTCTGGCTCCAGGCTTGCTTGATGACCTGGACGTAATCGTTGTCAGCGATGGCTCAACGGATCAGACCGTGGCCGCTGCGACCGACCGGCTACGAGGGCATCTTTCCGGAACCGTCATCGATCTGTCGACCAATGTTGGTTCTCATGCAGCGATTCGATGTGGTCTCGCGGCGGCCAGGGGGGACCTTCTGGTCGTGCTTGCCGCTGACGGACAGGACCCGCCTGAAATGTTGGCTGACATTGTCGCGGCATTTACACCAGGCGTAGAGGTGGTTTGGGGTCGGCGTAAATCGCGGAGCCATGATCCGTTCCTAACCCGGCAGCTGGCGAATCTTTATTATCGGCTGTTTCGCATGCTTACGGGCCTGCACTACCCGACCTCCGGCATCGATGTGATGGCGATCTCCCGGCGTGCCTCCGAGATCGTGCAGGCATACGGCGAGCGAAACGCACCGGTATTCCTACTCGTGTTCAACCTTGGGCTGAGAGACGCGTTCGTCGAGTATGACCGCGGTGAACGGCTGGCGGGCGAATCTGGTTGGTCGTTGCGGAAACGGGTCCGGCTCGCTGTCGACATGTTGACGTCTTTTTCCGCGGCGCCGATCCGGATGCTGTCGCTGGTTGGGGTTCTTGTAGGAGCGGCAGGCCTCTTGTTTGGGACCATTACCTTGATTCGGGGTCTTTTGGGACGGATCCCAGTATCGGGGTGGGCTTCGCTCATGGTCGTGTCGTCGCTTATGAGTGGAATCACGCTTCTGGCGATTGGATTTCTTGGTGAGTATGTCTGGCGGACGCTTGATGAGGTTCGCAATCGTCCGTTGTTCATCGAATCGAGCCGAACAGTTGTGCACTTCCCAGGCAATGAGCCCGACTAGCCCGACCCTCGCCAGCGATTTGGCCACTCGTTCGCGTGGACTTAGTGCCGGGTTCGGCTTGACTACCATGGCGAGGACCCGAAGGAGTGCCTGACCAAATGACCCCAGAACTGCTAGAACGCGCGGCCAATACGATCAAGGGCCTGTCGATGGATGCGGTTCAACGGGCCAACTCCGGCCACCCGGGGATGCCAATGGGGATGGCCGATCTGGCTGTTGTGCTTTGGTCGGAGTTCTTGACCGTGAATCCCGATCGACCGGAATGGCCCGACCGCGATCGTTTTGTCGTCTCAAACGGCCATGGGTCCATGCTGCTGTATTCGCTGCTCCACCTCGCGGGCTTTCCGATATCGCTCGAAGACATCAAGGACTTTCGCCAGTGGGGTTCCCACACGGCCGGTCACCCCGAGCGAGATACCAGCCGGGGCATAGAGATGACCACGGGACCATTGGGGCAGGGTTTCGGCACTGGAGTCGGCCTGGCCATTGCCGAAGCGCACTTGCGCGAACGGCTCGGATCCGATCTGGTCGATCATCGTACCTGGGGATTCGTATCCGACGGCGATCTCATGGAGGGCATCTCCTACGAGTCGGCGTCGTTGGCGGGCCATCTCGGCCTCGGGAAGCTGACGTACGTCTACGACGACAACAACATCTCCATCGACGGATCCACCGACCTGACGTTCACCGAGGACGTCGCCAAACGCTTCGATGCCGCCGGCTGGCATACCCAGTCGATCGACGGCCACAATCATGCAGAGATCTCGGCGGCTTTCCATGCCGCCATCAATGTCGAGGACCGGCCATCGCTGATCCTGGCCAGGACCCATATCGGCCATGGAAGCCCCAACAAACAGGACACGGCTGGTGCCCACGGATCGCCACTCGGCGACGCCGAGATCAAGCTGGTCAAAGAAGCGATGGGCTGGCCGGTGGATGAAACATTCACTGTGCCCGAAGATGTCGTGGCTGGCTTCAGCCAAGCGATGAATCGCGGTCGGGATGCGTCGGTCGCCTGGGACGGTCGGCTGGCGGCAGCAGCC
>Ga0224496_10001155_pt1 | contig 16818 bp, 20 predicted proteins | sample SF_Jul11_sed_USG_2_FD_168127 | JGI IMG/M metagenome (GOLD analysis project Ga0224496, IMG submission 168127) | Sediment microbial communities from San Francisco Bay, California, United States - SF_Jul11_sed_USGS_8_1 | ecosystem: Environmental > Aquatic > Marine > Sediment | place: USA...
TCCACTCTCCACAACATCTGGGGGTACAGGGTTTTCTATGGCGTTGGATAGTTTATGCAACAATTGTTCTTTCTCTATGTTCAAAGCTCTGGCAATCAGTTCTTTAGAAGAGACGAGGCCGCCTACAACAGGGATGCTTGATTCTTTCACTTTCTCAAAGAATACGGGTTTCTCGTCGAGAGCATCTATAATCCCCGCCATCTCATATTCGGTTGACACTTCTTTTATTATTCTTACTAATTCTCCATTCTTGTCAAGCTGCCCCAGAAAACCTCTAAAACCCAATCTTCTCACTTCTATAAAGGTAGCTTTTTGTTTCTAATAAGGCTATATTCTTTATATCTTTAGAATCCCGATCTTCGTTCTCAGCACTTTGAATCCCTCTTTTTCCATTGCTGTGGCAACTGCTTCTTGCAGTTCTTTTCCCGGTGTCAAAGCTACCATGCAGCCTCCACCGCCACCGCCAGTTAGTTTTGCTCCAAACGCGCCTTGCTCTCGAGCTAAATTGATCAAATAATCCAATTTTTTGCAAGAAACTTCAATTTCTTGCAGTAAGCCATGATTTTCGTTCATTAGCCTCCCGACTTTCCTTAAATCAAAATCTTCTAAGGCTTTTCTCGCCTCGAACGCTAACGATTCTGCTTGATTGAACAATAGATCGTATTTTTCTGGATTTTCTTTCTTTCTTTCCGCAACGCCCGCAACCATTTCCTTCGTGTCAGCGACAACTCCCGTGTTGCCTATGACAATTTCAACCGGCTCCCTTATACTCAATCTTTCAATTGTGTTTGGACCTCCGCTTAAATTCCTCCTGAACCAGATTAGCCCTCCGTAGGTTGCAGCGGTGTTGTCGATGCCCGAGGGTGTTCCGGCGTAAGCTTTCTCAGCTTCATAAGCAACTTCGTTAATTCTTTCATCTGACAGATCCATTTCTAACTCTTCTGCTATAGCTCTAGCGATTGCAACGCTGCTTGCTGCAGAAGCACCAATCCCGCTGAAACTCGGAAGATCTCCTCCCAACCAAATCTCCAAAAATGCCTTTTCCAAATCGATTCCCATGGTTTTAAGCATCCTCTCAATTGACTCTTTTTGCTGAGTTCGTTTCTTTTCAGTGTAACCTTTTGCATCTCTTCTTTCATCTTTTATAGTGATTCCTCCTACAGTTTTTTTCACTTCTGCGTCAACTGTTGAATCGGTTGCAGAAACAATTCCCGGTGCACCATGAACAACGAAATGTTCACCAAACAAAATGACCTTTCCAAAACCTGTACCTCTTCCCATAGCAAACACCCAAACAATCAACCATTTCCAACAATTCAAATAAATGCATTACGCAGTTTCCAAAGTGAAGTCATCAAGGAGGCTAAGGTCGCGCGCGAAAACTAAAATGCATGCAGAGTATATTAGGGAGAAAACTGAGACTATTTTCCGTCAGAGTAACGAGTTGGATTAACTAATGGAATTAGAACAGCTTAGAAGGATAATCAAAAAGAGGGAGGCAATGAAAGTTGAATTTAAAACAACTCCATTGCTCAAACCAACAAAGGAGAACAGATTCAAAATTGCTGCTCAACTTGTAGCTTTTGCTAATAGAAACGGGGGTTACTTAATCTTCGGAATTGAGGATGATGGAACTTTTGAAGGAGCAAGGATCAACGAAGATAGAGAGGTTCAGAAAATATTCTATATAGCAAAGGATAGGTGTAGTCCCCAAGTAGTTTTCACTCATCAATTCCTAGAAACTGAGGAAGGAGACGTTCTTGTTATCGAGATAGAAAGAATAAAAGGAATGCCGCATGCTGTGATTGAAAGAGATAACCATGAGATCAAAAGAAGAATCTATTACAGAAGAAAACCAAAAGGCAAAAGCCTTGTCGACGATAAAACTCTAGAATATCTTTTCAAAAATATTGAAGACCCAAAAATATCAAGCAGATTTCCCTTTTATGTAACTTACCACCGAAAGAAAATACAATTGCCACTCATAGAAAGTCCCGCGAGTTTCTTGCAATTCGTCCATTTTTTCAATCTACTAACCGAAAAAGACAAAAACTACCTATCAGAAGGCGACCTCGATAAAGTAAGGTCTTTTGTTGTGGAAATTGCTCCTTTTGCTGTGTTAAAATACTTGGGTCAATTCTTCCACTACTTTTGGCAAATTGAAATCTCCAGAATAAGAAGAGCGGAAATAAAAATGCAACCTAAGAAAGAAACGATTGAAGGAAAAACGGTGAGCTTTGCTGATCTTGATATTCCTTCAGACAGTCTCATTGCGAAACTATCATTTGACTTCAAAAAGATATTGGAATCTATACCGGACAGAATTGTGATTCCTCCAGACGCCGAAGTGAAGATAAACTTGGTTGATTCGCAAAAATCGCGATTCAAGTCGTTCTTGACAATTTTCAAAGAAGAGGCATTTTTGATTAAAATCGAATTTCTGGGGGCGTGCTCATATGTTGGGTTGCCACTGGGAAGCCCATTGAGGTATAAATACCAAAGAATTGGTATCTCTACTGACATAAGAAAAAAAGTTCAAGAGATACTGGCTACTGTCCGACTCGAAATTAACTTTAATGTTGATTTCGAATTTCCAGGCGTTAACGACCCTCTTTTTGATGGTCATTTCGAATATGGAAAGACAATTCTCGACATACTTGAACATGACTGGAATTGGGATAGATTCTTGAGCGATTTGCCTCATGGCAAGCTTTATGCTATAGAGGAAAAAATCGATGAAATCTTGCGAAGATTGAAAAAAGAAGATAGCTAACTCTGACTTTAACGGGTTAGAGTGATTGCACGCACTTAAAAAGCTCTGAATGCAAATATGAACATCAGAGGAAACCGTGCCCCCTAAAGGCTAGGGGGTTGGGGGGTTTTGACAGGCTGCTATGAGCTGGTCTCTAGGAGCGCACGCGACACATCATAAGCTAAATAGACCTGACAGAAAAACCATAGGGGGTATCTAGTATTGCTGAAAAAAATGCCAAAAACTCGTGCGCTCATGGACATAAATTCAATAACTCTTTCAGATAGGCTGAAAGAACTGGAAAAATACGGCTTGATGTAAAGAGAAGCATTCGCAGAAACAACTCCAAGAGTTGAATACTCTCTTAAGCGCGCGGTCTATTCAACTCTCTATTCTTTCTCTATTAAAGTGCTTTTCACTTTTTCCCGTTTAAGAGCTTTATATATATAGTTTGGCTTCGAGGCATTAACAATAGCTACCGGAATTTCTTGTTCTACGACTTTGGAGAGCTCAGCCATTTTTCCGAACATGCCACCCGTAACATCAGACGCCGCTGACATGCTGACCTTGCCCTGAAGCTCCCACAACTCCTCTAATGTTAAATGCTTGAACATTTTTGCGGATTTCTTAACCTTCGGGTCATCATTGTATAATCCATCTACATCAACGCCTATTATGACACGTTCCGCATTTAGCTTCGTAGCAAGCACCGAGACCAGTTGGTCACCAGACAATATTGCGAAACCCAACGATGAATCTAAGACTGCATCTCCATAAAGAACTGGTAGAAAGCCCATTTTCAACATCATCTTTAGAGGCGCATCTTCGAAGTATTGGATTCTGCCATTTTTCGTTATTATGCACGAGGAAGGAGTGATGCTCACTGCTGGGATGTTGCGCCATATTAGTGCATCCATGAACAGTCCATTAAGCACGGTCATGACGTGATGTGTTTCTGAAAAACCAATTTTCTGCGTTTCTTCCTTAAATCCTTCTACTATGGCGTACCGTTGTGCAAGGGGATGCCCGAAGCTTCCCCCACCATGAACAATTATCAGACTTTCAACGGTTGCCCGTTGTATCTCTTCTGCCAAACGGTTTATGGCTTGCATTCGCACTTGAAGCTCCTTGCTCTTATCTGTGATTACAGAACCACCTATCTTCAAAATCGTAAGTTCAGATTCCCTCAATCCTCACACCTTCATCTGTTTTCCTAGCTATGAAAGGGCTTCCACCAGCCCTTTGAATGGCTTCTAAAACTTGTTTAAGCCTCTCATTTTCTGCCAACGCTATCATACATCCACCTCCACCAGCCCCAGTCAATTTTGCTCCTAGAGCACCAGCCTTTCGCGCAGCGTTTATAAGCCACTCTAACGACTCATCTGAAACTCCTAAGCCACAAAGCAAGGCATGATTAATGTTCATTAAATCCCCAAGAGTCTCCAAATCGCCGTCTTTGAGAGCATCTATTGCTCTTAAAACAATCTCACGCGCAGCCTTCATCATATGATCAATAACTCTTGAGTACTTATTCCTTGTATCCCGCACCTTTGCAACTTGAACACGTGTAGACCTTTTAACACCAGTATACCCGACCACAAGTGGAACATCAGCCTTAACATCCAACGGTCTAACTCCGGTATCCATCTGAAACAGAAGAGTGCCGCCAAAGGTTGAAACTGCAGGGTCTACCTCCGACTGTGCGCCATGCACAATCTTCTCAGCTTCATACGATATGCGGAAAACTGCTTCCTTTGACATCTTCACTTTCAAGAGAGCGCCAACAGCCGCTGTCGCTGCAGCCGCTACTGCTGCTGAAGAACCCAAACCCGCAGCAACCGGAACCGTCGAGTTGACTTCAATGTCTAAACCAGCATTCTCTCCGTAGATCTCCTGAACTTTTTCCACTACGAGCTTCAACGGTTCAAATTTTAGCCTAGCCTCTTTTGTGCCGCCTTGTTCGACCTTGAAAAATCCAGTTTCAAAACATCCTGCAAGATTAAGGTTTACTGAACGCAGGTACAGTCGTTTGTCTTGGCGTAGTTCCACTTTTGCATAGGCTCTCTTATCTATAGCCATTACTATAGCTGGTTCACCGTAAACTACGAAGTGCTCTCCAAAAAGTATCACTTTTGCGGGAGCTGAGGCAGTAACCCCCATATATACATCACTATTTCTCGAAGCACACGGCGGCATACCCAACCACACTTGAGTAGTCGCCAATAACATCTCCACTGGTCTTATGACATAATAATTTTGCCTCTTTCGCTCCAAAAATCTTAGCGGCGGTTATTAACGCGGCTATTGGCCCATAACCGCAAGCACTAATACGGTGAGCCTCAATAACTGAATAGAGTTTAGCTTCATCCATCGCTATCACCGCTTCAATGACCATTTTATCCTTTCTCTCTGCGCTTTCTTGAGGCTCATAATGCGTCATGTCCGAAGAGGCTATAATAACTCCGTTTTTTCTAGTTAAAACCTTGGCCACAGCCTCTCCAACCTCTCTAGCTGAGGACAAATCCTGCATCAAAAAGCAGATGGGTACCATCTTGAATTCTGAACCATAAAGAAATTGAAGGAACGGAAGCTGGACCTCAATTGAATGCTCAAAACGATGAGCGGAATCGTCAACATCAATAATACGCGACTCACGCACGATCTGGTTAGCCGATTCGGCGTCTATTTCTACATCACCTAAAGGTGTACGCCAAAAACCCTCATTCATAACAGCCAAAGCGCTACCATAACCCGTATGATTTGGGCCGAAAAGAACCACAACATCAGGTTTACCGTCTGAAGCCAGCTTGTAATAGGCGTGGGCTGCCACAGGACCCGAAAACATGTAACCTGCATGCGGACAAACTAAACCTACCACTTGTCTTGGACCAGTTTTGACAACTTCTGGGATTTGTCTGGGTCCAAACTCGTGAAGAAAACAATTTTCTATCTGCCTCTTTAAGGATTCAGCCGTTCCTGCATAGAAGGCTCCGGCTTGGCATGGGCGCCGAACCTTCGCCATCCGTTAGCCTCCCTCCCTCTCCCTCAAAAATTTCGCTTCAAAATCCTCAATTGTTAAGGGTAAATCCTTATCCGGGGGCAGTTCACCTCTTTCCCGCAATATTTGCCTTGTCAAAAGCCAGTAAATGACTGCTAAGGCTCTTCTACCCTTATTGTTTGTTGGAATCAACAGATCCACCCCAGAAAAGTCGTTATCTGTGCTGCATAGGGCTACTATGGGTATGCCCACTGAAGATGCTTCTCTAACTGCTTGGGAATCCGCCCTTGGGTCTGAAACAATTAATACATCCGGCTCGATACGGTTGGGATACAATGGATTTGATAAGAGTCCTGGAATAAAGCGTCCAGCAATGGGAATGGCTCCGGTTAATTCGCAGAATTTTCTAACTGGTTCTTGTGCGTAAAGTCTGGCTGCGGCTGAAGCGATTTTTGACGGTTCGAATCTTGCCAGAAATTTTGCGGCTACTCTTATGCGCTCATCGGTTTTTTTAACGTCTAAAACGAATAGACCGTCCGGTCTAACGCGATATATGAATTGTTCTATGTCCTTTGTCTTCGTTCTTGTTCCGATGTGTATTCCCGCGGAGAGAAGCATATCTTGTGGTAGCAGAAGCTCTTCCTCAATGCTTACACTTGTTGTTTCTCCTTCTTTTCCAAATTTTTCGTCTTTAATTTCCTTATCCTCCGACAATTTTCCCTCTCCTAAAGCATTTTAGCTCTATCCCCTAAGAATTCCTCTATCCTTATCAACTCGTTTATCTTTGCTATTCTTGCTCCCTCAACAACACCAGTCTTTATTATTGGACATTTGAAGGCTACAGCGAGATGGGCTATGTGCCAGTCGCATGTATCGCCCGAACGATGCGACATCACTGGAATGTATCCAGCTCTCTTCGCCATTTCAACGGTTTCCCAAGCCTCAGTGAGCGTGCCAACCTGATTCACCTTTATTATGATTGCATCAGCAGCGTGTAATTTTATTCCACGGCTTAACCTTTCACTGTTTGTGACAAAAAGGTCGTCACCGCAGATCAAGCAGTTTTTCACTTTTTTGGTGAGTTCCGCGAAGCCTTCGTAGTCTTCTTCATGGAAGGGGTCTTCGACATAAACGAGGTGGTATTTTTTGATCAGTCTAAAAATGAATTCTAGCTGTTCTCCCGAATCTCTTCTTTTCCCCTCACTCTTGTAGATATAAGTTTTCTTCTTAGTGTTCCATAGGGCGGATGCTGCTACATCAACGCCTAAACAACATTCAAAACCTAACTCGTTACCCACTTCTTCACATGCATCAGCTAAAACTTCTAAGGCTTCCATATCTCCAATGTTTGCAATCCATGCTCCTTCACAGCTTCTTCCGCCGCCAAAAAGCTTATCTTTTTTCTTTAGGGTGTCACCGATTCTTCTGTGGATTTGCGTGTTGGCTGCTGCGGCTTCTAAAAAGGATTCGGCTCCGTAGGGAAGAATCAGGAATTCTTGTATGTCCGGGGTCTTTCCTTGACCATGTTTTCCGCCGCTTATTACGTTTCCAAGGGGGTAGGGCAGTTCATGGGCGACGTATCCTCCTAGATATTGGAAGAGAAGTAGACTATTGGAGTTTGCTGCGGCCTCCGCGTTCGCCAGCGAAATGGCGAAGGCTGTGTTTCCGCCTATCATTCTGAAGTCTTTTGTGCCGTCCATTTCGCGCATTGTTTTGTCAATTTCCTCTTGAATATCCGCGTTCAATCCAATTAGCTCTGGGGCTATTAGCTCTTCAACCTTTTTAATTGCTTGATCAACTCCGCCCTGAGGATAGTAGACTGCTTCAGCTTTTCCACGGCTTTCCCCGGCTGGGGCTGAAGTTCTCCCAAAGCTTGAAGTTGTTACAACGTCAACTTCTATCGTTTCTTCTCCACGACTGTTGAAAACTTTCCTTGCAATTATATCTTCAATTACCGCTGACATACATTCTCCTCTATTCTTAATAATAATAGCGGTTTCCTGCCTGCTTTCTCTTCTCTGCTTCTTCGTAAAATCGCAGAAGATCATCGATTACTTCCACATGCGACAGCAACATGCGTCTACAACAGTACCTCTTGATTCCAAGGCTATCCAAGACTCCGCCTGGTTCCTCTCCAGTTTTAACTCTCCTCGCAAATTCTTCCCACTTGTCTCCAATCAGTTTGCCGCATGTAAAACATCTTACCGGTATAATCATCCTTTAATCAACTCCTTTATCTGTAACTTTTCTGGTCTCTCGCCCTTGCTCCTGGACCTCCAAACTTTTTAGGTTCCTTCTGTCTCGGGTCTCCCGCAACCATTGTTCTGTCATACTCAACAAAGACTGTGCGTAAGCGTGAGCTTTTTGTCCATTTTAGTAGAGCGTTTGCAATCGCCATTCTCACTGCTTCTGCCTGTCCCATGTAGCCTCCGCCTGAAACTTTTATGTCTATGTCCAGTTGTTTCCAAACTTCATCTCCGGCTTGTGTGAGTGGCTCCATTAGTTTTTCACGCGCAATTTCGGGTTCATAAATTTCCAAGGGAATTCTGTTTATGCGTATTCTTCCGATTCCTGGTCTAACAACAGCCCGTGCTATGGCTGTTTTCCTTTTTCCACTAATAATCAAAATTTTTTTCGCAGGCATGACTATTCACTAGGGTTCCACCCTATCTCCTTTGCGAGCTCGCCGAGCGTGAAATATGCGCATGTCAATTTTTTAGCGTGAGCCTCCGCCAAAGTTTCCATTTTTTGATTTTTAAGTTCTTCTGGTATTCCGATAAATGCTTTAAGCCGTTTATGTGCCTGTTTGCCCTTAGGCTGTTTGTATGGGAGCATACCCCTCACGGTTCTTCTAACTATCCTGTCCGGTCTTCTGTGATGGAATGGGCCCTTCTTTGGATGTCCAACTTCAAGGAATTCTTTTTTTTCGCTCACTCTACTTTTCTTTTTGCCTGAAAACACAGCTTTTTCAGCGTTCACAATTGTTATTTTTTCACCTTTTAACAGTCGCTTGGCAATGATGCTTGACATTCTTCCCAAAATAAGGCCTTCCGCGTTTATTATTGTGACTGCTTGATTTGTGGTCTGCATTTTTTCACCCAACTATATTGACATTTGAGCCTTTCGGATTTTTCTTGATGAGTTCAAAGAACGATAGGCATTTTCCCCTTGCAGCCTTTATTTTTTCTTTTGCTTTTTCGGAAAATGAAAGAGCTGCTACGGTTATGGGATGATTGATTTCACCTGCACCCAAAACCTTACCTGGAACCACTACTATTTCTTTTTTCTCCGTGCATCTGTTTAAGCGGCTCACATTCACTGTTATACGTTTTCTTCTAGGCTTTGCCAAGCGCTCGGCGATGTCTCTCCACATCTCGGCCTTATTTTCTATGCTTTGCTTTTTCAGGAAGCGAATAAGCTTGATGAGCTCTGGGTTTGTCGTTTTAACTTTTCGCACTCTTTTTCACCTTGATTTGCCTTCCGAATTCCTTCAGCTGTTTATCCAAGATTTTAATGGCTTCCGTCATTGTTCTCTTCGGGGGAAGTGCGCCCGTGGATTCTAGGTTGAATATGAAGGCGTTTTCGTCCCAACTCACATCTATGGCTGGGGGATTTTGCGGGCAAACGTCAACGCAGTCTTGACAGAGGGTGCAAGCCATCAAATCACGAACTTCTATTCCATTTCCATCTTTGACTAGGACTTTTCTCGGACAAATTTCTACACATTTTCCACAAGCATCGCAACGCTTGTCGTCAATTTTTATTTGTGGGAAATACTTGTATGTACACATTGAAACGGGCTGCCATTTCGCGTGTTTTTTCCCCTTTCCAAGCCTCGCGTAGGCTTCAAGTTTCAGCTTCTGCTCTTTTACCAGTTTCACTATGGGTATCTTGTCGCTTACCGGCACTATATCCGGGTTTTCCGATATCAACTCGCCTGAATAAACAGTTCTTGTTCCTTCCTTTGCTTCTGCATCAAGAGCAAGTGAGACTCTGCAAAGGTTGCATCCGAACTCGCTTTTGCACGGGCATTCTTCAGGCAGATTATAGCCGTCTAAGTCGGTTTTGAGGGGGATGAGTCCGAGTCTATGGGCTATGATTTCATCTCGTAGCACGGAAGAGTTTTCAATTATTACAACCTCATCTATTGCCATACATGGAACTCCCGCTAACACCGTCCTCCTCAAAGCATTCATAAATGGGGCATCAGTTCCCCGAATAATTAAACGCGTGTTTCTGTCGTTTTTCTCCAACACTTCTATTTCCACTTATTTGAACACTCCGTAATAGCCTACAATAATCGTTGTGCCGTTCAATAGAACACTGGTGCATTATTTCAATTTTTCTATAAAAAAGAACACTTGCGAATTACGCATGTCGGCTAGACTCTTCTTCCTCTTCTGCCGCCGGGTCTCCGCGTCCCATCATGGGGGACTGGTGTAACCTCTTCTATGCGTCCTATGCGGAACCCCGCTCTCGCCAATGCTCTTATGGCTGCTTGCGCCCCTGCGCCTGGAGTTCTTGGTCCCGATCCTCCTGGAGCCCTTACCTTGATGTGTATAGCTGTTACGCCCTTGTCTTTTGCTGTTTTTGCCGCTGCAGTGGCCGCTCGCATGGCTGCATAGGGCGAGGACTCCATTCTGTCCGCCTTTACAAACATTCCACCAGACGCCCTCACTATCGTTTCTGCTCCTGAAATGTCTGTGATGTGAACTATTGTGTTGTTGTAGGAACTGTAGACATGAACGACACCCCACCTGTCAGTTTTTTTGCTGCTCATCTCATTTCTCCTCGGCTTGCGTCTCCTCTGTTTTCTTCTCCGTTGTGGCCACAACCGCTATTGTTTGACGCAAGGGATGACTTGGCTTTGCAAGTGGAGTTTGAGGCGTATATGTTATCTGGTTTTCTTCTTCCTTTGTCACTAGATAGCTTGGCACTGTTACCCGTCGTTTTCCTACGGCTATGTGTCCATGGGTTATTAGTTGACGGGCTTGATAAATCGACTTGGACAGGCCTTTCCGGAAAACGATTGTTTGGAGTCTACGTTCAAGAGCGTCTTCGATTGTCAAGTCTAGAACGTCGTCTGGAGCTGCTGTTTCATGTATTATGCCGAGTTTTTTCAAGCGTGTTAGAAGCTCCTCCTCCATTTTTCTTCGTTCTTCAGGTGTTTTGCCTATAAGGGAGCGGGCAATTCCCCGGAATTTCGAAAGCGTGGTTTTGTGTCGCCATAATTCGTGCTTGTTTCGTAAACCATACTGGCCCAAGAGTTTGAGTTCTTCTTGTAAGACATCTGTTCGCCATGGAAACCGTGGGGTTTCGTATTTCTTTCTCTGTTTTTTGGGGTCGCCCATAACCGTTTACATCCCTCTCTTTTTCACTTTCACTTTCACTCCAACGGCTTTCCCTTTCCTTCCAGTTGTTCTTGTTCTTTGTCCACGCGCTTTCAATCCGTAGGCATGGCGGTATCCCCGCCACGATTTTATCTCTTTCATCCGGTCAATATCCATCTTTGTCCTCAAGGCAAGGTCCGAACTAATTAAATGCAGGTCTTTTCCATCGTCTAAATCCTTTCGTCTATTTAGGAGCCAGTTTGACAGTCCAAATCTTGTTGGTTCTTTTATTATTTCCTCTATTTTTTCAACTTCAGTCTCCGTTAGAAATCCTGCCCTTTTCTCAGTGTCTATTCCGGCTTTTTTGAGCATCGCATTCGCAAGATTGAGGCTTATTCCTTTAATTTTTGTCAGGGCGTAGGGTATTTTCAGGGTGCCATCTACGTCTGTGCCTGTTATCCGGAGTATGTGACGGAATTCGCTTGACATACATTGCCATCCGTATGTTATTTGAAGCTAACTACGGAAATAAACCATATTTTATTTAAACCTTACTGGTCAATGTACAGATGATTATATGTGAAGCAAGCGTAGATTTCATAATTGTAACAGTTGTATGGTGGCCCTGCAATGAGTGGAACTGTGCTTGAGGATATGGTTGCTGAGGCTTTTGAGAAGAGAGAGTATATTGTTTTCACTCGTAGGAACCATTGTGATGTTTTGGCGCGTGCGAGTCAAACTACGCTGTTTATCATGTTATCCACGCAAGAAAGCTTAAAAATCCATACAGAATCATTGTGATATAGGTCGTCATATTATAAAGTTGAAGTGTGAATGAGAGCAGAAGCGTTAACAACTATTGGAATCGTCGTTACAGTTCTGGGTCTTCTTTTCTTTACGTCTATTCTTATCTTAACCTCGACAGATGATTATGATATTTCACCCGGCGGAGAAATGTCGCTTACTCGGCACCGTGAAAAAGGTGAAAGAATAGAGGGTTATTTCACAGTTCTGGGTGGAAACGAAGAAATTGAGTTTTATGTTGAGGATCCGTTCGGAGTCATCATCCATAACGCTGGAATAATCAAGAGCAGGCATGACTTCGCTCTTACTACAGAACATTCAGGCGTGTACACTCTTTTCTTTGGAAACAAGCAACAATCAGGCAAGGTTGTATACTTGAGCAGTAAAATGATGATAATAGGTCCCGATGCGAGCTTAGCCATAACAATACTCGGAATCCTATTTTTGATCCTTGGATCGATTGACATCTATCAAAAGAGACAGAAAACGAAAGCGCGCGACGCGCGCGCGTTCTTCGGACATCGTTCTATTAACGTTAGCACGCGCCGGAACGAATTAACATCGCTGAAAGTTTAAAGTTTTTTACCGTTGTTTACGACAACTATGGTTTGTTAAGGCTGTTAAGCCTGGCGTGTCTTTAGCTTATCTTGTTGAGTGCAAGGACTATCCGCTATCTCATAAGAGTAGTTGTTGGCTGTGAGGGAGTTCAACCGCAATTACACGTGTGCTTTGGGGCTCTTGTTATAGAAGCAGTCATGTGTGAAAAAGATTTTGAAGGTTTTGGTTGCTAGGGGCTTTACTTATCAAGCCAAGGGGATATTGCAATACACGCTTGGAACCTTTTTCCAGCAGGGTTCTTCCTAAACCAGCTATATTCTCTTCTCATAAACTATTTCCGTCGAGTCTGTCGGTTTAAAACCGAGTTCTTCTAACGCTCTGGTTATCGGTTTACGGTTGCAGGTGAAACCGTAAATCTTTTTGACGCCCAAACCCCAGCAGTGATTTTTTAGGAATTTTATCATGTCAAGCGTTGCATCGTAACCTCCGTCTATGTAGCATGTTTGCACGGTATTTTCTCGCCATTCTCGTACTGTTGTTTCGTCGATTAGCGTCAAACCGTTTACTTCGCCCTTTTCGTTTTCATGCAATATTGCTTTTTGTCGTTTAACAAACCTTTTAAGGTCTTGTTTTTCTAGTGAGAACCAGTGGAACAGAATCGTGTATAAGCCGGCTGCTTTACGGTGAGTTTCTGAGGTATGTAGAAATTTCCATGTTGCTTCTGTTTCGTTTTTCTCTACCCATCTTGAGTTTCTGCTTTTTTCCTCTGTTATGTTCTCTGTTACCATTTCAACGAATTCTGTTATAGGTTTGAATCCAAGTTTTTGCAGCACCGCTTGTGCAGCTAAGTTATCTGATTCTGTTACAAGTCTCGCTACCTTCGCACCTTTTCGTTTGGCGTATTCCAAACATTTTTTGGTTATCGCTGTGGCGACACCTATTCGCCTATAATCTGGGTCTGTTCTCGCACCTCTTAACCACACTTCGTATGGTTTATCTATTCCTAACTGGCATATTCCAATAGGCAATCCATTAATTGTGGCAACTAATGCTCTGCCATTTTTTGCTTTAAGCCATCTATCCCAAACCCGGGGTATGTAGTCGCCCCAGCTCCACGTTTTCTCACAGAATTTGAACACTGCTTCACGGTCAGAGCTGCGGGCTTTCCGCACATAAATCTTGGGCTTCGCTTTTCGGCTTTTCATAGCTGCTATGGAAAAGCGGGGCATGCTTAATGAATTTTCTGATTAACTAGTGAATACGTGTTTTTCCCCTTTGTGATTAACAGACAAAATTTTGAAAGCTCAACAAAACTGGGGAATTGGAACCATTGGAGATTTGATTACCGAGAAAATTTTTCTTTCTTGGCATCAGACAATGCGGTTTGGTTTAGACTCTCCTTATTGTGTGTATGGCTTGAATTGCCATTTTTCTTTTTGAACGTATAATTTTCTGAGTATTTGTATGGCTTTTTCTCTATCTATTGAAAGGAGTAGTTTTCCAATATGTTTGCATAGTTTTTTTGTTGGCAATACTCTGCTCCAGTCAGCGCAGTCATGTAAAATCGTATTCGTTTCAAGGTCTATGACTATGTGATAGTCTCTTATGAGGGCTTCTATTCGCTCTTCTTTTTCTTCTACCATTTTTAGTTCGTTGTCTCTGATGCGTTGTGCTCTCTTCAGTCTCTTGTCATCTATGAAAGAGCGCAAGAGACTTTTAAAATTCATTTCTTTTGGTTCAACAAATGCTTCCAGCGTGGGTTCTTTTAATTTGGCCGATCTTCTAAAATAGTTTTCAACCTTGCTTTTGGTTTCAGTCTGTTCTGCTGTTAGAAGCCCTAGCATCTCCAGAATCTGGAGACAGTTTTCAACTGCGTAGCCATGGTAGTGATTGTTAAAATATCCATATATCTTTTGAACGTTTCTAGCTGTTTTTCTTATTTTTGGGATCCATGGGTGAAGTTCCTGATTGGGGTATCGGTAATTATACCAGGGTCTTGTTCCGTGACCGTGCCATCGGAAATAAGTTATGTTTGTTGTTATGTGTATTTCTGGAGGAAGCAGAGGCTCGTCCACGATCGTGTAGGCTACTTGGTATTTTTTAAGTAGTGCCCATGTTTCTTTTCTCATCCACGATGGGTCTCTGAACTCGACAGCAAATCGTATATGAGTTGGGAATATCTTGAAGAAATCTTCTAATTCTTTTGGCTTGTATTGAAATTTTGGCGGAAGTTGGATGAGTACGCAGCCGAGTTTTCCGCTAAGCGAGAGAGGTTCAATGAGCTCTATGAATTTCTCTAGGTCTTCTTCTACGCCTTCGTTTAAATCCAGTTTTTTCTCATGGGTTATTAGTTTAGGCAACTTTGCTGAGTAGACGAAGCCGTCTGGCGAATATTTGACCCATCCCATAACGGTGCCTTTGGAGGGATATCTATAAAAAGTGGAATTAATTTCAACTGTTCTGAAGATTTTTGAGTATGCGCGAAGCATGCTCTTGTCTTTTTTTGTGTAGAAAGGACCTATCCAATCCTTGTAGCTCAATCCGGAAGTGCCGAGAAGTGTTTTGTCGGGAAGTGTAGTCAAGATTATCACCTGATGATTGATTGTAGTGTTTGAATTACTTCGTTAATATTATTGTATGTTTTTTCTGGAAGTTTTCGCAGTAGGTCCCTTGCGTGGGTTCTTTTTTCCGGTGTGAGGTCGAAAAGTTTCCATCCTTGACTCTGTATTAGTTGTTGTTTTTCTGCTGGAAATTTGGCATCTTCTTGTAGGACTTGTTCCAGAGATGTTAGGCCTGTTGATTTTGTGATTCTCGGAAATTTACCTGTTTGCTTGTATATCTTTAGTCTGGCCGCGTCTTTGTACATTCTGACGAAGTGGAAGCTTAGGATTACTTTTTCAAAGTTTCCCTTTGAGGATTTCTTGTCTATCTCCTTAAGTTCTTCGTCCGTTGGTTGGTAGATGTTGTGGTGTCCTTTTCCAAAGAGTCTTGAGTACAGGATGTTTGATTCGCAGGCTGGCATTTCGCCTTTTGAGAGGTCTGTACAATGAATGATGTTGTGTTCTTGCATTGTCTTGATAAGTTCAGAGGGCAACTTCGATGGCGAGGTTTCTCTTGTTTCAAGGGCGATTCTCATTTTTCCAAGGCTTATGGTTGATAGGAAGTCTTGAATGTTTCTGATTGATTCTTGTTTCGTTTTTAGGGATGGTGGTGTTTGGAAGTGTATGATCTCGGCTCTTAGAATCTTGCATATCTTTCGGAGCTTTTCAAATGTCTCTAATGTTTCCGGCCTTGGCTGAAGTCTATGCGTATGCGTCATCGTTTGGTGCGCTCTCACGGTGAATTGGAAGTCTTGAGGAACTATTCTTCTCCACTTTTCTGCTTGTTTCAGGGGAGGTATTTCGTAGAAGGTTGAGTTTACTTCAACAAAGTTGAAGGCTTTGGAATATGCTGCTAAAGGGTGGAGCCCTGGAATTTGGAAGTAGGCCCAACCGCCTGCGCCGATTAGGTATTCTGGCAAAACTTGCCCTCGCATGACATGAAATTATGCTTCATTTTAATTCATCTCTCTCCCTGTATAAAATGGTGCTTTTCTGGCAAACGTTTATTTGGTGTCGCTCGGTTTTGTTTTCTTGAAGCAAGAGGAATGCGCTTTGTCTGTTTTGTCAGCTAGAAAGGTTAGGCATCTTTCCCTCGGAGTTCCAGTATTAGACGATGTTTTTCCAGGTTTTGAGCTTGGCGATTTTGTCGTTTTATATGGAAAAGCTGTTTCTTCCATGTCTTTTATCTTGTCGGTTCGTAATCAGCTTGCCCCGAATAAAGGCGGTTTAGGCTCATCTGCGGTTTTTGTTGATGGTGGTAACTCGTTTAGTCCATATCTGGTTGCTGAAATTGCGCGAAGTTATGATTTAGATTCAAGAGCTGTTTTGGAGAAGATTTATGTTTCGAGGGCGTTTACTGCCTATCAGCTTTCTTCTTTGCTTTTGGAAAAGCTTGAATCTTTCTTGAATAGAAAAAGGTCTAAGCTCTTGGTCGTTTCTGATATCACTTCTCTTTTTTTTGATAGAGACATCCCAAAAACTGAGGCTAAGGACCTTTTTATGAAGGCTTGTGCGAAACTTTCGGAGATTGCAGCAAGAAAGAAGTCGATTGTAGTTGTGACATATTTTCCAGAAAGAAGGTCCAAGCGAGGTGTGTTTTTTGAGGCTGTTTTGTTCGGAAGGTCAAACGTTTTGGTTAGATTTAAGAAAAGAGGGAAAATTTTGAGCTTCATTCTTGAAGGGCATCCGAGTGTTAAACCGTTTAGCATGGATTTACCGACGACTGATTATGCTCCTTTAACAGATTTCATGGAGGTGTAAAATATGGGTAGAACC
>Ga0224496_10001156_pt1 | contig 16818 bp, 15 predicted proteins | sample SF_Jul11_sed_USG_2_FD_168127 | JGI IMG/M metagenome (GOLD analysis project Ga0224496, IMG submission 168127) | Sediment microbial communities from San Francisco Bay, California, United States - SF_Jul11_sed_USGS_8_1 | ecosystem: Environmental > Aquatic > Marine > Sediment | place: USA...
AATTCCGCGCCGGATGGGGGGTTGCCGGGGGGGGGGCTGGCAATCCCCCGCCAGCCCGGGGATGGCTCCGGGGGCGAGATGTGGCGAAGTGGAATGGGGAAATTGAGCCAAACCGGCTTTGACAGGTGGGGGGCATTTTCAGTAAGAAACTTGGCAACCGCCGTGGGGACGGTTTCTTTTTCTGTGTCGACAATCAGTTTGAGTATTAGGATAAGCAGATCGCGTTATGCCTTGGCAAAAAGTCAAAACGATCCTGAAAAAATCTCTTTCCGAAAGCATCTTTTCTCTTTGGATAGATCCTATCCTCGGGGCCCAGACCGATGACACCCATCTTGAGTTGATCTGTCCGGATCAGTTTTTTGCTTCCTGGATCAACGAACATTATCTGGGCCTGATTCGTGAGGCCCTGGCCCTCTGCGGGCATGGGGGCGTGGAGGTCTGCTGTGCGGTCCGGCCCGGGGGCGCTCGTCATGGCTTGGCTTTTGCTGCGGGGACCCGGGAGCAACTGCGGCTTCCCTCTATTCCGGAGCGGCGCACCAACCTCCGCACCCTCCATCCTCGTTATACCTTTGACGAGTTCATGGTGGGCGACAGCAACGCCCTGGCCCATTCCGCCTGCTATGCCCTGGCCAGTGGCGATACGTCTCTGGGGCGGTGTCTCTATATCGACGCCGGCACCGGGCTGGGCAAGAGTCATCTCACCCATGCCGTGGCCCATCATGTCACCTCAAGCACCCCCTCGGTCCGACTTCATTACGTCACCGCCCAGCAGTTGACCGGCGAGATGGTGCGGGCGATCAAAAACAACTCCATGGAGCAGTTCAAGGAGAAGTATCAGCGGCATTGCGATATGCTGCTGGTGGAGGATGTGCATTCCCTGGCTGGTCGGGTGAAGACCCAGGCCGAGCTGGCCGATGTCTTTGATAGCCTCATGGAGAGCGGCAAGACCATTGTGCTGACCGGAGGTGTGGCGCCCCGGGATATCGCCAATATTGACGATTCCATGCGCTCCCGTTTCTCCTCCGGGCTGGTCACCTCCATTAATCCGCCGGATCTCCATACCCGGGTCGTGATCATCAAGCGGAAGGCGAAAAATCATCACCTTGCCCTGCCCGAGGAAGTGGTCATTTATCTGGCGGAAAGCATCCGCGGTGATGTCCGGCAGATTGAAAGCGCCGTCATCGGCCTCAAGGCAAAGTCCTGCCTGCTGAAGATCACGCCGGACCTTGCCATGGCCAAGGAGGTGGCGCGCAATATCGTCGGCCACCGCCAGGAACTTTCGTCTGAGGTGGTCCGCGACTTCGTGGCCCGTCAGTTCAAAGTGCCGGTGAGTGATCTGCGTTCCAAGTCGCGGAAGAAATCCATTACCTTTCCCCGTCAGGTAGCCATGTATCTGGCCCGGAAGCATACGGAACAGGCGTTGAGTGATATCGGCAGCGCATTCAACCGCGATCATTCCACGGTGGTGCACTCGGTGCGGGTGATCACCGAGACCATCTCCCGCAACGGCAGCGTCCGCGGCCAGATCGAGCATCTTTCCGAAAAGATGAAGAAGGAGCTTTTGTAGGCGGGAAGGCGGCAGGGGCGGCGGTGCGGTCGACCTGCCTGGAAAATCATGCGTCCAGCCTGTGATCAGCCCCTCTGGACAACAGACAACGGCCGGCATCCCTGCCTTGGGGAGCCGGCCGTTGTCTGTTGAAGACCCCTTGGGGAGGCCTCAGAAGTAAACTGGTTTTACCGGCGCTGCCTGCTCGGGACTGTGCCGGCCGGCGGCGATTGCCGTGGCTGTCCGCTTGGCTGCTTTGACCATGTCGTTCATCCCGATGCCGTCCCAGCCAAAGCCAAGAACGTGCAGGCCCGGCAGTCGCGTCTCCAGGCTGCTCCGCCAGTCCAGCAGTGCCGGGTGGCCGGCTTCCAGCTGTGGGATGCCCGAGGCGGGGCGCAGCACCTGGCTGAAGCAGGGCGGCGCGGTCAAGGGCAGGAGCTGGGAAAGATCGTCGAGCACCCGGGCGAGGATTTCCCCATCGGTCAGCCGGAGCCGTTCCGGATGGCGACGGCCGCCCACCAGGACCTCGATGAGCACCTTACCCGCCGGCGCCCGGCCCGGGAACATGTGGGTGGAGAACATGGCGCCGAGGGCGAAGCGCTTTTCGCGCTCCGGGGCCAGGTAACCAAAGCCGTAGGGGATCTTGACCTGATCTGGAAAGCCGAGCAGCACGTTGGCGATCCGGGCCTCGGCAACGTCGTCGCAGGGTGGTGGTGCCAGGGGCCGCAGCAGCGGCAGGGCCGCGTTGACCGGCAGGGCGATGATTACGGCGCCGGCGGTGAACGATCCTGATTCGGTGGTTACCACCCACTGTTCGCCGTCGCGCTGCACCGCACGAGCGGGAGAGCTGGTCCGCACCGGCTTGCCGGCGGCAAGCGCCTCGATGAGTCGTTCCATGCCCTGGGGGAAACTCACCATGGCCGGCATGGTTCCGGCTCCCCCCTCTGCCTGCTGTTTTTTCTTCTGGCGCAGGCCGCGCAGGATCGAACCGAATTCCTTTTCAAGATTGCGGACGCCGGGCATCACCGCGTCGATGCTCAGGCGGTCAAGGTCGCCGGCAAAGGTGCCGGTCACCGCCGCGTCCACCAGCGGCAGGATCTCCCGGCCGAAGCGATGGGCGGCCCATTGGCCGATGGTGGGTTCGTTGGCAAGCGGTTTCTTCCACAGATCGCCCAGGAGGCGGAGCTTACCGGCGGGTGACAGGAGCGGCGTGGAGAGAAGCTGTCCGGGGTTCTGGGGCAGGGCCACCAGGCGTCCCCGATGGCAGACGTACCGGAGAAATTTCTTGAGCGGCGCGCGTTGGGCTTCGTGATCCAGGCCGGTGTCGGCGAGCAGCTCGCGGCTTTCGGCTACATTGTCAAGAAAGCCGTGCGGACCCCATTCGGCGAGAAAGCCCTCGGCTTGGAAGGAGCGCACCGCGCCGCCCGGTCGGTGGGATCCTTCGATGAGGAGGAGATCGAGGCCGGGCCGTTCCTTGCCCAGGAAATGGGCCGTGGCAAGGCCTGACAGGCCGCTGCCGATGATGATCACCGCATGGGTTTCTTTTTTCATCTGTTTCTCTCTGGGAATGGCGTAGGGTGGTCGCTCAAGCCATGGCGTTGAGTTGCGCGTTGAGGCTCTCGGCGGTGACCGTTACCTCGACCCAGCCGCCGGCCGCGATCATGCCGGGGTTGAAAATCCGGGTACGGCCGATGTTGTCTTCGCCCATGGCCTCGTGGATATGGCCGGTGAGGCAGAGGGCCGGTTGGTGTTGCTCAATGAAGCTGCGCACCGATTTGCTGCCCACCTGGGTGCCGTCCGTGAGACGATCGGTGCTGGTCCCCGCAGGTGGGGCATGGGAAACCAGGATGTGGTGTTCGGCGCTGACCACCCTGTCGAATCCTTGCTGCAGAATGGCGGCGAGCTCGGGTTCGCTGAATTCGTTGGGGGTGGCAAAGGGGGTTCGGTTGGAGCCGCCTGCCCCGAAGATGCCGACGTGCTGTCGCACTACTCCGTGGCCGTGCAGGCTGAGGCCCTCGGCGGCGAGATAGTCGTTGACCTCTGGCCGGTCCAGGTTGCCGGCCAGGGCAAGGAGGTTCGGGTTCACGGCCCGGACCGCGGCAATGATCTTTGCCGCCTCGCAACGCCCGCCGAAATTGGTGAGGTCGCCGGTAATGATCAGCAGATCCGCCGTGTCTATGCCGGGAACGGTCGCCAGACCGCCGAGATTCATGTGGATGTCGCCAAAGGCTATGATGCGCATGGTCATTGGTGGATATGGGGGTGTCGGGGCTCTCGGTGCAATGGTTCAAGAGGGTGGTCTGGTCGCTTCAATTTCATCGAGTCAAGCAAGCCCCGCACGCTGGTACCTTTCTGGGCGGTTGTGTGAGTTTGTTTGACTTTGTTAATTATTACAGCAAGTTTAGCAGATTTTTGCCGTCCCTGGTATGAAAAGTTGGCCCGACCGTGAAAAGTCGTTGCCGATCCGGGGTTTTCCGGCAAAACTATAGGCGGCAGCGCCGCGTCACGGGCAAGTTGGTTAAAAAATGCATCAAAAATATTGCTTTGCCCGTTGCTTTTTGCCATAAAGAAACGGGTCGGCGTACGGCCCGCCATTGGAGATGAGTAGAGGATTTTTCATGACCGCCGCCTTGCCAAAGAAACCACGGGTGCTGGTATTGTACTATTCGTTCAGCGGTCAGACCATCGGTTTGCTGCACCGGCTCGCCGACGGCCTCAAATTCCGGGGCGTCGAGGTGGTGATGGAGCGGCTCCGGCCCGTGGATTCGTTGCGTTTTCCGGTGGGTACCTTTGTCGCCACGTTGCGGATGATGGTGGCCACCTGTTTCCGGCCCCGGGTGGCCATCGAAGAACTGTCTCCGGCCAGCCGCGGCCCCTTTGATCTGATCATTCTTGCCGGTCCCACCTGGTCGTATAATCCCAGTGGGCCGGTGCTCGCCCTTCTCGATCGGGACGGCAGGCAGCTTTTCGCCGGCCGTCGGGTGCTGCCGCTCATCTCCTGCCGGGGGTACTGGCGCTGGCACTGGCAGGGCTTGCGCGCCAAGCTTCTCGCCTGCAAGGCCCGGATCGTCAACTTGATTGTTTTCACCCATCCCCAGCCGGAACCCTGGCGAACCCTGGGGGTGTTCCTCAAGATCGCCGGCAAGGCCCCGGAGCGTTCGCCGTTGCTCAGGCGCTGGTACAGCCGCTTCGGTCATGGCCGCGACCAGCAGGAAGAGGCCTGGCGTTTCGGCCTGGCCATCGGCCAAGCCCTGCGGCGCAATGATGACCTCGCCGGCCTCGATTTTCGCACCCCGGAAGCGCTGCCGTGAGGGAGGCAGGTGCTGAGGGGCGGGTTCAGGGTTTGCAACCCCTGAACCTCTGAACCTCTAAAACTCCACGCCTTTCTGGGCCTTGATGCCGTTTTCGTAGGGGTGCTTGATGGCCCGCATCTCGGTGGCGAGATCGGCGGCGTTGATGAGTCCCGGACTCGCCCCGCGGCCGGTGATGACCACGTGTTGTCCGGGGGGGCGTTTTCGCAGCAGGTCGATCACCTCCAGCTCCTCGACGATGCGGTAGTTGACCAGATAGGTGAGTTCGTCGAGCACCACCAGATCGAAGCGGTTGCTGGTCACCGCTTCCTTGGCAAACTCCCACGCCTTGCGGCCCGCCTCCCGCACCGAGCCCTCCTCTTCCTTCCAGGTAAAGCCCGTGCCCAGGGTGTGAAACTCCACCAACTCGGTGAGGTGGTCGCCCATGGCCCGCGCCTCGCCCGTCTCCCACTTGCCCTTGATGAACTGGATGATGCAGATCTTGAGGCCGTGGCCAACGGCGCGCACCGCCTGGCCCAGCGCGGCGGTGGTCTTGCCCTTGCCGTTGCCGGTGTAGAGGATGACGAGGCCGTGATTGTTCATGGCTGGATTCCTTGGCGCCGATGGTTGCGGTGAGGTGTCGAAGGAGCGGGTCGGGGAAAAACGGCCGAGGGCGGTGATGTTCTCTGGCGATATTACCGTACCATGGGCGGCCAGATATTTGAATCAGGTTTCTCAGCCCGGCGGGGGATCGCGCCGTTTCCGTCCGTGGGCAGTGGTGGGGGGAGAAGAAAAAAAGGCCCCGGCGGATGATCCGTCGGGGCCTTTCATGTCTGGCACGTGGTGGGCGATACGGGATTCGAACCTGTGACTTCCACCGTGTGAAGGTGGCACTCTAACCACTGAGTTAATCGCCCACATGTCACGCAATAAGTACCCCATCGGGCTGCGAATTTCAACCTCATAATGCGACGGCGGTCAGGATCTTTTGGGAGCGGCCGGGGTCGGGGGCACAGAGGCGCCTTTGGCTTTCGGCCCGTCGTATTCGCTTGCCGTTTGGTCTGGAGTCAATTTTCCGGTGGCCGGCGGAGGAGTTCGAGTTGTTCATGGTAGAAGGCGGCGTTGGCCGGATCCCGGGCCAGGGCTTTCAGCTCGGTGGCCAGGGCGCCTTCGGTGTCGCCGGTGGCCCATTGCGCGTGGGCCAGGGTGTCGAGGATGTAGCCGGTGGGGTTGAGGGCCGCCGCCTTCTCCGCCAGCGGCAAGGCGCGGCCCGGGTCGCGTATCGGTGGCTCGGCGGTGAGCAGCAGCCAGGCGAAATTGTTGAGCAGTTCCGGGTTGTCCGGCGTCAGAGCCAAGGCGTGCTCGTAGGCCACGGCCGCTTCGCCGTAACGGTGTCGTTTCTGTTGCAGGTCGCCGAGCAGCTGATGCCAGAGGGGGGTGCGTGGCTCCTGGCGGATCTTCTGTTCCAGTACTGCCTGGGCGAATTTTTCCCGTGGCGCGCCGTCGAGGAGGTCGCCGGGTATTTTCCAGAGCAGGATGCCGCCGGTGCCAAGTGCCAGTACGAAAAGGACCAGGGCGGCGCGCACCTTGCGGTCATGGCGCTTGATCAGCTGCTGGTCCCGGTGGCAGCTGATCAGGAACCTTACCCGTTCACCGATGCCGAAGTGATGCCAGTTGGGCAGGTCGCGGATATTGCCGGAGAGCCAGGCGATTTTTTCAAGGACCTGCACCAGGGGGCGGCAGTCGGGCATGGCGGAGAAGACATGCAGGTCGGCCTGGCGTTCGAAATTGCGCATGAAGAAGCCGAAGATGTAGCGGAAATAGACGATCATCAAAATAAAGATTGGGACGACGCTGACAAAGGTCAGGGCGTGGGCTGGTTCCCGGTTAAAGAGGCGGAGCAGCCGGTAAAAGGTGTCGGAGTTGAGCAGCAGGTAGAGGGTGGGGTAGGTGCTCAGTTCGGCGAAGATCAGAAAGCCCATGAAGAAAAGCATGTAGAGTTGCAGGTGGTAGCGTTTGACATGGCCGATTTCGTGGGCGAGGACGGCGTTGATCTCCTCGGCGGTCATGGTCTGCAGCAGGCCCGGGGTGATGAGCAGGTAGCGGAAGCGTCGGGTGAGGCCCATGACTCCGGCGGTGAGCATCCGTCCTTCAAAGAGCGGCCAGAGCATGATGTCGGCATAGGCCAGGTTCTGGCTGCGGCAGAAGGCCTCGATGCGTTCCCGCATCGGCCCGGGCGGCAACGGCGTGCAGCCCCAGAGGCGGGTGATGATGGCCGGGAAAATCAGGGCCAGGATGAAAAACAGGAGGAGGAAGAGGGCGGGCTCGCCCCACGGGGAGGCGAGGAACTGCCGTACCGCCGGCATGGACGAGGTTTGCAGCAGATCCGAGAACAGGGAGAGGAGCGCCCAGGGGAGGATGACCGGCAGGTTGGCCCTGAGGTTGGAGAAGGCAAAGGAGCGGGCCGAGTACGTGCGGCCAAATGCCACGGCGTAGCTGCGGCGGGCCTCGGTCCACATCAGGCTGAGATAGCCGAAAAAGAGCAGCATGCAGCCCATGTTGGTGATGGTGGGCAGGGTTCCGGCCATGGGAAGCTTGGTGAAATAGTACTGGCAGTCCAGCAGGTAGACGTCCACGGCAAGGCTGGCGATGGCGAGGATGGCGAGCCGCTGCTCCACGGCAAAGTACTGCGATGAGCGGCTTATGCGGCGGGGGGCGTGGGCACGGCGGATAATCAGATAATAGAGCAGTCCCTTGACGGCGAAGAGGAGCAGGGCGGAGCGGGCCGACAGGGGTGGGGTTTCCGGGATGCTGTTGGTCGCCAGGATGAAGATGACGACCAGGAGGTAGATGAGGTAGTTGTAGAACAAGGTGGTTACGGTTCAGGGTCGGTGGGGCTGGGTGGCGTCATTGCCTCGACTGCGGTGGTGGCAGCGCCGCAAGCGGATTTTAGAAACGGGAAGATGTAAAGCGGTTTGTCCGAGTCACCCTGGTGTTGTGTTGCTGGTGGCGGAGGAGCAACTCCTGCAATTCTGCCGTGGCCAGGATTTCCGTTTCGATAAAGAATTCGCCGATCTTGCGCTGCAGGCTTTTTTGCCGCCAGATCAGGGTTTGCAGTTGCCGTTCGGTGAGAAGGCCGAGGATGATGGCGGTGCGGCCGAAGGGTGCCGGAGTCTGCCGGGATTGCAGGACGGTAAGGATGTCCTGTTCGTTGAGCCAGCCGAAGCGGCGGCCGATTTCGCCCAGGCGTGGCCGCTGGGAGCGTTGCCAGACCAGGGCCTGGATGATCTGGCGCCAGGAGATGCTGCCGGAGTAATAGAGGAAATGGCCCAGGCGCAACTCTCGCTCCGGGATGGCGCCCGAGAAGAGGTTGTCGATGTTCCAGGTTGCCTGCCCCTGGGTTTTGGTGCGGTTTGTTTGCTGCTGCTGTTTGTGGCGGTGTTGGCGTTGCCGGCGAAAGTCCGAGGCGGTGTTGGCGCCGTGAGTTCCCTGTTGGTCGGTCTTTCGGGTTCGGGCTCTGGTGGGCCGCTTGACGCCGGCGCCGCGGAAGTTGTTGGTAAAGGCGGAGGGGGGCGGGGTGAAGATGCCCCCTTTCTCCCGGGCGTCCAGGTAGGTGGAAAGGTTTTCGTAGGCCGACTGGACCTGGCGGAAGAGGTCGGAGTGGTGGTGCTGGTCGGTTATGCCGGTTGCGGCCGCCCGGTCCGGGTGGGTTTCAAGGGCGCGTTTGCGGTAGGCGGTTTTGAGGCCGGAAAACTGAAGATACTCCAGAAAGTCCCGGGTGATGTTCAGTTCGGCTCCGAACAGGACCCGGCAGGCGTTGAAGAGTTCGCGCTCGGCAAGCATCATTGCCATTAGAAGTTCCCCTTATCACTGCTGACTCTCGCCGCCGGAAGGCAGGAGTATCCGGTGGCGGACCTTGGCATGCGCCCGGATTTTCCGGCACCTTTGCCCCCTGTGGCCGAAAATGTCCGGGAACTCCCCCGAATATTTGATAAAAAGACAATAATTATTCCATTAATAGCGGTCATGGTCGGGATGGTCAAGGAGAAAGCGATCCGATGGTGCGGTTCTTGTCGGTGAGCCGTTTTTATTTTCAGGCAATGGTGCTTGACAAAGGTTCCGGGGCTGCGCTATAAAGTGGGATCATGAAACTGCGTATCTGCCCATTTTGTCGAGAAAAAATCAAGGCTTCCGCCTCTGTTTGCCGTTTTTGCCACCGTGATCTGCCCATCCTCTACGCTCGCCGGCGGCGATCCGTGGGCTGGCTGCCCGCCCTGCTTGCGGCGGCCATCGTGGTTGGCGGCTCGGCCTTTCTTGCCTCCGAGTTTTTGAAAGAACGGGAGCATTGGCTCGATCCTTGATGCTGCGGTAATTGTCTGCTGCGGCCAGTAGCGGTCTCCCTCTCCCGGGCGGATTTTTCGCGGCCCGGAGGGGCATCCGTCCCTCCTCTCTTGTTCCCCCCCCCATCACTGTATTGTCCTGTTACTCCTCCTTGGCCGCCACGATGACTGTGAAACCGGCTTCTGGGCAGATTCCGGGCTGCGAAGTCTCGAAGTCCGTCAGCTTTTGCGGGGACTGCCGGAGGGTGGAGCGGAGTTCCCGGATCACAAAGCCACCTTCCTTGAGCCAGTGCGTCACGGTCTGTGGATCCCGGAACCGGGCGTGGCGGTAATAGGGATTGCCCGCTTCGCCTTTGGCGGCGAGGGCGGCGCCCCATGGGCTTGCGGCCGGGATGATGCCCAGCACCAGGTGGCCGCCGGGGCGCAGGCAGCGGTGACATTCGGCGAGAACCAGTTGTGGCTCCTCGGTAAAGCAGAGCGTGAAGAGGAGCAAAAGGGTGCCGAGCCGGTTGGTGGCCAGCGGCAGCTCTTCACCGATTCCCTGGCAGACGCTGATGCCCCGTTGCGCGGCCAGATGGAGAGGCGCCCGGGCCGGATCCAGTCCGAGGTGGACCCCGAGGGCGGCGGCAAATCGGCCCGGCCCCACGCCGATTTCGAATTTGGGCGGGGCAAGGGGGGTGGCGAGACCGGCCAGGGCATGGCGTTCGATGTCGAAGAGCAGGCTTTCTTCGAACCAGCCGTCGTACTCCTCGGCGCGTTGGTCATAAACAGCGCTGCAGCGTCGCCAGAAGGGGTCGCCGGTCGTTGTCATGGGCCGTGCTCCTTGTCTGGTTGGGTTGGGGGGGGGCGGGGCGCGTTTTCCTGTGGTGTGGTGGCGGGGGCTCTGCTATGGTGAAAGGGAAAACTTGTTGACTCTTGATACTCGAAATCGGCCGGCCCTGGCAAGTAGCAAAGGCGGTCCGCCGTTTTCCTGCTCCGCTGTAAACCCCAACTCCCTGCCCTGTGTCCGGCGTGGAACCGACGACAATGGATGAACTCAGGCCCTCCCGTTTCCGGCGCTCCCTGTACGATCCGGATCGGTTCACGCTCACCTTTGAACTGGTGCCCGGTCGTAGCGGGCGCAGCAAGGGGTACAACCGGACCCTGGCTCTGGCTCGGCAGCTTGCCGCCGACGGTCGGCTGCAGGCGGTGAGTATCACCGAAAACGCCGGCGGCCACCCGGCCCTTTCCCCCGAGGTGCTGGGCGGCGAAATTCTGGCCATGGGCCTTGATGTCATCATCCATCTCTCCTGCAAGGACAAGAACCGCAATCAGATGGAAAGCCTCCTCTACGCCTGGGATCGAGAGGGGTTGAGCGATCTGCTGGTGATCAGCGGCGACTATCCTCAGCAGGGCTATCGCGGTGATCCCAAACCGGTTTTTGATCTGGGGTCGGTGCAGGTGCTCGACCTCCTTGCCGCCATGAACCGGGGCGGGGCAACCCTGGCCGCGTCTGGCGCCGCCGGCTCGCCCCTGCCGCCGACCTCCTTTCTGAAAGGGGTGGCGGTGTCGCCCTTCAAGCGGCTGGAGGCGGAGCAGATGATGCAGTATTACAAGCTGCACCGCAAGGTCGCGGCCGGGGCCGACTATGTCATTACCCAGGTGGGCTACGACGCCCGTAAGTTCCATGAATTACTGCTCTACATGGAGCAGAATGGCCTCAATGTGCCGGTGCTGGGCAACGTCTTCATCCCCAATCTGGCGGTGGTGGAGATCATGTACCGAGGCGGGATTCCCGGTTGCGCCATCCCCGAAAGTCTCTATGTCGAGATGAAGCGGGAGAGCGAGGCCCCGGATCGGGGACGGCGGGCGCGGCTTGTCCGGGGTGCCAAGCTTCTCGCGGTGTTGGAGGGGATGGGCTATGCCGGCGCCCATATCGGCGGACCGGGGCTTACCTGTGAGGATTTCGATTTTTTGGTCAGCGAGGCGCAGCGATTGGCCCCGGAGTGGCGGCAATCCGTGCCCGACCTCTGTCATTGGTTCGATGACGGCTTCTTCTTGTTCGAGGCCGACGGGGCGAGTGGCCTCAACCGTGCCGAGCCGGCCCGGCGTGGAGTTGCCGGGCCCCCCTCCCTGGCCTATCGGGCGGCCCACCTTGTCCATGAGTTGGCCTTTGAGCCCGAGGGGCCGCTGTTCGATCTTGCCCGCAACTGTTGCCTGGCCCTGGATGAGACACGGCTGCGGGGCGGGTTTGCCACTGTCGAGCATCTGCTTAAATTCATCGCCTTTGGCTGCCGCAACTGCGGTGATTGCACCCTGGCCGAACTGGCCTTTGTCTGCCCCCAGTCCGGTTGCGCCAAGAACCTGCTCAACGGCCCCTGTGGTGGCAGTCGTGATGGCTGGTGCGAGGTCTATCCCGGCAAACGGCGGTGCCTCTATGTGCGGGTCTATGAACGTCTCAAGCGGGTGGCGCGGGAGGGTGAGATGCGGCGGGGGTTTGTGCCGCCACGCGACTGGTCGCTCAACGAGACTTCATCCTGGGTTAATTTTTATCGGGGGCGGGACCATGCCGGCGGCGGTCGTTGAGGAAAGGGTGCGGGCGGCCTCGGCCGCGCCCCGTGCTGGCCGGGGGCGGCGCAAAAAAATATTTCCTAATCCGCAAAAAAGCGGTAAATTAACCCCTTTTTCAAACCGTCGTCATTGTGGCCGCGCTTCGGAAGAGGCGGGCTGCGGGAGGCTGTTTGTGCGGGACGAATCGCAGGTGTTGCACGACGGACGAGCGGTTCTTGGCTTTGTGGTTTGTTCAAGAAGATAGGCCATTTATAATTTGCAGGTCGTCGCGAGGGTTCGGTGTCCTGTCCCTTCGCAAGAGGAAAGGTTATGGGGTATGATGAGGCTGCTCTGCGTCCGCGTGAAGAGTGCGGCGTCTGTGGCATTTTCGGGCATCCGGATGCGGCCAAACTGACTTATTTCGGGCTTTACGCCCTCCAGCATCGGGGGCAGGAAAGCGCTGGCATCGTGAGTTCCGACGGTGAGCAGGTCCGCGAGTACAAGGGCATGGGGCTGGTGCACGATGTCTTCACCGAGGAGAGCCTCCGGGGATTGCCCGGACATCTGGCGGTGGGCCATGTGCGCTACTCCACAACCGGGGCGTCCAACATCGTCAATGCCCAGCCATTCACCGCCACCCACCAGGGGTGCACCGTGGCGGTGGCGCACAACGGCAACCTGGTCAATATCCGCGCCCTGCGTGACGAACTCGAGAAGCAGGGCTCCATCTTCCAGTCCACCATGGACAGCGAGGTGGTGGTGCACTTGATGGCCCGGGGCCATGCCAAGTCGCTGGAAAAGGCCATTGCCGACACCTTTGCAAAGGTCAAGGGCGCTTATTCCGTGCTGCTCCTTACCCGCGACAAGCTGGTGGCGGTACGCGACCCGCAGGGGTTCCGGCCCCTCTGCCTCGGCAAGCTGAATAACGGCGGCTATATTGTCGCCTCGGAAACGTGTGCGCTTGACCTGGTCGAGGCGCAGTATATCCGTGATGTGGCGCCGGGCGAGATCCTGATCATCGATGAAAACGGCTTGCAATCGATCATGCCGGAGCATCCCGAGCCGCAGAGTTTCTGTATCTTTGAGCAGGTCTACTTTGCCCGTCCCGACAGCGATATTTTCGGATCCAACGTCTATATGGCCCGCAAGCGGATGGGTGAGATACTGGCCCGCGAGTGCAAGATCGACGCCGACTTCGTCATGCCCTTTCCCGACTCGGGGAACTACGCCGCCATCGGCTATTCCCAGGCCTCTGGCATTCCGCTGGAGATGGGGGTGATCCGCAACCATTACGTGGGCCGTACCTTTATCCAGCCCACGCAGTCCATGCGCGACTTTTCAGTGCGGGTCAAGCTCAATCCCATCCGGACCTTTCTCCAGGGCAAGCGGGTGATCATCATTGAGGATTCCATCATCCGTGGCACCACCGGCCGCAGCCGCGTCAAGTCGTTGCGCGACGCTGGGGTGAAGGAGGTGCATATGGTGATCAGTTGCCCGCCTACCCGTTACCCTTGTTTCTACGGAATCGATTTCCCCTCGGGCGGCGAGTTGATCGCCTCCTCGCAGACAGTTGAGGAGATCCGGCAGTATCTGGATCTCGATACCCTCTACTATCTGAGCCTTGATGGGCTCATTGAGGCCACCGGCGGCAACCATGAGGCTTTTTGTACCGCCTGCTACACCGGCAATTATCCGTTACCGCCGGATCGCGAATTTCATAAGCTGGCCCTGGGATGAGCTGTTCGGCCCGGTATGTCTATGTGTATTGAGCAGGCTCGTGAGGTGCTGCGCATTGAGGCGGAGGGAATTCTCGCCGTTGCGGAGCAGCTTGATGAGGGATTTGTCAAGGCGGTTGAGCTGATCATGACCTGTCCGACGCGGGTGATTCTCACCGGCATCGGCAAGTCCGGGATCATCGGCCAGAAGATCGCCGCCACCCTGAACAGTACCGGCACCGCTTCGTTTTTTCTCCATCCCGTGGAGGCCGTGCATGGGGATCTCGGCATTGTCGATCCCCGTGACGTGGTGCTGGCCATTTCCTACAGTGGCAAAACCACGGAACTTTCGCCGCTGCTCGCCAGCCTCAAGAATCGGGGCAATAAGATCATCGGCATGACCGGCGACCGGACCTCGCCGCTGGCCGCAGCCGCCGACGCGGTGCTCGCCATCGGCGTGCCCCGCGAGGCCTGTCCGCTGGGGCTTGCGCCCACCGCCAGCACCACCGCGAGCCTGGCCATGGGCGATGCCTTGGCGGTGGTGCTCCTTGACCTGAAGCAGTTCAAGGAAAGTGATTTTTTGCGCAACCACCCCGGCGGCAGCCTGGGCGAGCGACTCAAGGTCAAGGTTTCCGAGGTGATGCTCACCGGGGCGGCGGTTCCCAGGGTGGCGCTCGGCACCGATCTGGTCGCCGCCATCGGCGTGATGAACGAAAAAAATATCGGCGCGGTACTGATCATGGCCGATTCAGAGGCGGTGGCCGGCATTCTGACCGACGGCGATGTGCGGCGGTTGATCAGCAAGCACCGGGGCCTCGCGGACCTGGCGCTTGCCGAGGTGATGACGCCGACGCCTAAAACCATCGACGGCGAGCTTCTGGCCGCCGATGCCTTGAGCATCATGCAGCGCCACGAGATCACCGTCCTGGCGGTGACCGATCTGCAAGGCCGGTTGCGCGGCGTCTTGCATCTGCAGGATCTCCTCGGCAAGGGTGAGTTCCGCTTCCTGGTTTAAGGCTGGGCGACGCCAAGTTGCGCTCTGCGTATTGACAAACCGGGTTGGTTTGGGGTAGCATCCACGGCTACGATTGCTGATCCAGCGGCTGCGAAGGCTTTTCCGGTGAGGTTTGCCTGTCGGGCCAGTCCGGTTGAGGCGCCAGGCGCATATTACTTTTTGAGGTTACGGAACGGTGTCCGGCCGGGGTTCTTGCCGGCGGCATTTCCAAAAGCGTGAAAAGAGGAACGATATGGGAGTGACCAGTAAAGAAATCAATGCGGCTTTTGCCGCCCAGGTGACCGCCACCCGTGGCGGCGAGCACCTCAGCCGCTGTTTTTCCTGCGGCGCCTGCAGTGGTGCCTGCCCCGTGAGTCAGGCGATTCCGGAGTTCGATCCCCGCAAGTTGATCCACATGATTCGCATGGGCCTCAAGGATCGGTTGCTCAAGTCCGAGCTGCTTTGGCACTGCTCCAAATGCCAGAGTTGTGTCTTTGTCTGCCCCCAGGATGTCCGTTTTGCCGATATCATGACCGCTCTGCGGCAGATTGCCCAGGGCGAGGGCTATGTCACCGAGCAGGATCTGCGCGACAAGGGCAAGATCGCCTGGGTGGAGCGCGACCTCTGTGTTGCCTGTCTGACGTGTGTGCGGGTCTGCCCCTGGCGGATTCCCAAGATTGACGGCCAGGGTGTCGCCGTCATCGACCCGGGTGAGTGTCGGGCCTGTGGCATATGTGTGACCGAGTGTCCGGCCAAGGCCATCATCTTAAACGAGTCCGAGGATGAGCGGTTGATCGCGGCCTCCGGCACGAATCAGTGAGGCGGAAAAGCTGATGAGTGATTTTACTCCGAACATTCAAGTTTTTTGTTGTCATTATACCTCCCAGCAGACCCTGGCCGAAGGTGCCGAGGGATTGCAGCAGGATGGCTTCCCGGCCAGTGTGACCATCAATCGGTTGGTCTGCGGCGGCAAGCTCAAGGTGAGCAGCCTGCTCAAGGCCTTTGAAGATGGCGCCGACGGTGTCTATGTGGTGGGTTGTCCGCCGGACAAATGCCACAACCTGCTGGGCAGCCAGCGGGCCGCCAAACGGGTGGGAGCGGTGAAGAAGGCCCTTGCCGAACTCGGCATGGAGCCGGAGCGAATCGAGATGTTCCACCTTGAGCGTGGGTTTCATCCGGAATTCGTCGCTGTGGCCCAGGAGATGGACCAGCGGATCAAGGCCCTGGGGCCCAGCGCGATTGAGGGGGATGTGAAATGATTGTTGCCGAGCGTAAACCGATCAATGAAATTCTGGGCATGATTGGCGATGCCAAACGTCTGCTGATCCTCGGCTGTCGTGGTTGTGTCACTGTCTGCTCTGCCGGCGGCGAGCGCGAGGTGGAGATCCTTGCCTCTCTGATCAAGGTGGGCCGCAAGAAGGAAGGCAAGCCCATTGAGATCATCGAGGGCTCCCTGGTTCGGCAGTGCGATAAGGAATACATAGACACCATGGATCAGTGGGACGGCCAGTACGACGCCGTGCTTTCCATGGCTTGCGGGGTGGGGGTGAACTTCATCGCCAACCTGCGGCCCGTGGTCAACGTTTATCCGGCCGTCAACACCAGCTTCTTTGGCGGTTCCATGGATCAGGGAGTCTGGACCGAGCAGTGTGCCGGTTGCGGCGACTGCGTGCTCCACCTCACCGGTGGCCTCTGTCCGGTGGCCCGTTGCGCCAAGAGCTTGATGAACGGCCCCTGCGGCGGTTCCCAGGATGGTCGCTGCGAGATCCATCGTGACGTGCCCTGCATCTGGCAGTTTGTGCATGACAAGCTGGAAAGCCTGGGTCGCAAGGAGCAGATGCTCGCCCTTGCTCCCATCCGCGACTGGCGTTCCGCTGGCCACGGCGGCCCCCGCAAGGCAGTGCGTGACGACCTGACTGTCTAATACGAAGAGCGTATTCGATTCATCCGGTACCCAAAACGGCCGGCGCTTCCCCTGAACGGGAAGGCGCCGGCCGTTTTTTTGTGTGGTGACACCCCTGGTGGCGTGGCGGTATATGGAGAGTGTGCCGCACGCAACACATTTGTAGCGCAGGCGGTTGCAACAGGAGTGTTGCGTGCCGCAGATGTGTTGCGTCGGGTGGTGTTCCAAGATCAATAAATTGTCGGATTATACTGGTGGAGAGGAAAGAGAAACGTCGGTGGTTGAAGTTTTAATTTGTTTGATATCATGTGGTTGTCGTCGGTTGCGACAGTTTTGTGGTGGCTTTTTGGCGTGGTTTGGTATCCATTGGCACACCCCGTGCAATCTCAACTAGTCAAACGACAGCAACGGAAGAAACTCTTCCAGAGAGATCGAAAATACAAAGCAGGGGGAACCAGCCATGACGACCACAACCAAGACCAACACCGCCATCGAAATCAC
>Ga0224496_10001157_pt1 | contig 16812 bp, 10 predicted proteins | sample SF_Jul11_sed_USG_2_FD_168127 | JGI IMG/M metagenome (GOLD analysis project Ga0224496, IMG submission 168127) | Sediment microbial communities from San Francisco Bay, California, United States - SF_Jul11_sed_USGS_8_1 | ecosystem: Environmental > Aquatic > Marine > Sediment | place: USA...
CTTCAGGGATATTGGAGGGAACAACCTACAGATCGTATTCCACGCCATATACAAGAATAACGAAGCTTTTTCTCAACAATCGTGGGTTTTCTTCAACGAAGAGACATCCCACGAATAAGATTATAGGAAAGTGAAAATGGGGGTAGAACAGGCGAGAGGACCGAACAATGCCGTGGGAAGGAAAACCCTCTTACTCTACGTTCCATTCTGGCGTGGCAAAATACCATCGCTGCCCGCCAAAATCTTTGGCACGATACATGGCCTGATCGGCAATCGCCAAAAGGGCACGGGGATCCGTCGCGTCTTTAGGAGAGACGGCAATACCGATACTTGTCTGAACAGAAAGATCTTTCCCACTCAAGTGAATAGGTGAAGTCAAACATTCTACGATTTTCTGGGCCACTTGCCGAATATCTTGAATCCGATCAAGTCCTTGCAAAATAATGGTGAATTCATCTCCACTGAGTCGTGAAACTGTGTCAGTCGTTCGCACACACGTCACAAGCCGTTTGGCAACCACTCGTAACAAGCGATCTCCCATTTGATGCCCATACTGATCATTGATGGTTTTGAAATTATCTAAATCCAAAAAAAGGAGCGCCAGTAAGGTCCCATCTCGCCTTGCCTGTGCCAAGGCTAACTGCAACCGATCTTCAAACATGACCCGATTGGGCAAATCCGTTAAGGCATCATGGTAGGCCTGATGTTTCATTTGCATTTCTGCGACCGCACGGGCCGTGACATCATGGAACATCACCATAAAATTTCTCGGCCGCCCCTCGGCATCACCTAATGAAGTGACGATCTGCTCAAGTACGAGTGATTCTGCGTTTTTCCCTCTTTCCATGACTTCAGTTTTCACGCAACGGATTTCCGGCGTTAGAGATTCTGCAATTGACTGCCCTTGATGAAGTTGGGCATAGGGGAAGGATCGCAACGGCGTTCCAAGCACCTGAGGAGATGTGAGACCCAACAGCTGCAAATACGCCTGATTAACCCATTCCACTCGACCCGTTTGATCCGTCATACACATGGGAACTTGAACAGCCCCGATGATGGCACTATGTAGGCGTAATTGTTCCATCTCCATTCCACGCGCCATCAACGCGCCAATATTTCCCCCCAAAGATTGCAAGCATTCTCGAATGGAGACATCAATTTCCTTGGATAAGTTTGAACACACCACAAGTAGACCTGAATCATGACCCTGCCTAAAAGGCAACACATAGGCTTGGCGAAGGCCAAAACTAGATGGAAACCACGAAAATTCTCCCGTATGTGGACTTTCAAGAGAGACGAGAGAACCTTCAGAAGCCACACATGCCTGCGCCAAGGTCTCTTGCTGAGAAATTGAGGACCACCATGTCCGTCCATGCGTATCCCAATCCAAATCTGGGGTTACCGCTTGGGCACGCAATTGAATTCGTTGACCATCTCGGACCGTAGCAATCCACGCAAACGGATAGCCAAAGGTCTCCACCAATCCCTGGCAAAGACGCTTCAAACAATCATCAAGGCCTTGGCCATTCAAGAGGCTCGCCTCAAGACTCCGAACGAACTGAGCCACTGACTCGGAACGAACACCGTCACGATGCGGACGCACATCCCAATGCCAGGTCATCACCTTCCGGGATTGGTCTAACAGGGGCGTGACCGAACACATCATCTTGTTCGCCATCCCTTCCGGCATCTCCAGAGTGATGTCCCACATCACCGAGGCCGGAGACAAATCCCCTGTCTGCAATTGCGTCCGAATCCATCGCCACTCCTCACTGGAAATCCATTCCCGTAAGGACACTCTTCCCAGACTGGCCACATCTATTCCCAACAGGGCGAGGGCTGAATCATTAGCCATCACCACCACCCCCTCACAGGTTGTCATCAAATGGAAGGGGGCAGATGCTAGTTGACCAGAATCGGCCAGCATAGCCGAATGAGAGGAACCTAACCCTGAAAAATTTTGGGGAATAGTGGCCTCCGTCGACTCCGCGAGAATATGATGCAGGCGACCAGATAATCGCTGAAGCGCTTGACTTAACTCGTCTTCTTCCACAGATTCCAAATTACTGGATTCCACATGAAGATCACGCAAGGATTGCTCGAGTAATTGCTGGAGTTGTTGAAAAGTGGCCACGGGTCTCGTTCCCTCTGTGGGAGGAACAGGAGGACTACTTGAAAGAGATCCAATTCGTATGCTCAAGGCTCACGTATCCTTCTCGAAAACTCGTTAAAGGTCAACCCATCAAAAGAATAAGCCGCTTCAATAACATCGCTTGATTCACCATCATCTCAAAAAAGTTTTTCTACCTGAATGATAATGTACCCCATTCATTGAGAAAATTGTCAGCCCCTCTCAAACAGTCAGGGCCATCAAACCTGCCTCCACGTCAGCCTGCGCCTGAGCGTAGCGTTCCACCGTTCCGACATCAGACCAATAACCAGTATGAACGAAACCCAACAATCGAGAACCATCGGCAAGTGCCTGCGTATAGGAATCAATAATCGAAGAGGGCTGATCAGTAGGGACATTGGCGAGGAGAGAAGGATGAAGAATATGGAGGCCGGCAAACATTCGCGTATGGGCCAGGGGTGGTGAACTCCCCCGATCCCACCCCTGACCATTGATACGAAGAATCCGCTCTTGGCCATCAGACTCCACCGCCCCCCATTGCGCGGCATGAGGATCATCACGCACCACCAACGTGGCCACCCCACCCTGCGACGCATGAAAATCCTGGAGAGCCGCTACGTCGGCATTGATCAACGTATCCCCGTTGATCACCAGAAACGACTCGCCTTCAAAAAAATTTTCTGCGACTTTGAGCCCACCGCCTGTTCCCCGTAACTCCGGTTCATGAGAATAGGCAATACGCATATTCCAACGGGCCCCATCACCTAACGCCTTTTCAATCATCCCACCCAAATAATGCAAATTAATGATGACGTCTCGAATGCCCCCCACACGCAACAACAACAGGTTCCACACAATCAACGGGGTTCCCCCGACCGGCAATAAGGGCTTGGGGACTGTCTCTGTCAAAGGCCGAAGACGCGTACCCAATCCAGCCGCGAGAATCATCGCTTTCATGGTCGCACACTTACTGCCATTCAGGAACGTAGGGGGAGAGATGCTTCAATACACGATGTAATGGGGGGTACTTCGTTAAATTCGCACGAACATTGTGTAGGGTTCGAGGAATCGATGCGAGAAAGCTTGGATTGCCCTTCACCCGATCAATATACACAAAACGCCCAGCCGCCTTCAAATTGCGCTGGATGCTGGAGTAATCAAAAAGCTGACGAAAAGCTTCGGCATCATCCAGCAGCATGGCAGCATGTTGCGATGAGGGAAGCGCTTGGCACATGCGCTCTCGGTAATACACGAGCAACTCATCAATCAACGACTCATCCAGGGCGATATAGGAATCCCGAAGGAGCGAGGCTAAATCATACGTCACGGGACCTAATAAGGCATCTTGGAAATCAATGACGCCTAACCGATGGCCATCCACCATCACATTACGAGAATGAAAATCTCGATGCGTAAACACCTTCGATTGGGCAGCCAACCATTCAGCAATTTTCTTGAATTCCTCTTGAATTGGCACCAAGTCCTTGGCAGAGATGGGTTGGCCATATCGAGCGACAACCCCATATTCCAAGAAATGATCGAATTCCCAAAGGTACAAGGGCACATCAAAAGAACGAGAAAAGGCCAGACAAGGAATCTGTGCGGGAACAGAGGCCTGCACGTGCAGTTGCACCAATACATCAATCGCCTGTCGATAAAGCCGTTCAATGATATCGCCTGACGCGCCCTGACAGGCCTGCGCCAAAGTGACATCACCAAAATCTTCTAAAAACAGAAGCCCCGCTGGTTCATCATAAAAGTAGAGAACTGGGACCGGAAGGCCAATCACAGCCAAGTGGTTCAAGACATTGATAAACGGCAGTTCGAAAATCTCTGGCTCGTGCCCACTCACCGCTTCTTCTGAAGCCTTAAAGCCCTCCGCCTCAGCCAACTGCATCAAAATGAGCGAGCGAACCGGAGCGCCAGAAAGATGCACTCGATAATATCGACGATTGGAAGCATCGCCAGCTAACGGTACACATTGATCAAGAGTAGCTGAAAACGAGAGAGAGCGATGAAGCGTTGAAGAGAGCTGTTGAATATCTAGTGATGAGGTCGCCGAGGTATTTTGAGGTACCATCAGGGCCGATTATACGATCACCTCCTCCTCCTGTCACCTCTCGAACATGGAAGTCTGCCTTGAAGAAGTTCCCCAGAGTCATCCTTGGATATTGAATGCGGGAAATCAGTTGACTAGAAAAATTAAAGATTTAAAGAATTGTGACGAAACAATAGAAGAAGAGAGAAAAAAGGCAGAATAGCCTGGCAATCACTTCAAACCAATAGGTGTCTTATGGAGATCAGTAATTTTACGCCCCCAACCATCGTGCCAGTTCGGTCACCTTCCGCTGTAGAAGATGGCGATGCCGGACCGAATAGTCCCTATTATCGACGTCGACAGAAAAAGTCGAAAAGGCCTCATGAAGACACGTCCAAAGAGACTGCACCGCAATTGGAAGGCTCCCCTTCGCATATTGATATCCACGTGTAGCCTGCACGGAAATCAATTGCCTTTGTGGCAATCCTACGACTTTAATGTTCGCATGCTCTTGCCTGTTTGAGTCCCGGCTGATCAACTCCCAATTTTCTGGTACAGCCCGTGATTCTGCCTTCCGATAGAATGCTTGACTAGCCAACATCGGACACATAATGCCAAAGAGCAAGACTTCATCACCTCCTACACCAGGTATTGATGGGAATCAATAAAAATACCGCTATATGTAGTCTTTTGCGGAAATATTGGGTATATTGGCCCTTTCACGCTCCGACCAGCTTCGTTTCAGAGGAGTTTCATGAGTTATAAAAATATTGGTGACTACGGGATTATCGGGGACTTGCACACGGTAGCCCTTGTCAGCATTGATGGGTCGATCGACTGGTGCTGTCTCCCCCGGTTTGATTCTCCTAGTATTTTCGGGGCGATTCTCGATCATAAAATTGGGGGACATTTTAAGATTGCGCCTATCCAGCCGGGAAATACCCGGCAAATGTATTTACCGGAAACGAATATTCTTCTCACTCGCTTTCTCCAACATGATGGGGTCGGCGAACTCACCGATTTCATGCCAGTGGAATCGGATGAAGCCGGGTATCGTCCACGCCGACATCAGATTATTCGCATGTTGTCCGTCGTCCGCGGAACGGTGACGTTTCGTCTGGAATGTTCCCCCGGGTTTAACTTTGGACGCGATACTCATGACATTGATGTCCAGCCCAAAGGCGTGATCTTCCAATCCGGCGATCAATCTGTAGGATTGGTCAGTCCCATTCCCCTTCAAACACGAGAGGGCGTGGCCTTTCAAGAATTCACCCTACACCAAGGCGAGAGCCTGACCTTCTTTTTAGAATATTTGGAAACCCGGAATGGCACCCCCCTCTTATCCACCCCCGAATCGGGAGAAGAAGCTTTTCGCAATACCTCCGCGTTTTGGCAACGCTGGCTTTCTCAATGCCAGTATGATGGACGTTGGCGAGAAGTCGTCCATCGCTCGGCTCTGACCCTCAAACTCTTGACCTATGCGCCAACCGGCGCAATCGTCGCCGCCCCCACCACCAGTTTGCCCGAGCATATTGGCGGACCCCGTAATTGGGATTATCGCTATACCTGGATTCGCGATTCGGCCTTTGCCCTCTATGGGCTGTTACGATTGGGATTTACGGTCGAAGCGGGCCGATTTATGGAATGGATCAACGCCCGCTGCCACGACTTAAACCCAGATGGATCCATCCAACTCATGTACGGCATTGATGGTCGTCGCGACCTGACAGAAGAGGAACTCCCCCACCTCGATGGCCATCGTAGCTCACGGCCTGTGCGAATCGGCAACGGCGCCGCCAAGCAATTGCAAATGGATATGTATGGTGCCCTGATGGATGCCGTGTATCTCTACAATAAGCACGGCGCCTCGATATCGTATGACCTCTGGGTCAATCTCTGCCGACTGTTGGATTTTGTCTGTGAACACTGGGAACAACCCGACGAGGGAATTTGGGAGGTTCGCGGCGGTCGCCAACATTTTGTGTATTCCAAGGTCATGTGTTGGGTGGCTTTGGATCGCGGCATTCGCTTAGCCGACAAACGTGGCTTTCCGGGAAATCGCGCCCGCTGGATGACCGAACGCGACCGCATCTACCGCGAAATCATGGAACGTGGGTGGAACCCCAAAATTGGGGCGTTCGTCCAAGCCTACGACAGCGAAGCGCTCGATGCAGCGAACCTAATCATGCCATTGGTGTTCTTCGTCTCCCCCACCGATCCCCGTATGCTCTCCACTCTGGATCGCACTCTGGAGCAATTGGCCCTGGGGAGCCTGGTCTATCGTTACGATACGAATACCGCCGCTGCCGATGGCTTGGAAGGCGAAGAAGGCACCTTCAGCATGTGTACCTTTTGGTTAGTCGAAGCCCTGACCAAAGCCGGCCGCTTGACGGAAGCGCGACTGATCTTCGAAAAGATGCTAAGCTATGCGAATCATCTCCGGTTATATGCCGAGGAGGTCTCCCATTCCGGTGAACAGTTGGGCAATTTTCCACAGGCCTTTACGCATTTTGGGCTCATCACCGCAGCCTGCAACTTAGACCTGGCCCTCAATACGAAACGTGCAGCTCACACCGTTGCTCGCCGGAATCGTCCCTCTTCCCATTCATCGCATTAATTTTTCGGGATTCTGTAACCGAAAAGACAGCTAGTCGACTTAACCCAAGGAGGGGCACGATGGATATTGGATTTATTGGACTCGGTAAAATGGGCATGAATATGGTGACGCGCCTGACACAGGGCGGACATCGGGTCGTCGCCTATGACCGCACCGCTGAACTCATCACCCAAGCCGAATCGAAAGGCGCCACCGGCGCCACGTCGCTCGAAGATCTCATCGCCAAGCTTCCCAAACCACGCGCTGTCTGGGTCATGGTGCCCTCAGGCCATCCCACCGAAGAAACCATTCAACATCTTTCGACTATCTTAGATAAAGATGACATTGTCATTGACGGAGGTAATACCAAATTTCACGATGATGTACGTCGCGCCGCGGACTTACAAAAACGCAGCATTCATTATGTGGACGCGGGAACCAGTGGCGGCATTTGGGGATTGCAAATTGGTTATTGTTTGATGGTTGGTGGAGAGAAGGGCCCCGTCACTCGCCTCGCTCCCATCTTCACCACCCTCGCGCCTGAAAATGGCTGGGCCCACGTGGGCGGACATGGTGCAGGCCATTACGTCAAAATGGTCCACAATGGGATTGAGTACAGTATGATGCAGGGCTATGCCGAAGGCTTTGAACTCATGTCAAAAAGTGAGTACAACCTCGACCTCGCCAAGATCTCCGACCTGTGGATGCACGGCAGCGTGGTTCGCTCCTGGTTATTAGAATTAGCCGCTGGTGCGCTCAAGGACGATCCTAAATTAGAATCGTTAAAGGGATACGTACAGGATTCCGGCGAAGGACGGTGGATGCTCATGGATGCGCTGGATAAGGACGTACCCGTCCCCACTCTTGCGACTGCCCTCTTTACGCGATTTCGTTCCCGACAGGAAGAATCGTTTTCTGAAAAAATGTTGGCCGCTCTACGCAATGCCTTTGGCGGACATAGCGTTCGGCGATGATCCGATCATTCATGATGTAACCGACCACGATGGCACCGACTTCTCCACCAACGACATCCCCGGCCTCGGGAACCACCAATCGTCCGGCGATCACTCAGCCCTGTACCATTGTGATCTTTGGAGCATCGGGTGATCTGACGCGCCGAAAATTGCTCCCAGCTCTCTACAATTTGTTATTGGATGGACTCTTACCTGAAAACTTTGCCGTCCTGGGGTTAGGACGCAAAGATCTTTCTGACGACGATTTTCGTGCCATCGCCCGCGACGGCATCGAACAGTTTTCCCGGCAAACCTTCCAAGCGGCCAAATGGGCACATTTTCACACACGGCTGTTTTATTGTTCGGGTGATATTAAAGCTTCAGCCTATTATGAGGACATCCGCGCCCGCGTCTCGTCGATCGAATCGCAATTTCATCTCCCGGGCAATCGGATGTTTTATCTCGCCATTCCTCCCGGTTCATTTGCGCCGGCCTGCGAGGGCTTGCATCAGGTTGGACTGGTCTCTCACGTCGATGTGGCCGAGGTCTATTCCCGCGTGATTGTGGAGAAGCCCATCGGTCATGATTTGGCTTCAGCCCAGAAGATCAATACCGCTATTGGGAACGTCTTCGATGAATCGCAAATTTATCGCATCGACCATTACCTCGGAAAAGAGACGGTTCAAAACATTATGGTCATGCGGTTTGCCAATTCGATTTTTGAACCCTTGTGGAATCATAAGTATATTGACCATGTGCAACTCACGGTCAGCGAAGCCGTCACCCTTGGAAGCCGAGCCGCCTATTACGAAGGGGCCGGGGCACTGCGCGATATGATTCAAAATCATATTTTGCAATTACTGTGTCTCATTGCGATGGAACCGCCGTACTCCCTGGACCCCGATGTCGTCCGCAATGCTCGCATGGATGTCTTACGAGGGCTACGCCCAATTCAGGGGAAAGACGTGGAAGCCATGACCGTGCGAGCGCAATATGCCCATGGGACGATCAATGGACAGGAAGTTCCAGGCTATCGGCGAGAAGAAGGAGTACGGCCCGATTCGACGACCGAAACCTTTGTCGCCTTAAAAGTGTTTGTGGAAAATTGGCGATGGGCAGGGGTGCCCTTTTACGTCCGGACCGGAAAGGCCATGACCAAACGGGCCTCAGAGATTGCCGTACAATTCAAAGACATTCCGCAAATTTTATTCAATGCCAATCCGAATATTCCTCAAGCCCCAAATGTCTTGAAATTGCGGATTCAGCCCGAAGAAGGATTGTCTTTACGGATTATATCGAAGGTGCCCGGCACCAAAGCCAACACCCACCCGGTGGAAATGGATTTCCAATATGGCGACGCCTTCGACGCCCCATCTCCGGAAGCCTATGAACGCCTGTTATTGGATGTGATGACCGGCGACACCTCGCTCTTTATGCGGCGAGATGCGGTGGAAGCGTCCTGGGCCTGGGTAAGCGATATACTTGAAGGCTGGGCCACACATGGGCACAAATGGTTACCCGAGTATCAGGCAGGTACCTGGGGACCAGTTGAAGCCGACCGTCTCATACAAATCGACGGCCACCATTGGCGCGAAGTGTAAAACCTCTTTTTGTCTCTAAACCTCGCCCAAACCTACCCTTCACTCAAGAGAGTCATTTCTTTTTAGCAGAAATTCTTTCTCCGGTTCACGGCAGATCGATTCTTCTAAATTTAACGCATTTGAGCACAGAGAGCCGACTTAATGGCCTGTTCTAGACGAGTTAAACCCTTCAGGACGTCGGATCCGACATGAACACGGATGACGCGGCGTTGTCGGCTGGTCAGACTTTGTAGGTCGCCTAAGGCTTGCGCAGCCTTGAGCACCCCAAAGGAATAGGGTTCATCGGGAATGGCCAGATCTTCGGCATCATCACAGGTCACTTGAATAAACACACCGGAATTGGGACCACCTTTATGCAATTGCCCTGTGGAATGGAGAAAACGCGGCCCATAGCCTAGTGTTGTCGCGACCTGTTTGGTCTCTCGAATTTTTGTGCGGATGTGGTCAAAGATGGCATGAACGGCCTCGGTTCGTTCCACATAGACATTCATGGCAAAATAATCACCAGCCTGAAGACGCGTGACGTGCGCCGCCACGAAATCATCCAACGTGGAATGTCCCTTGAGAGTTTGCGCGTTTGCCTCATCAGCATACACCTGCACGCCATCATCAACGAGTACCGGTGAGGATTCCGCAAGTTTCCCATCGTGCGTGAAGGTTTCCAGATGGGCTTTGGTATAGTCTTTACTTTCTTGGACATTCGGCTGATCAAAGGCATTAATGCCCAACAGGGCTCCAGCCACCGCAGTTGCCATCTCCCACAAAAAGAATTCTTGCCCTAGATTCATGAGATCCGCCACATTGATTCGAATGACGGGATGGCCGACTTGTTCCAAGGCGTTGACACTAGCCTCTTGCTCCGCATCAATCCCTTGTTCATAGCGGATATAGGCAATGACTCGATCTTGGCCATAGACCTCAGGCGTACCCACCATTTCGCCTTCAACAGGAATAATCCCTTTGCCCTCCTTACCCGTACTTTCCGCCACCAATTGCTCCAACCACGCACCCAAATCCCATAGCGCGGGTGAGGTCACAAAGGTAAGTTTGTCTCGACCAGCCTTGGCCAAGGTTCCCAATACCGCTCCCAACCGCACTCCAGGATTTTCCCGGGCTGGCACGGATGCCTCACAGGAATGTCGCATGCGTTCCGTCTGATGCAGGAACTGCTTAATATTCAACCCCATCAACGCAGCCGGCACGATGCCGAAATTGGAGAGTGCGGAATACCGTCCGCCGATTTCGGGAACACCTGGCAGGATATGTCTGAATTTTAATGTTGTGGCCACACCTTCCAGCAACGATCCCGGATCGGTAATCGCCACAAAATGCTGGCCGGCCTTGTCCCCAACCACTTGTCGCATACGTTCGAAAAAATATTTCTGGAACACGAGAGGTTCTGTGGTCGAACCAGATTTACTGGCAACGATGCAGAGTGTCTTGGCCAAATCCACATGTTGTTCAAATGATCTCACCTGGGAAGGCACCGTACTATCCAACACATGCAATTCTGGATAGCCATCAATGACGCCATAGGTCATCCGTAACACTTCCGGGCATAAACTACTTCCTCCCATCCCTAGGAGCAGCACATGTTGAAACCCTGCCTCCTGAATGTCTTTGGCGACGGCTTGAAGTCGGCTGATATGAGGCAATTGTTCTTGCGAAATCGTCAACCACCCCAACGCATGGCGAATAATGTTCTGTGCCTCAGGATCCTGATGCCACACCGTAGGGTCTTTCGCCCAAATCCTACGAACCAGATTGTTCTGTTGGATGTCAGTGAGCGACTGATCCACTGCACTCTGCATGGCACCAAGTGCATAGGTGACCCGATCTAACTTAGGTCCCAGCACCTCTGCCCGCTTGCGACTAATGGCGCCCATCAATTGATCAAAGGCATCCACAAATAATTTGGCTCCATCACGCAAAAGAGTCTCGGTAATCGCTTCAAGAGAAATTCCCACCTCCGCTAACTGTTGCATCGTCGTATTGGCCTCCGCCAACCCTTCTTGAATCGTCTGTTTCGCCATACCATGATCGCGAAAGGCCGCAAACGTGGCTTCGGGCATGGTATTGACCGTATCGGGCCCGATCAGTTGATCGACATACAACGTATCCGGATAGTGAGGGTTTTTGGTTCCCGTGCTCGCCCACAAAACTCGCTGGACTCGCGCACCTTTGGCTTGCAAGGCCTGAAAATCCTGGCTAGCAAAAATTTCCTCATATTTTTTGTAGGCCAACTTGGCATTGGCAATGGCGACTTTCCCCAGAAGGCCCTCCATCACCACTTTTAGGCCCGCATTCGATTCATTTTTGATTTTGCCTTCGAGTTGCTTATCAATCAGATTGTCGATCCGACTCACAAAAAAACTCGCGACTGAAGCCACCTGTCCGACATCCCCACCATTGGCGGCGAATCGCTCAAGTCCACGAATATAGCGCCAGGCCACCTGTTCATACATGGCGACACTAAATAACAGCGTGACATTAATATTGATTCCCCGTGCCAACAACTCCTCAATGGCCGGAAGACCCTCACGTGTGGCCGGCACCTTAATCATGACATTCTTGCGTGCAACTGCCGCGTGGAGACGAACCGCTTCTTCAATGGTCGCGTGAGTATCAAACGCCAAATCGGGTGAGACCTCTAAACTGACATAGCCATCGCGTCCTTCTGAGGATTCATAGACTCCCCGCATCACATCTGCGGCATCCTGAATATCTTTGATGGCCACTCGCTCATAAATATCTTTCACGCCAATCACCTCAGCCGCAGCCTGTTGGATCGCGGCATCATAATCGGTACTTCCCGCGATCGCTTTCTCAAAAATGGCGGGATTGGAGGTCATGCCCATCAACCCATCTTGATCAATCAATGTTTGCAACTGGCCAGACGTGATCATCCCACGACGAATATAGTCATACCAGGGGCTTTGGCCACATGCACGAAGTTGTACGAGAGGATTCATGAGATGTTCTTCCTTGTGAAAATTGACCGCGTAACTACCATATCTGAGTCCACAATGCCTTGTATGGGTTCTTGGTTTTTTTGAACAGGTTCGGGTTTATCTGACAGCGGCTGCCCTGTTCCTTCAATTGTACCGTTTTCAGGCGAAAATTGCTTCTCATTTTGAACCTCCTGTGACTCCATCGGCTGAACGACATTCTCAATGGGGCCAGCCTCGTTTGGCACGGAGTGTTCCAAGACTTCTTGCTCATCGACCGATTCAACTTGGGGCAATGGTTCCTGCACCGGCAAGGACGGTGAAACATGAGGGGCTCGACTGTGCTGCTCAAGCTGGTGAATCGCGGCCTGAACGACGTGTTCCACGGTAAACCCAAATTTCTTCGCCAATTCTTTGAGCGGCGCCGAGGCCCCAAACGAGGTCATCCCAATCATGTGGCCTAGCGTCCCCACATAGCGATCCCATCCAAAGGTTGATGCCTGTTCGACACCCACTCTGGCCGTAATCTGCGGCGGAAGGACTGAATCCCGGTAAGCCTGATCCTGTCGCTCAAATAATTCCCATGATGGCATACTGACAACCCGACTTCGTATACCTCGTTGCTGAAGGACTTCATGCGCCGCTATACAGAGCGACACCTCACTCCCCGTTCCCAGCAAAATCACCTCTGGTTGGTGATCCGAGGGATCAGCCAAGACATACGCGCCCTGGGCCACCCCTTGCGCCGAAGCATATCGTCGTCGATCCAACGTGGGCAGGGCTTGACGACTCAGAATGACCGCCACAGGTTCATGCTGAAATTGCACAATGACTTTCCACGCTTCCACAATTTCATTAGCATCTCCCGGACGGAACGTCACCAGACCAGGAATCGAACGCAAGCCTGCCAACTGTTCAATCGGCTGGTGAGTTGGACCATCCTCCCCTACCCCAATTGAATCATGAGTGAAAATATGAATCACCGGGATTTCCATCAAGGCACTTAATCGAATCGCCGGCTTGGCATAGTCACTAAAAATGAGAAACCCAGAGCCATAGGGGCGAAGTTTCGACACCGCCAGGCCATTTAAAATCGCCCCCATCGCATGTTCTCGCACACCAAAATGCATATTTCGCCCACCAGGTGTGGCATGGGAAAAGTCGCCAGCCCCCTCAAAGGTGAGGCGCGTTTTCGTGGATGGCGCCAAATCAGCCGCCCCGCCAATGACCCAGGGAATCTGTTGGGCCAACCGATTCAAGACGGCACCCGAGGCCTCTCGCCCGGCAATACCCTTTTCATCGGGTGGGAAAATAGGCAGATCTGTATCCCAAGCCTCAGGCAATTGTCGAAATTGCATTTTCATTAATTGATCGGCTAACTCAGGATACTGAACGGAATAGTCCTCAAACCGGCTCACCCAGGCCTCCTGCAAAGCTTGTCCCCGTTTTCCAATCCCATGGGAAAAATGCCTGGGCACTTCTGGAGGAATGAGGAATTTGGCCTCTTCGGGCCAGCCATAATTCTTCTTCGTCAAACGAATCTCTTCCTCACCAAGGGGCTCCCCATGTGCCCCATGCGTATCTTGTTTATGGGGAGCACCGTAGCCAATGTGACTATCGACAATCATCAGAGTGGGTCGTTCCAGTTCATGGGAAAACGTCTGAAATGCGCGATCCAACATTTCTAAATCGTTGGCATCCGCCACCCGAAGCACATTCCAGCCATAGGCCATAAATCGTGTGGCCACATCTTCACTAAAGGCTAAATCGGTCTTCCCTTCAATCGTAATTTTGTTGTTATCGTAGATCCAGCAGAGATTAGAAAGTTTATGATGCCCCGCTAACGATGCAGCCTCCGAAGACACACCCTCCATCAAACACCCATCGCCACATAAGGCATAGGTATTGTAGGTAAACATAGGAAATCCTGGGCGATTAAAATAGGCCGCCATCCATCGTTGGGCCATCGCCATACCGACGCTAGTCGCGACACCCTGTCCTAGGGGACCGGTGGTGGTTTCAATACCAGAGGTCCAGCGATATTCAGGATGACCGGGACATTTACTATCGAGTTGCCGAAACCGCCGAATGTCCTCCAGCGTAACCGCCATCTCTCCGACTTGTTCATATTGTGGACTCACCGCTTTCATCCTGCACAAATGCAACAAGGGATAGAGCAGCATAGAAGCATGCCCCGCCGAGAGTACAAACCGATCACGATCTGACCATAAGGGCGAAGCAGGGTTGAATCGCAACACGCGATTCCATAGCCAATAGGCCACAGGCGCTAACGCCATGGGCGTGCCCGGATGACCGGAGTTGGCCGCCTGCACCGCATCCATCGCCAATGTTCGAATCGTATTAATGCAAAGCTGGTCTCGAGAGCAGGCTACGCCAGAAGCGGGAGCCGGCAAAGGCACTTTTCTGAAAGGCTTTGACGCTGGGACCTCGGTAGTCACGGTCTCCTTTGATCGAGCAGATACCTTGCTAGGAATCCATATTCCTGTCCCGACAGCCGTGGGCTCTCCGGATGAGGTATTTTCTTCAGCGGGAACTCCCTCCTCGGAAGGAGATGCGTTCTTGATTGATTGTTTAAATAATCCACTCCCCATATCTGACCTCCAGCCGTCTTCGCCCCTATTAATAATCTGGGTCATCTCCAAAGTGAGTGGGTGATTCTGGGTTGTTTTTCATAGAGGTTTGAGGATGCAGGTCAAGACCTTCAATCGAAGATACTCCTCATCGCGTAACCCGTACGCCCTTCGTTGAATCACTCGGATCTTATTGTTGAGACCCTCCACGAAGCCGAGGGAGACCTTGTTCTCAGGCTTGGCATAGGCAGCAACCCCATCCCAGTGCCGCTCGATCATTTTCGCAAAGTCCTCGTAAGGCTTGAGGCGTTGCCATTTCAACGAGGTTTTCCAGTTCTCGAAAAACCGCCTGGCCCAACCTTCGGTCTGATACTCCCATAATTGGCCGAAAGCTTCCTTGAGCAGATAGGCCGTGTGGAGCCGCTTGTTGGCGCCAAGAAGCTTGTTGAGTGCTCTGCGCCCCTCGAGTGTCAAATTGGCCTTTCTGGCAAGCAAGGTATACTTCTGGCCCTTGATAAACGACCGGTCTTTTTCGGCCAACCGCTTATACTCCTGTTTCCGCACCGTATCCAGCGCCTTGCCCAGATGTCTCATCACATGAAATTTGTCATACAAGATCGCCGCCTGGGGCGCATGCTTCATGGTTGCAGTCTCGAAGGCGCGCCACATATCCATGACTGCCAGCTGAATGCCTGCTGCCTGCTTCGCCTCCAACCACTGATAGAACAGCGCCATGCTTTGCTCCGAGCGATCCACGCCCCCGAACCAAATCGGCCTCCTTCTCACAAGATCGCTAACCACGATCCGATACGTATGCCCCTTTTTAATAGAAATCTCATCAATGCCAATGGCCTTGGGGCCCGGCGTTCCTGTACGCCGGAGCTGCTCCCGCATATAGGCCATCTCCAGGCTCTTCACCGTCTTCCAGTCCAGCTTGAGCTCTTTCGCGACGTCCTTGATGGCCGTTTCCCGACAGCGTCGGCCCACATACCAGGCAAAACGCTTCGTGTAAAACGGGTTGTCCGCTAGCCAGGGAAACGTCTCCTGCTTCACCTGGCCACACCGTCGACACCGAACTCTGCGGATCTCCACTTCCAGAAAGATGCGCATCTCCCCGCACGACAGGTCGCGAATCCGTCGGACCTTACGATCGTAGAAACTCCGGTGCGAAGTTCCGCATCCGCCGCACGGCGTTTTTTTTCACGCCGTACAAGTCGGATAACCCTGGCCTTCGGATCGCCAAATATCCCCGTGATGTGAGTCCTTGGACAAAACCCGGGGAAACGGTAGGCGTCCAGCAGGCTTTTCTTTGTTGACATCCGGTAATCATGACAGATATTTCGCTGGCTTGAAACACCGTATCCCCTTGCTCTGCTGGGTTTCCTCAATCTTTAAGAGCCAACTTTTACCCACTCGCTCGGGAGAAGAGCCTCTTTTCTATTCCCCACCTTTGTAAGGCGGGGCAAGGGGAGGTAGAGCTTGCCTTCATCCTCTTCCGTCATGCCCGACAGGTGTCATCGGGCATCTGTCTTTGCGTTGTAGAATATTCCCCGCAAGAACTTGCAGGGAAACGTGACCCATTCTGAATAATCAAGAATGTTGAATGGGGGTTCGGGAGTATCTATGAATGCAAGACTTGGCCCCAAGCCTTTTCTTTCTTGAGGAATCTTTGGCCTGGTGGCATGGTCGAGCCGTGCAACTGGCACCGGAGAACAGGCGGGCAGTGTGTGAGCCCTTCGACCCTTCGACGGGCTCAGGGCTCAGGACTCAGGACAGGCTCCGCGAGGTTGTGCGCCGCCGGTGTCGGCGAACGGCGCAGGGCACCCGCAGAGCTTGCCCCTGCGGAGGCAGGGGACCATGGCACGGCCAACATGGTGTTGGGTCCTGTTGCCGAAACAAAAAGTCTGTCCTGAGCCCTGCCGAAGGAGACCTCGGCTGCCGGGCCGAGACCCGG
>Ga0224496_10001158_pt1 | contig 16807 bp, 18 predicted proteins | sample SF_Jul11_sed_USG_2_FD_168127 | JGI IMG/M metagenome (GOLD analysis project Ga0224496, IMG submission 168127) | Sediment microbial communities from San Francisco Bay, California, United States - SF_Jul11_sed_USGS_8_1 | ecosystem: Environmental > Aquatic > Marine > Sediment | place: USA...
GCGCGTCCTGGTTGTCAAAGTAAGCCATCCAGATCAGCGGCCAGGGGATGGATAGCAACCCTTGCATGCCGTAGCCGAGTATCCACGCCATGAAAAAGAACCTTCCCCGATTTTTTATTTTTCCACGGTAGAAGATGGTTCCGGCGCCGGCCAGGAGAACCGGCCAATGTGTCGGTATAAGCAGATGTGCCCACATCAAGGCAACGCCGGCTGAATCTATGTTCATGAGAATGACCCCTGGCTGGAATGGATACTTAAGCCTTTAAGCATCGGTTACCTCAGGGGAATTAATTTATTCCTGAATGGCTTCAGGATTATCCTTTGCGGCGATCTTTGCGTTCACGTCGCTGTTGGCCTTCGTATTTCATTGCTTCCGATGACTCGCGACGCTCTTCGGTGCGCCGGTCGTCGTAGTGCTCGTAGCGGCACTGACAGCGCGGGGCGGTGCAATTCTCCAATGGCAAGCGAGGCGCTTCTTTCGCTAGGAATTTGGTTGATTCAAACATCCGCACCGCGGGACAGGCATTGGCTGGCATATGAATGGTCACGGCATGGAAGCGATTGGAAGGGGACGATGCTTCCGTCGGCGCGGAAGATTTCTTTCGATACCAGAGGAAGGTGGCGATGGCGGCAATGGCGACGATAAGCAAGAAAAGCAGTTCCATGTTCCTCCCTGTGGAGCAAGGTTCCTTATGCGCTCAGTGTGGTTGGCGCAGGCGGTGACTAAAATAATCAGGTCAAGGTTTTCAAGAGTGGCGCTAACAAACAAACTTCGATGAGGCTTATTTATCGTGATCCTTTTTTTTCAGCAACTTGTCGTGCGCGCGCCGGCCTGGGCCTTTGCGGCGGATGGGGCTGTCCACGTTCCAGCGTGATTGATCACGACGTTGCTTGCCTGAGCGCCGGACCATTTTCCGGCGCTCGGGTCCATTGTATGTTCCATTGTCGGTGTCTTCGTCGTCACTCACGCTATTCCTCCCCCGCGCCGTCAGCCCGATCCGGATCTGATTGTACCCGGAAAGATTATTAATTGATAAATCTCAAAGAGCGTGCCGCCCATTCTATATCCGCACGATGTGGTCCATAGGATGGATGCCGTACGAGCCGACCGGGAGCACGCGCGATATCTTGATTTCCTGCCCTTTGCCGTCCGTGTGCTCCATCAGGTCGGTAACAAGTTTGTGACTGTAGGGTTTTTTGTCGGCGGTCAACACCAGCGCCACCTTGGGCTTCAAGCGGCGGGCACGGTTGATCGAGATCACGACCCCGACGCTACCCGTACTGAGTTCCACCAGAGAACCGATGGGGAAAATTCCCATGCAACGGATGAAATCCTCCACCAGCTCGGCGTGAAAATCTTTTTCCCGCCATTCGTACATGCGTTTCAGTGCCTCTTCGGCTGACATGCCGCCGGAGTAGATACGGTCGCTGGTCACGGCGTCGTACACGTCGACGATGGAGGCGATGTATCCCACCTGGCTGATGGCGTCGCCTTTCAGGCGCACGGGATAGCCTTCGCCGTCATGGCGCTCGTGATGTTGTTGCACGACCTGCATCGCGAATCGGGGGATCCCACCATTATTTTTGATCAGCGCCACACCCCAGCCCACGTGCCGTTTCATAATTTCGAATTCCGCTGCGTCGAGGCCGGAGGGCTTCTCGATTATATTCTTGGGGATCCTCAGCATGCCGATATCGTGCAGCATCAGGCCTACCCCCAGTTCGATCAATTGATCCTTGGTGAAAACCAGGTGGCGGCCGAACGCGATACCAAGAATGGCGGTGCGGATGCTGTGCAGCGCCGTGTATTCGCTGATCTTGCGCATGTAAGTCAAACACACCATGGCATCCGGATTGCGGATCATGCTATTAACCATGTTGGTCACCACCTTGGTGACGAGCTCCATGCTGAATTCCTTGCCCTTTTGAATATTGCGCAACATATCGTTCATCACATCTCGTGCGCTGGATTCAATTTCACGGGCGCGGGGGATTTCCTGCTCCAGCGGGGCCTGGTCTTCGTAGGCCGGTCGAGTCCGCGTCCTGCCGGGGGAATCGGCCAGTTCCCTGATCTTTGCCGTTAGCTGGTCTTCCTCCACCTGGATGGCGCGCATCCGCGATTCGTATTCGACGCGGTTGCTTAAGGGCAACACATCAAGCCCCAGGGCGGTATCGATGATGACGTATTTGCAGTGTTTCCTGAGCAGGTCCATTTCTTCGTCCGTGCGCAGCTCGAAGCCCTGAAACAGGAAAGGAGATTCCAGCCAGGGACGATCCAGCTGGGAGATATACATTCCCGGCCTAAGATCTATGACATCAATTCGTTTTTTTCCTATATCGACCATCTGGTGAGAGACTGAACGAAGCGAATGCGCCCCTTTTTTAATATATGTGTCCCATAGTAATTAATAGTCAAGAATCAGGGAAGTAAACGCGTTTATTTAGGTTAACTGTAGCCTAATTTCGCGCCACGACAGTCGAAAACGGTGTTTCCTTCTGCCCCTGGATTTCAGGGGTTTCCCATAGTTCCATCCTTATTTTTTGGGCGAGCGCGCTAAAGACTCTACCGCCGGCAGTGATTTCAGGTAGGCCGCGATGGCGCGGCGGTCCTCCCGGATCAGGACGGATGTGCTGTTATCGATGACATCCGCCATGAGATCACCGGCGAAATCGCCGTCCGGGGTCATGCCGGTTTCGAGGTAATCCGCGATGTCGCTCGCACTCCACTTGCCTATCCCGGTTTTTCTGTCCGGTGTGATGTTGGGAATCTTGGTGTCGTCCACGCCATGCGGATTCCCGGCCAGGTATTGCGCCTCCTTGAATCCGCCGAAAAAGTGGCGTGGCGTATGGCATTCGCCGCAATGGGCCACGGCTTTAACCAGATACGCACCGCGGTTCCAGGCCGGTGGTTTGTCAGCCAGCGGCTGAAAAACTCCGGGCCTGAAATACAGCATTTTCCAGAAGCTCAAGAGGGGACGTGCGCGGAGATACCACGGCAGCTCATGCGGCCTGTTGGCCTGCCGCACCGGTTGACGGCTTAAGAGATATTTCCTCAGGGCGCGAAGGTCGGCATCGGTCAGTTGCGTATAAGAGGTATAGGGAAAAGCCGGATAATAATGTTTCCCCTCCGGGCTTATTCCCTCGCGCAAGGCACGTTGGAAATCGGCCTCGCTCCAGCGGCCGAGGCCGGTGTCGGGATCAGGCGTGATGTTGGAGGAATAGAAGATGCCAAAGGCGGTCTTGAGCGCCCGTCCGCCGGCTAGCGGAGAACCCTTATTGTCCTCTTGAGTATGGCATGTTGCGCATCCGGCGGCGTGGAAGAGATATTCGCCTTGCGGTAATGCATCATCCGCCGCAGACAAAACCGGAGCGACGCTGATGAATAGCCACACGGCGACGCTCTTGTGCATTGCCAGATTTTTCATCACCAACGACGACCGGCGTAGGTGTTATTTTTCTTCCTTGCGGAAATCCTTGTGACACCCCTTGCAGCCTTCACCCATGTCCTTGAAGCTGGCAGCCATCGCCTGCTGATTCCCGCCTTGCACTGCTTTGGCAAAGGCCTCGACCTTGGTTCGGGCATTCTTGGCGGCCTTTTCAAAATCCGCGCGCTTGGTCCAGACGGCATCCTTGGCCTCGGTGTCACCGAAATCGGAGTCTTTCGGGAACAGGGCAGGAATATCTTTGGTCAGCACTTGCAGGGCGCGTGCATGCTCGGCCAGATGGGCTTTGTAATCGACCTTTCCCTGCACGATTGCGGCCGCGGCGGAAGTATGGCCGCCGATGGCCTTCATCACGTTTTTACGATATTTGATGACATCTTCCGGTTCGGCCGCACTCAATCCCAGCGGGACCAGAGCGGCCAGCATCATGCCCGTAAATAACAGTTTGCGAGTAATGCCGTGCTTCATCATGAAGAGCTCCTTTGCTTGGAAGTAAGAAAAAAACTTGTTTTAACAAAATTATCCGGCTTTCAGATCCTATACGACGCCGCCAGTTCAGGATTTATTTCGAATAATCGCGCTCGCCGAAGATCGCCGTCCCCACTCGTAGCATGGTGGCGCCTTCTTTAATGGCTTCAATGTAATCACCGCTCATGCCCATGGACAGTTCCGTAAAATTTTTCAGTCCAAACCGACGTTGACAGTCATCGCGTAAATGTCGCAATTCCGCGAAACACCGGCGAATTTCCTTTTCGGGGGCATGGTAGGGACCGATGGTCATGAGACCGCGCAATGGGAGGGAAGGGAGATCCGCCTTCATCAGTTGGTCGATGAAATCAAAAAGCTTTTCAGGGACAACGCCATGTTTTTTTTCGTCACGCGTGATATTGACCTCGATCAGCATATTAACGCTTGCTGATTTTTCTTCCAATTGTCGGGAAAGCTTGCGCGCCAGGGCGAGACTGTCCAGTGAATGCACCCATGAAAAATTTCCGGGGATGAATTTTGCTTTATTGGCTTGGAGATGGCCAACGAAATGCCAGTCGATGGACGGATTTCCGAACTGTGAAATTTTTGGAAGGGATTCCTGTGTTGTACTTTCACCAAAATCTTTCTGTCCGGCTGCCATGGCTTGCGCAATCGCATTAATCGAATGACCTTTTGATACGGCAATCAATCGGATAGCGTCGGAACTTCTTGTGCACGCTTGCGCGGCGTCGGCGATCGATTGCTTAACAAGGATTAAATGGCTGGCAATCTTGTCTGAACTCTGGTTCATAAATTGCATGTTAGCGCGATTTAAAAAAAATTTTCACTTGTCAACGTTGCGTGTGATTCTAATTTGAGGATAATGATCGCCCGCGCTGGATGGATCGAACACAAGAGGTAAGAAGCCCGTGTCAAAGAATGGACCCCGGAATGCCAGCACCCATTTACCTACTGAGATACTCAAACGGGCAGGCGTGCACATGGACAAACTCTCCAGCTTGCTTTCGCATTGGAAGACGAACGTGGGAGAACCATTGGTCTCACACAGCTTCCCCGTCAGTTACGTTAACGGTCGCCTGAGTCTGCGTGCCGACACCTCCGCCTGGGCCAGCCGGCTGCGACACAGTCAGGCAGAACTCATGAATGAGTTGCGCGACGACCCCTTTTTCCACGATTTGCGCGAGCTGTACGTACGGGTGCTCCCGGAGCGGGCGCGCGTGCCGGGCGAGAAAAAGCGCCAATCGGTTTCCTTGCCCAGTCGCATACCCGCCAGCGCCGCCCATCTCATCAAGAGCGTGGCCGATGACATTCTGGATCCGGCACTGCGCCGATCGCTTATCCGGCTGGCCGGCGCACGCGAAAAATCAGCATCCGCGAAAAGATAAATCTATAATTGCTTCATGATTCTGATCCGACAGGTTGGCGGTCGGTGGCGCCTGCTCGTGACGCTGTTCGGCGCCCTGTCTGTATCTTGTGCCACGCCGCCCGCGCCGCGTTCGATGCCGGAAGCCACGCCGGAGGTTCAGGCGCCGGTATCCATTCCCACACCCATCCCAGCGCCCGCACCACCGAAAGAAATCCGCATCGCCGCGGTCGGTGACATCATGCTCGGTGGCACGGCGACACCGGAGCTGCGCAAATTCGGCTACGATTATCCGTTCGAACAAACCCAGGGCATCTTGAAGCAGGCGCAGATCGTCTTCGGAAATTTGGAAGGTCCGCTGACTGATGGGGGCAAGCCTGCCACCAGCAAGCAATATGTCTTCCGCTCGCCGCCGGAGAAGGTGGCGCCAGCACTCTCGCGTGCCGGTTTCAATGTTGTATCGCTGGCCAACAATCACACGCTGGATTACGGTCCTGAAGGGCTGGCCGACACCCGCGCGGCCCTGGATAGGGCTGGCATCGGCTATGCCGGGGCAGGGCGTAATCTGGCCGAGGCGCGGCGACCTCTCTATATGGTGGTTGACGGGGTGACGGTCGCTTTTCTGGCCTATTCCCTGACGTTTCCGGAAGAATTCTGGGCCGGTGTGGACACCCCCGGCACCGCCTTCGGTCACGAGCGTTTTGTGCGCGCCGATGTTAAAGCGGCGCGCGAAAAGGCCGATATCGTGGTGGTTTCTTTTCATTGGGGCCAAGAAGGGAAAACCGAGCTGCGCGACTACCAAGTGCAGCTGGGACACGCGGCGATCGAAGCGGGCGCCGCCGCGGTGCTGGGACACCATCCGCATATCCTGCAAGGTGTGGAACGCTACCGGCACGGCGTGATCCTCTACAGTCTCGGCAATTTCGCTTTCGGCTCTTACAGCAATACCGCCACGCGCAGCGCGATTGCGCTGCTCACGTTCCGCGACGGACGGTGGCAAGAGCTGCGCCTGTTCCCGCTCAATGTGAAAAATGCCGAAGTCGTGTTTCAACCGCGTGCGCTCGCGGGACCGGAGGCATCGCAGATGGTGGGGCATTTGCAGCAATTGTCGTTACAGCATGGTACCGTTCTGGAAAATCATGACGGCAGTGCGGTGCTGGTCAATGACGGCGGGTAAAGCCCTTGTGCGAATCCAGGCATCTGTGTTTAATGCCGGGCCATGATTCGTCCGTTTGAGGCTTTCGTCGGCTTGCGTTACACCCGCGCGCGCAAACGCAGCCACTTTATCTCCTTCATCTCGCTCATTTCCATTCTTGGGATCACGCTTGGTATCACCGCGCTCATTACCACGCTATCGGTGATGAACGGCTTCGGGAAAGAGCTGCGTGGCCGCATCCTTGGGGTAATCTCACACGTCACCATCACCGAAACCAATGGCCAGCTGCGCGACTGGAAAGGCACGGCAAGCCAACTCCAGAATCCGCGTATTATCGCTCGCGCACCCTATATTACCGGGCAGGGCATGGTGTCGCGTGGCAAAACCGTAAGCGGCGTGATGGTGCGTGGCATCCTGCCGAGTGAGGAATTGCAGGTATCCGAGTTCGGCCACCGCATGCTCGAAGGCCGCCTGGAGTCACTGAAGCCGGATGAATTCGGCGTTGTGATCGGCAGTGCGATCGCGTGGAAACTAGATCTCACCCTGGGTTCGCCGGTTTCGCTCGTCATCCCCCAGGCGCTGGTGACGCCCGCCGGCCTCATGCCGCGATTCAAACGCTTTACCGTGGTCGGCATCTTCAGAATGGATATGTATGAATACGACAATGGCTTGGTGCTGATGCATCTCGCGGATGCCGCCAAGCTCTACCAGATGGGCGATCAAACCAGCGGGCTGCGCCTGAAGCTCAATGATGTCGATGCCGCGCCGCGGGTGGCGCATGAACTGGAGGCCGCCTTGGGGCCGAATTACCTTGCGCGCGACTGGACACGCGAGCACGGCAACTTTTTCCGCGCCCTCAAAATCGAAAAAACCGTGATGTTCGTGATCCTGCTGCTCATTGTCACCGTCGCCATGTTCAACGTGGTGTCCACGCTGGTGGTCGTGGTCACCGAGAAGCGTGCGGATATTGCTATTCTGCGAACACTCGGCGCCAGTCCCAATAGCATCATGGGCATCTTCCTCGCGCACGGCTCAGTCGTCGGCGTGGTTGGCACCCTGGTGGGTACGGTGTGCGGTATTCTGCTGGCGCTCAATGTTGAGCCAATTGTGCACGGCATCGAGCGTCTGTTCAGCACGTCGTTCATTTCGGCGGATGTCTATTTCATCAGTGAGCTGCCATCGGATCTGCACTGGTCCGACGTGTTTCTGGTATCAGGCTGCACGCTGGTGCTGGGATTACTGTCGGCTCTCTATCCGGCCTGGCGCGCCTCCAAGGTGCAGCCGGCTGAGGCTTTGCGATACGAATGAGCCGGAAATCCGAAAAGAAAGGGAAGACGCCCATGGCCGAGGAGAATAACGCCGCAGACAACCTTGCCCCGGCCGATGACCCTCTGGCGGCCGAGTCGTCGGCCACGCCGGATAAGCCTGATAAAAAACACATCCTGCGCGCCACCGGCCTGCAGAAAATTTTCAACGAGGGTTCGTTTAATGTGCACGTATTAAAAGGCGTGTACCTGCGGATCGCACCGGGCGAACGCGTGGCCATTGTCGGCGCCTCCGGTTCGGGCAAAAGCACTTTGCTGCATTTGCTTGGCGGTCTCGACCGGCCCACGGCAGGGCAAGTGGAAATCGACGGGCAGGACCTGACGAAAATGAACGAAGCGGAAGTCAGCCAGTTGCGCAACCGCCTGCTGGGATTCATCTACCAGTTTCATCACTTGCTGAATGAATTTACCGCGCTGGAGAATGTTGCCATGCCGCTCCTGGTGCGGCGCGCCCCGACGGCGGAGGCGATCAGTCAGGCGCAGGCCATGCTCACGCGCGTCGGTCTCGAGGGACGTTTGCACCACCGGCCGGGTGAACTTTCAGGCGGCGAGCGCCAGCGTGCCGCCGTGGCACGTGCCATGGTGACGCGTCCCCTGTGTGTATTGGCGGACGAGCCGACCGGCAATCTTGACCGTGAGAATGCGCACAATATTTACGAGCTGATGCTGGAACTGAATCGTGAGCTCAAGACCTGTTTCATCATCGCCACCCATGATCCCGCGCTCGCGGAAAGCATGGATCGCGTGCTCAAGTTGGAAGACGGCGTGCTCAAGTCCGTCTAGGTTGGCGTTGTCCGGTCCCGGACTTTTTTCCGTTTCTCCCAATCACGAACAACGTGCCAACGCCACAGGCCGCGGATGCCCAGGTAGCCAAGCAGGGCGCTGATCGCGCCTACCAGGAACGAACCCAGTAAAAACGGCTTCCAGACGCGGGTGAGTTCCGTGGTGATCCATTCCCAGGAAAAGTCGTACCCGACCGAGTGCATCGGCGTGCCGAGAATCCACGCGCCGAGGCTGTAGCTGAAATAGAAAACCGGAGGCATCGTCAGAGGATTGGTGATCCACACCAGCGCCACCGAGATCGGCAGGTTGACGCGCAACAGGATCGCGGCCGCGGCCGCGGGGATCATCTGGAAAGGCATGGGGACGAAGGCCATGAAAAGTCCCACGGCAAACGCTCCCGAAGCGGAGCGGCGGTTCAGGTGCCACAGGTTGGGATCGTGTAGCAGCTTGCCGAAAATTCGCAGATGCTTGTGATCACGGATCTTGTGGGGGTCCGGGAAATATCGCCTGATATATTTTTTTGCCATAAATTTCAGGTGTATATTCTCACGAAATAAAAATAACAGCCAAGGAGACTGTCATCCGCGTCGCCACGTTGGCCTTCCTCGTTGGGGTGCTGTGGGTGCAGCAGTTGGCCGCGCTGCCTTCCCTGTGGTGGTCGCTGCTGCTGTTGCCGCTCCTGGGGCTGGCGCTTTGGCGTCCCCTCTGGTTCATGGTGCTGTTCTTTGTGGCCGGGGTGACATGGATGAGTTTCCGCGCCGGGTTAATCCTGGAGGAGGACCTGCCGCGAGAACTTGAGGGCCAGGACCTGGTGGTCGAGGGGATGATTGACGATATTCCCCGCCGGGCGGATTACGGACAGCGATTCGAGCTTGAAGTAACGCGTGCTGAACACGAGGGCAAACCGGTATCGATCCCCCGGCGGATTCTGCTCACCAGCCGAGCGCCGGGTTTTCAACCGCACGCCGGTGAGACGTGGCGCCTGAAAGTCCGCCTCAAACGGCCGCACGGTTACCAGAACCCCGGCGGTTTCGACTACGAGGCGCATTTGTTTCGGGACCGGATCCGTGCCAAGGGTTACGTGCGTGACGACGTGGCACCGATGAGTCTCGGCGGGGAGCCCGCCTGGCACAATATTAATCGCCTGCGCCAGGACCTGGGCGAGCGCATTCGAGAGCGCCTGCCCGGAAACGACTACGCCGGTATCATTGTGGCGCTGGCCAACGGCGACGGGCGTGGTCTTGGTACCGAGCAGTGGGAAGTGCTGCGACGCACCGGCACCCTGCATCTGGTTGCGATTTCCGGTCTGCACATCAGTTTGATCGCCGGTGTAATGTTTTTCCTGGCACGTTGGCTGTGGGCGCTGCCGGGATCGACGGTTTTGCGCTTGCCGGCACCCCAGTTCGGTGCGATCTGTGCGCTGTTGGCCGCCAGTTGTTACGCCGCCCTGGCCGGTTTCGTGGTCCCCACACAACGCGCGCTCATCATGCTGGCCGTGGCCATGTCCGGCATCCTCCTGCGACGGCGTTTTCCCTCCTCACAGTTGCTGGCCGTCGCCGGCCTGGCGGTGCTGATTTACGATCCGCTCGCGATCATGGCTGTGGGATTCTGGCTATCGTTTGCCGCTGTCGCCGTAATATTGCTCGTGATCCAGGGCGACCGATCATTGAAACCGCTGGTTTGGAGACTGGGTTACATCCAGTGGGCCATCGCGCTTGGCATGCTGCCGCTGATGTTGGCGATGTTTCAGCAAGTCTCGCTGGTGGCGCCGGTGGCGAACATGCTGGCGGTGCCGGTATTCGATCTAATGGTGGTGCCGCTGACGCTGCTGGGCGCGCTGTGGCTGGGGATTGTTCCGGACGTTGCCGGCATTTTGTTCCAACTCGCGGCATGGCTGCTGCACTTGTTGTGGCAAGCGTTGGCTGGACTGGCGGAATTGTCATTCAGCCAGTTGTCGCAGCCGGCGCCCCCGATGTGGGCACTGTTGTGCGGTGGAATGGGTGTGATATTGATGCTGGCACCGCGCGGGTGGCCCGCGCGCTGGGTCGGTGGTGTGTGGTTGCTGCCGCTGTTTCTGATCCGACCGGCAGGGCCGGCGCCGGCGGAGGTGTGGTTTACTTTGCTCGATGTCGGTCAGGGGCTCGCGGCCGTCGTTCGCACCCAGGGGCACACCTTATTGTTCGATGCGGGACCGCGTTTTGGGGATTTTGACACCGGGAAGGCGGTCGTGGAACCGTACTTGCGCGCCAGCGGCGTGCGTCGCCTCGATGCCCTGTTGATCAGTCATGGTGATAACGATCACACCGGTGGCGCCTTTTCCGTGCTGCGCGCCTTGCCCGTGGACAAACGCCTCAGCAGCGTTCCGGAAACGCTCCCCGGGGCAAAGCAATGTCAGCGCGGGCAGTCGTGGAGCTGGGACGGGGTGGATTTCCTGATGCTGTCCCCGGATGACGACCGTACCAGGCCTCAAAACGATTCCTCGTGCGTGCTGCTGGTGCGCAGCCGCTTCGGTAGCATCCTCCTTCCGGGCGATATCGAGGCTGGGGCGGAAAAAAGACTGGTGGAACTCTGGGGAGATCGCCTGCGCGCGGAAATCCTGGTGGCGCCGCATCACGGCAGCAAAACTTCATCCACGTCCGGTTTCATTGAGGCGGTCGCGCCACGCCATGTTCTGTTCCCGATAGGTTACCGCAACCGTCACCGTCATCCGCACCCTGACGTCGTTCAACGATATGCCGAGCGCGGGATACGATTGCACGATTCTGCCTCCGCCGGCGCACTGGAAATCCGGCTACGCGCCGACGGATTGGAAGTCACCGCGTACCGGGACTGGCATCGACGTTATTGGTATGCGCCGTGACTGGCTGCAACATTCTGTTTTTGCTCGACTGTCTTTGAGGATTTCTCCGTGTCTGTTACATTAGCCGCACTTTTCTACCCGGGAATCACGGCATGTTCGAGCTCATCAAGGCAGGGGGTTGGGTCATGTGGCCGATCATCCTGTGTTCCGTCGCGGCCCTGGCGATCATCGGCGAGCGCTTCTGGTCGCTGCAGAAAAAATACGTGACGCCGCCCGATTTACTGGCGCAAGTCATGCAATTGCTGGAGCGCAACGAGCTCGAGCCCTCACATCTGGCGGCGCTGCGCGACAACTCGCCGCTTGGCCGAATCCTGGCCGCGGGGCTGGTCAACCGCGATCATGACCGGGAAATCGTCAAGGAGGCCATTGAAAACACCGGACGCCACGTGGTGCCGGATCTCGAGCGCTATCTTCGTAGCCTTGGCACCATTGCGGCTATCTCGCCGTTTCTCGGCCTGTTCGGGACCGTCATCGGCATGATCCAGATGTTTTCCGGCATCGGTCAGCACGGTGTGGGTGATCCTTCCATCGTTGCCGCCGGTATTTCCACCGCACTGATCACCACCGCCGCGGGAATCGCGGTCGCTATTCCCAGCGTCATGTTCTACCGTTATTTCCGCGGGCGCGTGAATGAGCTAATCATCAATATGGAGTCTGAGGCCATCAAACTGGTCGAAGTGCTCCAAGGCGAGCGTGAGCGCGAAAGCGATTGACCGACATATGAATTTCCGCACCGCCATCCCCGACGAAGAACCGGAACTGAACCTGATACCGTTGATAGATGTTTTGTTGATGACATTGATCTTCCTCGTGGTCACGACCAGCTTTTCGAATGAAGCGCGACTGAGTATACGTTTGCCTGAAGCCTCGGCCGAAGTGAAGGAGAATCTGCCGTCACTGCGCGTGACGATCGACGCGAAAGGCCAGATGTATATCGGTGAGCAGCAATTGCTGAATGCCACGCCGGAAGTTCTGCGAAGGGCATTGACGCGCGCGGCCGGAGCCAACAAGGATCCGCTGGTCGTTGTGCATGCCGATGCCCAAACCCCGCACGAAGCCGTCATCCGCGTCATGGATTCGGCGCGTCGTCTTGGCTTTACTCGCCTGACCTTCGCCACGCAACAGCCGTCCGGCCAAGCGGCGCGTGAGTAAAATTCCGGCTGCCAACGGAAACCTGCGGCTGTATCGACGGCTGCTGGCCTACGCCTGGCCATACAAGTGGATGTTCGTCATCGCCGTTGGCGGCATGGTTGTGCTGTCGGCCTCCGCTGCCGGTTTCACCGCCTTAATGAAGCCGCTCATGGACGAGGGTTTCGTGCAACGCGATCCCGCGGCGATCAAAATCATCCCACCGCTCATCGTGCTGATGTTTCTGGCGCGCGGGATCGGAAACTTTTTCGCGCAGTACGGCACCGCCTGGATAGGTCGGCGTGTCACGTTTGATCTGCGTAATAATGTTTTCCGGCGCATGCTGTATCTCCCCAGCCGGTATTACGATACGAGCCCCTCGGGCGGACTGATCTCGCGCCTCCTTTATGACGTCGAGCAAATCGCCGCCGGCGTCACCCAGGTGCCGTATGTCGTAATTGGCGATGGGCTCACCCTGTTGGCGCTCGCCGCGTGGTTGCTGTACCTCAACTGGAAATTGACGCTGGTCTTTGCCGTGCTGTTACCGATCACAACCCTGCTGCTGCGTGCCATGAACCGGCGTTTCCTGCGCGCCAGTCTCGAAATTCAGACGAGCATGGGCGAGATTTCACAGGTAGTGCGCGAGGCGGGCGATGGTCAGCGCGTGGTCAAGTCCTTCGGCGGGCAACCCGCTGAACTCCGCGCTTTCGAGCGCGGCAATGAAAAAAACCGCCGTCAGACGCTGCGCAAGGTGGCTGTGTCCGCGATCGGCATGGGGTTACTGCAATTCGCGGGCTCCATCGCGCTTGGGTTGGTAATTTATATTGCGTTGCTTTCGGGGGAGATCAGCGCGGGCACGTTCACCTCTTATATCATTGCGGCCATGTGGATCATGGGTCCAAGCCGCCGCTTGGCGCGCATCAACGAAACTATCCAGACATCCTTGGCGGCGGCGCAAAGTACTTTCACCGTGCTGGATGAGCCACCGGAGCCGGAAACCGGAACGATAGCGCTCGAGCGCGCCCGCGGCCGCGTCGAATACCGGGGCGTCGGCTTTCGTTATCCTGGCGCCGAGCGGGACGTATTGGAAGATGTTTCCTTCGCCGTCGAGCCCGGTCAGGTGCTGGCGCTGGTTGGACAATCGGGCAGCGGCAAGAGCACCATCGTGAGCCTGCTGCCGCGATTCTACCGTGCCGACCGCGGTGTGATCCGGATTGATGATACCGACATCAACGACCTGACCCTGGTCAGCCTGCGTCGGCAAATCGCACTCGTCGGACAGGAGAACATCCTTTTCGATGATTCCATCCGTCACAACATCGCTTATGGCGAAGAGAAAGCCATCGACGAGGAGCGGGTGCTGGCGGCGGCGCGGGCGGCCCATGTGCTCGAATTTGCGGAGCGCCTTCCGGAAGGACTGGACACGCGCGTGGGCGAGCGCGGTGCGCTGCTGTCGGGCGGACAACGCCAACGCATAGCCATCGCGCGCGCCTTGTACAAGGACGCTCCGATCCTGATTCTCGATGAAGCCACGTCGTCTCTCGATACGGAATCCGAACGCCTGGTGCAGGCGGCGTTGCAAAAACTCATGGAGCACCGGACCACGCTGGTGATCGCGCACCGTCTGTCCACGGTTGAGCATGCCGACCGGATTGTGGTGCTGGAGCAGGGGCGGGTGGTGGAAAGTGGACCACACCGCGAGCTGTTGGCACGCAACGGAATCTATGCCGGATTGTACCGCAACCAATTCCTCGAAAACCCGTCCGGCTGATTCAATCAATACGGCAAGACGAGCGAGCGCAGCGAGCGGGGCTACAGAAATGCATTGGCTGGAGTGGCACTGGTATCACAAGACACCCTTGAGCCTGCTGCTGCGCCCGGTGAGCTGGGTGTACTGTCTGCTGATGTTGATGCGCAGGGCCCTGTACCGGTTCGGCGTCATGACCTCCGTGAAGCTGCCGGTGCCCGTCATCGTCGTTGGCAATATCACGGTTGGCGGCAGCGGCAAGACGCCGCTGGTCCTGTGGCTGGCAACCTTCCTGCGGCAAAAGGGTATGCGCCCAGGAATTGTCCTGCGCGGATATGGCGGCAGTGCCGCAGACTGGCCGCATGGCGTGACGCCGATCCATGATCCCGACGTGGTGGGGGATGAGGCGGTGATGCTGGCGCGGCAAAGCGAGTGTCCGGTGGCGGCCGACCCGGATCGCGTGCGCGGGGCGCAATACCTGATCCGCGAGCACCGTTGCGATGTGATCGTGAGTGACGATGGTTTGCAACACCTGCGTCTGGCTCGCGATATCGAGATTGCCGTCATTGATGGCGAGCGCCGCTTCGGTAACGGTTATTGTTTGCCCGCCGGACCGCTGCGCGAACCGCTCAGTCGTTTGCGGGATATTTCACTGCGTGTGGTGACCGGCCCGCCGCGAGAAAGCGAATTGGGCATGGAACTGAAGGATTCCGGCCTGTGCCGGGTGAATCTGCCAGAGGCTTACGCCTCGACCGGATCGTTCCGGGGAGAAACCGTCCATGCCGTGGCCGGCATCGGCCACCCGGCGAGATTTTTTGCACACCTGCGGCGATTGGGCATCGAAACCATCGAGCACCCGTTTCCCGACCACCATCGGTACCGCGCGCAGGATATCCGTTTCCCTGACAATCTTCCGGTGATCATGACGCATAAAGATGCGGTAAAATGCGAGCGCTTTGCAGGGGATCATGTTTGGTATCTGATGATCGATGCCAGACCGGACCCGCGTATCGGTGAAGCGGTTTGGCAAGAACTAAAGGAGAAATGGCGTGGATAAAAAACTGCTCGACATCCTGGTTTGCCCGGCATGCAAAGGCCCGCTGATTTATGACAAGAAAAAATCAGAGCTGATCTGCAAGGCCGACCGCCTCGCGTATCCGATTCGAGATGACATTCCTGTCATGCTGGAGGACGAGGCGCGGAAAGTGGCCGAGGAAGAACTCCCGAAATAATCCTTGATCGCGGTCACCCCCCGCGAGAACTTTCCATTTCATCCATGCATATTATTATCCCTGCGCGTTATGCCTCGACTCGCCTGCCAGGAAAGCCACTGGCGGACGTTGCTGGTCGGCCGTTGATTCAGCGGGTCTATGATTGCGCCGTCAAGAGTGGGGCAAGCCAAGTCATCATTGCCACAGACGACGAACGTGTGTGCCAAGCGGCCGACGGCTTCGGTGCGCACGCGGTTATGACTTCTGCCAGGCATCGCTCAGGCACGGACCGGTTAGCCGAGGCCATCGAAAAGCTGGACATCGGCGCAGATGAAATTGTTGTGAATCTGCAAGGGGACGAGCCGTTGATGCCGCCGAAGCTGATACGCGAAGTGGCGGACAAGTTGGCGTCCCACGAAGACGCAGAGGTGGCAACGGCCTGTCACGCCATCAATGACCGCGAGACGCTGACCAATCCTCACGTAGTGAAAGTCGTTCTCGATGCCGAAGGTTGTGCCTTATACTTCAGTCGTGCCGCCATTCCCTGGCCGCGTGAGTTCATGGCCGGAAAGGGCGGCGGAGTGATTCGTGCCTATCGGCATATTGGACTTTATGCTTACCGTGCCGGATTTGTCCGACGCTTTGCCTCGTGGCCGGCCTGTCCGCCGGAGGAAGCCGAACAGCTCGAACAGTTACGCGTATTGTGGCACGGTGAACGGATTGTGGTGCATGAAACACATCTCCTGCCCGGAGCCGGTGTGGACACGCCGGAAGACCTTGAGCGCGTGCGGAAATTTTTCAGCCAATAATTGGGAACAACTGGTCAGATCGATGGTTAAAGTATTGTTCGTATGTCTTGGCAATATCTGCCGTTCGCCAACGGCGGAGGGCGTCTTCCGCAAATTGGTGCTCGAGCACAGGCTTGAACAGCAAATGGAAATTGATTCGGCGGGCACTCATGCCTATCACATCGGCGAAGCGCCGGATGAGCGCGCCCAAGCCGCGTGCGCGCGTCGCGGGATCGACATCAGCCGTTTGCGGGGGCGCCGGGCCGTGGCCAGTGATATTGAGAAATTCGATTACGTTTTGGCCATGGACCGGGAAAACTACGAGAACCTGCTCGAAATTTGCCCTCCGGGTCTGGAGTCCCGCATCCGACTGTTCATGGAATTTGCCACGAGCCGAGCGGAGCAGGAAGTTCCCGACCCGTATTTCGGCGGAGCGGGGGGATTCGATCGTGTCCTCGACATGATCGAGGACGCCGCGCAGGGCTTACTCGAGGATATCCGGCGTGCCCGGTTG
>Ga0224496_10001159_pt1 | contig 16791 bp, 11 predicted proteins | sample SF_Jul11_sed_USG_2_FD_168127 | JGI IMG/M metagenome (GOLD analysis project Ga0224496, IMG submission 168127) | Sediment microbial communities from San Francisco Bay, California, United States - SF_Jul11_sed_USGS_8_1 | ecosystem: Environmental > Aquatic > Marine > Sediment | place: USA...
GGCCTACACCGAGGAGCTGCGCGAACAGGTTAAAAGGGAGCGGCAATGAAGAAGATCGATTGTGATGTCAGCGTCCATCATCTGACCCGGGTGGAGGGCCACGGCAATATCCGCATCCGCATCAAGGGCGGCCAGGTGGAGGAGGCTTACTGGGAGGTGGTGGAGACCCCCAGGTTCTTCGAGGCCATGCTGGTCGGCAAGAAATGGGAGAACGCCCCTTACATCTGCGGCCGGATCTGCGGCATCTGCTCCATCGGCCACACCCTGGCCAGTATCCGGGCGGTGGAAAACGGCTTCGGCATGGTCCCTTCCGAGCAGACCACCCGGCTGCGCTTGCTCTTAAAACACATGGAGACCCTGCAGAGCCATGTGCTGCATCTCTACTTTCTGGCCGCCCCGGACTTTGTCAACCTCGGCAGTGTGCTGCCCTTGATCAAGACCGATCCGGAGGTGGTGCAGCGCGCCCTGCGCTTGAAGCTGTTGGCCAACGACGCCTGCGATATCATCGGCGGCCGCCGGCTGCACCCCACCCGCACCGTGGTGGGAGGTTTTACCATGCTGCCGGAAAAAAAGCAGCTCAACCTGCTTCGGCAGCGGTTGAAGGCCGCCATCAATGATCTGGCCCCCACGGTGGACCTTTTCGCCACCTTTACCCTGCCCGATTTCGTGCGCCCGACCGAGTTTGTCTCGCTGCAAGGGAGCGGCGACTATCCGTTCATCGGCGGCGATCTGGTTTCCACCGACGGCGTCCAGCGGCCCGAACACGACTATCGGGCCATGACCAATGAGTACTGTACGGAACGGTCGACCTCCAAGTGGAGTAAGCTCTCCCGGGATTCATTCGCGGTGGGCGCCCTGGCCCGATTCAACAACAACCACGCCAATTTGCATCCCCAGGCCGGGCAGGTCGCCGCGCGCCTGGGTCTGACCCCGGTCAGCCACAACCCGTATATGAACAACGTGGCCCAGCTGGTGGAGTGCGTCCAGGTGGTGGAGGACAGCCTGGCCCTGATCGAGGCGCTGCTGGCCTCCGACTGGCAGGCGCCCCGGCAACCGGTGACCCCGCAAGCGGGCGAGGGGGTGGGCGCGGTGGAGGTGCCGCGCGGCATCCTCTATCACTATTACCGCTTCGACGCCGACGGCCGGATTGAGAAGGCCGACTGCGTCATCCCCACCAGCCAGAACAACGCCAACATCCATTTTGACATCCAGGAACTGGCCCGCCAGTGCGCCGCCCAAGGCAAGAGCGACGCCGAGATCGAGAAACTGGCCGAGATGTTGGTCCGGGCCTACGACCCGTGTATCTCCTGCTCGGTGCATTGAGCGATTTCCCGGCAATATCGGCCACCTATTAAGTTGACTTTAGGACGTCTACGGTTTAACAATTCAGGGATGTTGGTAACGATGCGTTGTTTTCTTAACGACTCGGCAAGATCCGACCACAATTCCCTATAGAGACGTTCTCCGATGACGGAACCTGGCAAACGGACAAAGGGTTTCTGGGTCCGGATAAGAGAGGCTTGCCTGCGGCCCTCGATCCGGACTTATCTCATCGCGATGAACATGATCGTGCTCTGTCTGCTTTTTCCAACCGTTAGCATTTTTTTTCTGGACGAGGTCTCCGCCTTTCGGGATACGCAATTGGCCCGTGCCCTGCAGGAGATGCGCGGCAATTTGGAAGGCCGGGGCCTGTCGCTTACCCGCAGCATGGCCCTGAGCGCCAGCCAGGCCATCGCCGGTTACGACTTCACCTTTTTAAACATCATGGTGCATCAGGTGGCGGCCGACGATACGGAGATCCGTTATTGCATCGTCATGGATGATCGGCGCAAGGCCACGGCCCACAGCGTGTCCGAAAAGGTTGGCAGCATCCTGGACGGGCCCCTGGATCTGGCGGCCGCCGAATTTTTGGCCACCCTGCCCAAGATCCGGAACCATGCGAACCACCCGGCAGAGGATGTGCGGTTTGTCGACGGCACGCTTGCCGGACCGGCGGGCGAGGAACCGGTGATGGAGGTGGTCACCCCGATCTACAATGGGGATCGGCTCTGGGGGGTGTTGCGCTGCGGCTATTCCCTCCAGCGTCTCCAGGCGGAAACCTCCCGGGTCGAGGAGGAATGGGCCCGGAAGATGCGGGATTTCAACTTCAGTTTTCTGTCCATGAGCGCCATCTTCTTCTCCATGGGGGCGGTGATCGCCGCCCTGTTTACCCGCTCCTTTGCCCGTTCCATGGACCGACTGGGAGACGGGGTGGCCCGGGTCACCGAGGGTAATCTGCGCCACAAGATCTCCCAATCCGGCATGGTGTGCGCCGAGGTCATGGAGCTGTCCGGCGCCTTTAACGGCATGACCGACCGCCTGCGTCTGTCCTATGACGAGCTGGAGGAACATCGGCGCTCCCTGGCCGACAAGGTGGAGGAGAAAACCCGCGAACTCAAGGAGGCCCAGGCGAACCTGATTCAGCAGGCCCACGAGGCCGGCATGGCCGAAATGGCGGTGGGCATCCTGCATAATATCGGCAATGCCATAACCCCGGCCAAGATCAGCACCAGCCTGCTGCGCCAGCGCGTCACCCAGAGCGCTATTCGTCGGAACCTGCCTCTGGCCCTGGAGCAGATCCGGGCCGTGGTTGAAAAGGGCGACACCATGGTCGAGACGGAAAAGCATCGTCTCCTGGATCTGCTGCGTTTGCTGCCCGCCGGGCTGGACGAGGAGTGCGAGCATCTGAGCCGGGAGCTGGCGCTGATCGCGGAAAAGCATGATCATATCGAGGCGATCATTAATCTGCAGATGCGTTACGCCCGGCTGTTCGGCCAGGAGGAGGAGGTGAATATCAGCCGGCTGGCCGAGGATGCCCTGCGGTTGTTGCGGGACGCGATTCTCAAGCGGGAGGTGGTCGTGGCCCGGGAACTGGCCGAGGTGCCGCCGGTGCATATCGAGGAGGCCAAGCTGATCCAGATCTTCATCAATCTGATCAAGAACGGCTACGAGGCCATGGAGGAGTTGCCGCCCGAGGCGCGGCGCCTGGTGGTCTCCACCGGCTTTGAACCGGGGGAGCCCGGCATGGTGGTGTTCAGTGTCCGCGATCAGGGGCTGGGCTTTGCGCCGGAAGACCGGGAAAAACTTTTTCAGTTCGGTTATTCTACCAAGGAACGGGGGTCCGGCTTCGGGCTCCATTCCTGTGCCAACTATATCATCGCCCAACGGGGCCGGATATTCGCCCGTAGTGCCGGGCTGGGCAAGGGCGCGGAATTTATTGTTAAATTGCCGGTAGCGGCCGAGAAGAATCCCCCGGCCGGAACGGAATAAAATGTGCATCCCGGGTAATCGACCTTATGACCAATAATCGAAGAATTCTGATAATTGACGATGATCGTGATATCTGGCGGCCTTATCGTGACGTGCTGGCGGCCCCGACCGGAAATGGCGGGGCGGGAGACCAGCTGACCCGATTGCTTGCGACCGACAGCGAGCCGGGGGCTGACAGTCGGCCGATTTTTGAGTTGCAGTTCGCCGCCCAGGGCGAGGAGGGGTTCAAGCTGGTGGAACAGGCCCTGGAAAAGTCCGCGCCCTTTGCGGTTGCCTTCATCGATATCCGCATGCCGCCCGGCTGGGACGGCATGAAGACGGCGGCCAAGATCCGGCGCCTCGACCCGCGCATCGAGATCGTCATCGTTACCGCCTTTTCCGATCATGCCCGGGAGGAGATCGTCCGGGTGGTCAGCGCCCCGGATAAGCTGCTCTTTCTCAGAAAACCCTTTGATGCCGAGGAACTCACCCAGATCGCCCTGTCGCTGACCGAAAAATGGAAGCTGGCCCGGCAGGAGGAGGCCCAGCGTCTTGAGCTGCAAATGGTGTTGCAGACCACCCCGGCCGCCATTTTTACCCTGGATGACACTCGACGGATTTCCACCTGGAACCCGGCGGCGGAGAGGATCACCGGCTATAGCGCCGCCGAGGTGGTCGGCAAGCCCTGTCTGATTCCCAAAATTGCCGCCGATAATAAGTGTCAGAACTGTTTTCTGGCCAAGGGCGGCGAGCAGACCGAGGCGGACCGCGAGGTGGTGATTACCGACAAGTCCGGGCGCCAGCGCGTGATTTACAAGAGCATTTCCCTGGTCCGCGATTCCTCCAATCACGTGCTCAAGGCAGTGGAGAGTTTCTGGGATATAACCGCCATGAAACAGGCGGAGGCGGCCCTGTTGGAATCGGAGGCCCGGTTTCGGGCCCTGGTGGAGACCTCCTCGGACTGGGTCTGGGAGGTGGACGAAAGCGGTCGCTTTACCTATTGCTCGCCGGTCTGTTTTGAGATCTACGGATACCAGCCCAGCGATTTGCTCGGGCAGTATATCTACGACGTTATTCAGCCCGCCGACGACCCGGGCGAATTCCGGCGGTTCTTTCTGGATCGTCTCCGGCGGGGCGTGCCCTTTCAGGCCGTGATCCGGCGCTGTGCGCGCAAGGACGGCTCGGAGGTCCATATCGAATCAAGCGGGGTGCCGGTGCTCGGCGCGGATGGCGTCAAGGGCTTTCGGGGTATCGACCGGGACATCACCGAGCGCCGCAAGGGCGAGGAGGAGCGGGCCCGGCTGGAGGAACAGTATCGGCAGAGTCAGAAGATGGATTCGCTGGGGACCCTGGCCGGCGGCATCGCCCATGACCTCAACAACATGTTGACCCCGATTATCGGCAATGCCCAACTCGCCTTGATGATGGTGGATCAAACCAGCGAGGTGCGCGGCAACCTGCAGGATATTGAAAAATGCGCCGAGCGGGCGGCGGCCCTGATTCGCCAGATTCTGGCCTTCAGCCGCAAGCAGCTGTTGATGCCCAAGGTTATCGACCTTAACAGCCTGATCGAGGATTTTGTCAAAATGCTGCGCCGCCTGATTCGGGAGGATATCGAGCTGAAGCTGGAGCTTGCCCCGCAACTCGCCCGGATTTACGTGGATGCCGGCCAGGTGGAGCAGGTGTTGATGAACCTGGTGGTCAACGCCCGGGACGCCATGCCCAAGGGCGGCGAAATCTTGATCAGCACCACCAATGCCACGCTTGAGTCGGGCGTTGTCCATGATGTTGACGGCCGGCCGATCAGCGGGGATTTTGTCGTGCTGATCGTGCGCGACAATGGCCAGGGCATGGACCAGGCCACCTTTTCACGGCTCTTTGATCCGTTTTTTACCACCAAGGATGTGGGCAAGGGCACGGGCATGGGGTTGTCCACGGTTTACGGGATCATCAACCAGCATAAGGGGCATATTCGCTTTGAAACCGGGGTCGGGCGCGGCACCAGCTTTTTTATCTATCTGCCGATCTCTTCCGCGCCTCCGGCCCCGGAGCTTGAGAAGGAGTCGGAGGTCAGCGTGCGGGGCGGTGACGAGGTCATTCTGCTGGCCGAGGACGAGCCCGGGGTGCGCTCGGTCACCGTCTCCATCCTGCAGCGTCTGGGTTATCAGGTGTTGGAGGCGGGGAGTGGTGTCGAGGCCATGCAGCTTTTTGAAAAGACCGGCGGCGCCATCGACCTGCTGTTGACCGACATCGTCATGCCGGGCCTGGGCGGCGAGGCCTTGGCCCGGCGGTTGATGACCAGCCGGCCGGGGCTGGCGGTCATCTGTATGAGCGGCTACCTGTTCGACCTGTCGGTAAACGATTTCGCGCCGGGCAAACGCTTTAATTTTCTTCAGAAGCCGTTCACGCCGACCGAGCTGGGCTTGAAGGTTCGGGAGGTCCTTGACCAGGCGTCGCCCGCCGCCTAGCCGAAATGCCGATCCACCGTGGCGATGCGGCTGTGGATCGGCGGCACCACCTCGTCGTCGATCCAGACGTCCAGTACCGTGGGCCGGCCCTGGTCGATCACGTCGCGGATCAGCTCCCGGGTGAGGGGATTGTCGGCGTCAACCCGGATGCCCCGGGCGCCCAGGCCCTCGGCCACCTTGACGAAATCCACCCGTTCGAACCTGGGAGGCAGGCCGTCGGGAATCGGTTTCTTTGCCAGCCGGCGGCCGTGGTGCACCATGCCCAGCATGGCGTTGTTAAACACCACCCAGATCACCGGCACCTGGTGGTTGACCGCGGTCGCCACCTCGAAACCGTTCATCAGAAAACTGCCGTCACCCACCATGGCCACCATTGGCCGGTCTGGAAAGGCTAGTTTGCCGCCCACCGGTGCCGCCACCGCGTAGCCCATGGAACCATATCCCAGGGAGACGAAAAAGGCATAGGGCTCGTCAATCACCATGTGACGGATGGCCCAGGCCATGGAGGTGCCGATATCGGCAAAGTAGATGGTGTCGGGTGGGAAAAATTCCTGCAGCTCGGAGACCAGCCGCCGGGGATGATAGAAACCCGGCCGGCAGGTAAGATCCTGGTCGTCGGCCGCGGCATGCCGGGCCCGCAACTTGTCGAGCTCGGCGATCACCGGCGAGGAGCGCACATGGGCGCAGCGCACCGAGCGTTCTTCAACCACCGCCTTGCTGAGCTCCTTGAGGTTCATGCGGGCGTCGCCCACCAGTCCCACCGAGGTGCAGTAGTTCCGGCCGATCTTGTCGTTGTCGATGTCGATATGGATCAGGTGGTCGGTGGGCCGGATACGTTCGTCCCAGCCGCTGGTCATCATTTCGCTGAAGCTGGTGCCCACCCCCAGCAACACATCCACCTCGTTGTCGATGATATACTCCTTGGCCACCGGGTTGCCGGCAAAACCCAGGACCCCGAGGGCCAGGGGGTGGGATTCCGGGAAGACCCCCTTGGCCTTGGGCGAGGTGGCCACCGGCACTTGCAGGAGCTGGGCCAGTTCCAGCAGCTCGTTGGCGGCCCGGGACAGCGCCACCCCCCAGCCGGCGATGATTACCGGCCGCTTGGCCGCCACCAGATGCCGGGCCGCGATTTTCACCCACTCCTCGTCAAAGAGGCGCACCGAGCTGGTAAAGGAGCAGAGTCGTTGCAGGTCGATCTCCCGTTTCATCAGGTTGGTGGGCAGGTTAAGGTGGGTCGGGCCGGTGGGACCGGTCATGGCCAACCGGATGGCCTTCTGGATCATGTATTGGGCGCGCTCCTCGGTGATCAGCATGCCGCTGTACTTGGTGAAATTGGCAAAGATCTCCGTCAGGTCAACGCCCTCGGAGCCCGACTCCTGGATGGCGCCCTTGCCGAACACCGAGGTGGCCACCTGGCCGGTCAGGGCCAGGACCGGGATCTGGTCGGCGTTGGAGGAGGCCAGGCCGGTAATCAGGTTTGAGGCCCCGGGGCCGGCGGTGGCGCAACAGACCCCCAGCCGCCCCGAGACCCTGGCAAAGCCGTCGGCCATGAAGGCGGCGCCCTCCTCGTGCTTGGCCACGATGGGCGTAATCCGGTTTTTGCCGTGGTAGATGGCCTCGTTGAGATCCTCAATGGCGCCGCCCGGAATGCCGAAGATATATTTCACCCCGACGTGCGCCAACAGATCGATAAGTAATTCCGCGGTATTCATGTGGTTACCCCGTGTAAAGATTGATGCCGCAAAAGGCCGCCGGCTGTTGCGCCGCCGATCCAGCCTTTTGCTATAAGACGACAGGTTGCGATGCGCAAGTTTTTTACGCCCATGACCAGGGAATATGCAATATTTCTTGCAAGAGATCTAAACCTTTTTCATTATGGCGAGGGGTTGATGGTCGAACCCATTTATCGGCACCAAGTCATGCTTTGACGCCAAGGTGCAGGATCGCCAGGGACGTTAAGGTGAAATGTCATTATCCGCCAAGCCGGGTTGGTTGTGCCGGGCGAAACGGATCAATTGGCGACAGCAAAGGAGCAATATGAACATCCTGACCATGCTGAAGATCTATTTCCGGACCCTGATCGTCACCTGGAAGGTTTACGGTTTTGGCCGGGTGCTGCTGACCTGGCTGCTGGCCGAGCCCCTGGCCAAGCTCTTTACCGGCCTGACCATGGCCCTGGACCACCTGTTCTTTCCCGGGTTCAAAAAGCGGCGGGTGGAAAAACCGGTGTTCATCATCGGCCACCCGCGCAGCGGCACCACCTTCCTGCACCATCTCTTGACCCGGGCCGACGATGCGGTCGCCTTTCCCACCTGGCATCTCTTTTTTCCCGCCCTCAGCGCCCGGGTCCTCATGGCCCCCCTGGTCAAGCTTCTGATCCGCATCGGCAAGACCGAGGTCATGCCCGAGTCAACCGGGCACCGGATAGCCCTGGACGAACCGGAGGAGGAGGAGATGCTCCTGCTCAACAATTACGAGACCAACTTCGTCAACATCGGCATGCTGTCATTCGACGACCGGGAATACCCGGAGCTGCAATATCACGACCGCCAGCCCCGTGAGCAACGATTCCGCGCCATGCGTTTTCTGGACGGCTGTTTCAGGCGGCAGATCCATGCCACCGGCCGCCGCCGGATCATCGCCCAGACCCATTTTTCCACCTTCCGGCTGAAGACCATGCTGGAGTTCTACCCGGATGCCAAGTTCGTCTTTGTGCTGCGCAACCCGCACCACGTGGTGCCCTCGTTTCTGTCCCTGCTCCACAAGAGCATCGAGTTCCGCTGGGGGATCGACAAGATCAAGCCCGAGCTGCTGCGCCGCTACAACGAGCGCCGCTATCAGGCCATGATCGATCTGTACCGCTATTTTTACGAGCTGGATAAAAACAACCAACTGCCCAAGGATCGGGTGATGGTCTTGGGCTACGATCAGTTGCGCGCCGACCTGGAAGGCGCGGTGGCCCGGATTGCCGAGTTTACCGGTCTTGAAATCAGTGCGCGGTTGCGGCAGGAGGTGGCGGCCCGGGCCCTGAAACAGAAAGACTATCAACGCAAACACGCGGTCCTGGATTTACAGCACTTTGGCCTGAGCCGGGAGCGAATCTCCCGGGACTTCGCCTTTGTGTTTGAGCAATACGGTCAGGCGGAAGGGGGGATGGATCAGTGAGCGCGGGAATAACCGAGTCAGTTGCCGCATTATCTCAGGAGACCTCGCGCGGCGGCGGCCCCTGGTAATCGACATCCTCGCATTGCAGCGGGAAAAATGCTTCGGGTGGCTGGTCGGCGGCCTCGGCGTAGCAGGCCAGCACCCCGGAATAGACAATCGTGCTGAGCATCCGATCGATTTCCCGGGCGGTGTAACCCTGATCACAGAGAAAAGGTAGAACATATGCCAGCAGGTTCATGCTCTCCCCGGTTTTTTCCCGCATTATTTTGTCGAGGTCGAATGCCAGGGTGAGATGTTCGCCCCGTTCAAAACCAAGCTTTGTTCGCACCCGTTCAAGGGCCTCGATTCTTTCGTCACCTTTGGCAACCGGCCGGGCATAGCCGATGATAACCGGTTTCGATTTCGGGTTCCGTTGGCAGCTTTTGACGATATCCTCAACCGACATGCCGCGTCGTTTGTTGTTTACCGCCTTAACAAAAAAATCAATGCCGGCCAGGGCGGTGCCGGGACCATACATTTTTGAATCCGAGGCAAGGATGCCCGCCCCCGCCGCCACGGGCGGAGAACTCCTGGTGGTGCCGGCCAGGCTGCCGATCTGATTACACCAAATGCGAGCATCGGGATAACTATTGCAGATAAAATAGGCCTCCATCCAGTCGGCCAAAGGGCGTTCGGGTAGCCGGCCGGTAATGTTCAAAATCATCACCTGAAAATAAGAGACCCGGCCAACCAGATCTTCCATCATGTCATAGCCGTGGCAATGGACAATCTCGCCGGGAATCCATCCCCCCTTGCGGGTGCGGATCACCCCGCGTCGGTTATCCCAGAAGCTGGTATTATTTTTTGCGGGCTTCCGGCTCAATGACATAATGATCCTCATCCAGGAAAGGCATGGCGCTGATTGGTTTATTGGCCAGTTCCAGGCCATGGGCCAGGATGCCCGGGGCGGCCAGGAGTTGATACATCCCGGCCCCGGCCTGGGGGAGAAAACCGAGATCGCAGAAAACCGCCGCCGCCACTCCCGGGGCCAGCCACCCCATATTCTGGGGGTGAAGAGCGGCGGCAAAGTCATTGCCCCATCGCAGGGCCTTGCCACAGGCCTTATTGGTTAAGAGCAGATCGATGATTTTTTGCGGCATGGGATCAATGCCCCCGAAGCGGCTGCCAAAACCGGGAGCGATATGATAATCCCCCTCCGGCGGCTTTTGGTTCCCCGAGAGTTCCGTTAATAATTCATTTACCGGCGTGGTGGATTTTTTCCGCAGGAAACGGATGGCGGCCTCTACTTCCTTGCCGCCCAGCTGTTCGCCGCCAAGGATGCTGAGGCCGATGGGCAAGATATGAGCCGGGTCGGTTTTACCGACCCCGGCATTCATCGCGGCCCGGGTCGCCGGATGGCGCGGTCCGGGGTTGATGAGGGTAATGGCCAGGGTTTCCAGCAGTTTTGCCTGATCCGGACTGGGCAGTTCTCCAAGAAAGAGGAGAAAGAGGGTGTCCGCAAAGCTCCGTTTGGCGGCCAACGCCAGGATGTCGTAGCCGTGGCAAAGGCATTCGGTCGCCAGGTAGGGATTGCCGGGAGCTGGCGTTTCCCGCCAGATCTGAGTTATGGTCCGGTGGGCAAATTTAATGTCTCGTTTTTCTACTTTGGTGGCCAGTGTCATATGTGTGTGCCTTTCTGTCGTTTAATAATGCCACTGCAACTCACCGTAGATTGCCCGGCCCTCCATGGGGTAGTCGTAGGTAATCCCTTTGTCAAAGGGCGCCGAGGCCGGTGGGCTCGGCTCTCTTATGTCCTCGTCAAAGACATTCCGCACGGCCAGGGTGGCCTGCCAATGCTTAAGGATATTGTTCCGCGTTAGAGTCAGGTTGACCAGGTCGTTGTCCTTGATCTCTTCCCGGGGATCGTCGGCGGCCCGGTAGCGGTCGGCAATCCGCAGATATTGACCATCCAGGGACCAGTGCTCCAGAAATCGATACTCAGCGTCGGCATAAAATTGCCAGGCCGGGGTGTCGGGGACGATCTCCTTGGTTTCTCTATTTTTGGAGCGCTGATGGGCCAGGTTGGCCTTGAGCTGGAGGTTGTCGAGCACCTGGTAATCCGCCTCAAGCTCAAAGCCGTGACCCTTTACGTCGTTGACGTTCCGGGCCGTTTTGGTGCCGTTGCCCGAGTCGACGTAATCGATCTGATCGCCGATCTCATAGTAGAAAAAATTGCACCTGGCGCGCAGTTTGCGGGTGGGCTGGTAGTCAAAGGCCAGCTCATAGGTGTCGATGGTCTCCGGGGCCAGATCCGGGTTGCCCAGGGTAATCGGATTATTAACAAAATATTGCTCGCCGAATGATGGGGCGCGAAAGGCCCGGCCATACATGAGCTTGCTGGTCAGGTCATAGCGGGTCTCCCAGACCAGGGCGAGGCGCGGATTAATCGTATCGCCGAAATCCGAGTAATGATCGTAGCGCACCCCGGCGGTGAGTTCCCAGGTGCGGGCAAAGGACCACTCGTCCTGGAGGGTGGCAAAGCGGATCGTCCGGTTCTGGTCATACATATAGGCATAGGGGGTGTCGCGGATATTAACCAGGGGGCCGAACTGGTCCGTCACCCCGGGGCCGAAGTTTTTTTCCTGATCGGTATTGGTGTCGACAAATTTGGAGCCCAGGCTGAACCGGAGGCGGTGTTGGTTCAGGCCGCTGTAGATACCAACGGCCTCCAGGCCGTTGGTCCAGCTGGTATCCATGGGTTTGCCCTGCTGGGTGCGCAGTTCATGGGGCAAGAAATCATACATGCTGAACGAGTCCATATAAACGCTGTTCAGCTTGAGACTCAAATCCCAGTTAGCGGCCAGGTCCGTGTTTTGATAGACCAGATCGGCCATGGCATAAGATGATTCGGCATAGCCGACGTCGCTATGCACTATCTGGAGACCGCTGTGTCCCATGGATGATCGGCTGTGCGCCCCTAGCAGACTGAAGGAAAGGCCCGCCTTGCGCAGGCCGAGATGGCCTTGGGTAACTTCGTAATCGGTTTTCAACGGGCTTGGCGTTTGCGCCAGGACCCCACCCCCCAAGGCCGTGGAAGACATGGTGTCTTCGGTGACGATCCGATCTTTGTCGCCATCACTCCGCTGGGCCGCAAGGCCTGCCACCACATCCCAGCCGCCATAGTTGCCGCCATGTTGTAGCCAGCCGGTCTTGGTCTCAAAGGAGCCGTAGCCCCCGCCTGCCCGCGTGCCGTCAACCTCCTGGCCATCCTTGGTAATGACATTGATGGTGCCGGCAAAGGCATCGGCGCCATGGATGGCGGAACCGGGCCCGCGTACCACCTCGATCCGGGAGATCATGGCCACCGGCATTCGGTAGCCTGCCGGGCGGATGCCGTTGCCCGGGTGCACCAGGGGCACGCCGTTGATCAAGAGCAGCACCTGGTTGTTGAGATTGGCCACAATGCCGCGCACGGCAAAGGAGGGATCCAGGAAGACGCTCTGGTCCGGAAAGACATGCAATCCCGGCACCGTCTCCAGCGCTTCATCCAGGGTCTTGGCGCCGATCGCCTTGATATCCTCGGCCGTGATCACCGAGGCCACCGACGGCGCGAGATGCACGGGCTTCAGGCTGCCGGTGGCGGTGAGCAGCAGCCGGTCGGTGCGATAGACATCCTCTTCCTGGGGCCCCTTGCCGAACATTTGCTGAAACGCCTTGGCCTCTTCCTCGGAAATGGTTGGGGGGGCGGCGGCGGCGACCGGTGCCGGCAGGCTGCTCAGAAATATTCCCGTGGCCAATAATCCCATGCATCTTTTCATGTTGTTCCACCTCCGGCAAAATGAACAGCAAAACAGGTTGATTTTGTTCATTTATCCGACCGGTTGTCGTCGGGAAAAAAAGGCGGGCCGGCTCAGTCGATTACCTGACTGGCCATGTCGAGGGCGGCCTGGTCGACTTCCAGGCCGATCCGCCCGGCGGTTTTAAGGTTGACGAAGATCTTGGTGCCCAGGGGATCCATCACCCCGATATCTTGCGGCTTCAGCCGGCCATCCAGGATGTTTTTGGCCATGGAGGCGGCCTGGGAGCCGATGTTGATCGGGTCCGGATTGACGGCCAAGACCATGCCCAGTTTGACGATATTGGCCGATTGGCCCATGCAGAGCAATCTTTCCTTGACGCAGCGGTCTTCCAGCCAATCCACGTTCTCCAGGGTATAGACCACCGGATCACTCAACACCCAGAAGGCATCGATTTCCGGGGCGAGCTTTTTAAAAGCGCGGCCGAATTCCTCGGGGTGCTGGATCGGGATGTTGACCAACTGCAGGCCCAGCAGGTCGGCGGCCCGTTTGGCCTCGGCCACGAAATGGCTGGAGTAATCACTGAAGACCACGCCGATTTTTTTGATTTTGGGCGAGAACATGGTCATGTTGACAAACTGGGTGCCGGGGGCCATTTCCGAGGCGATTCCGGTCAGGTTGGGCTGGTCCAGCAGGTTGTAATGCTGCCAGTTGAGCACCATGGCGAAGATTACCGGGATATCCTGGTGGTCCGCGGTCCAGAGCTTGGCGACAAAGGCGGCCTTGGCGCCCAGGGCGAAGATCATCGCCGGCTTGGCGGCGAACAGCCGGGATTTAAGTTGCGGGTCTTTTTCAATGGCGCCGTGCAGATTGAAGACCACGACCGGCCGCCCGATCTCCTCGCTGAAGGCGGTCAGGGGCTGGCTGTAGGCCGCCTCGCTGTCCGACAGGAGAATGGCCACGGGTCCGCCGCCGGCGGCGTTGTCCGCGCAACGCCCGGGGACGGCGGCCCCGACCATGATGAACAGCACGATGAGCAGCTTAAGGTGTATCATTTTGCCAGACCTCAAATTGTAACCTGTCCATGAGATTGGAGTTCTTTCGGCCTTGCTGGCCATTTAGAAATATTCTCTTCACCTCCTCAACCTCGGTGGGCGGAATCGTTTCCCGGGTGTAGCAGACAATCGGTAGCGGGATGGGGTCCGACTCGGCCAAAGGGCGCACGGCCTGCGGGATCCGGGGATTGATCTCGCCGATCAGCTCCAGGTTGTCCTTGGAGACCAGAGCGGCATCCACCTGTTGCAGGGCCAAGGCGAAAAGGGCGTCGGAGTCTTTGGAGGTAATCACGATGTTCAGCTGCCGGCTGTCGAGACCATGGTGGGAAAAGATGATCTTGTTCAACAGCTTGTGACCCTCCGGTCCCATGGAGGTCATGGCAATGGTCTTGCGGCCGAGATCATGCACGCTGATTTCGGACTGCCGGGAGACCAGCAGGACCTTCCGATAGGTTGAGGAGCCCTGGCGCTTGGAAACCAGGAGCGGTTTGAATTTCCGCAGGTTGTCGCCCTCCTGCAGATACCAGGCGGGCAGGAGGAGAAAGGCCGGTTTGCCCTCCAGAACCTTTTGGTCGAAGTCGCGCAGCCGGGCAAAGGGCTGAAAGGTGATGGGGGCGGAGGCGCCGGCCAGCATGGCGTCCATGTCCCGTTTCAGGTTGGCCAGGTTGCTCTGGGTTGAGTCGGGATTAAAATAGTAGAATTCGGTGGCCGCCGCGCTGACCGAGGCGGTCAGCATGAAAAACAGGCCGCATAAAAGCAGGCGGTAAAGGATGCGAGGATTATGGCGCGGAAGATCAGGCAAGGGCAACCCCGAAAGAGGAAGTTGGCGGCATAACGAACCATTACGCTAAACAGCCCGCCCAGTTAACCATTTTTCCGGCCAGGAGGCAAATCTAAAAAGGCCGGGGCAAATCAGGGTGAGCGCCGCCCCCGGCCGGCCGGACAAAATGAATTGAGCAATTTCCTGTAAGATACTGTATGATGGCCATAATTCTCTGGACAGGCCAATCCGTTCATGGCCTTGGTCAATCCGCAGTAAGTCCGCCCCTGGTCCGGTCTCCACCTTTCACCAGATATCGCTGTCCGTTTGCCCGGTGAAGTTTTGCGGCCGGTTTTCATCAACCATCAACCCGGTAAGGTGTTATTTTCTCGCATGATAAAAAAAATCTTTAAGTTGTTCCGTACCAAGCTCAAGGGCAAGGAGTTCGCTGCCAAGGAGCTTGCCGAGCAGGAGCAGTCGGCGGCCGCGGCCGTCACGCCATCCCTGGAAACCGTTACCGAGTCCGATGCGGCGGAGGCAGGCGCCAAGAAACGCCGCCGCCGGCGCCGGAAAAAACCGGCCACCCCGGCCCCGGAGGCGACTCTGCCGAGTGTGGCGCCGGAGCAGGCCTGGGATCTTTCGCAATTCGAGGTGGTGCCGGCCGAGGGCAAGGTCCGGTTCCACGACCTGCAGCTGCCCCTGGGGATCATGCACGCCATTGCCGACTTGGGCTTTCAGTATTGCAGTCCGATCCAGGCCGAGACCCTGCCGCACACCCTGGCCGGCCACGATGTGATCGGGCAGGCCCAGACCGGCACCGGCAAGACCGCCGCCTTCCTCATCTCCCTGTTGTGCAATCAGCAGAGCAAGCCGTTGCCGGGCAAACCACGGCCTGGCGCGCCCCGTGCCCTGATCCTGGCCCCCACCCGGGAGCTGGTGATGCAGATCACCAAGGAGGCCGAGGAGCTGGCCAAGTATAGCGCCCAGCGGGTGGTGAACGTGCTGGGCGGTATGGATTATCAGAAGCAGCGGCTGGAGGTCTCTTCCCTGCCGGTTGATGTGATGGTCGCCACGCCCGGCCGCCTGATCGATTTTCTGCGTCAGAATGTGATCGATCTCAGTCAGCTGGAGGTATTGGTGATCGACGAGGCCGACCGCATGCTCGACATGGGATTTATCCCGGATGTTCGCCGGATCGTCGGCAGCGCGCCGCCCAAGGAGAACCGGCAGACCCTGTTCTTTAGCGCCACCCTGACCGCCGAGGTCAATCATCTGGCCTCCCAGTGGACCAGAAAGGCGATTCATGTCCAGATCGAACCGGAGCAGGTGGCGGTGGACAGTGTCGAGCAGATCGTCTACCTGACCACGGCCCGGGAAAAATATACCCTGCTCTATAACGTCATCACCCAGAACAATCTTGAGCGGGTAATGATTTTTGCCAATCGCCGGGATGAAACCCGCAAGCTCACCGATCGTCTGAAACGCAACGCCATTAGTTGCGCCATGCTCTCCGGCGAGGTGGCCCAGAAGACCAGGGTCAAGACCCTGGAGGATTTCCGCAACGGCAAGATCCGAGTGCTGGTCGCCACCGACGTGGCCGGCCGGGGGATCCATATCGACGGGGTCAGCCATGTGATCAACTATACGCTGCCCTATGAACCGGAAAATTATGTACATCGGATCGGCCGCACCGGCCGGGCCGGGGCCTCCGGGATCTCCATCAGCTTTGCCTGCGAGGAGGGTTCCTTTTACCTGCCGGAGATCGAGGCCGTGCTTGGCCACCCTCTGGACTGTATCCATCCCGACGAGAAACTCCTGACCCCGCCGCCCCGCGGCACCCAGGACAAAGAGGCCGAGAAGAAATTCAGTCGTGGTCCCGCGCGCCCCCGGTCCGGTGGACCCGGTCGCCGGCGGTCAACTTCCTCCTCCGGCGGGCGGCGGCCGGCAGCCGGGAAATCCGCTTAACCTTCCATTTCTCCCCTGTCCGTTGTGTCGCTCCAGCTTCCCATCCATGATATCCTGCCTGACCTGCGACGGGCCCTAAGCGGCGCGGGTCGGGCCATCCTGAGCTGCCCCCCCGGCTCGGGCAAGACCACGGTGGTGCCCCTGGCCTTGCTGGCCGAGCCCTGGTTGCAAGGTCGAACCATCCTGCTGCTGGAACCCCGGCGCCTGGCCGCCCGTCTGGCCGCCGGGTTCATGGCCGGTCAGTTGGGCGAGGCGGTTGGCGACACCGTGGGCTACCGAGTGCGTTTCGACACCCGGGTCTCGGCGCGAACCCG
>Ga0224496_10001160_pt1 | contig 16773 bp, 17 predicted proteins | sample SF_Jul11_sed_USG_2_FD_168127 | JGI IMG/M metagenome (GOLD analysis project Ga0224496, IMG submission 168127) | Sediment microbial communities from San Francisco Bay, California, United States - SF_Jul11_sed_USGS_8_1 | ecosystem: Environmental > Aquatic > Marine > Sediment | place: USA...
GGTGTAAGCGGCAGAAGTGCCGCCACCGGCGCCCTTACTCCATCTCGCGGCCGTAAACCTCGGCCAGAATGGCGCCGCCGCCGGAGGCGAGCAGCTCTTCGGCCACCCGCACCCCCAGGGCCGCGGCCTCGGCCGGATCCCCTTCGCCACGCCGGCGCACGATCTCTTTGCCGTCCACCGATGCCACCAGGCCGGTGAAGACCAGTTTGCCGTCGGCAAGATGGCCAAAGCCGCCGATGGGCACCTGGCAGCCACCTTCCAGGCGGGCGAGATAGGCCCGCTCGGCCGCCACCGCCACGGTGGTCTCGTAATCGTCCAGAAACTGCAGGCCGGCCAGCAGCTCGGCGTCACTCTTGCGTAGCTCGATGCCCACCGCGCCCTGAGCCACGGCCGGCAACATCTGCTGGCGGTTGAAATAGCTGCTCACCCGGTCGCTCCAGCCCATGCGGTTCAAACCGGCGGCAGCCAGGATGATGGCGTCGTACATGCCGTCGTCGAGTTTTTTGAGCCGGGTATCCAGGTTGCCGCGCAGATCCTCGATCACCAGGTCGGGACGGAGGCTGGCCAGCTGCGCCTTGCGCCGCAGGCTGCTGGTGCCCACCTTGGCGCCCTGGGGAAGGTCGGCCACGGTGGCATACTTTTTGGAAATAAAGGCGTCGCGGGGATCTTCACGCTTGGTGACGATGCCGATATGGAGCTCCTCGGGCAGCTCCGCCGGCACGTCCTTCATGCTGTGCACGGCGATATCCACCTCGTTCTTGAGCAGCGCCTCCTCGATCTCCTTGACAAAGAGACCCTTGCCGCCCACCTTGGCCAACGGCACGTCGACGATCTTATCACCCTTGGTGACGATCTTGACCAGCTCCACCTTGACCTCGGGATATTGGCTTTCAATACGGCTCTTGATCCAGTTGCTCTGGGTGAGAGCAAGCATGCTCTTGCGGGTGCCGATTCTGACGAGTTTCTGCATGTTTTCCCCTGTATCCTTAAAAAATCCTTAAAATTCACGGCTTATCGCCGACCGTGCACCAGTGTCCGCGCCACCGGCACCCTCTTTGGCGAGATGCCGCAGTCAGGGGCGGGTCAGTGGCAGGTGGCGCAGGAGCCGCCGGCGCAGCCAGAGCACCTGGAGCCGCCGCCCGCGCTGGTCGATCCATCCGAGCCCTTGGTGCGAACGGCAAAGGCGGACATCTTCTTCTCAAGATCCCGGCTCTGGCAATGGGGGCAGACCGGCCGGTCGTCGCCCATCAGCAAAACCTCGAACTCCTTGCCGCACGCGTGGCAGACAAAATCGAACAACGGCATGGTTCATCCTCCCGACCCGGTATTACCCGGCCAGCCGGTCGAGCAGCGCCGCGGCGAGCAGCGGCACCATCAACTCGTGGTGGCCGGTGATATTGTAGCCCTTGCCGCCGCCGGCGACCGGCCGGTTCACCACGTTGGGCAACGGCCGGTAATGGCGGATGAAATCAAGATTGGCAGTGGTGAAATTGTTCACTGTGTGGCCCAGATTGCGGGCCACGGTGAGGGCCTTTAAAAAAACCTCGGGCAGCAGCACCGCCGAACCGATGTTGAGGTAGGCGCCACCCTCGAGCCCCGCCACCATGCCGCAGAAAAGCTTGAAATCGTCGTGGCTGGTCTTGCCGATGGCCGCCCCGTCGGCGGCGGGATGGATATGGACGATATCGGTGCCCATGGCCACATGCACCGTCACCGGCACCCCGAGGCGACGCGCCGAGGCGACGAGGCTGACATGATTGAAGGGGAACTGCCGTTCCAGCAGGTAGTCGCCCAGGGCGGCACCCAGCCCCTGCCCCCGGGCCGCGCCCCGGTTGATGGCCTCGTTCACCTCTTCGCCGGTCTCCCTGGCGGCCCCGAAGGCGCCCGAGCCCAGCACGTCGCCCACCTCCTCGGAGGTGCGGCCGACCATGGCCACCTCGGTGTCGTGAACAATCCCGGCACCGTTCAACGCGATGCTGGTGATGATGCCGCGCTCCATGAGATCGATGAGAATGGGGGTGAGGCCCACCTTGATCACATGGGCGCCCATGCCCACCATGATCGGCCGTCCGGCAGCGTGGGCTGCGGCCAGCCGGCCCACCAGTTCTGGAAAATCGCGGCCCAGGAGCTGGTCGGGCAGCGCCGCGAGCAGGCCGGAAACGGAAAGGCCGGGGGTCAGCGGCTTGGCGAAATTCTCCACCGTCACCTTGCTGAACCGGCCGTGAATGGAATAGGTGTTGAGGCCGCTGAAGTCGAGGGGCCGGGCTTCCTTCATGCGCTGCCCTCGGCTTCGCCCGCCGCCAGCTCGCCGAAGAGCAGCTCGTCGGTGAGCTGACAGACCAGATGCTCGACCCAGAGGTGGGTCTCCTGGATGTGCGGGGTGTGGCTGGTGGGAACGTTCAGGGTCAACTCGGCGACACTCTTGAGAGCCCCGCCGCTGCCGCCGGTAAGAGCTACGGTGCGCAGGCCCAGCTCCCGGGCCACCTCGATGGCCTTGATGACGTTGGGCGAATTGCCGCTGGTGGAAATCCCCAGGGCCAGGTCGCCGGGCTTGCCCAGGGCCTGGATCTGCTTGGCGAAGATATCGTCGTAGGAAAAATCGTTGCCGATGCTGGTGAGGATGGAGGTGTCGGTGGTGAGGGCAATGGCGGCCAGCGGCGGCCGGTCGATGAGGAAACGGTTGACGAACTCGGCCGCCATATGCTGGGCGTCGGCGGCGCTGCCGCCGTTCCCGAAGATCAAGAGCTTGTTGCCGCTGTTGATGGTCTCCACCGTCCACTGGACCAGGAGCAGGATCTCTTCAAGCTGTTCCCTGGCAAAGGCCTGTTTGGCGGCGACGGAGCCTTCGAGACTCTGCATGATAAGCTGTTCCACGGTCCATTCTCCAGGCAATATTCACAAAAAGATGCAAAATAGTCGAGCAGGCTGTTTTTGTCAATGTTGCGGCGCGCGCCGCGCCGGAAAACAGCCCCGCAAACCGCCGGGAACTGCCTCGCCACCGGTTGCCCGCAGCGCCCTCGGTATCTCATACGCCGTGCGCGGGGGGGGACGGGGCTTCCTCCGCCCCGGCAATTAACCGAAATAACCAAATAAGATTAAACAGTTGGCAGAGTTACAGAAACCTGCTAAGCTCGGCGCCATGAGTCAAACGCCCCCGTCTCCCGCTTCCTTCATCGGCCGCTTCCTGCACAAGCGCTTCCTGGTCACCTTTGCCATGGGCATGGCCTCGGGGCTGCCGCTGCTGATCACCATCACCCTGATGCAGGCCTGGGCCAAGGACGCGGGCCTGAGCCTCAAGGACATCGGCCTGATGGCCCTGGTGGGGCTGCCATATACCCTGAAATTCATCTGGGCGCCGATCTTCGACCGCTTCGCCCTGCCCTTCCTGGGCCGCCGCCGCGGCTGGCTGCTGTTGACCCAGGCGGCGCTGTTCGCCGCCATCATCCTCATGGGCCTGACCCGGCCGGGCCAGGGCGGCGGCCAGGTGACGCTCTTCGTTCTCGCCGCCTTCCTGATCACCTTTCTCTCCGCCTCCCAGGATATCATCATCGACGCCTACCGGCGCGAAGATCTCGCCGATCCGGAACTGGGCCTCGGCTCGTCGTACTATATCTACGGTTACCGGGTCGGAATGCTGGTGGTGAGCGGCGGCGGGTTGATCCTGGCCGATTATCTGCCCTGGCAACAGGTCTTTCTGGTCATGGCCCTCTGCCTGCTGCCCGGCATCATGGTCACCCTGATCGCCAGGGAGCCGCCGGTGCACGAGCTGCCGCCCGTCGACTTCAAGGAATCGGTGATCGACCCCTTTGTCGATTTTTTCAAAAAAAACGGCGCGCTCTGGATGCTCGTCTTCATCCTGCTCTACAAGGTGGGCGACAACATGGCAGCGGCCCTCTCCACTCCCTTCTACCTGGACCTCGGCTTTTCAAAAACCGAAATCGGCGCGGTGGTCAAGCTGGTGGGTTTCTGGGCCACCCTGGTGGGCTCCTTTGCCGGCGGGACGATCATTCTGCGCACCGGGATCAACCGCGCCCTGTGGCTGTTCGGCTTCCTGCAGATGCTCTCCACCGCGGGCTTCGCCCTCCTGGCCCAGGTGGGCCACCACGTGGGACTCCTTACCGGAGTGATCTGTTTTGAGAATCTCTCCGCCGGCATGGGCACCGCCGCCTTTGTCGCCTTCATGGCATCCATCACCAGCAAAAAATTCACCGCCACCCAGTACGCGCTGCTGTCGAGCCTGATGGGGGTGCCCCGGGTGCTGATCTCCTCCTCCACCGGCTTCCTGGCCGAGTGGCTGGGCTGGTTCGGCTTCTTTGTGCTCTGCACCCTGATCGCCCTGCCGGGCATGGCCTTGCTGGTGAAATTCGCCCCCTGGAAGGGAAAATCGTGGTCGGAGCGTGATACACGGCGGGAAACCAACGGCTGATCTGGTCGCGGGACGGCCCGAACCGGCCAAAAGCCGGATGCGAACACCAAGTTTTTACCAGGAACAAGCGCTACGGCAGGACAGGGTGAAACGAGAGACCGGATTCGCGGCAGCCCCGGAGAATGGGCAGCGCTGTTTTTCCCTGGAACAATTGCAGATCGACATTATAGTTAAACCATTGCTATAATAACCAACGATGCCTGTCACTCAATACGTGATGCAGACCCAAATCCGACACGGGAGGCACAACCATGTCGAGGAAGATATTGATCGTCGATCATTCAGCAACCATCCGACGGATCCTTCGCACCATGACCCTGGCCAACATCAACGACGCCGAGGTGATCGAAGCGGAAAACACCACCGACGCCACGGCGATTCTCCACAATCACACCGTCAACCTCATTCTCTTCTCCGGGGAATCAAACTCGGAACGGTGGCTTGACTTCATCGACGCCACCAAGTCGGAGGCGGCCAACGAGCGCCTCAACTTCGTCCTCTTCACCTCGCGCCCCTGCGAGAAAAGCTTCGCCAAGGCCAGGGCTGCCGGCGTAACCGCCCAACTGGTCACCCCCTGCACGGCGGCAACCTTCACGGAAACCATCAACCGGGCCTGCAACCCGACCCTGCTCAGGGAAAGTCGCCGCTACAACATCCCGGGCAGCACCGCGACCCTGACCCAAGGGGCCATCAGCCTGGCGACCAAGGTGATCAATATCAGCCAGGGCGGCATACTCTGCGAACTTCCGTTACCGGAGGCCATGAACTGGGCCGCACCGGTAACCGCCACGGTGAATTTCCCGGACAGCAACGGCGACGCAAGGGTGGTGGACAATCTCTTTGCGGTAATAAGCAGCTACTTTGTCCAGACGCGAAACCCCGACCATTCCCCCAAACTGGTCCGCATCGCTCTGCGTTTCCTCCAAATACCAGAAGATGCCGCGGCAACCCTTGAAAAGGTTTTTCGCCAGGCAGCCAAAGAGGAACAGATCGTTTAAAGGAAATCGTGCGGTGGAAGATCAGTCGGCGGCGCCAGCGGTAAGTTCCAGGGCGGTTTTGGTGATGGCCGCCGCATCGATCTTGCCCATCCGGTAGAGGATTTCCTGGGTGGCGTGTTCCAGGAAACGATCCGGGTAGCCCAGCATCCGCACCCGCACCTGATCAAGACCGCGCCGGTTCAACAGTTCGAGCACCGCCGAACCGAAACCGCCCTTGCGGACATTGTCCTCCACAGTCACCACCCCAGCGGTTTTTTCCGCCCACGCGCAGATCAGATCTCCGTCCAGGGGATTGATGAAGCGGGGATTGATCACCGCCGCCTCCACCCCCAGCTTGGCCAGCCCCTCGGCCGCCTCAAGGGCCGCCGCAACACGGTTGCCCACCGGCAGCAGCAAAACGTCGCCGCCCTCCCGGAGCAACTCGCCCTTGCCAATCGGCAGCCGGAGCAACTCCTCGTCCATGGCCACCCCCAAGCCGCTGCCGCGCGGATAACGCACCGCTGCCGGACCGGGGTGGAAGATGGCGGTATGGAGCATGTGCTGCAGCTCGTTTTCGTCCTTGGGCGCCATCACCACCAGGTTGGGGATGAAACGGAGAAAGGAAAGGTCGAATACCCCATGGTGGGTGGGGCCGTCGTCGCCCACCACCCCGCCCCGGTCGATGGCCAGGGTTACCGGCAGGTTGGGCAGGCAGACATCGTGGATGATCTGATCGAGAGCCCGCTGCAGGAAGGTCGAATAGACCGCCACCACCGGCAGAATTCCCTCGGTGGCGAGCCCCGCGGCAAAGGTTACCGCATGCTGCTCGGCAATGCCAACGTCATAAAACCGTTCGGGGAATCGCTCGCTGAAACCGGTCAAGCCGGTGCCAGCCGGCATGGCGGCGGTGATCGCCGCCACTCGCGGATCGGCCTCGGCAATACGGATCAGGCTGTCGCCGAAAACCTTGGTGTAGCTCGGCGGCGCCGGAGGCACGGGCAGCGGCTTGCCGGTGGCAACATCAAAGGGACCGACGCCGTGGTAATCACCGGGGTGCCGCTCGGCCGGTCCATAGCCTTTCCCCTTGCTGGTGAGCACATGGACCAGCACCGGTCCCTCGCCAAAGTCGCGCACGTTCTGCAGGGTCTCGATGAGGCTGTCCACCTGATGGCCACGGATGGGGCCGATGTACTCGAATTGCAGAGCCTCGAAAAGCATGCCCGGGGTAAAAAAGCCCTTGAGGCTGTCCTCGCCCTTCTTGAGCACATGGAGAATGTTCTCGCCCACGTTGGCAAAGGATTTCAGGAAATGCTCCATCTCCCGCTTCACCCGGGTCACCGAACGGCCGGTGAGCTTGCGACTCAGGAAACTTGACAACGCGCCAACGTTGGGCGAGATGGACATCTCATTGTCGTTCAAGATCACGATCAGATTCTTGTCGAGATGTCCAGCCTGGTTGAGCGCCTCAAAGGCCATGCCGCCGGTCATGGAGCCGTCGCCGATCACGGCGATGGACCGGTTGCGATCCCCCTTCAGATCCTTGGCGCAGGAGATACCCAGCGCCGCCGAAATGGAGGTGGAGCTGTGCCCGGTGTCAAAGGTGTCGTAGGGGCTCTCGTCGCGCTTGGGGAAACCGCTGATCCCCTCGTACTGGCGCAGAGTGCCGAAACGGTCACGGCGGCCGGTGATCAGCTTGTGGGCATAGGCCTGGTGTCCCACGTCCCAGATCAGCTTGTCGTCCGGGGTATTGAAGACGTAGTGGATGGCCAGGGTCAACTCCACCACCCCCAGACAGGGGGCCAGATGACCGCCGGTGCGGGCCACGGTGGTGATGATCTCCTGGCGGATCTCCTCGGCCAGCTGCGGCAGATCGGAAATCGGCAACCGCCGCAGGTCCTCGGGGGAATCAATCTGTGCTAGCAGGGATGTTGACTTGGTCATGATTGTCTCTGTAGGGGCCGTCGCAACAGGGAGTGCGGCCCCAAATTATGGAAAACGGAAGTTGCGCAGCACCGGTCACTCGCGCCCCGCAACATGGCCGAAAATCCTCAACGCTTCCGATTGATGATATACCGGGCGAGCAGACGGAGCGGGTCGGCCTGGTGATCGAAGCCAACCAAGGCCGTCTCGGCCATCGCCACGGCCTCCTGCGCCTTGGCCCGGGTTCCCTCCACCCCGAAAAAAGCAGGGTAGGTGGCCTTCTCCCGTTCGGCGTCGGACCCGGCGGCCTTGCCGAGTTCCTCGGTGCTGCCCTCGACGTTGAGCAGGTCGTCGACGATCTGGAAGGCCAGGCCGATGGCCTCGCCGTAACGGGTCAAGGCCTCGTACTGGGCCGCATCGGCCCGCCCGATGATGGCCCCGACCTGCACGGAGCAGGTGATCAAGGCGCCGGTCTTGCAGCGATGAATGGTGCGCAGGGTTTCAAAATCCACCGCCTGCCCCTCGGAGGCAACGTCCAGCGCCTGCCCACCCACCATTCCCATGGGTCCGGCGGCCCGCGCCACCACCTGGATCAGGCGCAACCGGTCGGTATCGCTGATGTGGCTGCGCAGCGCCGGATCACTCATCAGATCAAAGGCCAGGGTCAACAGGCCGTCGCCGGCCAGGATAGCGGCCGCCTCACCGAAAACCACGTGGTTGGTTGGTTTACCGCGTCGCAGCTCGTCGTCGTCCATGGCCGGCAGGTCGTCGTGGATCAGCGAGTAGGTATGGATACACTCAAGGGCGGAGGCCACCGGCAGCAGGGGGGCAGGATCACTCCCCAGGGCCTCGGCCGCCGCCAGGCAAAGCACCGGCCGCACCCGCTTGCCGCCGGCAAAAAGGCTGTAGCGCATGGCCTCGATGTGGCGGGCCAGGGGGCCTGCCGCCGGCAGCATGCAGTGGATGAGGGCTTCCTCCACCTGCCGCCGCTTGTCGTTGAGATATTCCTTGATGTCCATGCAATAATTTTCCGTACGGTTATTCCTCGTCCGACTCCTCGCCCCGGGCCGGGAAGGGAACGGCGCTCAGACCGGCGCCCTTCTTCACGAGAAGATCCACCTTTTGCTGGGCCTCCTCAAGCTTTTCGTTACAAAAGGAGGCAAGCTTCACCCCTTCGTCAAACTTCTTGAGGGACTCGTCCAGGGACAGGTCGCCTTCCTCCAGCTCCCTGGCGATTTCCTCAAGCTTGGCAAGGGCCTCTTCAAAGGTGATTTTTCTGGCCATGAGCGGATCCGCTCCCTCCGCAACCACGAGGGGAATTTATCATTAAATTGAAATAGGACATGATAAATGAATCCCGGGCATTGAGCAACGCCTTTCCAAAAAAACCTGCCTGTGGTACCTTGGTCAAAATCCACGCCACACTGAGCCCCCGAGCCCTTCCGCCGACCGCCATCCGCCCCGCCATGAACAACACCCTCACCCACCAAACCCGGCGTTTCATCGACTGGCTCACCGTGGAAAAGGGCTATTCGGCCAACACGGTGGTGAGCTACCACCGCGACCTGCTCGAATTCTCCGCCCACGCCGGACCGGAATCAGACCCTGCCGCCATTGACGCCCGCGTTGTCCGCGCCTACGTTTTCACACTGCACGGCCGCAACAAGAGTTCGTCGGTAGCCAGAAAACTCTCGGCGCTACGGACCTTCTTTCGCTTTCTCCTCCGCGAGCACCTGATCGATCGGGATCCCATGGCCGCCATCTCCATGCCCAAGCAGGGGAGACACATGCCGGTCTTTCTGTCGGTGGACGAGGTCTTCACCCTGCTCGAAACGCCCAATGACTCGGACACCTTTGCCGCCCGCGACCGGGCAATTCTCGAACTGCTCTACTCCACCGGCATGCGGGTGGCGGAATTGGCGGCACTCGACCTGCCGGCCCTTGATTTTGCGTCGGGAATGGTTAGGGTAACCGGCAAGGGCAACAAGGAGCGGCTGGTGCCGGTGGGCAATCCGGCTCTTGAAAGCCTCACCGGCTACCTGCCACAACGGCAACGGCTGCAACGGGAACGGCTCCAGCGGGGCCGCGAGCTCGACGGCGAGGCGGTGTTCCTCAACACCCGGGGCGGCCGGCTCACCGCCCGCAGCATCGAACGGCTGGTGACCCTCTATGCCCAGCGGGCCGGGATCGCCAGCCGGGTAACCCCCCATGCCCTGCGCCATTCCTTTGCCACCCACCTCCTGGAGATGGGCGCGGATCTCCGCTCGGTGCAGGAACTGCTGGGGCACGCGAGCCTCTCAACAACCCAGCGCTACACCCATCTCAACCTGGACCATTTGACCGAGGTGTACGACCGGGCACACCCCAAGGCGAAAAACAAAAAAAGTCAGTGAGTCCTCATGAAGGAGGTTTCCCCCTTGAAAATACGATCGACAACCGTAATCTGCGTCCGCCACCAGGGTGAAGTGGTGGTGGCCGGCGACGGCCAGGTCACCCTGGGCCACACGGTGATGAAACACAAGGCGCGCAAGGTGCGCCGCCTCTACAATGAACAGGTGATCACCGGCTTTGCCGGCGCCACCGCCGACGCCTTCACCCTGTTCGACAAGCTTGAAAAAAAACTCGAACAGTACAACGGCAACCTGATGCGGGCGGCGGTGGAGCTGGCCACCGACTGGCGCACCGACAAGATCCTGCGCAAGCTCGAAGCCTTCCTGGTCACCGCGGACAAGAACCACACCCTGCTGCTCACCGGCTCGGGCGACGTCATCGAGCCCGATGACGGCATCATCGCCATCGGCTCGGGCGGCCCTTACGCGCAGGCCGCGGCCAAGGCGCTCATCCAGCACAGCGACCTCGACGCCGAGGGAATCGCCCGGGCCGCCATGGAAATCGCCGGCGATATCTGCATCTACACTAACGACAATATCGTCGTCGAAAAACTGTAGAAAGAGGTTTCCGGTTCAGGGTTCACAGGTTAAAAATTCCTACTGTTGCGTCCGCCGGACGTCGGCCATGCATTTCCACCTCTGCACCTCAAAAATCCATCCCCACTGGACATATCACCGCCATGAATAAGATCAACACCCTTACCCCCCGCCAGATCGTCGACGAACTGGACCACTACATCATCGGCCAGCACAAGGCCAAGAAATCCGTGGCCATTGCCCTGCGTAACCGCTGGCGCCGCCAGCAGGTGGCGCCGCCGCTGCGCGACGAGATCGCGCCCAAGAACATCATCATGATCGGCCCCACCGGGGTGGGCAAGACCGAAATCGCCCGGCGGCTGGCAAGCCTCGCCCAATCGCCCTTCATCAAGGTGGAAGCATCCAAGTTCACCGAGGTGGGCTATGTGGGCCGGGACGTGGAGTCGATGATCCGCGACCTGGTGGAGCTTGCGGTGAACATGGTCCGCGACGAAGAACGGCGGGAGGTGGAGGCCAAGGCGGCGGAGCGGGCCGAGGAGCGCCTCCTCGACCTCTTGGTGCCGCCGGCACCGACCCCGGTTGGCTTCAACGCCCAGGCCGACACCGGCCCCATGGCCGACACCGGCTCCTCCACCCGGGAAAAATTCCGCACCATGCTCCGCGAGGGCAAACTCGACGACCGGGAGGTGGAAATGGAGATGGAAGAGACGTCGGCCCTGCCGGCCATCGAAATCCTTTCCGCCTCGGGCATGGAAGAGATGGAAAACAGCCTTAAAAACGTCTTCGGCAAGATGTTCCCGGCCAAACGAAAAAAACGGCGGCTCACGGTCCGGGATGCCAAGGAGGCCCTGCGCCGGAGCGAGGCCGAGAAACTCATCGACATGGACAAGGTCAAGAAACTGGCGGTGCGCCGCACCGAACAGAGCGGCATCGTCTTCCTGGACGAGATCGACAAGATCGCCTCCCGGAGTGGGGGGGGAGGCCAGGGACCGGATGTGTCACGGGAGGGGGTGCAACGAGATCTGCTGCCCATTGTCGAGGGCGCCACGGTCAGCACCAAGTACGGCATGGTCAAGACCGACCACATCCTCTTCATCGCCAGCGGCGCCTTCCACCTCAGCAAGCCCAGCGACCTGGTGCCGGAGCTCCAGGGCCGCTTCCCCATCCGGGTGGAACTCGACGCCCTGGACGAAAAAGAATTCTTCCGCATCCTCACCGAACCGCAGAACGCCCTGACCAGGCAGTACACCGCCCTGATGGAGACCGAGGGGATCGCCCTGCACTTTGAGGAGGCCGCCCTGCGGGAGATGGCCCGCATTGCCGCCGCGGTCAACCGCAAGACCGAAAACATCGGCGCCCGCCGGCTGCACACGATCATGGAACGCCTCCTCGAAGAACTCTCCTTCGAGGCACCCGAACGCGACGGAAGCGCCTTTACCGTCACCGCCGATTATGTCCGTGAACAGCTTGCCGACATCTCTGAGGACGAGGACCTGAGCCGCTTCATTCTGTAAGCGGCATCAGCCACAACACTACTTTTTCGAGCAACGAGGAAAAAATGATCGATCCGGAACTGAAATACTGCCCCGACTGTCGTGATGAATATCGGGCCGACATCGAGCGCTGCGGCGTTTGCGGCCGGCAACTGATCACCGGCCAGGAAATGCTGGTCATGGAGGAGTCGGGCACCGCGAAACGGGCCAGCCGCAAGGGCGCCCTCACCGAGGCGGACGAAATCGTCACCATCCAGAAGGCGCCGCTGGCCGACATCCGCATTCTGCAGGAGTTGCTGGAGGCCGAGCGCATCGGCACCCGGCTGGCGGGCGACGACAAAAACTGCGGCGGCGGCTGCTGCCCCTCCACCTTCGAACTTCAGGTCCGCCTGGAAGACGCCCAGGACGCGGCAGCGATCATCGCCGAGGAATACCGACGGGCCACGGCCCTGGACGGGCACGGCCACCAGATCGACGGGGTGTTCAACGCCGACGCGGGCCAGGCCACCTGCCCGGCCTGCGGCCACACCTTCCCGACCTTTACCAGCACCTGCCCGGACTGCGGCCTCTGCTTCGGCTAACCGGCCAGATCCGGAAGCAGGCAGGCGGCAAGCGCTTGGGTGGCTTCGGCCACCTCGGCGGCAGCGCTGATCACCGGCAGACCGGCCCGCTCGGTCTGCCGCACCCCGGCGGCATCGGGAAAGCAGGCGATGGGACGCTCCCCCAGCCCATCGGCGAGAAAGGCCTCATCCTCGGGGTCCCGAACCAGGTTGCCGACAAAGGCGATCTGCTTGATCCCCACCTCCTCGGCCAACTGCTTGACCCTGAGGGCGGTACGGATACTCGACTTGGCCGGAATCACCACCACCAGCAGCCGGTCAACCCCGGCGATGGTGCCCCGGCCCAGGTGCTCGACCCCCGCCTCCATGTCGAGAAGCACCATCTGGCTGGGCGAGAGCAGCAGCTTGGTGAGCATCCGCTTGAGCACCGTACTCTCCGGGCAGGCGCAGCCCTTATCGCCGGCCTGGATGGCGCCCAGCACCATGAGCTTGATGCCGTCCTTTTCCACGGTGAACTGGGCCAGCAGGTCGTCCACCTGGGGATTGAGGTTATAGAAAGGCGAGCCCTCGGTCTTGCCGGAACGCTCGGCCAGCATCTCCTTCATGTCGGCGATGGGCACGATGGCCTCCACGTTGTCGATGCCGATGGACTGGGCCATGTGCGGACTGGGATCGGCGTCGATGACGAGCACGTCCTTGCCCTGTTGATTGAAAAAGTTTGCCAGCATCGCCATGATGGTGGTTTTGCCGACGCCGCCCTTGCCGCTGATCGCTATCTTCATGCTTTCGGTATCCTTCGAGCCTCTTGCAAAATGACCACCTGCCGCGACCGGTGAAAAATCTCCCGAGCAGCGTCTGCGCTGTTCATTTTGCAAGAAGCTCCTTCAATAAGGGTGTCTTGAAAAATTACCGGCTCGACGGAGGAGCCGTTGTTGCCATTCCACAAAACCGATCCGTCTGAAAACCTGCCCGACAGCGGCTTCGCCACCGGGGCCGAGCCATTTTGCGTGCATCCCGCCCCTGTTTCTGCAATAATCCGGTGATCGGCAGCAAACATTTTATTGTAACCGGCAAGCCCCAAAGGTCAACGAAAATAGGGCCGCACCGGCAGGGACGGACCGCTTCACCCCAAGCCCGCCGGGCTTTCATCCATCACTCCCCGGAGGTGATACCATGCCCCCTCTGATTCAATGGCAGGACCGATACAGTGTCGGCGTCGAGCGCATCGATCGGCAACATCAGGAGCTGTTCAGGATCGTCAACCGGCTGGCCGCATCCATCACCGGCCAACCGTCGCCGGCCACCGCTGCCGCCACCATGCACGAGATGTGCAAATACCTGGACAAACACTTCCAGGACGAGGAACAGTACCTGGAAAAACACCCCGAATTCGACCGCCACAACCTGGCCCACCTGGAGTTCATCGAAAAAACCCTGGATTTCCAGATCCGCTTCGCCGACCAAGCCCCGGACCTCCACCGGGAAATGCTCGCCTTCCTGGTGGAGTGGCTGAAAACCCACATCCTGGAAACAGACAAATTGTATTTCGCCTATCTCAAGGAACACGGGCTCCTCGACCAGTAGCTCGCCCAGGACATCGGACTTCCATGATCACTCTCGGTATCGAAAAACTGCTCGCCGCGCCCCCCGCTTCACTGCAGGGTCTGCGGCTGGGCCTGCTCTGCAATCAGGCCTCCACCGACCGCCATTTCAACCACAGCCGCGACCTGCTCCACCGCGCCCTGGGCGACCGCTTCACCGCCATCTTCACGCCCCAACACGGTTTTTTCTGCGAAAAACAGGACAACATGATCGAGTCGGATCACATGACCGACCCGGTCACCGGGCTCCCGGTCTTCAGCCTCTACGGCGAAACCCGGCGGCCCACCAAGGAGATGCTCGATCACCTCGACGTGCTGCTGGTGGATCTGGTGGACGTGGGCACCCGGGTCTACACCTTTCTCTACACCCTGGCCTACTGCCTGGAGGCGGCTCGGGAATATGGCAAGCAGGTGGTGGTGCTGGACCGGCCCAACCCCATCGGCGGCGAGGCGGTGGAGGGGAACCTGCTCCGGGATGACTGCCGCTCCTTTGTCGGCCTCTTCCCCATCCCCATGCGCCACGGCCTCACCTTTGGCGAGCTGGCCCGGTTGATCAACGATGCTTACGGGATCAAGGCCGATCTCGAGGTGATCCCCATGGACGGCTGGCGCCGGACCATGCACTTTCGCGACACCGGCCTGCCCTTTGTCTTCCCCTCACCCAACATGCCCACGCCGGAAACGGCCCTGGTCTATCCCGGCCAGGTGATCTGGGAGGGAACCAATATCTCGGAGGGACGCGGCACCAGCCTGCCCTTCGAGCTCTGCGGCGCCCCCTTCCTCGACCATGCCGCGGTGCTCCACCGGCTGGCCGCCACGGCGCTGCCCGGCTGCACACTCAGGCCGGTGGTCTTCGAGCCCACCGCCAACAAGTGGGCCGGCCAGCCCTGCCCGGGCTTCCACCTCCACGTCACCGACCAGCGCGCCTTTCGCCCCTACCGCACCGCCCTGGCCCTGCTCCAGGCGGTCATGTTGCTCTATCCGGAACAGTTCCGCTACAAGGAGCCGCCCTACGAGTACGAGTTTGAGCGGCTGCCCATGGACCTTATCCTGGGCGACCGCGACCTGCGCCTGAACCTGGAGGCGGGCCGCGACCTGGCCGACCTCGAAGCGGCCTGGAGCGGGGAACTTACCGAATTCGACCGGCTGCGCCGCCAATATTTTCTCTACGAATAAACCGCCATGCGCCTCCTCGCCACCATCCTCACCGCCACCATCCTTCTCCTGCCAGCCGGCTGCACGCCGGCCCTGGACGCCATCACCGCCCCGAATCTCACCGAGCGGCTGGCCACGGCGCAACCGATCCGGCCGGTGACCCCGCTTGCCACCGTCTACGCCCAGAGCATCTGGGAAAACGAAGTCACTGTGGATTGGCAACAAAGCCGAGCCCTCACCGAGGCGGTCCGCGAGGGGCTTGCTGCCGCCCTGACCAAAAAAGGTTGGCCGGTGGCCCAGCTCGCGGCCATCGAGTGGGGCAGGCTCGGTGCCGGGACCGACCTTGCCGACGCTGCTCCGCTCCCCGCTGCCGGCCCGGCCGGAGCAGCCGACCGGATCCTCCGGCGGCTTGACGCCATCGGCCGTCACCTGCGCACCAACGAGCGAGTCGAGGGAATTCACACCGTTGACCGCCAGGTGGACCCGGCCGACAGCGCCCTGCTCTCCGGACGCGGCGGCAGCCTGCTCTTTGCCGTGGTGGTGGGCTGCGACGGCCGCCTCAGCGACGGCCCCTGCCGCGAAATCCAGTCACCGCCGATACAAACCGGCAACTACGGCTACGGGACCTTCAGCACCGTGCCCGCCGGCATGGCTCTCCACCTCTACTGGGTGGATGGCGCCAGCGGCCGGCTGCTCTGGTACGACACCACCCGCACCTTTAACGCCGTATCCGCCTCGGCGCCCCACATCAACGCCATCATCGCCGACACCCTGGCCGAATTTCCGGCCCCCCGCTGAAGCCGCCGCCGATCCCCCAAGGACAACCACCCGCATGCACGCACCCGACACCCAGCCCGAACCACTCTCCTTCCAGCACCTGCCGCCGCATGCGGTGCTCGACCTGACCGAAAAGGCCCTGGGCATCCCCTGCACCAACCTCTGCCGGCCGCTCAACAGCTACATCAATCGCGTTTACGAGCTGGAGAGCACTGATGGCATCGGCCTGGTGGCCAAGTTTTACCGGCCGGGCCGCTGGTCGCGGACGGCGCTGCAGGACGAACACGACATGCTTCTGGAGCTGGCGGCCGAAGAGATTCCGGTCATCGCCCCCCTTGTCCTGCAAGACGGTTCCACCCTGGGCCACGGCGGCGACATGCATTTCGCCATCTTCCCCAAAAAGGGCGGCCGCAGTTTTGACGAGTACAACGACGACCAATGGCTCGAACTGGGGCGCCTCATCGGCCGGGCGCATGTGGTGGGCGCCAGAAAAAACCCGGCGGACCGACCGACCATGACCCCGGACCGCTCCACCCGGCAGCAGGTGGACACCATTCTGGCCGGCGGTTTCATCCCGCCGGACCTGACCCCCGCCTTCCGGCAACTCACCGACGCCCTGATCGCCGAGATCACACCGCTTTTTGCCAATGCCGAGCTGATCCGCATCCACGGCGACTGCCATTTCTCAAACATTATCCACCGACCCGACGAATCCTTCTTCCTCATCGATCTCGATGACATGGCATGCGGACCGCCGGTGCAGGACTTCTGGATGCTGCTGCCCGGCCATGCCGCAGACTCCCTGGTGGAGATCGATCTCTTCCTGGAGGGCTACGAAACATTCCGCGATTTCGACCGCCGCACCCTGCGCCTCATCGAACCGCTCCGGGCCATGCGCTACATCCACTACACGGCCTGGTGCGCCCATCAGGTGACC
>Ga0224496_10001161_pt1 | contig 16764 bp, 13 predicted proteins | sample SF_Jul11_sed_USG_2_FD_168127 | JGI IMG/M metagenome (GOLD analysis project Ga0224496, IMG submission 168127) | Sediment microbial communities from San Francisco Bay, California, United States - SF_Jul11_sed_USGS_8_1 | ecosystem: Environmental > Aquatic > Marine > Sediment | place: USA...
CGGCATCCTGATGTCTATGACTCCAACATCGAACATGTTGGCCTTCATAACTTCCAGGGCTTCTTCTCCCGATCGGGCGCCCATTGCCAGAAACTCTGACCGGTCAAACCGGCGCAATAAAAGTTCTCTAAAAGCGTCTTCGTCGTCGACGATCAACAGTCTTATCTTCCGGTTATGCATACCCGCCCCATTTTCATAAAAACTTCGGATTGTTTTACCCTCAAATGCCTGGCCAACTCGTTTGCATTATCAAAAAGCAATGATGTAATATGCAAAGGCATCCCAAACAATAATTATATATACACTGCAAATCAGGAACTCCACCAATCCCTTCTCCAGGAAACCGATGTGACGTATTATCTCAAAACGCTACACCCTAGGGCCAAGAATTGGGGCAGGTTTGGATCGCATACCTGAAAAAACGCCACCATTCCTGGCGAAGGTTATGTAAAAACCTGATTCAGCCTGTCACATATCATATAACAATGCCGACGGTTGTCCAAGGAAATATTAAATACTCACCTTGTACAATAACCTTGTCGATCTTCATGCATCGTGAAATTCGTTACATTGAATAATCGGCAAAGATCGGCCAGGAACGAATGTAATTATGCATGGTTGCATTACGCTCTGGCGCGCATAACCAGGTCCAATACCTCCCGCACCGCGCCATGGCCTCCATTGCGGCGGGTGACCCAGTGCGCCACTTTTATCACTGAGCCGCATGCGTCCGCCACGGCCACCGCCAGCCCCACCGCCTCCATCGCAGCGGTGTCCACAATGTCGTCGCCTATATACATAACCTTTTCCAGGCTGGCCCCATGGGAGGCGGCCAACTTTTTCAGCACCGGCAGCTTGTCCCGCTCCCCCTGGGAAACATCGGTTATTCCCAGTTCTTCGGCACGGATGCGGGTCACCTCTGAAAACCTGCCGGAGATCCACGCTATTTTCAATCCCGCCAACATGGCCAGAACGATTCCGTGGCCATCTTTTACATTGAAGCACTTGGCCTCCTCTCCGCCGGAGGTGAGTACAATCCTCCCGTCGGTCAGCACTCCGTCCACATCCATGACCACCAGCTCCACCCTGGCCGCCCGCGCCAGGAACCCGGCTTCATCCAATTTATCCATCATAATTTCCTATAAAATCCCAAACATGCTGCCTGACCGGTGACTTTTGTCATCGGCATTCCGGCCAAGGCAGTATAGCCTGTTTTCTCATCTACGAAAATTAGCCGAGATAATGTATTTATATTTGAACAAGCCCGTTATTCCAAAGGAACATGGCGCATGGCCGGTGCTGATCGTCCCCATGATCGCAGGATCCCTGGCGGTGGCCCCCGATCCATCCTTTAGCCCCGGCGCGATGGCGGCTCTGATAATTAGCGCCGTCTCCGGTTTTCTGACAGTCTCCGCCTTACGCATGGCCTTAAACCCTCCCCCCAAGGCGAACATGCGCCGACTTGTAACATGGACCTGTCTATACTCCGCCCTCTCCATGGGGCCGTTTGCCTGGCTGGTCCTGGGCGCAGGGAAGGGGGGCCTTCTATGGTTCATCATCCCCGCCGCGCTCCTTACCTCGGCCTATTTCTGGTCCACCTCCGCCGGAATCAAGCGATCGCTCCCTTTCGAGCTGGCAGGGCTGGCGGGATTGACCCTCTCCGGCCCTGCGGCGGCATACCTGCAGCAGGGTTATGTCCCGGCCGACGGAGCGTTGATCTATATCTTTTGCCTTGTCTGGTTCACAGACCGGACCCTTACCGCCCGCAAGACTCTGGAGTTGATGCGCAAGCAGGGGTGGCCTTCCGGCGCCCGGGATAGGCTTCGGCTTTTTTCATTCGAGTATGGCGCCCATGCTATCGGCATTGCGATTGCCGCCCTGGTCATCGTCTTTTCCGGCAGGGAGGGGGGATGGACGATGATTATCCCCCTGCTGGCGGCTACGGCGAAAAACGCCTGGGATACTCTTGTCTTGGCCGCCCCCACAGACCCGATGAAGGTAGGATTTTCCGAGATGCGCCTGGGAATCGGCTTCTGCGCGTTATTTGTCCTGGTGTGGAAACTCTGACCCGTTGCGTCATTCTCCCTTCAACGCTTCAGCCACCTCCTTGCCGTTGTCATCGATCATTTTCTGCACCACCTCGCGCAGAATCTCCGCCGGATCCTTGGCCCTCATGACAGCGTGATGCTCAATTATCGCGGCGATATCTTCCGGCAGGTCGATAGACAGATTGACACTTTTTTTAGGTTTCTTCTGGTCGGTCACTTCCTCTTCCCCCATCACATATGTTTTCCTTGATTGTATCCCCTGCAGTAGCTGATCTTCAACCTTATTGGAGGTGGAGTCGAGGCCCCGTGGCGCCAGACGGCCATGGGGGGGGGATGCTTTGCGCTTGTTTTAAAAAAAGAAACGCAATACAATTCATTAGCTTATGGCGCGGGTATCAAGCGGTATTATCTAACGACCAGACATGGATATCGAGAAGATAGAGTACTTGACCGAACGGGAAAAGAAAATCGCCAGACGACTTCTGGACGATGGCTCGATCACAACGGCCGAGTTTCGTGATTTCCTTGCAAAAAGGGAGAAGATGGACACAGTGGGCAAGATGCACCTAGGCGATATCCTGATAAAGGCGGGGCATATCACCCGGGAAACCCTGGATGATTTTTTCACAGAAAATAACAGGCTGTATCTTGATCTTTTAGGCCAGATGGTGGATGGTGGATACCTTTCCAAAGAGCAGTACGCCACGGTTATAAAGGATGAAGCCTCTAAAGTCAACGTGGTGGCCGCGCTGGAAAACTGTAAAATAATGACCAGGGAGAACTTCATCAGGCTATGCGCCAACAGGATGGACCTGTTCAAGCTGGGCGAATGGCTTGTCCTCCGAAAGAAAATCGAGCCTGAAGTCCTGAGTCGGGCGCTGGCGGAGCAACACGTAAACAACCTGGAGGATTACCTTCTCCACCACGAAATGGTGGCCAAGGAGAGAATCGCCGAGCTTGTGGACGTTATGGGATTACATTAAATAAGAACGGGGTGTGGATTTGAAAGGATTGATGGAAGGCAAAAAGGGACTGATAGTGGGGGTGGCTAATGAAAAAAGCCTTTGCTGGGGAATCGCCCAGGTGTTGGCCCGGCATGGCGCCAAGATCGCCTTCACCTACGCCGGTGAGATATTGGAAAAAAGGGTAAAGCCTCTTGCGGAATCGATCGGCTCTGACTTTGTCATGGAAATGGATGTGACCGACGACGCAGGGATGGACAGGGCCTTCGAGGAATATAAAGCCAGGTATGGTCAAATGGATTTTCTGGTCCATGGCGCCGCTTTTTCCGACAAAACCGAGCTGAAGGGATTTTATTACAATACCAGCCGGGCCAATTTCAAAATGTCTTTGGACATATCGGCCTACTCCTTCACCGCGCTGGCCAGCCGGGCCCAGGCCATCATGCCCTCGGGGGGCGCCATGCTCACACTCTCGTTCTATGGCGCCCAGAGGGCTGTGCCAAACTATAACGTCATGGGAGTGGCCAAGGCCGCGCTGGAGGCTTCAGTGCGATATCTGGCGGCGGATCTGGGGCCCAGGAATATCCGCGTGAACGCCATCTCCGCCGGACCGATAAAGACTCTGGCTTCCTCGGGGATCTCCAACTTCAAGGAACTGCACAAGATGGGCGCCGCCGGCTCCCCCATGGGCCGAAACGTCACCCAGGAAGAAGTGGGAGGCGCTGGCCTGTTCCTGCTGTCAGATATTTCATCCGCTGTCACCGGCGAGGTGATTTTTGTGGATGGCGGATTCCATGCGGCCATCATGAAGCCCGAAGGGGAGTAATGGCCCCATGAAGATACTCGCCACAGTGGTCTCCGGCGCCGAAGCGAAACTGGTCGCCGACATGGTGGATCTGATTGATGTCAAGGATCCCTCCAAGGGCTCCCTGGGCGCGCCGGACCAGGTTACCGTGCATAACATAAGGATGGCGATAGGCTCCCAGGGCCCTCTCTCTGTGGCTATGGGGGATATCGACCAGGAAAACCCACATGCTGTCGTGGAGCTTGGTCGGCTGATGGCCGGCGCCGGCGCCACCATGCTCAAGGTTGGCCTGACCACCATCCCGGAGGATGTGGCGGCCAAGACTCTCGGGGAATTAAAAAAGGCGGTTTCCGCGAATGTCCAGGTGGCGGCGGTGGCCTATGCCGATGCGGAAGATAACGGATTCTTTGCCCCGGTCAACCTGCCAGCTATCGCAAAGGAAGCGGGGCTGGATGGAATCATGATAGACACTTTCATCAAGGCCCCGGATCAAAGCTCCCTCGACTGCCTCTCGGAGGAGATCATCAAGTCCATTTTTGATGAAGCCAGGAAGCTGGGGCTGCGAACCGCCCTAGCCGGAGGTCTTGATATGGAGCATATTGATGAAGTTGTCCGCGCAGGACCTGATATAGTCGGTTTTCGCACAGCTATCACCTCAGAGGGGGAGCGGGAAAAATCCGGGATAGACCGCGGCAAGATCAACAAGCTGAAGATGCGCATCCGGATCGCCGTCAAGAAATGGAGCAAACCAACCGGCGCCTAAGCCCCCGGGCCGCCCCCTGGCTTAAATCTCTACTTCCGTGCCTATCTATTTGATACAATCCAGCACTACGTTATATTCGCAATAAATACGACCTTGTTTTGGATATCGTGGGAACGCCAACCCGTTTCAGGCGCAGGATGGATAAATGTGTTTCTCCGAAAAGGCTGTAATAAGCGTCCTGCCGTCGCAGTGGTCCGCGCGCGCCTGCCCCGCGCCATCGCGCCCATTGCGTCTGGCTGTGTTGACAATAGCCTTGGCAGTGGCGTTGACCGGATGCGAGAGAAAGCCTGAGCCTCCGCTACGAGTGGGAACCAATACGTGGCCCGGTTATGAACTGCTGTATCTTGCCAAACATCTGGGGCTATACAAGGGGAAAAGCCTGGATGTCATCCGCTACCCCTCGTCGTCCGACTCCATGACCGCTTTTCGTAACGGATTGATAGAAGCAGTGGCGGTGACCCTTGATGAGGCTTTGTTGCTGCAAAGTGAGGGGCAACGAATACGATTGGTGCTATTATTCGACTTTTCAAACGGTGGCGACGTTATTATCGGCCGCCCTGGTCTCGAATCGATAAGGGACCTGGAAATGAAAAAAGTGGGCGTGGAGAACACCGCATTGGGCGCTTATATGCTCACCCGGGCGCTGGAGGAGAGCGGCATGAGCCTGGACCGGATCACCATTGTTCCCCTGAAGTTAAACCAGCATGAGAAAGCGTATACCGAAAAAACTGTGGATGCGGTGGTGACCTTCGAGCCTGTGCGCTCGCGCCTGCTGGAGGCGGGTGGCCGGATACTGTTTCACAGTGGCCAGATCCCCGGCGAAATAATCGACGTTCTGGCAGTCCGGGAGGATGTGGCGACCAAACGGCCTACCTTGGTGAGGCGGATGGTCAGGGCGTATTTCCAGGCTTTTGATTACATGGAAAACAACCGGAGAGAGTCTATTGGCTATATGGCTCGGATGGAAAATATCCCAAAGGATGCTTACACCAAATCCCTGGAGGGGATTCGCCTGATTGGCAAGGATGAAAACAGCAGGCTGCTTGATCCTGCCAACGAAGAGCTGGTGTCCCGCTTGAAGGTTCTGGAGCGGATCATGCGCGAAAAACAGCTCCTACTATCAGACACGAATCCGGCAAGCCTGCCTGATGGGAGTTTTGTGAATTAACACCATGAAAAGATTTTCCGTCTCCATCAGGCTGGCGCTTCTGATGATCCTGGCGCTTATCCTGTTTTTGCAGGGGGGGCTTTTTTATATACGGCAGAACCAGCTTTCCCAAGTTCAGGTGGAGCGGATGGAGAGGGAAAAAACGTTGCACGAAGGGACCCGGCTGGCGTTTGATATAGAGCAATTCCTGCAATCGGGCCAGGAGAACATTATCTCAAGCCTGCTTAGTTTCGAGATGTCTGACGAATCGATGACGGGAGCGGTATTGTACGATGACCGGGGCGCCAAAATGATGTCCGTGGGGCAGCTACCCGACATGGAAGCGGAAGGTGGGAGCCTGCAGAGAATGCTGAGGTCTGTGCGGACTCACCGCGCCGCGAAGAGCGAGCTGTCGGCCGATGGATATGCGTTGCGCGCCGTATTCCCCGTACAGCTCAACCGTGCGCCAGGGCAGCTTCGCCCCAATATGTTCGGCGCCCTCTTGCTGGAGAAGAATCTATCGCCCAGAAAGAATTTGGCCAAGGCGGAAGCGTTTGGTGAATTCATTCTCGTCACCGGGCTCACCAGCGTGGTGATCGTGGCGTTGTGGGGCGCCTTCGCCCTGTTTCTATCCTCCCGGATCAGGCGCTTGCGTAAAGCCAGCGAAGGATTGGCCATCGGGGATTATTCAGTGCGGGTGGCGATGGAAGGCCACGGTGAGCTGTACGAGGTGGGGAAGGCTTTCGATACCATGGCGGGGATGATACAGAAGCGCGATGGGGACTTGAAGCAGAGCCAGGAACGATACGAATTCCTCTCCAACGCCAGCCAGGAGGGGATCATCGTCCATATAGATGGAGTGGTGCAGGACGCCAACCGGCGCGCAGCGGAGATTTTCGGTTATGACTTCGCCGAATTTATTGGCCGCAACATCCTGGATTTAGCCACGCCGGAAGCCCGAACTGTAATCGAGGAGCATTGTAAAAGTGAATCCCGACAAACTTACGAGGTTGAGTTTCTGAAAGCAAATGGCCAGCGGTTTGTAGGGGAGAAAACCGGCGCCCCCATTGAATATATGGGTAAGGCTGCTCGCCTGGTGATCATCCAGGACACAACCGAGAAGAAAAAAATCCGGGAGGATCTGGAGCTTTACCGCCTGATGATTGAGAAGACCTCAGACCCGGTTTTCCTGATAGACAGCCTGACCGGCAGGATGGTGTATGTCAACGAGGCGGCGGTGCGGCACTTCGGCGCCCCCAGGGAGGAGATATTAAAATGGAGCATCCCGGACTGGGATCCCAATTTCCGGAAAGAGGATCTGGAAACCCACGTGGAAAAGATCAGGAAAAATCCGGGTATGGTGCTGCAGACCACCCACCGTGTGAAAAGCGGTGAAATAGTTCCGGTGGAGATATCCTTGAATCTGACCGAGTATAAAGGGCGGCCCTGCCATTTTGGGTACTTTAAGAATGTCAAGGAAAAGCGCCTGCAGGAGGAATCCCTGAAAAACAGCGAGGCTCTTCTGACCACCGCCCAGCGTATCGCTAATGTGGGCAGCTGGGAGTGGGACATTCCCAGCGGCCAGCTGATGTGGAGCGAGGAGATGTATCATATACTGGGACTCACCCCGGATGGCGCTACCGCCAGTTTCGAGCTACTGCTAAGGCATGTCCACCAGGAGGATAAGGAATCGGTGCGGGTGGCGATGGAGGGGGCTTTTACCTCTGGGGCGCCCTTCCAGGTGGACCACCGGATCGTGTTGGCCTCAGGCCAGGTGCGCAACGTGGAGGACCAGGGGGAGGTTTTCAGGGGGATGGATGGCGCGCCGGTCCGCGTTGTGGGTACGCTGCACGATATCACGGAGAGAATCCAGGTGGAGGAGATGCTCAACCAGACGCTGGTGGTCTCCGAGCAGCTGCGCCAGGAAGCGGAGATGGCCAGCCGCGCCAAAAGCGACTTTTTGGCGAACATGAGCCATGAACTGCGAACTCCCTTGAATGGCATCATAGGAATCTCCGATATCCTCGCCGATTCCAACCTTGCCCATGTCCAGCGAAAGCAGGTGGAGCTGATAAGGTCTTCCGGTGACGCCTTGCTGACCCTTGTTAACGACATCCTGGACTTGGCGAGAATTGAGTCTGGCCATTTCGAGCTGGAACAGGTTCCCTTCGACCTGGTGGACCTGGTGGAGAGCACCTCGGAGCTTTACGCCGTCCAGGCCCAGGGCAAGGGCCTGGAGCTGGTGGCCTCCCTGGATGAAAAGACGCCCGCCAGACTTATCGGAGACCCGGACCGGCTCCGCCAGGTGCTGGTGAACCTTATCGGTAACGCCATCAAGTTCACCAATAAAGGGGAGATACAGGTGGGAGTGTTTTGCGAATCGGTGACGAAGGATAAAGCGATGTTGCGTTTTTTCGTCCGGGACACTGGCATCGGTATCCCCGAAGAAAAGTTGGAGGCGATATTCCAGCGTTTCACTCAGGTGGATGAAAGCTCCACCCGCCAGTATGGTGGTGTGGGCTTGGGGGCCGCCATATCCCGGGAATTTGTAACCATGATGGGAGGGAAGATATGGGCGGAATCGGAACTTGGAAAGGGGAGCCGGCTCAATTTTACGGCGGAGTTCGACCTGGACAAATCCGGGATGAGAACCATCCCCGCCTCGTTGGATACCCTCAAAGGGGCGCTTGCGTTGATAGTGGACGACAACGAGACGAACAGAATAGCGCTTACGAAGACATTGGAATCTTGGGGGATGAAACCTGAAACTGCCCAGAGCGGCCCCGAGATGCTGGCGTATATCAAGGCCCTGCCGGAAGAGGCGCCTCTGCCGCAGCTCATATTGATTGATTTCAAGATGCCGGACATGGATGGGATAGAGGCCTTCCGACGGATGCGGGAGGAATGTCCACGCGCGGTGGATGTGAAGGCCATACTGTTATCCTCCATCACCGCCGATTTGGGCGGGCGAGTGTCCGGGACAGGCATCAGCGCGACTATCACCAAGCCCGTCCGGCGCGCTGATTTATTGGAGCACGTTCTGAACATATTCGGCGGCCACGGGCCCCTGTGGGGGTCGCAAAGAGCCAATATGGGCGCCCGCCAGGATAGAAGCGATTTGACGGTTTTACTGGCAGAAGATAATGAGGTGAACAGGGAAGTGGCCAGGTATGCGCTAAGCCGGGAAGGCTATTCCATAGTGTATGCCAGCAATGGCCAGGAAGCTGTGGAGAGGTATACCGAAGGAGGGATAGACCTGATACTGATGGATGTGCAGATGCCGATGATGGATGGCCTGCGGGCCACGGTGGAAATCCGTCGACTGGAAAGGGAGCGGGGAATCGCACGCGTGCCGATAATCGCCATGACAGCCCGCGCTATGGAGCAGGACCGGGTGGATTGCCTTGCGGTGGGAATGGATGACTATGCGGGCAAGCCCCTGAAGCTCGATATTCTCCACGACAAGATCGCCAAGGCGCTGGGACTTCAGAGCCCGATAACGCCTCTGGCGCCGGATGATGTGAGTGACGCCGAAAGTGGCGTGGCTTTATACAACATCTCAGAGGTCAATCGCATGGTTAGCGGTGATAAAGCAAATCTGGCCACTTTCTTGCGCCTGATGATAAAGTCATCCCGCATCTCCCTGGATGGGCTGGAGATGGCGGCTGGGAAAGGCGCGCAGGAGGAGGTTCGACGTTTGGCGCACAACATAAAGGGAAGCGCATCCCAGATAGGCGCCTGGAAGTTGACAAAACTGGCTGGCGAACTGGAGGATTCCGCCGGGTTTGGCGGCTTCTCCAGCGATGCGGAGAAAGTGACCCTGTTGCGGGCCGCTTTCGATGAGTTGCAAGGCGAACTGGAGGAGGAAATCAAGCGTCTTGGTTTATGAGAGGGGGACAGAGCTTCACTAAAAATTGTCATGCCCACCAACAATGTCAAGGGAGAGAGTGGCAGCTGAGTAGTATTGCACTACGGTTAAAAGTTGCCCTAGTCACTAAAAGCGTTTACAGGAAGTGACTCGTCTTTGGGTAAGATGAGTCATGGCCTTCCGGTTAAAATGATTTTGCATAATTGTTTTAACCAAAGGAGAGAGACCATGACTCGACAGCAGCATATCATCAACCGCAAGCTGAACATCGTGCAGCTCGCCGAACAGCTTGGCAACATCAGCTCAGCCTGCCGTAAGCTCGGTATTAGCCGTCAGCATTATTACGACATCAAGTCCGCCTTGGAAGAAGAAGGAATCGAAGACCTTCTGGAAAAAGCCAGGACCAATCCACGTGTCCGGAACCGTGTAGCTTTACAGATCGAAAAGCGCATGCTCGATTATTCTCCGGAATATCCGGCCCACGGCCAGCAACGGGTGTCCAACGAACTCAAGAAGGAAGGTATCATTTTAAGCCCGGTGGAGTCCGCAGCATCTGGATGAGGCATGGTCTTGAGATACGACCGCTTCGTCTCAAACGGCTGGAGAAGTGGTCTGCCGAGCAGGCCAATATCCTTACGGAGAATCAAGTCCAGGCTCTGGAGCAAGCCCGCGAAGAGAAGGAGACTCATGGCCAGATCGAATCGTTCCATCCCGGCTTCCTGCTTGGCCAGGACACGTTTTACGTCGGCTGGATCAAGGGGATCGGCAAGATCTATCAGCAGACCGGCATCGACACTTATTCCAACACCGGGTTCGCCAAGCTGTACCTGGATAAGACCGCCGTCACCGCCGCCGACTTTTTGAACGACAAGGTTCTGCCCTTCTTCGATTCTCAAGGCGTACGGTTGCTGAGGATCCTCACCGATCGCGGGACCGAGTATTGCGGTTTGCGCGAGAACCATGCCTTCCAGCTCTTCTTGTACCTCAACGACATCGAACAGAGCCGGACCAAGGCCCGGAGTCCGGAGACCAACGGATGCGCAGAGCGGCTGAATCAGACCATCAAAGATGAGTTTTACGCAGTGGCGTTCAGGAAGAGGGTCTATAGTTCGTTAGAGGAAATCCAGGCTGACCTAGACTCCTTCATAGAGGAATACAACACGGAGCGGACCAACCAGGGCCGATATTGCCAGGGCCGGACTCCGATGAGGACCTTTAAAGATGGTCTGGAGCTTTATGAAAAATACGTCAACGAAAACGAAGAGGAGGGTAATATGGAAGCGGCGTAAACGGACCAACCGGGAGGCCCTTTGTAAACGCAACTAGTGACTATCGCACCCGCATAATTCCTAGCCCATCTATACCTCCATCACTTGTTTTGCCTGTAACTTCCACGTTATGAAAACCTGATTCACGCTTCAACCTTTGACTTAACCTTCCAAACCATCAGGAAATATTCCATGTAAAGTATGAAGCAACGCGGCTTTATATTGTTCATCTGGATCTACTGGTTGATCTTCGTCAATAGAGCCGCTGGCGTCTTCACACCAATCGGTGAGGTATCCAAATAACCAGCGCCAAGAAGATACAGTCTGCCCAATATAATTTGATTGGCAACTCTTGAGCCACCATTATTATTTGTAAGGCCAAGCTCTTTTACAGGGATTTCACCTTTCCTGCGGATCAGAAAATATACTTTCCCTGTTCCAGCGTTGCATCAGCCAGAGTCCGCTTGGCCTCCAACAGCCCGGTGGCGTCGTAGCGAGTGTTTCTCCGGATACCAGAGAGCATCATCGTCTGCACATCGCCTTCCTCCGAGAAGAATGCGGCCTTGCGCGCGGCGGAGCCATGCTTCTCTGATGCGGAGAATGCGGCCGCCTTCACCACAGCGTCCAGCAGTTTCTTTTTATTATCGGAGGACTTGGCGTAAATTTTCTCCGCCCGCAGCACAGCAGATTCCAGCGCGAAGGTTTGTATCGCCATATCCGCCGCCGCAAGTAGTATCTCCTGCTCGTCCGCCAGCTTTTCCATATACTTCTGGGCGGCGGCGCCCGCCACGATTAAAAAGGCCCTCTTCAGGTTGGCGATCAGCGATTTCTCCCTTGCGTAAAGCTGGGTCTCGTCGATCTCCTCCATGCTGGGACTCATGAGTCCTTCAAAAGCCTTCATCGCCTCCGACTGCAGCGGCAACTCGCCTTTGAGCGATCGGCGAAGGATCAGCCCCGGAATCAGCAGCCGGTTGATCTCGTTGGTCCCTTCCCACAGGCGGTTGATCCGCTCATCGCGGTAGGCCTTTTCAACGGCGTATTCAGCGATGAAACCATAACCGCCATGAGTCTGCACCGCCTGGTCCACAGCATCCGCCAACGCTTCGGAGCAAAAGACTTTGGCCACGCCGCATTCGATGGCGTGCTCCTCGATGCATTTCTGGTAGTGGACGTAATAGTCATCAGCCGAACTATCCAAAGTGGCGATACGCTCATCCACCATTCCCGCCAGGCGGTATACCAGCGATTCGCTCATGAAGGTATCGGAGATCATGTCCGCCAGCTTCTCCTTGATGGCGCCGAAAGAGCCGATGGTCTTGCCAAACTGTTTTCGCTCGGAGGCGTAATACGCCGTCACGCCGATAACCTGCTTGGCCGCTCCCAGGGTCGCCGCGCCCAGCTTGAAACGCCCCATGTTCAGGATGTTAAAGGCGATCTTGTGCCCCTTGCCGATCTCGCCCAACAGGTTCTCCACGGGAACCTGGGCATTGTCGAGAATAACCTGGCGGGTGGAGGAGCCCTTGATCCCCATCTTTTTCTCTTCCGGACCCAGGGTCACACCGGGATAGCCCCGCTCCACGAGAAACGCGCTGAAGTGCTCCCTGTCCACCTTGGCGAAGACGGTAATCAACTCTGCGAACCCGGCATTGGTGATGAACTGCTTGGTCCCATTCAGGATGTAGTGTTTTCCGTCCTCGCTAAGCACCGCCGAGGTTTTGGCGGCCAACGCATCGGAGCCGGACTCCGGCTCGGTGAGGGCGTATGCGCCGATCCATTCACCCGAGATTATTTTTCCCAGGTACTTTTCTTTCTGCGCTTTCGTGCCGTAATAAACCAGCGGCAGGGTGCCCAGCCCGGTGTGGGCGGAGTAGACTACAGTGAACGATCCGGCGCCGGTCATCTTCTCGCTGGCCAGCATGTTGGTCGCCTTGTCCAGTGCCAATCCGCCGAAATCCTCCGGGGCGTCTATCATCAACAGACCCAGTTCGCCAGCTTTGGCCATCAGCTCCTTCACGGTGGCGACATCCATACTCTCCACCTGCTCCATGCGCGGCGCCACCTCGTCCAGGACAAACCTCTCGCAAGTTTCGGCTATCTGTTTATGTTCGTCGGTGAAGTCCTCCGGAGTGAAGACGTCAGCGCAGGGAGTTTCCTTCAACAGGAACTCGCCGCCCTTGAGTGTTTCTTTTCCCGCTTCTTTTGTACCGCTTGCCATGGTCATCACCTTTCTTCTTTTTATAAACGCTCGAACAGCCCTGCGGCGCCCATGCCGCCTCCCACACACATGGTCACCATCCCGATCCTGGTTTTGCGCCGACCCATCTCTGACAATAATGTGGCCAGCAGCTTGGCCCCGGTGCAGCCGAGCGGATGGCCCAGGGCGATGGCGCCGCCGTTGACGTTGAGTATGCTTTTGTCCAGTCCCAATTGCCCGATCACCGCCAGCGACTGGGCCGCGAACGCCTCGTTGAGCTCTATTAATCCCACGTCGCCAATCTTCATCCCCGCCCGAGACAACACCACGGGAACCGCCTCCACCGGGCCAATGCCCATGATCTCCGGAGCCACGCCTCGAACGGCGTACCCGATGAACCGGGCAAGGGGGGAGCGCCCGGTTCGCTTCAAGAATTCCCCGGAAACCACGATGGCGGCGGCGGCCCCATCTGTCATTTGTGATGAGTTTCCCGCGGTCACGGAACCGTCCATCTTGAAAGCAGGTTTCAGCCTGGCCAGCGCCTCCACGGTGGTATCCCGCCGCACTCCATCGTCGATGGACACGGTCTCATGTTCCTTCACCATCTTCTTCCCTTGCAGAGAGGCGCGATCCACCTCCACCGGGATTATCTCTTCAGTGAACCTCCCCCCGTCGATGGCTATGGCGGCCCTCTTGTGGCTTTCACACGCGAACTCGTCCTGCGCCTCGCGGCCGATACCATATTTCTCCGCCACCAACTCCGCGGTGATCCCCATGGTGGAATAGGATTCGGGATTAGCCCCCATCAGCGATGGGTTGACGGAATACTTCAGCCCACCCATGGGGGTCATGGACATGGACTCCACCCCGCCAGCCAATATCACATCGGCGAAGCCGGCCATGATCCGCTCCGCGGCGATAGCTATGGACTGCAGACCGGAGGAACAGAAACGGTTCACCGTCATGCCGGGGACGGAGTATGGCGCGCCCGCTTTCATGGCGGCGATTCTGGCCACGTTCATCCCCTGTTCCGCCTCCGGAAAGGCGCAACCCAGGATCACATCCTCCAGCTCCGCAGGATCCATCCCCACGCTGTCTATGACGCCCCTGATCGCGGCCGCGGCCAGATCATCGGGGCGGGTTCCGCTAAACTTACCCTTGTTCGCCTTGCAGCCGGCGGTCCTTTTGGCAGCCAGTATGTAGGCCTGTTTCATTGTCATTCTCCGGTTTTCAGTTCCTAAGCGCTTTGCCTGTCTTCAACATATGTTGGATGCGCTCCAGGGTCTTTTTGTTTCCACACAGCTTCAGGAAGCCTTCCCGCTCCAGGTCCAGCAAATATTGTTCCGAGATAATAGTCCCCGCCGGCACATCGCCTCCGCTCATGATGTCGGCTATGATCCCGCCGATATACTCCTCATATTCGGTGGCGAATCCACCCATCCGCATGTTCCACAGCAGGCTCTTTATGGTGGCTGCCGCGCTACGGCCGGGGGCCTTCAGGTCCGTGGCGGGAGCGGATGGACGATAGTTGGCCGCCAGGGCCAGGGCTCTCTGTTTTGCGTCCGGGATCAGCCGGGCGATGTCCATGGTCACACTGTCGCCATGGCGCAGGTAACCTAATTCGTACAGCTCCAGCGCGGAGCGGGAGACCTTGGCCAGACCGATGTTTTCGAAGTATCTCGCGATGAACGGCTGAACATCTGTTTTGTTCTCCTGGGCCAGCCGGATGGAGCGCATGGTCACTTCCTTTGTTCCGCCGCCCGCCGGCAGCAGCCCCACGCCGATCTCCACCAGTCCCATATATGTCTCCGCATGGGCGCACACCGAGTCGGCATGCAGCGCGAACTCCGCGCCGCCGCCCAGGGTCAGGTTGTATGGCGCCACCACCACGGGCACTTTTGCGTACTTGATCCCCATGGTGGACTTCTGGAACATACGGATCATCAGGTCGATATCCTCGTAGACGCCCTCGGCTATGGCCACCGCAAGGGTCATCAGGTTCGCCCCGGCTGAGAACATGGTCCCCTGATTGCCCACCACCAGGGCCACTCCGTCCGCCTCCGCTCGCTTCACGGCTTTTTGGGCCATGCTCAGAGTGTCGCCGCCCACAGCGTTCATCTTTGAGTGGAACTCCAGCCCGAAGACGCCATCGCCCAGGTCCAGTATCGACGCGGCGGAGTTTCTCTCCACCTCGGCTCCCGAGCGCTTGAGGATATCAAAATATATGGCGCCAGGATTCACGGGGACATCGGCGTATCGGTCCCCCGCTTTCACGTCGAAATATATTTTACGGTCGCCCTCATGCTGGTAGAAACTTTTTATTTTGTTCAACGCTTCCGGAACTTCCACACCATCTTCCTGGGCGTGTTTGACAAAATTCTCCACACCGATGGCGTCCATCATCTCAAAGGGGCCGATTTCCCAGTTGTATCCCCACTTCATGGCGTTGTCTATGTTCACAACATCGTCGGCGATTTCCGGAATCCGCTTAAAGGTATATAACAATGTGTCTCGGGTGGTGGCCCAGGCGAACTGCGCGGCCTTGTCCCTGCCGTTGAGCAGGGCTTTCACTCGGGCGGCCGGGTCGTCTATCTGGCGGACCTGCCCCACGGAGGCGAAACGGGGTTTGGCCGGGGGGGCGTAGTCCCCTGTGTTGTAGTCATAATGGAAAATAACAGACTTGCCGTTCTCTTTAACTTTTTTGTAGAATCCGGCGCCGCTCTTCTGCCCCAGCAGCCCCTTTTCGATCAGGTCCGCCACAACCTTCGGGGTGCGGAACTCCTCCCGGTCCGGGTCGTTGGCCTGATGGTCGTAGGAGTTTTTCCCCACATGATCCAGCAGATCCACCCCCACCAGGTCGGCCGTGCGGAAGACCGCGCTTTTCGGTTTGCCAGAGGGCTGTCCAGCCACCGCGTCCACCTCTTCCACACTCATATCCATTTCCATCATGTGGCGGATGGCGTTGAACACGGCGAAGATGCCAATCCGGTTTGCTATAAAGTTTGGGGTGTCTTTGGCGTAGACGATTCCCTTGCCCAGCCGATGGTTGATAAACTCCGCCATATGGGCCACCACCGCCGGATCCGTGCTTTTGGCGGCCACAATCTCCATCAGCCTCATGTAGCGAGGGGGATTGAAGAAATGGGTGACCAGGTATCTTTTGCGCATGTCCTCCGGCAGGGACAAGGCCAGCTCATTGACGGAGAGCCCGGAGGTGTTTGTGGAGAGGATGGCGCCATCGGCGGCGTGGGGAATCACTCTCTCCGTGTATAGCTTTTTCTTTATATCGCTGTTTTCCACCACCGCTTCGATGATCCAGCCGCATTTGGAGATTTTGGATATGTCGTCGTCGAAGTTGCCGGTTTCTATCCGGCCCGCCAGGTCCTTCGCATAAAAGGAAGCTGGGGAGGCCTTCAGGCAGGCGGCCAGACCCTTGTCGACAAACCTGTTGCGCACCTGGGGGGAATCCAGGGTCAGCCCTTTGGCCGCTTCCTCATCGGTAAGCTTTGGGGGGATCATGTCCAGAAGTACCACATCCAGGCCGGAGTTGGCCAGATGGGCGGCGATGGCCGAGCCCATGACTCCCGCTCCCAGCACCGCTACATTGTCTATTCGTTTCATTTGAACATCTCCGCGGGCGGGGGCTGCTGCCACCACCGGTTATTTGGTCGGCCGCAAAAGAGCCTGACACCTCATGATACTAATTTAA
>Ga0224496_10001162_pt1 | contig 16753 bp, 9 predicted proteins | sample SF_Jul11_sed_USG_2_FD_168127 | JGI IMG/M metagenome (GOLD analysis project Ga0224496, IMG submission 168127) | Sediment microbial communities from San Francisco Bay, California, United States - SF_Jul11_sed_USGS_8_1 | ecosystem: Environmental > Aquatic > Marine > Sediment | place: USA...
TCTACCAGTTAGCTCGCCGTAACTTCGGCAGTGATGAAACCATAATGGTTGTGATTGATGCGGATGATGTGTTTTCGCCGCAGGCTATTGATCTTGTCTCACGTCTTACTAACAGGCTAGCCAGGGTGTCGGGCGTTGAGGAGGTTGTTTCGCTGACTAATGCGCTGACAATTCGAGCGACGGAATACGGCATGGATATCGCACCTATTATGGCGCGTGTGCCTGAAACACCTGAGGAATATGAGGTGCTACGCAAAGAAGTGCTGGCGAGCCCGCTAATTGCAAGCACACTGATATCAGGAGGAGGCGACTCAACGGCAATCCTTGTTAACCTTGAAGATACGCAGGATCAGGAATTTTTCAAGCAGGTTAATGCTGCGGTTGATTTAATAGTGAAGGAAGAGGCGCATGGCACCCACATCTGGATAACCGGGTCGACAAGAATAAAACATGCGACTATAGAAATAGTACTTGATGATCTTATAAGTTATCCGCCACTGATTACTTTAGTGATGCTGCTGCTGTTATTGTCACTGCTTCGTAATGTGGCTGGCGTTCTGATAACACTGGCCACAGTTGTTATTTCGGTCGTATGGACAGTGGCAACCATTACACTGCTAGGTTATTCACTAAATATTCTGACTGCACTGGTTCCGCCTTTATTGATGATTCTGACGCTGTCGTATTCTATGTACCTTGTTTCGGACTACCGACTGGCGGTGAGCAGAGGAAAGAATGGAATAGCTGAGATTGTAGACATTCTGCGCAAGGCATCTTTGCCTGTTTTGCTTGCAGGCCTAACTACGGCAGTCGGGTTTTCATCATTATACCTGAGCGAGTTAAATGCAATTCGTGAATTTGGCCTTTTTGCGGTAATTGGTGTGATTTACGCAACAATTGTCACCCTGATTTTCACGCCCTCTTTGCTCGTGTTGTTACAACGTCGATTAAAAATAGAAGTAGAGACACAGTCTGAAATTAAAGACACTTCATTTGATCGCATAATTCAGCGTATCGCCCATTTTGATGCAGAGAATAGAAAAGCTATTTTTATTATTGCGGGCATTGTATTTGTTTTTAGTATTGCAGGCATGACGCAACTACGAGTAGGCACTGAGCACATAACGAACTTCAAACCAGATTCTGATATCAGGCAGGCGTTCGAACATGCTAATGAGAAATTCAATGGCATCAATGCTTTTAATATTATAGTTCAGTCGAAGTACCCGACTGCTTTTAAGGAACCGGTGAATTTAAAAGCAATTGAGGATTTGCAGCAATGGCTTGAAGCGCAGCCTGAAATTGGTGGAACCACATCACTGGTTAATTACATCAAGTTTGTTAACCGGTCGTTCAATAATAATGACCCCGCTTTCTATATAATTCCGGAGAATAAAAGAGTCACAGGGCAACTGCTGTTTTTTACTGATAGTGATGATACCAGGAGGCTTGTTGATTCTAGTTATCGCGCAATAAACATTATTGTGCGTGCCAAAGTAATAGATTCTGATGAGGTAGAGAGTCTTATTGTGCGAGTCAATGAAAGGCTACAACAACTGCCAGAACATATGGATGCCAGGGCAACTGGAAATCCTGTATTGATGAATCAGGCGATACAGGACATTATGTGGGGACAGGTCGAGAGCGTATTTCTTTCACTGATTATTGTATATGGAATTCTGGTCAGTCTTTTTCTGTCATTCCGCATCGGACTCATTGCGTTAATTCCTAATATACTGCCAGTGGTCGTTTATTTCGGCACGCTGGGCATCCTGGGGATAAGTTTAAACCCTAGTACCAGTCTGATTGCGCCGATGATATTGGGTGTAGCAATTGACGATACGATTCACTACTTTACACGTTTCAACAGTATTGCCAGACAACACCCTGATCCAAAGGAAGCTACCGTTATGACGCTAGGTATTGTCGGGCGACCGGTGACTTACACATCCTTAGCTCTGTGCGTAGGGTTTCTGGTGCTGACTACCAGCGATCTTCGTATGCAGGTACAAGTTGGTGCAATGTCAAGTTTTGCCTTACTGATTGCCTGGCTATCGGATTTCTTTTTGACTCCTGCGTTATGCAGCCGATTGAGAATCGCTACTTTGTGGGATGTCTTAACACTCGATCTTGGAAAAAAACCGCAGGATACAATTCCACTTTTCAAAGGGCTTTCTAATTTCCAGGCACGTGTCGTTGCGCGGATGGCTAGCATCAAAGAAGTTAAAAGTGGCGAGCGACTCATCGAAATTGGCCAGCCGGGTGAAGAAATGTATACCGTAGTCGATGGAAAGCTTCAGGCATCAATTGAAGGTCACGAAGGCAGAGTAAATCTAGATGAACTTGTTCGCGGCGACACATTTGGTGAAGCGGGGTTATTTTTCGCAACTCGCACCGCAAATGTCGATGTTGTAGAAGATGCCAGACTTATTTGCATTACTCGTGAAAATCTTGAACTTTTAAAGCGGCGGTATCCGCGTAATGCGGCTCAATTATTTTCAAATCTAAACGAAATACTGAGCACACGTCTCGTGCATGCGACAGACAGGCTTAAATAGAATATATATTAAATTATTTAAAGATATCCTACAGTAAATCTAAATGTTTTGAGTGCCAGCTTCAATTAGTTAGTCTGGTGTTCCGAAAAAAAAGGATTGTTATGAAATTACAGATTTTGGGATGCAGTGGTGGCATCGGCCCCGGTCTTCGTACGACATCACTGTTGATCGACAATGATGTGCTAATAGACTGTGGATCAGGAGTAGGTGATCTCACGCAGGATGAACAGAATAGAATCCGGCATATATTTCTAACCCACGGACATCTTGATCATATTGCCTTTATCCCATTTCTAGCGGATTCGGCATTCGAGGCTTTAATCGATAATCCGATTACCATTCATCTTCAACCTGAAACCCTGGATATACTTCAAAAACATATTTTTAACTGGCAGGTATGGCCTGATTTTGCCAGGTTGCCTAACGAGGAAAATCCCGTTATTCAGTACAATGTAATTAATCCAGGCCAGCAGGTAAAGCTGGGTAATCGCCTTGTCGAAGCCATTCCAGTAACACATACTCAAGCTGCAGTGGGCTACCGAGTGCAATCGCCAGAAGGGGGTTCTTTTGCATTTTCGGGGGACACAAAAAGTACTGATCAGTTCTGGTCTACATTAAATAATCATACGGGTTTAGATATTTTGATCATTGAATGTGCTTATGCCGATCACGAAGAAACACTAAGTCAGATAGCCGGTCACCATCGTCCGTCTTCACTCGCTGAAGATTTACGCAAGCTACAACACAACCCTGATCTTTATATAACTCATCACAAACCAGGTGAAGAAAAAAAGATCATGCATGAACTTGCGGAACTGGTTGATGGCAGAGAGCTGAAAGTACTCAAGCGCGGACAAATATTCGAGTTGTAAGTAAGAGTGGTTTGTACCAAACCACTGTGTTTAATTCAAACTTCAACCCACAGATATAAGTGTGCAAGCTATAACCAATTACCTATCAGCAAAAATGGCGCCCAATAACTAGGATGGTTAAAGCGTGGGTCTTTAATCATGTCGAGTTGGGCATCACGAAGCGCTTTTGCTTTGGATGCATCTGGATCTTTCAGGTTTGTATAAAAATCGGTAATCAACTTAGAAGACGCCTGATCGTTAATGTACCATAGGGTTGCAAGCGCACTCCTGGCCCCAGCTTTCACCGCTATACCACCGAGGCCTAAAGCCGCCTTATCGTCACCTACTGCAGTCTGACACGCACTGAGCGTAAGTAACTCTACAGGTTGGTCACGATAAGTTGTACTCGCCATGTAACCTTCAAGTGTATCCATGCTTAGTTTGCCATCGTAGGTTAACAGGAAGGTATTACGCACATCACTTTGGAACTTGCCATGCGAAGCCACATGTACAATCGAGTAGGGAGTATCACCTAGCTCCTGTTCAATGTTTGATTGTGTAAACTGGCTATTCTCAAGCACATCGCTGTCATACAGCGTGTCAAGGGTAGTTACTTCACCGGCGACGTCGGGTAACGGCGGGAAACCCTGCACGCTCTCAGTCAAACCGGCAATTAACAATTTCATATTTTCACGAGGTAGTGGCTGCGGATCAGTCAGTGTTAGTCCCGGTGTAGTGGCTATAGCGTAGCGCGCTATAAGGAAGTCTTTACCGTCGTAGAGTGCCGCAAGGGGAATAGTTCGCAGTCCTTCATCGGGTATGAGCACAAGCGTATCAACATTTTGCGATTGTAAGTCTTTTTCCAGAGGGCCTATCAACCAGCTATATATCTTCTTTGCATGTCGCATGTACTGGTGTGTCGTACGTTTCTCAAGACGAGCACGGAAGCGATTGATTTCGTTGTTCAGGTCTTCAGCGCTGACTTGAACAGTGTAACGTTTCATGCCATCTGGCATGCTGGCAAGAATTTCAAGACGGTCTGGTAAAACGATGGGGTATATAGCAGCAGTATGTTCGCCTAACTGGTCTATTCCAGTTGTTTTTGCCTTCAGAGCCGCAACGCAATTATCCAGGAAGTAATTTTCCAGTTCGGCACCTTTGAGCATTTCGACGGCATTTCGAGCCTCACGTAATTCAGCTTCAATTGCTTGTGCGCCGGTAGTGCTATCTGCTTTTTTAAGAAGCAGGTCAGCAAGTTCAAGATACAGTTGGCCAGATTCTTCACGGAAATTACTTTGCTTGCCCATATTGCCTGCAGCAATTATCGGACGGATGGTTTGCAGATTATCGACAGCACGTTTGTAAGCGCTAATAGCTTGCTCAGTATGACCTTTAGCCTTGAGCAGGCGTCCTTCCTGCCATTGCCAGCGGTAACGAATTTCCGGCGCCGGCGTTGTCTGTATATGAGACAGGGCTTTGCTAGTCGAGAGCATCGCGTCATCAATACGTCCTGCCTTCTCATCGAGTTCACCAAGATAGCCATAGGCATATGACATAGCACGGTTATCGTTCATCGATTCAGCGATATTGGCTGCCATTTTGAGAGCATGATAAGCCCGTTTCTGAAGACTGGTATTTGATGCTTCAGGTGATCCAGCCAGGCGAGAATAGAGGCGGCCAATGCTCATCAGTACATAAGCCTTTTCGTGAGACGGTGAAAGCGATTCGGCTTGTTTTGTTGTATCGTCCATCGCATCCAGAGCTTCTTTCTCAATACCACTGTCAACCAATACACGTGCAATATTGGTCGAGCTTTTAACAGACAACTTAATATCACCAGCCTTTCCAGCATCAGACATAGCTTGTTTGTAAACTGCTATTGCAGATTTGAATTCGCCCTGCGACGCGAGCAGATTGCCGAGGTTGTTGCCGGCAACAGCAGCTAAACCCCATCGCTCTTCAGCCTGTTCACCTGCAACCGCTTTTTTGAGTAAGTCACGTGCTTCATCTATGCGATTGGTCAGTAAAAATGCCGTGCCTAGACTGCCTGCAACCTCAGCTGCCAATTGTTCATCACCAGCAGTTTCTGCCAGACTTAATGCTGTCTCCAGGCTGGTGGTTGCCTTGTAGTACTGCCCAATGGCCAGATATGCATCAGCTTTATATTGAAGTATGCGTGCCTGGCCACTCTTGTTGTCTGTTGACTGATATTGATCAAGCGCAACATTCCATGCTGCGAGCGCATCTTCATAACGGCCCTGGTTAAAATGCTGGCGCCCAGAATCAATCTGCTGCATTAGTGAGGGGGTAGTAGGCGGCTCTTCAGCTGCTATAGCCACAGCACTAAAACAGAAACTGGCGCTTAATAATAAAGCTTGTGACAGTAAGCGGAATTCCACTTTTAATCTCCTACTAGTTAAAGTACGATTACTACGCACCTGTATAAATAAACAATGTCTTGATGACTAATGCCTTCGCTACGCAGATTTTTTAACTACGTTTTTTAAAGCGCTTCCTGTTCAAAGGATTTTAGAGCCACTCAAGTAAGTTAGCGCTTAAAAGGAAGTGAACGCCATCATCCTGTAGGCTATCACCATCAACAAGTACATCATGGAATGCATGTCCCCAATAAACCTGTGCATGAATCCTGGGCGTTGGATCCCAACGCAGGCCGATACCTGCACTGGTTATAAAGTCAGGATCAGGACCATTAGGCAACACTGTGTTATTCGCACCGCCAGCATCAAAGAACGGGGCTAACACAAGTACGCTTCTGCCTGTAGCATCTTTCATCAGCGGATAGCGATATTCCAACGACAGGTTATATCCGTTATCTCGCACTATCTGGTTCTCACGATAACCGCGCACACTCAATGAGCCACCCACAGCGAACTGTTCCATGCCAAATAGCGGGTCGTTGGTAAGTTGAACATTAGTACGAAAAATGATTTGTCCCAGATCATCGCCTAAAAGATTTGCCCACTGGAACTGACCAAGCCATGCAGAAAACTTCCCGCTTGGAATATCACCTTCATTGATTGTTGCATCATGAGTATCAATACCAAAACTAAACTGAGAACGTGCTGCCAGCACTTGCTCAGAGCCTCGTTTCGTCCAGTCCTGTGAGAAGCGGATTACTGAAATCTGCAACTTGCCATCAGCTGGCACACCTGCGGTAAATGGGAAACCTGTACCTAATAGCTTTGATTCACTGTTGCGTAGATCCAGCCCTAATGCCATGCTGAATTTCTGGCTCGGAGTGCGATAAAAAGGATGGCTTACCCTGAAGCCAACGGTTTGTGTTTTGTTATTTACATCAATATCTTTGAATGAGCCATTTACAACATCACCGTCTGAGCGACTGGCGCTCAGGCTCAAAGTTGTATCGTGCGCATTAAGGGGAACTGACCAGTTCAGGTAACTATCAGTCAAACCTTCACTCAGGCCAACACCAGCACTGAGGACATCGCCGTAGCCTGTAGGATCATATAAATAGACCGGCAACAGGAGGCGTGCATCACCCAGGCTAGGGGACACTCGGTTATCAATGACCGGGGTGAACTGAAAGCGAGGACCTTCGTTAACCTGGGTGGTAAGTGTTGCCTCTCCGGGGCGGTCACCCGGTCTGAGCGCCGAATTTAAGGTCTGGATTACAGGTGAGTCGAGTATGAGCTGAATCTGCTCTTGCAGATCATTAACATTGAGTGGTGGCCTTATGCCTAGCTCGAGTCGATCTTTAACAAAACTCGAATTCAGGTGTTTGTTACCGACGATTTCGATATCAGTCAAACGGCCCTCAATAATGACCACATTGACGGTACCATCAACGACTTTCTGGTCAGGGAGAACGGCTCCAGAATTGATGTAACCATGATCAATGTAATGACGGGTCAGGGCAACGCGAAGATCTTCAAGTTCGCTGCTAGAAACAACTCGATTCTGATACGGTGTGATGATCTCCTGAAGATCATCGACGCTGAATACAGTATTGCCTGTTAAATGAATTTCTTTAATGAAGACCTTAATGCCATAAGGTACTGTTTTTTTCTCTGGGACGGGTTCGTCTTTAGGTAGTGCTTCTTCTGGAACCTCGATAGGTGCCTCAGCGGGTGCGCCTGGTTGTGGGAGTTCCGGGAGAATATCTCCGGGTCTGGTAGTGCCGCCAGTTGGTGTATCAGCTGGGGCTGCAGGACCCGTTGGTTGTGCATACAGTGAACCATGGTGTAACCCAAGAGCTATGGCTAGCACGAATACTTGAGAGAGGGCGGTTAGTGATACATCAGTATTAAAAACACCGATGCTCCCTTTGCTGAATCTATTTGTAGATTCAGCTATTAAATTATCTGTTTCAGGCATAGTTAGAACGCACAGCTAATCTGGGCAGTCTGTGACTCAGGGTTGATAGCATATGCTAACCACCACTGGTTGCTGCTGCTTGCAGATTTGTCTCCATCATTATTATCGTTGTTGTAATTAGTTGTTGCTACAAAGCTGGGCAAATAGCCATCGGGATCGACAGTGCGACCACCAGGGCCAGCATCGACCAGGCTGCTTGCACCTGTACTAGTGCCACAAGGTTCGCTAATAAGACCGGTTACATCCAGATAGTTGTCTGGTAGTACGACAAGGTCTTCAGAAACGTCTTCATCTGGCGAGCTGATATTAACTGTGCCATCGATACCCAATGCAGAAGAAGCATCAACGATGCTGTCGGGAGTTGCTATGAAATTACCTGCCACTATAGTGATGTTACCTCCTGGGCCACCAAAGGCATTAGCAAGAATGTTGCTTTCTTTGAGGATGACGAAGTCGGGGTCAATATCAATGTTGCCTCCGCCGCCAATACCGCTCTCAACTGAAGTTGTAATATCTGATTTTTCCAGATAAATGAGTTTTGGTGCCATTAGCGTAATGTTGCCACCATCAGCGGTAACTGCGCGTGTAGAAATTGTGCCATTTACTAACTTGATTTCATTGCCGGCGTTGATGGTTATGTCACCCGCGAGTCCGGTTCCGGAGAGCTCCTGACCTGCGAGAGTTCCTCCACTATCAGCAGCAACAAGTCCACCATTCAGTATCTTCACAGCATTGTCGGCATTAAGAAGAACATCGCCACCATGGCCTTCGCCAAAAGTACCTGTTGAAATTTCACTGCCTGCACCTGAAATCGTGATTGTATCGGTGGCATTGATATTTACGGAGCCTCCGTTGCCTGGGCCTATGTGAACTGTTCCGTCGAGAAACTCAATACCACTGCGACTACTAATTCTGGCGCCGTCATTGACGAATAAAGAACCCACGTTTACTGTTACGCTGCCAGCATTGCCTTCCCAACCCGTAGATGTTTCTATTCTTGTTCCAGCATTCATTATCAGTGTCGGCGTATTAATTGTTACTGCTCCACCATTGCCGGGTATGAGGTCCAGGCCAGGAATGTTAATGTCACCAAAGCCACTGAGGTAGGCGAGAACCTCCATCAGGCTCGCATTGGGATTTCCGGAATCTGCCTGTGCGATGTTGAAGTCATACCAATAAAATACTTCCAAAAATAGATTATTGAGCGTGTTATCTGAAGGTTGAATAGTTCCACCCACAATACGAGAATCTTCGCCATCAAGTGTAATTGCCCCTGCAGCGGTTAATGTGATATCACCTGCATCACCCGAGCCGAGCGCGGAACTACTTATGCGACCACCATCCGTCACCGTGATGTCCCCAGTTGTATTGATCAAGATGTTGCCGCCATTGCCGGCAAAGGCGCTCTGCGAGCCGATGACTGCGCTGTTCGCATTACCGGTGCCAGCAATCTGGAGATCGCCGGTCTTGATAGTAATGTCACCAGCATTGCCGAAAACTCGGTTGTCGGTTGTGATCTGACCCAGGCCTGTAACGCTGAGGCTATCAGTCGCGTTAATGCTGATGTTGCCACCGTTGGCCGTGATGACATCTGCGCCATATTGCGTGTCCAGATAGGTAAGATTAACTACGCCCTGGGCCGCGATTCCCTCGAACCCGAAGGCGCTGGCACTACCGTCGCCCGATATATTTACTGTCTGTGCATTAATGGTCAGACTGGGTCCCGGAGCCATCGGGTCGTCTCCTACATAGGCGTTCCTCAGGGCGATGGATCCACCACTTTCAATGGTGACGTCGTTGGCATTGATCACGACGTTCCCATATGCACCGGGCGCGTTTCGATTAATACTAATGCCTGCGACGCCCGAAATAGATAAGGAGCCAGCGTCAATATTTATATCAGGAACCTTGGCAGCGGGGGAAATGTCGAAGAAATCCCCGGTATAGACAAAGATTCCCGGTGCGGCAAGGGTGAGGAACTCAAGATCTGTTCCAGTCATGATGAGGTTATCAGTGACCTTTATATTGACCTCGCCGCCATCGGGTAGCGGTGAATAACCGACCCACGATAGTTCGAAAGCAAAGCCACCGGGGACAAGAACGGATTCATCGATCACAAGGTTGCCGCCACGTATGTAAATATTGCTGGCATCGACGATACTGCCGCCGCTGATATTGATGTCGCCCAACAGGGCAAAACCATCGGCGCTGATTGGGTTGCCAGGCGTTCCAATCGTTACTTCCCCGGCTGAGGCAACACTGACCAGGTTCACGGTACCAGCAGGGGCTAGCAAGAAGCCGGAGGTACTGAAATCTGACGTACCTAAATCAATTTGGCCACCTACTAGTGAAAGTGTCTCACCTTGAGGGACTTCTAGCAGTGCAGTAGGCAGGTATGTGTTGAAGTCGATTCCACCCGTGTGAACTTCAATGGATCCAGGATTGTTATTGAGAAAGCCGAATGCCGAGGGTGAGGATGTACTGAGGACACTACCTTGCGCTACATCTGCATAGAAAATACCATTGCCACCGAGATTGATGTAATCAGCAGTAGTAGCATGAAATGACCCCTCGACATTCAACTGGGCTGTTGCTCCGAAGATGATGCCAGCAGGGTTTATCAAATACAGATTGGCACCAGAGAATCCTGTGGTCTGGATTGTTCCGTCGATACTCGATGGTCCACCAGTGACACGACTAAGAATATTGGTGGTAGTGAGGCCGCTATCATTGATGAAATTGGCTATTTGGCTAGACGTTAAATTAAACGAATCAAAGCTATGAAATAGATTGGATCCCAATCTTGTACCACCGGTGATATCAAAATTCGGACCCGCTGTTACTCCCGAATTCAAATTACCCTGAGTACTGGTAGCCGTAACATCGGCATAGCTAAAGGAAGGGAAATTGATCAAGCTAAACAGCAGTCCCCCAGTCAGTATTACTGGAGAATGTTTGCGTAATCCTTGTATTGTGGTCATAAGCTCATCCTCTTCATGCCCAGGCTACGTGTTTATAATGATGTACGCTTCTGCCCCCGGATAGTACGGAGGCAGAAGCGATTTGACTATTTCTGTTTGATTTATAATCCGTTTACTTTGACTTCGATCTCAGCATTAAGAGTCTGGTTAAGACTGCTTGCTGTTGGCTGGATATTACCACCTGTCAGATGCAACATAACATTGGAATTATTCGAGCTTGAGTCGAGACTGTTATTTTCTATAACAGCTGCCGATAAGGCATTACATGTCGGGTAGACCAGCTCAAGTGTGTCTACGCCAAGCTCGTTAGTAACCGTTGCTTTAATTGGGCTAACGCCTTCAAGTGTCGGCGCATCGCTCAATGGATTTGTACTAATGCTACTGACTAACAATTGTGCCTGATCAGAGATCCATACTTTGAACTTGCCGGAGTCGGTATTGTCGCCTGTAGTGCAGTTCAGGTTCAGAGTGGGTTGGCCAGCAACTAAAATATCAGCCAATTCTGCCGTATCAACATCCTGACCACCAGTGTGAGGTCCATTGTTGTTTGTTTCTTCACAGACGCGCAATTCATTGTCAAAACCATCGATGCCTATATTAGGGGAAGCAGTAGCTAGCAAGCCGTCGCCAGGGTAAACATTATCACCAGTATTGTCCTCGAAGGTGTCGATATCTGATGTGCAATAGCGACCATAGGCAGCTGTCGGAGATCCTTGATCAGTTGGCAGATCAGTCATGCTATCGCAGGATCCAGTGTAGGCTGTTTCCTGATAAAAGAGGAGTGCGTTAGATGCCAGGTTCAGTTGTGTTGAGCCTACTGCATTAGCCACACTGGCCTCTGGAAAAGCTGCAAGACATGCGTCGACATCAACGATCTCCGTGGGCACACCTTTTATTTTCACGGTTTTCATAGGAATGCCGCCGTACTTCAGTGTGCAAGCACTATCTGCAACGCGCGCTTCACCACAGTTGGTGAACTCTGGTGCCACTTGTGCTTCACCATTAAGCACAGGTACTAACGTTAGTTCACCTGTTACTTCAACACCAGCTGAACAGAAAAACTGGTACGTTAAAGTTGTGCCTGGATAGTTGTCTGCGCAGGCAAGGGTGGCACCAGTCGGAGTGGCAGTACTACCGTCACCGTGTTTCTTGTTCTGTAGATCAGTGAATTTAACGCAGTTATTGCCAATCCCTGAGTTGGCGTCTTCTATGCATGTTGTAGTGGCTGTAGATGAGTAGTTGATATCGAAGAGGAATTTCCCTGATCCATATTTATTTTGCGCATGATTAATGCTGCCATCTTCGTTATATTCAACGTCAGTACTGCCATCAGCGAAGACATTCCATCCACTACAGGTGGCATATTCCTCTGTATTGTTTGGGTCTTGCACCGAGTGAGATACTGAAATTGGATCCCCAGAAATTGGATCCCCGGTACTAGCTGTCCATTGTCCTTCAAGGTTTGGCCACGTGCATAGAACTCGTACACCATGGTCATGATAATCAGTGCTAATGGCGCCTGAGGTTGTGGTGGTACGGCTCCTTGTTGCTGCGAAGCTATCATCAACCGGGACAGAAGTCAGTATTATGAAAGTGAGTAGAGGGAGGAATTTTGTGTATGCCACAAAGGCATTTGAGGCTACGATTGTAAGCTTAATCATGGGTATACTCCTTGTATCTATTTTTTAACATTTAGGTTCTACTATTACCATTAGCAAACCAGTAACTTCATGACAATTAAGAAACAGTTCCTTAAATGGTAATTGCTTATTATTGCAATGCAAAGTTTAGGCCAGTTATTTTATATACATATATTTCAATAGGTTAAAAATCTCTATTGGTAATTCAATTGATTTCTACTATGTAAGTGTAAAATTTACTGACTAATTATTATTCTCATTATCACCTAAAGTACATTCAAATGTATAGTGATAACTTTTGAACTTGAGTAAATCTAGAATCAAATTGCTACAACAAAACTCCTGGCCAGAAGCATCTGCCAGATGCTTTGAAATGTTAAGTGTAGGATTATTAAGCACATTCGATAACATACGGACTATCAAGATGTTGAACATGTCATGACTCGTCGTGGTATATCAGCAGACTGAATGCAATGAGTAAAAAACGCTGCATCAGCATAAAGTGAAGCAGGCAGCTATGCCATTGTATAGTTTGTTCATAATTAGAAGAAACGTGTATGATGCGCATTATCATTTGCTTAAGATATAGCTACAAAAGAACTTTTGTTCATATGGATCATGATTACCGACAAGCTTGAACAATTACGCGCACCACTAGTAGGCATGACTCTGGGATTAATCGCGAGTCTGGTTGTTATTGGATTACGCGGAACTGGTATTTTCCAGTTTGTTGAATTGGCGAACTATGATATTTATTTACGTCTGAAGGAACAGCAGACCGTCATTGAGCCGCGAGTCATACTGGTGCAAACAGTTGAGACGGACATCCAGAAACTGGGTGAATGGCCACTGACAGATGCCCGGATGACTGAGATATTTGAGAAACTCCTGGCTCATGATCCACGGGCGATAGGCGTGGATTTGTATCGTGATATTCCGGTGCCACCCGGTAGTGAGGAACTTAACAGCTTGCTCACTAATGAAAGCCGAATTGTTATTATCGAAAAGTTTGGCGAGGATAGCAGCAAGCATGTTGCAGGGCCCGAGGTTCTACGTGGTACTGAACAGATAGGTTTTGCGGATGTACCCGTGGATGACGATGGCGTAGTGCGTCGTGCACTGCTGTTTCTCGATGATGGGGAGAATTTCTCGGTTTCTCTGGCATTGCGCCTTAGTATGCTTTACCTGTCTAAGGAAGGCATAACACCACAACAAGGTGAACCCAACCCTGAACATATCCGCCTTGGTTCTGTCACGCTAAAACCTTTCGAAGCTAATGACGCGGTTTACGTTAACGCTGATGCACGTGGTTACCAATATTTGCTTGATTATCATGGAGGTAGCGCTGATCGCTTTAAAACTTATTCACTTATCGATGTGCTGGAAGGTCGGGTTGAACCCGATTTAATCAAGGACAGTGTCGTTATTGTAGGCGTCAATGCCGAGAGCGTAAAAGATGAATTTTTGACACCCTTCGACCGCTTTACTCGTCGTGGCCAGGCAACCGCCGGGATTGCAATACATGGCTACGAAGTCAGTCAGCTCATTCGCACGGCACTGGAAGGTGACTCGCCAGTGCAGTTCCTGAGTAATATCTATGAGAATCTCTGGATTTTATTATGGGGCATGGTGGCGGCACTGGTGGGGCTGTTTACTCGCTCCGGCTTGCGATTATCGCTATTCATGATAACTGGGCTATCGCTTCTTTTAGTCACATCTTCGTTCGCATTTTATAACCATTGGTGGTTACCAGTAGCCCCTGTTGCCGTTGCATGGTTGACATCGGCAGGACTGGTAACGGCTTTTCTATCTGGTCACGAGAAACAGGAGAAAAAGTACCTGATGGATCTCTTCAGTAAAAATGTATCGGCTGAGGTTGCTGACGAGATGTGGAAACACCGTTCAAATTTTCTTAAGGGCGGGCGACTGGAGCCAAGTACTATGACAGTAACGGTTCTGTTTTCTGATCTGGCTAATTTTACGCCTGTTGCAGAACGACTCTCGCCAACGGAACTAATGGACTGGTTAAATAATTACATGGACACTATGACAGGACTGGTCATCAAACATGGGGGCGTGGTAGATGATTATTATGGTGATGCAATCAAAGTCAATTTTGGTGTGCCAGTGCCACGTAATAGTGCTAAAGAAATCCAGCAGGATGCCATTAATGCCATACGCTGTGCGCTGGCAATGCGCAGAGAAATGGAACTGCTAAATGCATCCTATGCTGAAGATAATATTCCACCGATAAAAATGCGCATGGGCCTGGCTACAGGTTCGGTGGTTGCTGGTTGCCTTGGTAGTGCACAGCGTATGAAATACACCACTATCGGAGACGTAATTAATACGGCCGCACGACTTGAAAGTTATGGCAAAGAAATCCCCGAAGAATTTATTGATCCCTATTGCCAGGTTATGGTTGCGGCATCAACTGTCGAACAGCTGCCCGATGATTTTCATTTTGAAGCTGTTGGAACACTTCAACTTAAAGGCAAGTCGCAGGGCGTTGACGTCTTTGCATTGATGGGTAAGAAATTGCCTGGGTAAACTGGAGGGTGGGTATCTAGTTTTAAAAAAGTGTACATCACCAAGTAATTTAGCAGTACAATATTTTGCTTAAACAAGTCGGCAGGAAATAACAGGAGGTAACCTTATGAAGGCAGTCAATGTGCTAAGTGGTTTTGCACTGGGTTTGTTAATAACAACAGCTACTGTGGAAGCCGATAATAAAGATATCGCAGAGGTAAAAGGAAACTCAAGCAGTCTAGGTGGATTTAGCTATCGTCCACCGATGCGAGGAGCACCGGCGGCACGAATTGGTGGAGGAACGCGAGGCGTAGGTAATGCGACGCTGGAGCTTGTCGTCCTTGCACCAGACCATACTGGTCTCACAACCAAAGAGCAGCCAACACTTTACTGGTACGCTTCAGAGCCCGTTCCTGCCAGGTTAGAAGTAACCTTGATTAATGATGAAAGCATTGAGCCGGAGCTTGAGGAGATTGTCGCAACTCCTGGCCATGCAGGTATCCAGAGTATAAATCTTGCAAAAACGGGCGCGAAACTTGTGCCGGGCATGGAGTATCGCTGGTTTGTCTCCGTTGTCGCTGACCCGGGCCAGCGTTCAAATGATGTTATTGCTAGTGGCACTATTCAGCGCATAAAACTGAACGATGCACTCAAGGCGGAAATTGCTGGTGCGGATGAACATTCGTTGGCTGGTATTTATGCAAAAGAAGGTGTGTGGTATGACGCTATCGACTCACTCACACGAATGATCGAAAAATCGCCCGGTGATTCTGTTCTTCTGCAGCAGCGTACCGCACTACTGGAACAGGTAGGACTGCAGGTTGTCGCCAACTATACAAAAGCACAATCTCAGTAGGACATTCTGATCTAAAAAAATTTGACAACATATTTACTGAGACCATAGGTTTTTTGTCAAAAATTTAGATTTTTTTAGGTGGGAGTAACTAGGACTACTGGTCAGTATCGTGTTTGTTACTTATTTAGTTTTACATGAGTGCATTTCGGATATGGTTTTCGCGTATTCTTAGCGAGAGTGCTCGCATCATACCAAAAATAATTTCAGGATAGCTCAATAGTAAACCGCGTAGCCGTGATTTTTCGAGTGTCAGTACTTCTGTATCCTCAATGACATGTGCAGTTGCAGATCTTGGTAAAAGGTCAATAAGACTCATCTCGCCAAATGCTTCGCCTGGACCAATAAATCTGATAAATTCCTTTTTTGAAGGATCCTGATCAATTGAAATGCCTATTTTACCTTTGCCTACGATATAGAGATAATCACCCTGATCATTAATATCGAATACACGATCTCCAGCAAAAAATACGCCTTCTTCGAGCACTTGTGCAATATATCTCAAGTCGTCAGTTATAATTTCCGAAAAGATACTGCATTTTTTCAGAAACAGGATACGCTCGAACAGATCAGCCATTAGATTTGTTATTCTCGCAGTGTAATAATTGTGAAATTATAAAATCTCGATTTAGGTAGCCGTTAACTGTATTAGGAAAACTCATTTCCGAGGACTGGTAGTTGCCCCCAATGTTGCCCCCAGCGGCCCTCGTATGTCAATGAATTTTGCTTGGTGCTATAAGCCATGTAACTAGCGTAACTATTTGTTATTATAAATAAAAATAGTCGTCCTGCGGCTGATTGTTATTAAATCCCGTACAGCAAATAAAAAAGGCCACCCCGAAAAGGGTGGCCTTCGTTATTGGTGGAGGCGGCGGGAATTGAACCCGCGTCCGCAAGCACTCCGCCATCGGCTCTACATGCTTATCCCATTCTTAAGTTTAACCAGCAGCTACCCAATGGGCGGGGAAAACTGATGGCGATTCTG